>OAWJ01000074.1_pt1 | contig 104094 bp, 100 predicted proteins | sample 1517021 | NCBI WGS metagenome assembly OAWJ01 (sample SAMEA2580121, study PRJEB22360) | human gut metagenome | biome: human gut; feature: human-associated habitat; material: faeces | place: Denmark | collected 2008/2010
GTAAAAGGCGTGGCCGCGGGAAAGACGCGCGACACCCGCCGTTATGCCGGCAGGTCCGGCTCCTATAATTATAACTTTTTTCAAATGATTAAGACCTTTCCCGGAATTTAAGCTTCGGGCTTTCCGCTCCAAAACACATAGTCGGTTATAAGCATAGCTCTTACGGGTGACGCCTCTGCCGACTCTATTTTTAACGGCGGCGCAATCAAAAAGTATTCTCCGTTTGCAACATCCGATAAGTCAAGTCCCTCAAGGACAGCTATATTTTGCCCGAGAAGCGCCTTATGAGTTTCATAGCTTTCGCTCTGCGGCGGCTCGACGTCAAGCCCGTCGGTACCGACAAGCTTATACCCGAAATATGCCATGGCGTCGGCGGCACTGCGATGTATAAACGCCCTGCCTCCCGATTTCAGAAGTATACGCTCCGCCCTGCGCGGAAAATACTCCTCAACCACGGAGCCGGTTATGATTCCCGGCGAAACCTCAAGCACTGTGCACGGCCCTATAAAGGCGTCGGGCTTTACCTTGTCGATTCCGTCGGCACCGTCGATAAAATGCAGCGGCGCGTCCATATGAGTACCGTTGTGAAGCCCCATATTGACGGCGCTTAGATTGTATCTGTCCCCGTTTTTCATGGAAGCCAGACTAATAAGTTCAGGCACCGGATCACCCTCGTAAACCTCTGCCGACAAAATATCGTTGGAAATATCTATTATTCTCATAACAGAGTCCTCCTGCCTTATTAACCGTTGCCTGTTTTTTACATTATACCCCGTTTTGTCTGTAAATTCAATCCCACTGTTTCCGGTTAAAATCAAAGCGCCCCGGTTCAGTCGAGCGTTTGCCGGCCGAATCGGGGTGTGTTTAAGAATATTATTTGTAATTTCTCAAAAGTTCCTTATAGAATTTTACTGCCAAAGGAATTTTATCAACATTTATGTTCTCGTTTTCGCTGTGAACCGACGCATATTGCTGACCGTCAATGTCAATGGGAGCAAATCTGATTACCGAGTCGGAAAGTCCGGTAAATCTTCTCGCATCCGTTCCGGCCGGAAGAATAAACGGAACTGCCACAGCGTAGTCAAATACGCTCTGCACGATTTTCCTGACATACTTATAGCCGTCGCTTTCAAGAGAAGTGGGCTTATAATACTCATTGTCGGAGTCTCTGACGACTATCTCCACATCGTATTTGGCGGCTATTTCCTTCAGCGCGTCCAAATCCTTTGCCAAATCCTCATCGTTGATACAGCGAAGGAATGCCTCACCCTTACAGCTCCCGTCCTCCTCGGTATAGAGCTTTCTGAACGTACACCCGGTTCCGAGCATTTCGCCGGCCGCAACATTTAGCTTGGGCATCAATTTTATCAAAAGTCCCGAAAACAGCCGAAGATTTGAAAATACGAATTTCATCGGGAATTTCATATTCGGAGCCATAGCCTCAAACATTCCTCTGACCTCGGGGTGGAGCTTTCTGATAAACGGCTTTTTCTCATTTGCCTCCGCTATAAACGAAACCATTCGCATAACGGGAGTTTGATGGTTGCCCGCAAGGCCGACATGCCCCTTACTTTTCTTTGCCGTAAGCTCAGCTATACATCTACCCTTTTCGTGAACCGCCATCATGGCGCACTTTTTACTTATACCGGCCATGGGAGGGTCTATTACCGCTCCGCCCTCGTCCGATATCCAATCAAAGGTTATGTGATTTTTATTGAAGTAATCGAGAGCGAGAACCGCTCCGTCTCCTCCCGTCTCTTCATTATGAGAGGAAAAAAGATATACGTTGACCGGGAACTCGAAGCCCTCCAAAAGCAACTCCTCTATTGCAGAAAACTCAGCGAACAAAGGTGTTTTTGTATCAACTGTTCCTCTGCCCCAGAGCTTGCCGTCCTTGATTACGCCTCCGAACGGCTCCTCCTGCCAATCACCTGTCGCTTCAACCACGTCATGATGAGACATAACCATTACATTCCTTGTCTCATCCTTACCCTTTAATTTGTACAGATAGGCGTCGTCGCCGAAAACGGTAAACTCCGCCTTTTGAGTCACAAGCGGAAAGAGCTCTGCAATAACCTTTCTGAGCTTTAAAAACTCCTCCGGCTTAAAGTCATTCTTTTCGGACACGGTTTTGCACCTTATCATCTTTGCAAGGCGCTCTGCGTAAAATTGAGCCTTATCGCCCGAAGAAGCGTTTATGTTATCAGTCACAATTATTCTCCTTTTTGTCGCTTGCCTTTTTTATTGTGGCAAGGACCTCTTTTTCTCTGTAACGCAGGAGCACAAAAATCGCAATGATGCAAAACAGGCTGCCTGCAACCGCCGTAAGCTTTAGTCCGAGCACTCCGACATTTTCGCCTGCCGCCGCACCGGTTACAACAAGCGAGGGCACTATCATTATCGCGAGTGAATTGCCCATCTTCACAATAAAGCTCTTCGCAGCACCGAAGATTCCCTCCTGGTTAATGCCGGTCACTACCGTATCATACTGAATGATATCTGCCATCATAGCACCCGGCAGCACATTGAGCACGGCAAACGGGAATGATACGAACAGCGCGAATACGCAAGCCAAAACGAGCTTATTGCCCGGTATTTTATCGCTGAAGCAGATAACGATTTCGGCAATCGAGAACACAATACAGCCCAATATAACGGGAAGCTTTTTACCCTTCCTTTTGGCAAATTTATTTACCAGCGGATAAAGAACAAGCGAGCCTGCAATAGATATTGCCAAGATAAGCACCGAATATGTTTCGGCAAGACCCATAAGTGAGGTTACATAGTACATAATGCAAGCCTGGAAAAATGCCATTCCGGTATTTTCCAAAAGCTGCCCGAGTGTGACAATTCTGAAGTGCTTATTTGAAAAAGCGTGCTTCAGGGAGTCCTTTAAGGTCACGTTGGGGATTACCGAATGCACGTAATCCTTTTCCTTTATGGTAAACGCCGGGATTATAAGCAAGACAATGCCGATTGCGGTAAAAATACCGAAGGTCATTCTCCAGGCTCCGAGAGTGGCCATACCGGCGGATTTAAAGCCGTTCACGATAAGCGGGCTGACATACCCGAGCGCGCTGCCGGTTACAAAGAAAAACGAGCTTATCGTATATGCGTTAACTCTCATCGGGCCGTCCTGCACAAGCTCGGGAATGAGCGCATTGTGCGGAATCATATACAAAGTAAAGAAGAAATAATATCCCCACATAAAAGCCGCAATCCAAACGGCATTAAAGCCGCTTACGTAATTCAACGGCACAAAGAACATAAGAAACGCGCAAAGTCCGAACGGGACAGCCGCCTTTTGCATAAGCGGAATACGTCTGCCGTTTTTGTTTTTGCTCTTGTCGGAGCCTGCCGCTATAAGCGGATCGGTGACGGCGTCGATTATGTGCCCTACTGCCTTAATCAAGCCTATTACCGTAAGGACTCCGAGAACTATTCTGCCCTGCGGAATAAGATTCGGTATCCCCGACTCCTTTGACGGCTGATAAAAGTAAATAAGATAATTGTTGAGCATTGTAGTGAAAAGTCCTACCGCAAACTGCGGAAGACAAAGTCTTATGAGCAAAGCTGTGTTTACCTTTTTCATTTTTCCACCTCTTGGTTGTCATTTTTTATGTATCTCTATACACAGACATCATCGCCCGCGGCAATACATTTCGGCAGCTCGGTGCCCTGAGATTTTCCGCATCTCGCAACGGCGGCCGATACAAAAACGATATGGTCAAGCCCCCTTTTTTCGGCTTAGTCGGTCAAGAACCCGAGCTATGATACGCAACGCTCCCAAAGCCCTCTTACTCTGACGACTGCCTTGTTTTTAATCCTTGCTTCATTAACGATTCCCGACAAAATTTGCTCTCCCAAACAAAATTCATTTTTACGCCTGAATACAAAGGTGATGTAATTACAAGCATTTCGCCCGAAATGAGCGCAGTATGTCGAAGTATATGCCTTTTCGGCAATAAATGCAACCAAATTTTCGAACACAACGGCAAATAGTATTTTTTACCGCCGAAAAGCGCAAAAAACGAGGCTCGACTATACGTCGAGTCTCAAAAATCATTCAAATGCAGTTTCAGTTTCAAATATTTACCGTCTGCTCAAAGCACATACGCACTCAACGTGTGCCTCGTCATCTCGGAAGTTATTCTGACCCAGAGAATCAGGCGTCATCGGCGTATACCCATCGGCTACACCGGGAATCTCTTCCCAGAAGAAGCGCACCGGGCACTTGAATGTTACGTTGGCAACCACGCGCTCTTTGCGCGGGTTCTTGTCTGGCAGGATGTGCACTTCGCTCACGGCTTCATGGATGAAGTCGAAGCGTGTCTGCTTGTCCGCACCTTCCAACAGCTCGGGGATGCGGTCAAGCTCTTCCAGAAACCTGCGCTCTCCGTCCATGCGCTTCTCGGCGGTGGTCATCTTAGCTTGCGCTTCCTCCAGTGCGTCGCTTAATCCGGCATCGCGGTCATATAGGTCGTCCAGACGCCTTTGCAGGTCGTTGAACTTGCGCTCGTAACTCCTGTCGGCGGGGTCGAGCGAGTCAATCTGCGTCATGAGCATACGCATGTCGTGATTTTCGGCGTATCTTGTCAGCTCGAAGCGCTGAGCGTCTATCGACTCGCCCTTCTCGACTTGCAGCTTGGTCGAGACGCGGATGTACAGGACGCAAGAGAGTGGGCGGGCGGCATCTGACGTCTTAGGATTTTTTCGTGCCATAGGTTTACCCCCTCCCGTAATTTCTGCTTATAGGCTTTCACGTTAGTTCCACCTATATGATGAATTGCGTAAATACGCATTTGATTATAAAGCCCGCCGCCCAAAAGAGCGACGGGCTGGTTTACTTATCAGGCATCGCTGCGCTGTTGCGCAAACGTCAGGTACTGCTGATACTTGCGAAGCATCATGTTCTTGGCGTATTGCTCCATGTATTCGTAATCAGGCTCACCGGAATCAGTGACGGGAAGCATAATTCGTAGTCGTTTTGCTCGCGGATTCGAAATTGAAAGTCCATGTCCAAAGAATCCATGTAATCCCGATATGCATTTCGCAATAAACAACATAACAAATGCACTCATATCAATAAGCGGAACTAATGCTGTAACGTGACTATCGAGAGCCATGTTCGCGGGTTGGTAATATGCGAGACCGGCGCCTCCATCTCCGTCGTTATTCAACGTAATGCACTGCCCGGCAATAATTTTCTTGGGGTTATGCACAAACCCTTTTAGACCATTATTGTTTGCCTTGGCTGAAATCAGCGGGGTATCGCCATCTTCAAGCATGGCCATATTGTTCTCACGGCCCCTAACGAGTTCAAACATGCTCGAAATAAAAATTGGCTTCCACTCCTTCTCATCGAGAGCAGGAATCTCTGCAACTTCACCCAGTTCCGCAATGCGTGCTTCGACATAGGCGCGATATTTAACAAGCATCGCATTACGCTTCTGCTGTGCATACTCCGCCATATACGCATAATCAGGCTCGCCGGAATCAGTGACGGGAAGTTCAATCCCAACTTTCTTAGCTTTTCGCCAATGGCGAGCATACCCCATGTCAGGAATCCGCTTCTTCCAAGCGCATAAAACATAAAACAAAGCGTCAAAAGGTATACTATGTGGTCTAAGAACTTTCACATTATCAGCTGCGCAAAAGCTATGATTTGATATATCCATACTCTTTGTATGGTCACCAAATATTAACGCCGGAGTATCTTTAACAAAAAAATCGGCGACTTTATTCGTAAATCCCATTACGCCATTATTTGAAGTTTGAGAAGAAAAAACAGGTATTTGACCTGTGCCACTTAAATCTCGTTCTGACAATTTTATACTTTGTTTCTCAACAGAAAACAAACCTTTTTCGCCAACCACCTCAAAGATATCTCTTTTCTTCTCATCAAGACTCTGCATTATCGTCGCCCCCTTCGAACAGGTACCCACGGTCCTGCATGACCATCGAGAACTCGAACGTCAAATAATCGCCGATAGCCTTCTCGAAATCAGCATCTGTGGGAATCTCGTCGTTGAAGTAGTAGAACGAGTGCAGCCACTCATCCTCGGGTTTCACCGTGGACTCGACGCAGAACTTCGACGGCGCTTCGGCACGTCCATTCCAGACATCCAACAGGTGCTGCTTCTTGTCCTTTGCAGAATCACCCTCGATAAGACCGACATGTGCGCGCACCTCATACCCATCATCACGGAAGTCGATGAACTTGCACACCTTGTTGGCATCGTGCGGCTCGTGCGCCGTGAACACGGCGACGACCGGGTTCGTCCCCACGCCGTAGAACGTATCCGTGTTGCACGTGATGACGCCTTCCAGCGTGTGATGCTTCATGATGTTCTTCTTAAACGCTTGTTCAGCTTTTGATTTGCCAGTCATGGAAGACTGCGGAACAATAACTGCTGCACGTGCTCCGCCTGTCAGTGAATCCAGCAGATGCTCAATGAACGAAAGCTCATACTGCTCGGGGTCTGCTTTCGTGCCCTGCGAGTAGGGCGGATTCATCAGACCGACCGTTGCACCCTTCATTTGTACCTGAGCGGGATTCTTGCGCAGAAAATCGCAACATTCGAGATTGCTGTTGCCATCCTTACGCAAAATCATGTTCGCTGCGGCGACGGCGAACATGTTGCTCTGAAGCTCGTAGCCGTGGAGCTGCTTCTTCTTGATGTTTTTCTTCTGCGCGTCCGTATCCGCCAGCGTCAGCATCCTGTGCATGGCCGAAATCAGGAACCCCGCCGTGCCGCAGGTCGGGTCGAGCACCGTGTCGTCGGGCTGGATGTCCACCAGCTCGCACATCAGGTCGCAAATGTGGCGGGGCGTCAGGATGATACCCAGCGTCTGCCCGTCACCGCCCGAATAGCTCATGAACTCGCCGTAGAAGCGCCCGATGAAGTCCTCGCTGGTCTTCTGGTACTTGATGTTACGGAACACATGCTCGTACAGAAACTCTGTATAGAACTTGAGCGGCGTCTTGCCCAGTGTCTCATTTACCTCGTTCAGGCGGAAGCTGGTCTGCAAGATGGCAAACTCCGCCAGAAGTTTGTCCTTCTTCGCATCGGGACCAACATTGGAGCGCGTCAGACGTCCCTTCACGGCGTTCATCAGCTTGTCGCCGTCACGCATTCCAGGCGTCTGGTCGCCAGTCAGCGAGTTAATCGAAAAGCCGCCGAACTCAATCTCATCCAACGCAAGCAGAATACCGGCAACAACCAGCGGCTTGTCTTGGTCCTTCAGCGTGCCATACGTACGCAGATACTCGTGCAGCTCGGCCGCATCCTTCAGTATCTGCTCCGTGGTCTTCTCGATGTCGGTCGCCTCTTCCAGCACATAGCGGGTGTAATACTCGTTGATGTTTTGCTCGGAGAACGAAACAAACGATTCAATATCAGGCAACTGCTTGTAACCCTCGCGGTCATCCACCCACAGGGGCGTGATGACGTGGTGTTTCGCATCGCCGGAGACGCCGACGGCGAACACCTTCTTGAACGCCGTGTTCTGCGCAATATGCTTCGCATAGAAATACGCGCCGTTCACGGCATAATCGGTCACGGCCTTCACGCTCGTGTCGATGATGCCCGTATCGGTCAGCTTAATCTGCTTGTCTATGTCGGCCTTGTCCTCGATAACGAGGACAAAATCGCCGATAACTGCCGTGTACTCGGGATACCCTGCGTTGCCGGTTCCACGTTTCGAGGCGGTTTTCAGCGCTTCGTTGACTTCCTTTACGTTGCTGCCCTGCGCATCAAAATGAATCTTGCACTCATCAAGCTGCGCGGCAACCCATAAATCAGTCTTGACCTCTTTCTTCGCCATTTACTTCTCCACCTCCTCAAGATGCTCCTGAATCCACTCATGGATGATTGCGGCAATCGTCGTCTCGCGCTCCGCAGCCATCATCTTGAGCGTCTTCTTGTCGCTCACGGTGAGCGACAGCGAGAGCGTCGTGCGCTTCTCGTCCGCCGTCGTGTCGGCGACGACGGCCTTCTCTATCTTCTTCTGCTCGGCCTCGCGGTCGGCAGCGTATTTCTCGAATATGTTTGCCATGGCTCGCCCTCCTTTAATCATTTACACATTTACACAATTATACATCATCGAGACGATTAGGGCAATATCTATTTTGACGTATCCGCAGGTCAGAGCCTATTTCCGCTCATTTATGGGCAGAAATAGGCTCAAATAATCTTCTGCCCGCACCCCGAACGCATCGGCGGGGGAAGAGGACGTACGCCAAGAATTGCGGGGCCTGTTCCAGTTTGTTCCAGTTTATTCCAAAAAAGTTGGAACAAAACTTTTCCGTGTTTACCTGCGTCTTTGCGCGATTCGCTGAATCTTGTTCCAACTCCGATTTTGCGAATTGGAACAAATGAAACAAATGGACCATTTTCAGGAAAAAACCCTCATAAATGGGCATAAAATCGAATTTCAAAACTGGAACAAACCTTCTATACGTTAATACACTTTAATAAACAAGGCCCATGCCGCATCCCTTCTGTACGTCCGCCCACATCCAACCGCCGCCCTGCGGGCGGCCACCCTTGCATCGAGCGGATGCGAGATGCACATGGGCGCTCGAACATCCCTAGACCGTTTCAGAGACGTTTTAAGGTGCGAAAAAAGCCCGAGGAGTACAACGAGTACCCCAACGGGCTTAAAACGTCTTAAAACGCAAAATACGGCGTTCTATTTCTCCGTCTCGTCTTCTCCTATGAGTCCGAAGTGGCGGAACGCATCCAGAATCGCCTCACGCTTTTCAGGCGGGCACTTCGGTTGCTTCTTGTCGCCCGACCTGTCGGCCTGCGTTCCCAGTCCGCACTCGGCCTTCATCTGCGCAACGTACAAGGAGCTGACCTTCATGCCGTGCGTTTTCTGGACGTAATCGCGGATGTTCGCGTACGTCGGCTGGTCCTTCTCCTCGGACAGCCCCATGTCCTTCGGACTGATGGAAACCGGTATGAAAGACTTCGACGCAGATTTCCGAGATAGAACCGTAACCGTCTCAACTTGCTGTTTATTAGTTCTGACAAATAATGCTCCGCTTTCACCATCGTAGGTAACAGGGAAGGTGAAATGGATCGTCTTTATCAGATGCTTGTCATCCCGCTTTTCCGGATACAGCTCTATAAACGAAACCATAGCCTGCAACAATGCCTTTTTATCCTCCGGCGACATGACATCGTAATACTTGCTGAAGCCTTCCAGCATTTCAAAGATGGATTTCTTCGTCATGGCAGATTTTTCAACCATAGCGATTTCCTGATCTACTTCATCAAGTCTTGTCTGTGCATCCTCGATCTTTTCATACAGGTCATCCAGAATACGATTCAGACTGTCTACTTTACTTTGATAGTGCCTATCCGCAATGTCAAGCTCCGTCAGTCTCTTTTCGGTCTGGAGCAGATTGCCGCTATATTTGGTGATCTCATTTCGGATTGCTGTCTGCTTCTTCCGCAGAGAATTTACATCTGTCTGGATATCAATCTTTTGAGAAATAAGCTCTACAAACTCCGGGATTGTCACCATGGAGGATATAACCTCTTTCACCTCGGTTTCCAGTTTGGAGCCGCTATAATACTTGTTGGCAAGAGAACAGCTGATCCCGTTTCTGTCTCTTCCGGATATGCACCGATAGGAAATATATCTCGGATAATAACCTTCTTTTCCGTTTTTCTTTTTCCTTGGCGGCGCAGTATAACCAAAGATGTTTTTTCCGCAGTCTGGACATCTGATCAGACCAGTCAGTGGATAAACGGTCGTACTGTCACTTCTGGTCTTTCGATGGGCAACGTTCTTTTTCAGCCGCTCTTCCGCTTTTGCAAATGTCTCCTTGCTTACAATCGGTTCATGTACGCCATCCACAAGGATAATTTTGCTTTCATCGTCTTGCTTCACGACCTTTGTTTCATTGTTCTTTCCCTCAACCTTTACTGTATGGCGGCGGCCGTAGGAAATCATACCTGCATAAACCGGATTGCTGAGAATGATACGGACGGTTCTGTCTGTAAAGCCAGAGATTTTCACATTTCCCCGCTGCTCACGCTGGATATTTTCATCATTAAGTTTCTTTGCAATGTAGCTGATGCTCTGTCCTTCCTCTGTGTAGAGCCGGAAAATCTCCTTGACCGTTTCCGCTTCTTTCGGATATATCATTAGCTTTTTATCCTTCAAAGAATATCCAAACGGGGCCTGCGCTCCATTCCAGAGACCGTTTCTGGCTTTTTGCTGTCTTCCGGCAAGCGTCTGTTCATGAATGTTCTCAAGCTCGACTTCCGCAACAGCTCCCATAATATTTGCAATCATCTTGCCGGTAACGGTTGAAGTGTCGATTCCGTCCTTGATCCCCAAAAGACCAATTCCATAGCTTGAAAGCTCCTGAAGGTACTTTGCGGTGTCACTGGTATTTCTGGCAAAACGGGAAAGCTTAAAAACAAGAACATAACGAATGTTGTCCTTCTTGCTCCGAATGTCCTCCATCATCTGCGTAAAGGCAGGACGATGTTCGGCATTTTTGCCAGATTTACCTTCATCCGTATATTTCCCGACAATATTGATCTTGCGTGCTTCCGCAAAAGCTCTAATTTCTGCTTCCTGTGCCTCAAGAGAAAAACCGTCCACCTGTATCAAAGTTGAAACACGTGTATATATGTATGCATTTTCCATGGACGGTACCTCCTTCATTCTGTTTTGTCAGTAATAAACATCTACTTCAAACAGTATAAACGATGACAGAAAACTTTTCAATAGCCGCAGTAAAAAAAGAAGAGGGCTGGATGCCCCTTCTTGCATCCAGCCCTCTTGGTCTTCTTCTGTTTCCATAGATTTATACTTCATCAGCAGTTCGGCGATCATCGTAGAACAACGAATGAAGTTTTCGTCTCTCATCAATTCATTGTTCATAAGCTATCCTCAACGTTCGTTTTGCAATCCTGTTGTCTTTCTCCTATAAGCAGCTACAATTTCCGGTGGTATGTTGTCTATCAGAGCATGAAGCTCACAAAGCTCCTGCTCCGTTTTTCCGTATTTCAGTCTGTCCGCAATCTTTTCCTTGCTGGCATCTTTTGCTGTTTGTAATTCCGCTTCCAGTGCGCTGTTCTCATCAGAAAGCGCTTTGTACGCCTTATCATACTTTCTTAGCTTCGTCCGCAGAGCTTCTGTTGCCGGAACATATTTGTCCAACAATGCCTCCAGTTCTTCCATTTTCGATTTTTTATTAAGAAGATTGGTATCTGTCATCAGTTTCAGTATCTGCTCCTTCATCCGGTTCAGATGGACAGCCTCCTTGAACAGCCGCGGCGGGATATGGTCGCGCCCGGTTTCGCTGGCACTCTCGCCGCGCTCCAGATCGGGGTATTTTTTGACCATGTGCTCCCAGAACCTGTCCTGCCACTGCGTCAGCTTCTTCTTGTTGCCGACGATTTCCTTGGCGGAGAGCCGCTTGTCCGCTGTCAGCGGGACAAAGCAAAGGTGCATATGGGGCGTTTTCTCGTCCATATGCACCACGGCGGATATAATGGTTTTGGGATCCTGGTGTTCCCGGATAAAATCCAGCGCCTCCTGAAAATAGGCCTTGATTTCGCCCTTTTTCTTGCCCTTAAAGAACTCCGGGCTGGCAGTCACCAGCGCCTCCACCACGCGTACGCTGTCCGACCGCGTGCGGCAGCCTGCCTCCGCGATCTGCTTTTCCGCCTCGGCGCGGTATTTGCGCTGCGGCGTCACCAGATGGAAATTGAGGTGGCTGCGCGCCGTGTCCACGTCGGGGTTGCTGGCGTACTTCTCCTTGGTACGCTCGTTGTGGGACTCTATGTGGCCGATTTCCGGCCCCTTGTACTTGGCAAAGCGGAGAATGGCGTACTGTGCTTTCATCGGCGCTCCCCTCGCTTCACCCACACGATGTCGCAGTCCAGCACGTCGGCCAGTTCCACGACCTCCTTGTAGCGGATGCTCTCCCTTTGCAATTTTGCGGACAGATTGGAAACACTGTCCGACCAGCCATATTCATCATGCAACAGATCAACAACCTCCTGCATCGTAAAACCGGCACGAATGATCTGCGCCTTGATTTCATTGCGTACACTCATATTCAAATTCCCTCCATAATTAGATAATAAAAAAGCGAAGCCAGTACGCCATTCGGCGCATCCGCTTCGCTGCATCGTTAAAAAAGCCTTACTCTCAAATCCGCTCAAAATTGCCGTTATGATGTTCTGTCCACAGGTGACACCTATCGACTTTTCTGTTCCATGTGCCTTTACTCTAAACCGTATGATTTCCCATGTTTCCGCACATCAGCTTTGCTGTTCTGAGAAGCGCGATTCCGTAAAACCATTTTAGCCATCAGTCAAATAATTTACGGATTTCACTTAGCTTGATTTCGTGCCCGAAAATATAGGCTTTGCCGGTCAGAGTTTTTCATATAGCGGCGTTTCAGGAAAAGCAAAACGTACATACGTACACGGCGCAGTCGCAGAAAAATCATCGCCAGTCCTCCGGTACGTACGTATGCTCTGAAATGTCAGAAAACCCGTTTATATTAGGTCTGGCAATCGCTTCAATACCGAAGAAGCCCCATACACGCCGTCCAGCAGCATTGGTGATCTTGTTGCAGTATTCCAGATTGTACTTGCGTTGGTTCGCAATCACACTCTCACTGAAACTGCGGCGCTTTAGCGGCGTCAGATTATTTTCCTCACACCACATCCGATAAATATCGTACAAGTCTTTGGAGCTGATGGTGCAGTCTGCTTTCAGCCGGATATAGCCCTCGGATTCCAGAAAATCAAAGACATTGTTATTATCTCGCTTCACTGCCTCCCGGTTATCCCGTGTGCGCTGGCTTTCCGTGAATTTGAAGTTGTTGGCGGCAAGCCGCTGTAAGCCCTCAAACGCCCACAGAAAGATACCCTCAACCTCTGCTTTCAGTTTTTCGGCAAGGTCAGGATCATCTACCCGTCCCGCAGGCTTTTCCTTGGTGGTCAGTACAAGCTGGCGGCGGTAAAATCCGTCGCTCCGGTCATAAAGTGCTTGCAGATCGCCATTGGAGAACGCCAGCAGGCGGGCAAACATCCACCCCTGATAGCTCTGCTTACCCTTGCGCTCTAAGTCCATCTTGCCTTGGGCGGTCACGATGGACTTGACGTAGTTGGTTTGCCGCAGCGCTTCCATCCGCATATCGTCATCCACACACAACAGAATGTGTTCCAGATCCGCGCGGGCAAAACGGTTTTCGGAAATCTTCCCGATGCTGCCATCCTTCATGTTGCTGCCAAGAAGCGCACCCAGCACGGCACCGATCTGCGATTTCCCTTCGCCGCCGTTTCCTTTAATCACCATCATGCGCTGTCCCTTGTTGCTGGGAATCAGGCAATAACCGATGAACTCCTGCAAGGTGGGAATATCCTCCGCGTAAAGAAGTCCATCCAGAAAGGAAAGCCACCGAACAGGAGCCGGTGCGTCAGGGCGGTATGCCACCGGCAGTCTGCTCCGCACAATGTTCGGTCTGCCCTCGGTAAAGCTGCCGTCCAGCTTCAAAGTACCGTTTGCCAGATGGATTCTATCTGCTTCCGGTGCAAAGTCCTCCACATGAGCCGCCAGCTTCATCACTTCCAAAATGTTGGTGATTTTCCGTGGGATGTTGTTCACGGCGCAGCATTTCAGTTCCTCATAGATTTCGCCCCGAAGCGGCAGATCATCGGTCACCCTGCCGTCCGGCGTGAAAAACGCGCCATCGGCAAAGATGATTTTTCGACTGTTCAGAAATTCATCGCAGAACAGCGCCTCATTGATATTGGTGCCATCAAACCAGATGGGCGCGTCTAAATTAGCCGATTTCCGTTTCGTCACGGGCATCCACCTCCTTTGCCCTCCGTTTCAGGCGTTCTTCCAGCCGGTCGATCATGCCGTCCTTTTGAAGCATATCCACAGTTTTCACACGAGCCTCCAACTCCGCAAAGGTTAAAATATCTGTCAGATCCTCGATATAATCGAGCATCTGGCAGGCTTCCACAAAACGGTCATCAAGAGTATCCTCCGGCGTTTTGGGTGCGTACTGCACCTTCCAGTTTTCCAGAAGATGCAGATAATCGCACAATACCCGCTGACAATGCAGTTCCTCTCTCTGGAACGCCTTTGCCAGCGGATATTTCGGTTTCCGCAGCGCTGCCGTAGCCGGAGGCTTGTCCGGGTTGATCCCAAAGTCATACGCCAGCTTCTTCGCTGCATCATAGCTGCTCAGGTTGAACAGCCTTGCCACAAGGTCGATCACATCGCCGTGGGTCCCGCAGCCGAAGCAGTAAAAGTAATCATCATTCAACTTCATGCTGGGTGTACGGTCGTTGTGGAAGGGACAGCAGACCATGTTGCCACGGTTTACTTCCAATCCGTAGTATTCGACAGCCTCTTTCACGGAAACTGCCATCTTGATTTGTGTAAATAAATCCATACCTGTTTCCTCCTATACAATAATTAAACTTCGCCGTTCTGCCCGATGCCGTTCCTGCCCGAGTTCTTACCCCGGCGTTGTCTCTTCCTTGGCACGCGGAATGCGGTACTTCTCCGGAAAGCATATCCTCATCGGACGGTCATGAAATTTTCAAGGTGCTGCGTGGTTTATGTCTAAATTCTAGTAAGAAAACAGGCCCTTTCCCGTATATCCAAGAGGTAGGAAAAGTGGGGTAGAAGTTGAAATTTTCCACGCTTTGAGACACAAAATGAAAAAGCATGATATAATACAGGAAAATGGAAACGGAGGCTGCTGTATGCAAGTCAAGCTGACAATCGGAGAGCGGTTGAAAGATTTACGAGTAGAACGAAAGCTGACCTTGGAGCAGCTTGCTGCCGAGGTGGGTATCTCGAAATCCGCACTTGGCAAATATGAATCAGATAACGGCAAGGACATCAGCCCGTATAGCATTTTGGTGCTGGCTGACTATTACGGTGTTTCCTGCGACTATCTGATGGGGCGGACGGAAACAAAAAATCACCCAAACACAGCTCTGCATGAGCTGCATTTGAGTGATGCTTCGATTGATGTATTAAGAACAGGCAAGTTCAACCACCGGCTGCTGTCGGAGCTGATCTGCAACAAGGATTTCCAGCGGCTTATGCTGGATGCTGAGATTTACGTTGACCGGATCGCAGATATGCGGATCAAGGATATGAATACGGTTCTGGAAGCTACCCGCCAGATGGTTCTGATGGAGCATGGCGAGGAAGCTAACGATCTGTACCTCCATACTCTGAAAGCGGCGCAGATACAAGAGGAAGAATATTTCGGGCATCTCGTTGCGGACGATCTAAGCAATATCCTGCGGGACATCCGTGAGAAACACAGGACAGATGCTCTGACCGCAGACGATGACCTGTCTGCCGCCGCTGTGCAGAAGCAGTTGATGGAGGCCGTACATTTTGAGGGAAGCTCCGAGGAAAAGAAAATCCGCGCGTACCTTGCAACACTTGGTATTGATTACGACACGCTCACGAAAGAAGAGTTTGTTTCGCTGATTGGAATCCTCAAGAAGTCCAAGCACCTAAAAACTCCCATCAGCCAACGCGGGAAAACGACCATGACCCACGGCAAAGGGAAACGGAAGAAGCGCTGAAACAGGAGCATCTCTGCGGCGGGACGAGGGCTGTATATACCTCTGCTTCCTTCTCCGGCCAGTCGGATTTTTCTTTTCAAAAATCCTGCATTTGTGTCACCTTGGTGCCACAAAATCCGCCTGTCCTACTGCCGCAGAAAAGTGTCTACCTACCGCTATCTGCCCTCATAGCAGATGGCGAAGCCAGCCCCTTTCCCGCGTCAGCCGGAAGCAAAGGTATAACACACTAGACTTTGCAGAGCAAAATCGTGTGCCAACAGGGATGCTGCGCGCCCCTATTGGAAACCCAGCGGCAAAGAGATATTCTCTTTGCAATCCCTCATTTTCCTCGCAGATGCATATACAAACTGCAAAAGCAACAGCTTGAAAATAGAAAAACGCTGCAATCTTCGCCATATAATCGGGCGAAAATTGCAGCGTTTTTATCACACTCAATGTAAATAAAAAGTGGGCAGCCGTTTCAACAGCATTGATATAAGATATCCAATCAGCACAAACATCACCATTACAGAGAGATAGTCGATCAGGAAGAGGATCACAGACTCGGAATAATCGTAGAATACGAAGTGGCTTCTGAGCAGCAGATACAAACTAACTCCTCTGCGTCGGAAAGCGAACGCACCATACACTGCCCAGAGCCAGCCGATCAGTCGCAGGCTCCATATTCGCATGGATGAAGGCTGCAAGTGTTTGCGCGCCATTGCCAGCATCATGCTCCAGTGAAACCCCAGATGCAGGCTCATACAGACAAAGCCCCAGTAGGCACAGAGAATATGCACCTGCTGTGCAAGCTCATAGCCGCCATGCCTGGGGAGAAACGCAAACACATGGCGGGACAGCACAATGCCGCTGATCATGGAGCCGACCATGCACAGGAAAATCAGCCCTGCCAGTGCTGTCTGCACGACGCGCAGGGGAGTGTAGCGCCCCCGCGGAACAGCTTGGATCCATCGGTGGTTCAAAATATGGTGCGCCACGGACAAGGCAAACATTCCCATGCCGATCCACTCGTGGGCTGCCTCACCCACAAGGCCATAGGCCATCAGAAGCAGCATGGACACCGACATGGCCGCATCCACGGCGATTTTTATTTTGAGAATTGGTTTCATGTCCTCATCCTTTGCTGTGAGAGATCACCCAGTTCAAATTGTCAGGGTCGTCAAAGACCACATTGGCTCCGCCGTGGTAGTTATAAATGCCCTTTTCGTTGAAGAAGGCGTTGCCGGGTGTTTCGATACGCAGAACTTTGTCGATGTCGGCATCTCTCCAACCGGCGTTTTCATAGGCATCGTGGAGATTTTCGTAGGCCGAGCGGGCCTTGGCGCTGCCGTAATACTCGTCGCCGTCGGCCATGTAGATATAGATCGCCACACTATTCTCCGCAATGGGTGCATAGCTGCCGTCCCACTGAGAAGCGCCGTGGAGATAGGCGGCGTACAGGTCGGGCCGCATGGACACTGCACGGGACATGGTCTCGCCGCCTGCGGAATACCCGGCGGCATAGATCCGGCTGGTATCCACGGCAAAACGATTGATAAAGTATTCCGTTAGTTCAATGGCCTGCCGGGCGGATTTTTCGCCCCAGTCAGTGAGCTGTGCAGAAACCACGACCATCTCAGTGTCCAGCCTTGTCCATGCGGTAAAGCCGTTCCAATTCAGATTGCTGCCGGAAGAGTCTTCACCGAACCACATCATGTTATAGCCCGGCATAACGACCATCATCGGAAACTTGCGGCTGCCGTCGTAGCTGTCTGGCAGATAATAGCTGTAATGGATGTCGCCGTCCGCGCCGGAGAAAATCTGCTCTGCAAACAGGCCGGTCTGAACCGGCTCCGATGTGACCGCCGACGCTGTACTTTCCAACGGATCTTCCGTCGGTTCGGCACTCGGTGCAGGCGTTGTCTCCGGCTGGGTCGGCGCTGCTGTAGCGGCTCCACACCCCGCGAGAGCCAGTATCAGCGCAAGCACCAGAACAAGCGAAAGAAAGCGTTTCACTTCTGCTCGTCCACCGGCGGAACCATTTCCGCATATTTTTTAAGCATTTCCGGGGTGCTGGTGTAGTAGCGCACGTTCTGATTGAGGGCGACAACCTGCGCCATTTCGTCATCGGTCAAGGCAAAATCAAAGAGGTCAAAGTTAGACTTGATATGGTCGGGGTTCTTGGAGCCGGGGATGACAATGTTGCCGCTCTGAATGTGCCAGCGGAGAATGATTTGGGGCGCGGACTTGCCGTATTTCTTGCCAAGTTCTGCGAACAGCGGCTCCTCCAGCAGCGCCTTGTCACCGTGGCCCAACGGATACCATGCCTGCGGCACGATACCGTTCTCCTTCAGGAAGGCTTTCAGCTCCGGCTCCTGATGATAGGGGTGCAGCTCGGTCTGTAATACCGTGGGGCGCACCTCGCAGATGGAGAGAATCTCCTTGATCTGCGCTTTGCTGAAGTTGGACAGGCCAATGGCACGCACCTTGCCCTCCTTGTACGCCTTTTCCATCTGGCGATAGCCATCCACATAGTTGCCTGCGGGCTGGTGGATCAGCAGCAGGTCGATGTAGGGGGTGTCCAGACGGGCAAGTGTCTTGTCCACTGCGTCGGGCTGCTCATAGAAGCTGGGCCACAGCTTGGTTTCCAAGAAAATCTCCTCCCGCTGCAAGCCGGACTTCTTCATAGCGCGGCCAACTGCCTTTTCGTTCACATAGGCGTTGGCTGTGTCAATCAGGCGGTAGCCGTCCTGCAAGGCACTGACGCAGGAGACCTCTGCCTCGTCCGGGGTCAAAAGAAATGTGCCAATACCGGCCATCGGCATTTTTACGCCGTTATTGAGAGTTGCGTATTCCATAAAAGATTCCTCCTTAAATGTTCTTTCCAAGTTTCGTGGCTTCGTTTTTATTGGCTGCCATGCCGCCGTAGGTCATACCGTAGAGACCGGCGAAGCGCTTCATGGTGTACTCGCCCGCATCCAGCATCCATTTCTCCGGAGCTGCGCCCTGAAACACAAAATACAGTTTGCGTCCGGACAGTTCGCCGTCCTCCACCTTGCCGTAGAAACGATCCAGCACGTTGCGCACGCTGCCGCAGATGTTGTGCCAGTACAGGGGTGAGCCGATGACGACGATGTCCGCCTGCTTCATGGCACCAATGACAGCATCCAGCCCATCGCCGGGGAGGTTCTGCCCGTAAGCGCCGATGGTGTAGTCTGTAAGGTTCAGGGTCTTATACTTGTGGCCTTTCAGCAGCTCCGCCGCCAGTGCGGCGGTGTTGCCGTTTTTGTTGGGACTGCCGTTGATAAATAAAATACTCATAGCAATGCTCCTTATTTCAGTTTTTGATATTCTTCTTCACTCACCGGTTCACACCACTGACTGCAGCAGTTTTCTCCGGGTACTTCCACAGCCAGATGGGAGAACCAGCTGTCCGGCGCAGCGCCGTGCCAGTGCTTGACGCCGGGAGCAATGTTGACCACATCGCCGGGGTGCAGCTCCTGCGGCTCTTTGCCCCATTCCTGATAGTAACCGCGCCCGGCCACGCAGATAAGGATCTGTCCGCCGCCTTTGTCCGCCTCGTGGATGTGCCAGTTGTTACGGCAGCCGGGTTCAAAGGTCACATTGAAGATTTTGACCTGCGCCGTGGAAACTGGCGCAAGATAGCTCTGCCCGCTGAAATACTGTGCGAAACCGTCATTGGGCGCTCCGATGGGAAATATCATACTGTTTTGATGACGCTGCTTTTCGTCGGCGCTTTCCTCGTCTGCCCAGATGTCCTTTGCCATGCGGAATGCTGCCCATGCTTTCGGCCAACCCGCATAAAATGCGGCGTGTGTCAGGATCTCCGCAATTTCGCTGCGGGTGATCCCATTTTCCTTTGCCATTGCCAGATGATGACCGAAGGAAGTATCCGTCAGCCCCTGCGCCATCAGTGCTGTCACGGTGATGAGGGAACGGTCGCGTGAGGAAAGCTCGCTTTCCCGGCTCCAGACCGCACCGAAAAGAACATCATCATTGAGCTGTGCGAACTTCGGCGCAAATTCACCAAGCACATCTCTGCCTGCTGTAATTTTTCTCATAATTCAGCCCCCTTATCTGTGAAAGTTTGTGAAAATCGGCGGTTCCTTCTGAGGCAAGCCGATCTGCTCCTTACCCAACTGGAAGGATTTCATCATAAATACCATGTTATGCCCCAGTGTCCGCATGGTCTGCAAGCCTTCGGCATCCTGCGCTACTTCTTCGGCAGAGCCGCCGTAGACCATGTTCCAATAATGGCTGGACGCCACCGGCATCCCGGTCATGGTGAAATACTTGTTCAGCACATCGAAGGTGGCAGTATTGCCGCCCCGGCGGCAGGTAACCACCGCTGCGCCCACCTTCATGGTCTTGTCGATGCCGAGGGTGCTGAAAAACAGTCGGTCCATAAAGGAGATGGCTCCGCCTGCAGGGGAAGCAAAGTACACCGGACAGCCGATGACAAAGGCGTCCGCCTCCGCCAGCTTTGGTGCAACTTCATTGACAACATCATCAAACACGCATTTGCCGATCTGGGCACATTTGCGGCAGGCAATACAGCCGCGAATATCCTTGTTGCCTATATGGATCAGTTCCACTTCGATGCCCTCGGCCTCCAGCGTGTTTTTCAGTTCGGTCAGGGCTGTATATGTGCAGCCCCTTGGATGGGGGCTGCCGTTTACTAACAATGCTTTCATCGAAATCACTCCTTATGCAAAAATTGTTACCAGCCATGCAGCGTAATCCCTGACCCAGCCACCGTCAGAGCCGAAGCCGTGAGGCCAGCCGGTCAGCACGATGCGCCCGGCGAAAATGCCCATTCCGGAGATCACATCGTATTGCTGCTGGAACTGGCGATAGAAGGGGTCCTCGGTGCCGTAGACATAGAAGGTCGGCGGCAAATTGCCCTCGGCCAGCCAGCTTGCATCCATATTGCCCACTCTGAGACGGCCATAGAAGGAATAGATCATGCCCGCGGCAGAGGCATAAGCGAGAACGGTGTCCAGCTCGTCCGGCACATAGGTGCTGTCCAGCGCTGTGCCGGTCACATCTTCGTCATAGTGCATCAGAAATTCACCGGCCTGAATGCCGCCCGCCGAAAAGCCCATGACGGCAATATCATCTGTGTCAATACCATAGACCTCCGCATTTTTGCGGACAAAGCGGACAGCTCTCGCCACATCCAACGCACCTTCCTCCTGCGTATAGGGAGACAGGCGGTAGTCTACGATGAAGGTCTGAAAGCCCAGCTCTCGCAGTGCTGCGGCGGTGGGCAGTGAATCGGTGTAGTTGCCCCGGAACTGATAAGCGCCGCCCGCCATCAGCACCACCGCGCCTTTCGGCTTCACGCCCTCCCGGACGGGGATAGCGGTGACATAGGGGCGGAAGTTCCAGTTATCGAAATATCCGGTCATGTCCTGCGTAAATTTTGTCCTGGCGGGGACATTGCCTTCCTCCCAGAGATAGAGCGTCTGAATGTTTGCAGGGTCTGCTGCCGTGTTCAGCACGGTGTTATTACCTGCCGGTTCCGGCATCTTTTGGAGCGTAGCTGTGCGGGAATAATTGGAAATCTTGCCACTGCCGTAGTTGTATGCATCAGGAAAATCGCCCGGCGTGGCTACGGTGTCCGTAGAAGATCCGTCGCGCAGATCATCCATGGGGGTGGTGGAAGCGGAACTGCTTTCGTTTGGTTTCGTTGTCATAGCATCTTCAATAGCCGCAACGCCGTTTTCCAGCTCACCGCCGGGAGTCTTGACGGACTCCCGGCCACAGGCGGTCAGCGACACGACCATGAGAATTGCAAGCATTGCGGCGAAAACTTTGTTTCTATGCATTACAGACCCAGTCCATTGACCCAGGACTGCACATCATCACCGGAAACGCCGGAGGAGAACCGCTGGCCTTCCTGCCAGTCGCCGGTACCGGCCATGTCGGCCAGCAAACTGCCGCTCTGACCCATACCGGAGGAGGAAGAAGTGGCAAAGGGGATGACGGTCTTGCCGGTGAAATCATTATTTTTTACAAAGGTGTCCACGGGCCACGCTGCGATACCCCACCAGATGGGATAACCGATGAACACGGTGTCATAGGAATCCCAATCGGGAACTTCAGTGGTGGTCAGGGGCACATCCCGCAGGGACTCGTCGTCATGCTCCCGGCTGACGCGGCTGTCGGAGTTTGTCCAGTTCAGGTCCTCGCTGGTGTAGACTTCGGTGGGAACAATCTCAAAGAGGTCGGCACCGGCGGCCTCTGCAATATCCTTGGCCACCCGCTCGGTGTTACCGGAAGCGGAGTAGTAGACCACCAGTGTCTTGCCGGTTTTGGGCTGGGTCTCCGGCTCGGATTCTGCGGGAGCGGTCGAGGAGCTTTCGGGCTGTTCGGTCGGCGCAGAGGTTTCGGGCTGCGTGGTGGAAGATGCAGGCTTGTTGGCAGAGCCGCAGGCGGCAAGGCTAAGTGCGAGCACGACGCTCAGCAGTAGTGCAGTCAGTTTTTTCATGATAAAATCATCCTTTCAATTCAATTTTAGTTTTATTTACATTCGCAGAGAATGTCATATATTTCATCGTGGGTCAACTTTTTGCAGCAGCCCCCGGTTAAAACGGTGGAATCCGCAATGGCACGGAAGTCCGTATCGGCGGGGATGCCAAGCTCTGCAAAGCTGGTCGGCAGACCAATTTCCTTGATGAACGCAGCCAGCGCGTCGATACCGGCAGCAGCCGTCTCCTCAATGCTGCCCTTGGGTGCGACACCCCAGACATTCTGCGCAAACCGTGCAAACCGCGCCGCGCCGGACTTGTAGATATGGCGGTACAGAACGGGGTGGATCACCGCCAGACCTGCACCGTGGTTGCAGTTGGTGTACGCGCCCAACTGGTGCTCCAGCATATGGCACTGGAAGTCCGTGACTTTTCCGATCTTCAGAACGCCGTTCTCTGCCATGGCGGAGGCCCACGCCAGTTCACTTCTGGCATCGTAATTCTCCGGGTCGGTCAGCAGAACGCGGATGTTGCGGATGACGCTGCGCATGACGGCTTCGTTAATATCGTCGGACAGGTTGTTTTCATCCGGCTTGCCGAAGTAGGTTTCCATCGCGTGGCTCAGCGTGTCGAACGCGCCGGAAATAACCTGCTTCATGGGAACGGACAGCGTGTAGCTGGGGTCAAGGAACGCGAACTCCGCCTGCGCGCCCCAAAGAGCGCCCTTGATCTTCTTTCCCTCGTGGGTGATGACGGCCCCGTTGTTCATCTCGCTGCCGGTACCGAACACCGTGACAATCGTGCCGAGGGGAATAAACTTGGTCGACAGCGTGTGCTTCGTGTACTGCATCTCCCAGATGTCCTCGTCCAGCTTCGCCTGTGCGGAGATGACCTTGCAGCAGTCGGAAACGCTGCCGCCGCCCACGGCAAGAATCAGATCGACGTGATTTTCACGCGCCAGCTTCGCGCCCTCCTGCACCTTGGCATAAGTGGGGTTCGACATGATACCGGAGAACTCCACGATGCGCTTGCCTGCGGCATTCAGGATACCCATGATCTCATCGTACACGCCGTTGCGCTTGATCGAGCCGCCGCCGTAGGCCAGCATGACGGTTTCGCCGTAGTTCCCCAGCAGACTGCCGAGGTACTCTTTCACGCCGCCCTTGCCGAAATACACCTTGGTCTTGTTTTCAAAAATAAAGTTGTTCATAAAAACGCATCCTTTCTGAATGTTATTTCTTCATTTGCTGTTCCCAAAAGGCGACGGCATCATTGATCCAGCCTTCGGCGCTGGTTCCAGTCCCAAGTCCAAAGCCGTGACCCAGACCGGAATACACATGAAACTCCGTGTCGATCCCGGCCTGCTGCATGGCTTCGAGCCGCGCCTGCATGACCCGCCAGCTGGCGATGCCGTCCCGGTCACCGACACAGGCATAGGTGGGCGGATCGCTTTCGGAATACTCGCTCAATCCTGTGTACTGCATGATGACCGCGCCGGGACGGGGCAGATCGCCGCCGCCAAAAGCTTCTGTACCGTAAGACCCAAGCCACGCCGCCATTCGCGCTCCTGCCGAGCCGCCCCATAGGGAGTAGCAATCGGTGTCCACTTCCAGTTCGTCCGCATGGGCAAAGATGAAGCGGATGGCTCTTGCCAGATCCTCGCAGGCGGTCTGCGCGCCGGGGCGATAAATGAGAGCGAAGGCGTTGTAGCCCTTTTGGGAAAGCTCCAGCGCATGAGGGAAGCTGTCCTGCATGGCCCCCACATAGGCAAAGGCACCGCCTGCATTGCAGATGGCGAATTTCTCGCCGGGGATTCCCTTGAAGAAAAACAATCCTGTATCTTCTTTGGCAGGGTCAGCTGCCTTTTCCTCGTCGGTGTAGATGTCATAGAAGATGGTTTGGCCGTCCGCTGCCCGCTCTCGCAGAGTGTTCACGATCTCCACCGTTTCGTCTGGATCAATATGGCTGTAGTAGGTCAGCCCGAGTTCTTCCAGAGTGTCGCCGCTGTAATAATACTCGTCCGTTGGAAACAGCAGCCGCCCGAAACCGTCAAAGGACGGAGCATTGATGACATCTTCGATTTTTGTATTGCGGGTAAAGGATTCGGTTTTATTTTGCACGGATTCGTTCACTTCCTCGTCTACCGCGCCAGAGCTGCATCCGGTCAAGAATAGCATGACGCATAGAACTATTGCCATGTATGAGACTGGTTTCATGGTATCGACCACCTTTTGTTTTCTGCCATTATTATAAGAAAAGCGAGACTTCCGCGGAAGTCTCGCTTTGTTCATCAGTATATACCTTTGGGTTATAATCAGCCGTACAGTTCTTTTCTGACGACCTTCGCCGCATTCAGAAACCGCCGTACCGTAGGCGTCGGCTCCGGGGAATGGAGGATGCCGTAGGGGATGTTGTGTTCCCATTCGACAGGAATGACCTTTAGAAGCGGATGGACATTCGCCCAGCCGGGAATCGCCAGCAGCACATCGTTGGTGTTCTCGCAGCGGTTGAACACGTCCATGCTGTAAAAATCAAAATCCACAATGTGAATTTGCGGGTGGTGCTGCCACAGATCGTCCCGAAGCTGATCGACATAGTGGCTCCAGCCGCGGTGCATCAGCAACAGATTCTCCCCATAGAGGTCAGAAACTTGCAGCTTGTCTTTGTCCGCCAGCCTGTGGTGGATGGAGACTGCACAGCAGAAGCGTCCCCGCGTCAGCTCCAACCCGGCACAGCCCCGCAGGTGCAGCATGGTCTCATCAAAAATACCGCCTACAATATCAATGTTTTTGCCGAGATTGGCAAGAATTTCCCGCGCATTTTCCGGCGTGTTCTCAAAGGGCACGATCTGGAATTTAATATCGGGGTGCAATGCTTGCACTCTCGACCAGAGATCCATCAAAAGCTGTGCGGGCGTCATGGGGGACGAGCCGATGCGGATGATGTTTTCGTCCTCCTGCATGGCGTTTTTTGCCCGAGTCACGGAGTCCCGACAATACTGGATGATATATTTTGCATCCTGGTACATAGAGCGCCCAGCTTTTGTGAGTTGCAGCCCCCGGTGGCTACGGTCGAAGAGCTTCACGCCGAGGGCTTCTTCTAAAAGATTGATTTGCTTGATAACAGCCGTGGGCGTGATGTAGCTTTCTTCGGCGGCTTTGTTGAAGCTGCCTGCATCCGCCACGCGCAGAAAAGTTTCAAGCTGTGGGTTATACATGAAGCACCTCCTTTATTTTATAGCATTCCAAAATGTTTCAATGCCTCCGTAATGGCTCTTTCCTTTTCCAGTGGGCATTGTGGCTGCCTGGCATCCTCGGATTTCGGTTTATTATAGTTCTCGCGCTCGATAATGCCGTGTTTCTGCTTTACCTGAGCGATATAAAGACTGCTGACATTCAAGCCGCTGTGTTCCAAAACATAATCCTTGATTTGCCCATAGGTTGCCATTCCTCTTTTATCCTGCACCATTTCTTCCACATCCACATCAATATTGATATGTGTCACAGGATTTCTCAGAACTAAGAGACAAACCGTCTCCACATGATTTGTATGCGGAAACATATCGACGGGCTGTATTTTTTTGACCTTATAGCCGTTTCTGACAAGAAACATCAAATCTCTTGCAAGAGTTTCGGGGTTGCAGGACACATACACAACGGTTTTCGGTGCGAGCTTTACAACCGATTTCAAGAACTTTACCGTGCTTCCGCTGCGCGGAGGATCCATTATAACAACATCGTATTTCTCGTTTGAAGCGGCGGCGTCCGCCAAGAACTCGCCGGCGTCCGCATTGTAAAACTCCGTATTTTCGGCGGAATTAAGCTTTGCGTTTACGCGTGCGTCCTTTACGGCGTCGGGATTAAGCTCCACACCCACCACTTTTTTAGCCTTCGGCGAAGCGAAAATGCCTATCGTTCCGGTGCCGCAATATGCGTCAACAACGGTTTCCTTACCGGTAAGCCCGGCAAATTCAAGCGTCGTATTATACAGCACCTCGGTCTGTATGGGATTTATCTGATAAAAAGCCTTCGGGGATATTCTGAACGAAAAATCGCCGAGCTGCTCCGTTATATATCCGTCGCCGAAAAGCACCTCGCTCCTGTTGCCGAGAACCATACTTGTTTTTTGATTGTTTACGTTTTGCACGACGGTGGTAATTTCGGGATGTATTTTCAAAAGTGTCGCAACAAAGTCCTTTTTCTTCGGGAAGTCCCTTGTTCCGGTGACGAGCACCACCATTATTTGGCCGCTTTTAAAGCCGCGCTTTACAAGCACATGGCGCAAAAACCCCCTGCCAGTATCCTCATTATAAGGGCGAAGCTTAAAGTTTTTCAAAAGCCGGCGAATCGTGCCTATTATCTCATCTGCTTTTTCGTCCTCAGTCATACAAACGGTGACGGGAACTATTTTGTGCGACGATGACTGATAGACTCCCGATATTATATTGCTGTGTCTGTCAAGAGCGAAAGCTGCCTGAACCTTGTTTCGATAGTGATAAGGGTTTTCCATACCTATGATCTCGCCGACGCGGCAGAATTTACCGAGCAGCCTTATGCACTTTACCTGCTTGTATCGTAACTGCTGCTCATATGTTAAATTTTGGAGCTGGCATCCGCCGCATTTTTTGTAAAGAGGGCAATTGCCGCTTTTAACGCCGCTTTTATTGTTGCTGATTGACTTTTTCTTCTCGGGCATTTTAAAAGCTCCCTCACATTATATTATAAATAGTATTGTAGCATAATGCCGCATACTTTTCAACACCGTCCGGCAAGCGGAAAAGAATCCAATAAAGTCTTGACAAAGCCATACCGTTCTGTTAGAATATCATAGCCGCATATTAGGGGGCAGTATGTCCGCATACTACTAAGCGAAGTTTCCGCCTCCGATAGCGAGTCTATATTAAGGCAGGTAAAAAAATGTACGCAATAATCGAAACAGGCGGCAAGCAGTATAAAGTCGAAAAAGGCGACGTTATATTCATCGAAAAGCTTGCAGCAGACGAAAATGCCGATATTACTTTTGATAAAGTAATCGCAGTCGGCGGCGACGACGGTCTCAAAGTCGGTGCACCCTATGTTGACGGTGCTTCGGTAAGCGCTAAGGTGCTTAAGAACGGCAAGAGCAAAAAGGTCGTTGTTTTCACCTACAAGCCCAAAAAGAACGAGAAACGCAAGATGGGTCATCGTCAGCCGTACACCAAGGTTGAAATAGCCGACATCAAAGCGTAAGTAAAATGATAACCGCAAAATTCGTTTATTCGGGTGACATTATTACGGGTTTTTCCGTATCCGGTCATTCGGGCAGCGCCGAAAGAGGCAAGGATATAATTTGCTCGGCGGTTTCGTCGGCTTCTTATATGACCGTCAATACGCTGACCGAAATAATGCTGTTAAATCCCGAAATAATCGAAAAGGACGGCTTTCTCGGAATTCGCCTCTCAAAAGACGAGGCTGCGGCGGCAAATGACCTTTTAAAAGGCTTTGAGCTGCATTTAAAAGAGCTTTCCGAGCTTTATCCGAATTACATCAAAATTGAAAGAGGTGCTGAATAATGCTTAAAATAAACATCCAGTTGTTCGCTCATAAAAAAGGTATGGGTTCCACAAAGAACGGCCGTGATTCTGAATCCAAGAGACTCGGCGTTAAGCGTGCGGACGGTCAGTTCGTTCTCGCAGGCAACATTCTTGTTAAACAGCGCGGAACTCACATCCATCCCGGTACAAACGTCGGCAAAGGCTCCGACGACACCCTTTTTGCTAAGGTTGACGGTACCGTTAAGTTTGAGAGACTCGGCAAAGACCGCAAAAAGGTCAGTGTTTACGAGGTTGAGCAGTAAGCTTAAACATTTACCGAAAAAGGCAGGTTTTTCCCTGCCTTTTTTTGTTTGATCAATATCCCGTAAAATCAGCAAGAATACGCAATTCGCCAAGTCTTGACAACCTAAGCGCAATATGTGGGTATTGATTTTTTCAGGCTAAGCAATTATACTAAAGTCTACCATTGATATTAAAAGGACTAATTATGAAGATGAATTTTACCGCTCCGTGCATATTCGGGCTTGAAAGCCTTGTTTCGGACGAGCTTAAAAAAATGGGGGCGGAAAACGTCGCCGCCGAAAACGGAAGAGTGTTCTTTTCGGGAGACGAATATTTGGCAGCACGCGCAAATATCCGCTCAAGATTTTCCGAACGTATAATGATAGTCGTAGGCTCCTTTGAGGCACATTCTTTTGAGGAGCTGTTTGAGGGCACAAAGGCACTCCCGTGGGAAAATTTCATAGGAGAATTTGACGAATTCCCCGTCAAGGGCCACAGCGTAAATTCCGACCTTTTCAGCATCAGCGACTGTCAGTCGATAATCAAGAAAGCAATCGTCGAAAGACTTAAAACAAAATATAACGTACAATGGTTTGAGGAAACAGGCGTAAAATTCCAGATAGATTTTTCGATAATGAAAAACAAGGTTCACCTGATGATAGACACTACCGGAATGGGCCTGCACAAGCGCGGCTATCGCCCGGTTGCAAACGAAGCACCTATCAAGGAGACTCTTGCGGCAGCAATGTGCGCTCTGTCGCATCTGCGCCCGTACCACACTCTCTACGACCCGATGTGCGGTTCCGGAACAATTCTTATAGAGGGCGCAATGCTTGTGCACAATATAGCTCCGGGGCTTAAACGTCATTTTGCCTCCGAGCGGTTCCCGTTTATCCCGTATGAAATTTGGGAGAGCGAGCGTGAAAAAGCAGAGAGTGAAATAATTACCGAAAGCGACTTTAAAGCATACGGCTTTGATATAAACAGGCAAACCCTTGAAACGGCAAAGGAGAATGCGATTCGCGCAGGAGTTGCCGACAAAATTGAGTTTGCACGCGCGGACATAAGAGATTTTGCGCCGAAATCCGAAAAGGGCACGGTTATCACAAACCCGCCTTACGGTGAAAGAATGCTGTCGCAAAAGGAGGTAGACGATTTAATACGGTCAATGGGAAGGGTATTTCCGAGAAAGCACGGTTGGTCGTACAGCATAATAAGCCCGTCGGAGACTTTTGAAGAGTCCTTCGGCAGAAAAGCGGATAAAAGGCGTAAGCTATATAACGGCATGATTAAATGTCAGTTGTATTTTTACTTTAAATAAAATCTGCACTTTACTTTTTTAAGTTGTATTATAATTGGAGAGTTATTATGAAGCATATTTTTATAATTAACCCTACTGCCGGTAAAGGGAAAGCCGCGAAAAAAATAATCCCGGTCATTAACAGCTACTGTAAAACACATAAGCTTGACGCTCAGCTTTACGTCACTAAATTCAGCGGAGACGGAATGAAATATGTTGAGGAAATCGCAAAGCGAGGCGAACCGGTAAGGTTTTATTCCTGCGGAGGCGACGGCACGTTGTATGAGGTCGTAAACGGAGCATACAAGTACCCGAACGCCGAGGTCGCATCTCTGCCCTTAGGCTCGGGTAATGATTTTGCAAGACTTTTCGGAAAGAGAGAAGACCTCACAAACCTTGATTCGCAGGTAAACGGCAGCGTGCATAAGCTTGACCTCATCAAATGCGGCGATAAGGTTGCAGTTAATCAGTGCTCAATGGGAATTGACGCGGAGGTCTGTGCAAAGCAGGCTTATTTCAAAAAAATACCGCTCATAACGGGCGAAGCCGCATATACCGCGTCGCTCCTCTACTGCCTCGGCAAGCGCCTCAACAGCGAATTTAAGGTAACCGTTGACGACGACAGGGTGATAGAGGGGACAATGCTGTTTGCGCTCTGCGGAAATTCGCGCTGGTACGGCGGAGGATATATGGGTGCGCCGAAAGCCATTCCCGACGACGGCCTGCTCGACTTTATAATAGTCCGCAAAACCGTAGGCAGATTGAAGCTTGCGGGGCTCATAAACGCATATAAGCGCGGTGAGCATCTCGATTGGGATTTTACCACATTTTTGCGCGGTAAAAAAATGCATATAGAAAGCAAGGAGCTTGCCGCAGTAAACGTTGACGGAGAATGCGAGTACGTTAAAGAAAGCACATTTGAAATAATGCCGTCCGCTTTGAATTTTGTAATTCCCGCAAATTCAACCTTCTACGAAAACACAGGCCGTCCGTCTCCCAAAAGAGACGAAAAAGAGCTTGCCGCTCTTTAACGCATTAAATTGTAAAATTTTTACTGCCGTTTTTGTAAAATATATCAGTTGAATTATATTATTTTTTGGGATATAATTTTTGTTATGTCTTTGAAGGGTGCTGACACTTCGGCACCCTTTTCTTTTTATTAAGGAGGTCTTTTATGAAAAGGTACATGAGAAAGTCCGAAATATGGACTTTCGGCATAGGTCTTTTCGGCGTCAGTCTTCTCACCGGCTGGATGCCCGATTACACCTATACGTTCTTCAATGATTTCGCATTTAAGGGAAGCGGTATAGACCCAGCCTCCATAACCAAAATGCTCGCCTATGTATTCGGCTTTGCCGGAATAGTCGGCGCGGTTTGCGAGCTTGTTATAGGCTATCTCGTTGACAGGACGAGAACCAAATGGGGCAAAATCCGTCCTTGGATAGGCTTCGGCGTTGTCCCGATGGCAATAGTTGCAATGCTCGTATTTATTGCTCCGAAAACCGGCAATTACAAGTTTGCGGTTGCCTGGATGTTTATAATATATTCTCTTTACACGGCGGCGGCGTGCGCCGTAGAAAGTCCCGCCGGGTGCTTCGGTGCGTGCTGTACACCGAACCCCGAGGAGCGCGGCGACGCAATCTCAATAGCAAGTATATTTAAAGCTATCGGTCAGTCCGGCGGTATGGCGGTTTTACCTGCCGTGGGCTTTGCCATGAAAGCCATAATGGGTAAGCAGCAGTATAAAACTGCAGAGGGACAGGGTCTTGACCTTGTGATTTCAACGGCGGTCTGCGCGCTCGGCTGCGTTCTCTTTACAATGATATTCTTCCCCAACAACCGTGAGAGAGTTCCTTATACCGAGGAAAAAGTCAGCCTTAAAGAGAGCCTTAAATTCGTATTCACTAATAAAAACCTCCTTATGGTTTCGCTTACGAAATTCACCGGCTTCGGCAGAGGCGTATACAGCACCGTAAGCCTCTACATAGCAGTTTACCTGCTCGGCTCAAAGGACCTCAAAATAGCACTTTTGTTGCCTATGGGCATAGGCACGGCGGTAGGCATGCTTATAGTTAAAAAGCTCCTTAAAATGCTTGATACCAAAAAGGTTTACATAGTATGCTGCCTTTACGGCGCACTCTCGCTCACGGTACTGTTTTTGGTATCAAAGGCAATAGGCTTTGTTCCCAAGGAGCTCACAATACCGTTCCTTATCATTAACTTCTTTGTCGGACTTCAGCACGGCAACACCAATCTTACGCCCAACGTAATGATTGCCGACTGCGTTGACGAAATCGAATGGAAAACCGGCAAGCGTCAAGAGGGGCTTTGCTACGCAGGCTTCGGCTTCTTCTCAAAGGTTGCCGCCGCCCTCACAAAATCTTTCGGTCCCGCGCTTGTTGTATGGGCGGGCTATGTTACCTCTACAAACGCAAATATAGCTTATGCCACTCAGTCACAGACAACCCTTAACAGATTCCTTATGATATACACGATAATACCGGCAATATTCGTTTTGGGGCAGATGATTCCGATATTCTTCTATGACCTCAACGGTAAAAAGCGTGATATGATAGCAAAAGAGCTTCAGGAACGCCGCGAAAAAGCCGCTGCGTTAAAAGCTGCGGGAGAGGAGGCATAAAAATGGCTGTTAAAGAAAAAAAGAAAAAGCCTCAGGTCGAATACGAAAAGCAGCCCGAGAGTCCCACAAAGAAATTTGACGTAACGTATGCAATAGTTTCGGTAATTGCAATAATCGTTTTATTCTCGGTTCTCGTCACCGCGTATTATAAAAACAATTACATAATGTTCTCACCCGAAAAGGTCGCCGAGCAGTATGTTGAAAACACCGCCGAAAACGACAGCTATGACGCTCTTAAATATACCGTGCTCATAAAGAATACCAAGTTCGGCAATTTCATCTCCGAGAACTATATGGACAAATACATCGACGAAAATGCCACGGCTCCCGCAATGACTGCCGAGGAAGAGGGCGAAAAGCTCACACTTCTTCTCGACAGAATGTACCCCGTATTTACAGACCTTGTCGATCTCTACGGATTTGAAAATTATGACAAGCTGTTTTCGGAATATTTTGCGGCATATGTTCCCTGCTACGAGGAAATATACGGCAACAAGGCATTTACAACCGATGATATGTTCTCTGCACTTGAAGGGAACCTCGGCACATATATGGATGAATACGCTTATAACTGCGAGGTGCTTTACGGCAAGGGCAAAGAATATGCAGATTATTATCTTGGGGAAAACAAGGCTGTTCTCTCTGACGATGATGAAAAATACAGCGCGGGTTATACCATAACCGCCGACACGTCTCTCGTGCGTGAATACGATGATGACGAAGTCAAGGCTTACACATCATCGCTTACAAGCAGTCAAAAGGCCGCCTATGAGCATTTCGGAATTTCCGCAAACGATATCTCCGCGGTAGCTGAAGTCAAAACGGTGAAAGTGCTCTCCGGCGTCGGCGACAAAGACGCAATAGCACAGAAAAACGTTGAATTCGCAGAGCACCCCGAAATAATAACGCTCGTTAAAATAGGTCACCAATGGTATGTTGACTTTACTGCCGATATAGACTGACCTTCGTTTTTAAAAATTCAATAACATATAAAAAGCGACTGCAAAAGCAGTCGCTTTTATTGTCGATTTTTATTGCTGTACCGAATACGGCACAGTTCGTCAGGCTATCGGGCGAACCGCCGCCATCATATTTTCGAGAGAACCGAGTGTAACGCCGGAGGCTACCGCAACAACCGCCGCAACGGCTATTATAACATAGATACACCAATACGAACGCGCGAAGTTCCTGCGATTGATATTGGCGTCGCTCACGCTGAAGATGATAAGGAAAATAAATCCCACCACCGGGATCGAAAACAGAATTGACAAACCGAAATAAGCCCAGGGACTGAGCGGTTTAAAGACATCGGGTCCGTTGTAATTGATTTTTGACATTTTTTATTCCTCCCTGTTTCAGATTAATTTCATTGTAAAATAACAGGAACGAAAAAGCAAGAAATTTGTAATAAATACATCTTGATTAAAAATTCAGAAGTGATACCCTATAAGTTATGGAAAAATTAAAGTTAAATAATACAAGTAAGGGAATTATCCTGATAACAGTCTCGGCGTTTTGCTTTGCACTGATGGGAATGTTTGTGCGCCTTTCAGGTGACTTGCCGGCAATGCAAAAGAGCTTTTTCAGAAATATTGTCGCGCTCGTTTTCTCCGTGGCCGTTCTTTTAAAAGAGCACAAAAAAATAACTGTCCCGAAAAGTGCTGTAAAATATCTTTTTCTGCGCGCTTTTTTCGGAACGGTCGGCATAGTATGTAATTTTTATGCGATAGGAAAGCTTGTCCTCGCAGATGCGTCGATACTTAATAAGATGTCGCCGTTTTTTGCGATCCTCGGAAGCCTCTTAATATTGAAAGAAAAGATAAGCCCGAAAAAGGCAATAATAGTATTGGCTGCATTCATCGGCTGCCTTTTTGTTATAAAGCCGACGTTTCGAAATGCGGAGCTTGTCCCCTCTCTTATAGGTCTGCTCGGCGGATTTGGGGCCGGTATTGCATACACAATGGTTCGCAAGCTCGGTCAGGAAAAGGTTGAGGGCTCGTTTATAGTGTTTTTCTTCTCGGCATTTTCCACCTTGGTATTTCTGCCGTTTATGATAGCCGAATACAAACCGATGACAGCCTTACAACTTGGTTATCTGCTCCTTGCCGGTCTTTCCGCAACCGGCGGTCAATATACCATAACGGCGGCTTATATTTATGCTCCGGCGCGCGATATTTCGGTTTATGATTATTCGCAAATAGTTTTTTCTTCCCTACTCGGACTTTTCGTTTTCGGTCAGGTACCGGATGTTTTAAGTATTATCGGCTACGTTATCATAATAGCCATGGCGGCCGCAATGTTCTTTTTAAACCGCAAAGTAGCAAAAAGCGCATAACGCGCTCGACTTTATCAAAAAAGCACAGGGACTGTTTCAGTAGTCCTTGTGCTTTTTTAGTTCTTTTCTTATATAGCGAAAGGTTTTTCTCTCGCCCTCGTCACGCAGCATAATAAGCAGCTTTTCAAGCAAAGCCGAGGTTTCGGGGTCAATGCTTCTCGTACTCTTGCCCCTCTCAAAATACTCGAGCGGATACGCGTCGGTATATTTGTCTTTCATATATGTTTTGCTTGCGGCAACGCGGTCGCAAAACATTTCTATTACATATTTAAGCGGCATTTTTATGGGCATTACGCATTTTCTTGCGAGATTGTAATCGGTCCAATATTCAAAATGGTGCTTGTTTCTGCCCTTGTGGTGAAGCCATGCCTCTGAATAGCCCTTATCGTTACGTTCAAGCTCGTTCGGACTGCGCGAGCCGTCGTAGTACTTAGCCCCGTTTAAAAACTCCACCGGAGCATATTTTGAAAGGTCATGCCGAAGCCCCTGAAGCGGTATTCCGGCTCTGAAACAGTTTTTGATTACCGCGTGGCGGTGCTTGTTGATGGTTTTTAAATGCCCTATGGGATTTGCCATAAATCTTTCTACCTCTTGATTTTTTCTATATCCGAAACGCACAGTACGTCGTTTTTAACAGAAAATTTTATATTGTATCCCGCGAAGTTCAAGCCGTACAGCTTTTCAGGCGAATCGTCGTATCCGGGTCGCGGGTCTAATTGCAGTATCTCTTTTAACGCCGCAAGCTTATTTTTCGGAAGCAGCAGGGCTTTCTCCTCGGGAATATGAACCGATAAAATATGTTCCTTGGTCATTTTTGTATAGCCCTCCAAAGCATCCGGCACACAGTCGGAGAGCGGAACATACGGCTTGATGTCAAATATCGGCGTTTTGTCACACAAATCGGCTCCGAAAACATTTATCACAGGCTCACCTGAGGAAGAATACTCAATGCTTTTGAGCCTTACACACGAGAGCCCAAGGCCGTTCGGACGAAACGGGGAACGAGATGCGAAAACGCCTACTCTTTTGTTGCCGCCGAGACGCGGCGGACGAACCGTAAGCGACGACGTCGGAGGGTTTTCGGAAAACTGCCATATAAGCCAAATATGAGAGAACTCTTCGAGTCCTCTTACGCTCTCACGCTTTGCAAATTCCGGCTCGAACACTATTTTCCCCTCAAGAAGAGAGCAAAGTCCGCTTTGACGCGGTATGCCGAATTTTTCACCGAAATCGGTTCTTATATGCGCTATTGGTTTTATTTCCAAGCTCTTTTTCCCCTTTTGTAAAATGTCGTCGGCACATATAGTTTTATCATAAAAACCGCCTCAATACAATACTTATTAACAATCAAACGACAATAAATATTAAAAAAGCGATAATATCGGTTTTGATTTTACGGAAAACGCTTTTGATAAATATATATAAAATTTATGTTATATGTGTATTTTCTACAATCAAATATTGCAATCACAGCAATAATTTGTTATTATTATGGATAGTGTTATACCGTATTCGGAAAAACGCTATCAAGTTTGAAAGGGAGAATGAAATGGAAAGTAAATATTTCTGTGCCAAAAGCAACGGCAAGTTGAACTATTGGCACACAATACTCACCGGATTCGGCTTTATGGCCTCATCCATAGCGTGGGCCATATATGACCCATACATAACAAAGATACTTAACAGGCTCCTTAACGAAAGTGCCGTTATTACTTCGTGGAGCGCAAAGCTTAACGAGGCGTTTCCCGCTCTCGCGTCCTTTGCGGAAGCTAACGGCGAAGACGTGGGCACAGCCGCAGGCGGTATTACCCTTGTACCGTTGTTCATAGGTATAATAATGACCTTTGATAACATCTTCGGCGTAATTTTTCAACCGACCTTCGGCAAGCTCTCGGACAACACTCATTCACGATTAGGCAAACGCCGCCCGTTTGTTGTTTACGGCGCGCCGATCTCCGCATTGCTGTTCGCGATAATTCCCATCATTGCCGTAAAGTTCAATTCGCTCGGCTTCACAATGCTTTTCATAATTATGTTTGTTTTTGTAATGTCGCTGTGGAGAGCACCGGTGGTTGCCCTTATGCCTGATTTGACCCCGAATGAACTTCGAAGCGAAGGCAACGCCGTCATTAACCTTATGGGCGGTATCGGCAGTGCTCTCGGACTTTTTGCCGGAACCATAGTCACCGCAATTTACTGCGCGGCTATGGGCATTTCGTCCAAATCTCCGGAATTTGACGAATATGATACCTTCCCCTATGTTTTCCTGCTCGGCGCGGCAGTTATGATAATAGGTATGCTTGTCATACTCTTCTTCGTAAAAGAACCCGACAGCCGTTTAAAGCTTAAAGCCGATATGGCAGAGGCTGCCGACGAAGAGGCAAAACGCAAAGCCGAAAAAGAGGCTAAAAAGGCAGAAAAAGAAAGAATGAAGGCGGAGAAATTAAACCCCGGCGAAAGACGAAGCCTTGTATTTATGCTTATGGGTCTGTTCTTCCTCTTCTGCGGAACAAACGCAATATCTACTTTCTTTGCTCTTTTTGCAGCTGAAATTCTTCATAAGACAACAGCGCAGGCAACCATAATGACCACCGCTTTTGCCGCCGCTTCCGCTCTCGCCGCTCTTCCGGCAGGCTGGCTCGGCAAGAAAATCGGCAGAAAAAAGACCATACTCGGAGGTCTGTTTATATTTGTTCTCGCGTTTGCGGCTTACCTTATCACACATATACTCGGCATCGACGCTTTGAGCGGTGCTCTTATTTGGGTAGCTCTTATAGTAGGCGGCGCGGCAAATATGTTTATAACCGTTAACACGCTTCCCCTTGTGCTTGAAATCGGCGGCATTGACAAAGTAGGCACATACACCGGCTACTATTACACCGCTACATTCTCGGCACAGATAGCTACGCCCATAATCTACGGCATAGTTCGTATGTTTACAGGCACATATCTGTCGCTGTTCTATTACTGCCCGATAGCATTTATACTCTCAATACTTTGCATACTTGTTGTAAAGCACGGTGAGGCTATTCCTCAGGAAATCATAGATAAGGTCAAGGAAGAAAACGAAGACTGATTAAATCCGCAATATTAAAGCAGCTGTAAAATCTCGGGTTTTACAGCTGCTTTTTTGTCTAAAAGCTGATTTTAATTTTTGTTCCGACGTTTTCGACGCTTTCAAGGTCGATTTTTGCGCCGTGATATATTGCGGCGTGCTTGACTATCGAAAGCCCCAGCCCCGTGCCGCCTATCTCCTTGGAATGGCTTTTATCCACACGGTAAAAGCGCTCAAATACCCTCGGCTGAGAGGATAGGGGGATTCCTATTCCCGTATCTGCAACCGTAATCGTTTTATTCTCTACGGTAATATTGACGCTTCCGCCCGGGCGATTGTATTTGACAGCATTGTCACATAGATTATAAACCATCTCGTCGATTATATCATAAACTCCTTTGACGCACGACGATTCGCCGGCAACGCTTATCGTAATATCGTTTTTTGACGCGACGCTTTGCAGGGAATTTGCCGTTTTTCGGGCTATCTCAAGCAAATCAACATCGGTTTTTTCCGCTCCGACAAGACCCTCATCAAGCTGTGAAATTTTAATGATGTCGCCTACAAGCGTTATAAGTCTTGCGCTCTCGTTGTATATGTTCTCCGCAAAATGTCTTACATCCTCGGGCTTTGCTATGCCGTTCATTATTATCTCGGCAAACCCCGAAATCGATGTCAACGGAGTTTTTAACTCATGCGAGACATTTGCCGTAAATTCGCGACGCAACTGTTCGCCCTTTTCGCGCTCTGTGACGTCGAGAACAACTATTACCGCGCCGACTATTTTTTCGCCGTTGACTACCGGATTTGCAAAAACGCTGTAAATTCTGTCGTGCATTTTCATGGTCAATTCACCGTGTCTGCCCGAAAGAGCGGCATTTACCGCAGCCTCAAACCGCTCGCTTTGATTTATTGTAAAAACATTTTCATGCTTTTTAATATTTTCAACACCGAATATCTGCTTTGCGCTGCGGTTAAACGAAAGTATGCTGTGCTTAAGGTCGATTATTATAAGACCCTCAGACATATTTTCGGTTATCATTTTAAATTCCTGCTGACTGCGTTCAAGCTCTCGAAGCTGCGACTGAATCTGCGAATTCTGACTGCGGATTTTATAGAACAGCAAAGACAGCTCCGAGCCGAAATTACTGTCGTTTGGGTCGTCCAAATTTATGTCGTTGAGTTCTTTTAAGGTTCGCTTTGACACTACTCGCGCCGTAAAAAGCGCGGCGGCAAAGGATATTACCGCGGAAACAAGCACTGCCAAAAGAAAATCCGAGGGCAGCTCCTCCGCGCCGGCGGAGCCGACATCAGCCTTAAAGCGATTATAAAGAACGGCAAGCGACAGCGTAGCACAGCAAATATTTACCGCAAGCGACACAAAAAACACGGAGTGAGAAATTCGTTTTTTCATTCGGTTCAGTCCCCTATTTTATAGCCAATACCTCGGACGGTCTCTATGTATTTCCCCGCTTCGCCGAGTTTTTGGCGAAGGGTTCTGACGTGCACATCCACGGTTCTGCTCTCGCCGTCGAAGTCATATCCCCAAATTTTATTTAGAAGCTTATCCCGCGTGAAAACAGTACCCTTATTTTGCAAAAGCAAACACAAAAGGTCAAATTCCTTCAGCGTCAGCACCACCTTTTCGCCGCCTACTTTGACGGAATACTTAGATGGAATAACACTGAGGCAGCCGATATTAAGGGTATTGACGTTGTCATTCTTACCCGACTCCTTTGTGCGGCGCAAAAGAGCTTTGACTCTCGCTATCAGCTCCATCATTCCGAAAGGCTTTGTCATATAATCATCCGCGCCCATATCAAGCCCCACGACCTTATCGTATTCCGAGCCCTTGGCGGTCAGCATCATCACCGGGATGTGCTTCGTTTTTTCGTCGGCTCTCAAATTTTTAAGCATTGTAAGCCCGTCACATTCGGGAAGCATTATATCAAGGATAATGAGATCTGCATCATCTGCCCTAAGCTCTCTGTAAAATTCACTCGGTTTTTCAAATCCGTTTGCCGGAAGTCCCGAATTATTAAGAGTGTATACAAGAAGCTCTCTTATACTCTTATCGTCCTCAACAAGATAAATCATATTTTTCTCCTATCGGCAGATTTTATCTTTGCAGCCTTTTTCGATTCTTAGTATAATCTGTTTTTACATTTGTTGCAAGACTGCCGCCTTATATTTCATTTTATCCGCGAACGGTAAAATTTGTTGTATTGCATATGTAAAATCTCTGTAAAGTTATATTCCGCGTTTTGCGGCACATTTTGCCGTCATATGCCATATTATGTGCTGAGGGAAAATCTCCGCCTTTCAAATATGTGCCTTAAATTCGGTTTATATGTTTATAGTTTCCTTTTATGGGCAAAATTATATTGAGCAAGATAGCAAAACCCATTATGCCGAAAACAGGTCGGCGCGGCAGCTCAGAGCCGTATTGAATTATGCTTCGCTTGCTTAAGGGAATTAAAACAGGAGAGTGAGGAAATGAATATTAAGCGCGGCGATATTTATTACGCCGATTTAAGCCCCGTGGTAGGCTCGGAGCAAGGCGGAATACGGCCGGTACTTATAGTTCAAAACGACGTAGGCAACAAATACAGCCCCACAGTAATTGCGGCGGCAATAACAAGCCAAAAATACAAAACAAAGCTTCCGACACACATAAGCGTCGATGCGGTAGACTGCGGACTGCAAAAGGATTCCATCGTTTTGCTTGAGCAAGTCAGAACGCTCGACAAAAAACGTCTTAAAGAGCGCATGGGAAACTTGCCTACGGATGAAATGAACAAGGTAAACAGGGCTCTTTCCGTAAGCTTCGGGCTCGGACAAACGATGCGTTAAGCAAGAAAAAAGTGATTCTCCGCAGAAATGCAGGGAATCACTTAGTCTTAACTGCTTGCTATACCGAATTTAACGAGAAACGGAGATTTTCACTATGATTTTAAGCAGCACCCTCGAAATATTAAAGGAATGTCTGCCGATGGAGGCTACTGCCGTGATGAAATTTAAGGAGGGCGCCGTAAATACAAACGACGCTGTGCTTCGCGGGCTTTATGAACAGGCAGCATCACAGCACCTTAACCATTACAACACACTTTTGAACATCTTGAACGGGAAGTAAAATATGAATAAAGAAAAGCAAAACAATCAAAACAGAATACTGTTTTTGAGCCTATTGTCTGTTCAGAGGTCGCTCTCGATAAAATATAACGAATGCTCAATGAAATGCGCGGACGAGCCATTGCGTGAGGACATATTAAATATACTGCGCGAAAACCACGCGATGTATCACACACTTTTCGACGAGAGCCGAAGCAGAGGTTGGGAAACGGAAAGCACCGCCGAAAGCGATGAGGTCTCGGCGGCGTCGGAATATTTTTCGTATATTAAAGGCTCACTTTGAAAGGCGCTTTTTTATTTGGCGCACATCTCTGCCCTCAAATAAAATCAGCTCGTAATCACCTATAATTCTCGACGTGACTCTTGCACCGTAAAGCCCGGTGAGCTCGTCAAGAGCTGCATTAGAGCTGATTACGGTCGGTCTGCCATAGGAAATACGGCTGTTGATTATATTGTATATCTCGGAGAGGACATATTTTGTGTCAAACTCTGCGCCGAGATCATCCAAAATAAGCAAATCGCAATAGAGAACCGTATCCTCTGTATTGCCGCCTTCTCTGCCAAAGCGCTCCTTTTCGAGCCGCGTAAACAGATTTTGGGCGGAATCATATACTACGCTGAAGCCTTTTTTTATAACCTCGTTGGCTATGGCGAGCGAGAGATGAGTCTTGCCGAGACCCGTTTCTCCGTACATAAAAAGGTTCGGTGACTCGGTGCTGAAATCGGCGGCATATTCGCGGCAAAACTCATATACCCCTTTCATTCTTTCACGCGGGGAAATGCCGTTGCCGTAATTCTCGGTAGGATAATATGACAGGCTGAAATCCTCAAAGCTTGAGAGCTTCAGCGGTGTTTTATATGACAGCTCTTCACTTGCGAACTTTTTGAGGAGCTCCGTTCTGCAAGAGCATATCTTACCGTCCGTGTAGCCCTTATCCTTACATATTTCACAGGTATAATGAGGTTTTAGATAATTTTTATCTACCCCCGCGCTCAGAAGCAGGTTTTCTCGATCCTTTTGAAGCTGCAAATTAGTCTTCATAAGCTCTTCGACCGTCTTTTTAACGTCGCCGCTTCCGCCGATAACGGCTTTTACGGCTTCAAGCCCGGTTTTGGTCAATTCATCCTCTATCACAAGCAATTCCGGATGGACTTTCGCAAACTCAACGCGCCTTTTTTCCGCATCGGTTTCCGCTTTTATACGGCGTGAGTCAAGAACGGATTTTGTCTTTTCATAAACTTCCTTTGAATACTTCAATCACTTCACGCCTTTCTTTTTATATTTCACAACGCCCATTCCTGCATCGGATATTGCCTCATCTATGCTGAATGACGTCCCCTTTTGCTTTACCGCCTGTTTCTTTTCACGGAAAAGACGTTCGCCGTTTTCCACGTCCTCCGGCGTTTTGTACCCGGCCGTATGCCAATTCAGGAGAATCTTATCCATATAATTAAACGATATTTTACCGGTGCGCTCAGCCATCTCGTCATATGCTCTTGCGATTATCGGAGCTTCAAACCCGAGAGCGCGCCACGACAAAATGTATTCCGTCTGCTTTTGAGTGGGCCGCGGAGTTGACATACCCGTAAGCTCACGCAGAACGGAAAAGGTTTTTTCGGCTTCGGTGCTCTTTTCTATGTAATCGGCGGCAAGCTCCACCGTGTTTATTTCTTTTTCCGCCCAAACCTTGCCGAGCTTTGCAACATAAGCCGTTGACGAGCGCGACTGATGCACACAAAATTCAAGCAGCATAAATATAACTTCGACGCTGAGGCCGTATGTATCATAAAGCATCAAAAGCGTGCTCTGCATATCAAATCCTATTGTTCTGCCGAGAATGCTCTGCGATTCGGACATAAGACGAAGAACGTCCCCGCTTTCCTCCATACGCTTTGAAATTTGCTCGAGCGTGGGCTTTGCAATTTTAATTTCGGGCAGTGGCCGCTTCTCGGGAACGGCAACACACGAAGCCCTATGCTCCGATTTGTTTTGCGCATTTACGCCGCTGTTGTCGGGCTTTCCAGGCTCAACTGTTTCGGAAGTAAAAGCGGTACCGTTTTTCACAAGCACATTTTCACTTGCCCAATATTCAACGGCGTCAAGCGTATCGGCTTTACAGTATCCTATTCTTTTAGACAGCTCCTCGACTGTAAAATCCTCGCCCGGATTGCGCAGTATCAATAGCAGCACCTTAATTGCGGCAGGCGATGCAAGCTTTAAATATTTATCTGTCAGCACGGACGGGACCGCAAAAACGGAGCCGTACAGCGCAGGGTTTACATTAAACATATCTATGCCTTCAAATCAGATTTTCTTTTTGCAAAATTCGGAAAGACAACATTTATCGCACATCGCACGTCTCGCGGTACAGACCTCTCTGCCGTGCAAAACAACTCTGTGGCAAAAATCATTGCTTTCCTCTAGCGGAAGTATTTTTTTTAATTCAAATTCGACCTTTTTCGGGTCCTTTGTGTTTACAAGCCCTATACGGTTGGATATTCTGATAAGGTGCGTATCCGTGACAACCGCCGGTTTTTTATATACGTCGCCGACTATCAGATTTGCGGTTTTTCTGCCGACTCCGGGAAGCTTTATGAGGTCGTCGATATTATCCGGCACCTCGCCGCCGAAATCGGAGCGTATCATACGGCACATACCGATTATATCACGCGCCTTACCATGATAGAAACCGCACGAATGTATAAACTTTTCCACATCCTCCCTGTCCGCCTCGCAAAAAGCGTCAAGGGTGGGATAAGATTCAAATAAAGCGGGAGTTACCAAATTAACTCTCGCGTCGGTACACTGCGCCGAAAGGCGAGTGGCTATTAAAAGCTGAAGCGGCGTTCTCGCCGTAAGAGAACAAATAGCGTCGGGATACTCTTTTTTCAGAGCCTCGACGCACTTTAAAGCAAGTTCTTTTTTATTCACGGTAATACTCCATATCATCGGGCAAGCCGAGCAAATAATCGGCGGAAACGCTGAAATAGCGGCATATCGCCGAAAGATCCTTCAGCGAAGGCTCGGTAACTCCGGTTTCCATAAAGGAAATCTTACGCTGCGAAACCCCTATGGCATTTGCAAGGTCAGTCTGCGTCAGCGGCGGCAATTTAGACTGCCGCAGCAATCTCAGCCTGTCACAAAAAGCCATATACTCATCTCCTACATTAATTTACAAACCCACACCCATTAAATGAACTTAATTTTAGCACAAACCTCTTTTTGAGGCAAGGAGAATTAAGTAAAAATTTAACTAACAAATTTGTGCAAGAATTTGCTTGACACAAAATGTTGTGTAACCGCATTTATAATGGTCAAAATAAAGAATTATATCTATTGTATTGCCCCAAAAATTTTGCTATAATATTACAGAAAAAAATAATTTCAGAGCTTTTTCGGAGATATAATTATGAAGAAAAGTTTTACAAAACAACTGATAAGTCTCATTTTGGCGGTCTGTTTTACGCTTGCTTTTCCGGCTCTTTCTTTTGCTGCGGACAGTAATCAAAGCGACGGCGAAGCAAAGAGTGAATCGATTTATAACGAATTCAAAAAGTCCGACGGCGAGCTGATTTGCGTGTCAAAATACGGCGACACCGACAAGTTCCCCGAAAATTCCGCCGAAGCCGTTGCAGCGGCGGCAGAAAAGGGTGCCGACATTGTTTACGTTTCGGTGAAAAAAACCTCCGACGGATACGTGGTGCTTATGGCCGACAGCAATCTCTCGAGAATGTGCGTAGATGAGCTCGGCAATACCGTAAACAAGGACATCGGCGACGTGGGATATCACGAGCTTTCGACATACCATTTGAGAGCAGGCACGGGCAGCCTGCACGAGCCGATAACATCCTGCAAAATACCGACCCTCGCCGAAGCCATACAGTATCTCGGCGGCAACGCAATGCTGCTGATTGCGGACGGCTGGGAATACAGAGATGAGATTTACGACATACTCGCAAGCGAAAACGCGCTTTCAAATTCAATAATTTTAGCTACGGGCGACAAAAAGGAAATCTCCTCTTGGCTTGCCTCAAAAACCGTCATGCCGCTCGTAATATCCTCAAGTGCAAAAAACGGCAATGCCAAAAGTTATGTTTCAAAGACGCTTTCGGCAGGCTGCATAGGCACGCTTCTCTCAGCTAAAAATCCGTACAACTCCGTATTCAAAGACGGAGTTCAATCCAAATTCAAAGACGCCGGAAGAGCTGTTATCGATATGACAAACAGTGATATTTGCGGCGGCAGAGAAGATAATCCTACCGGGTGGAACGACATAACAAAACGCGGGTTCTCGGTAATTATCACAAACGACATTGAGGGCTTTAATGCATACCGCGCAAGGGTGAAGAGCTATAAAACGAGTCTCACATCGGATCTTGAAAAAGCTCAGGCGACAGACACCGCACTTTGCAGCACCTCAACGGCAAACAAGCTTAAAAAGACTATTACGGAAGCTAAGAGCACACTTTCATCGTCGATGTCGGAGTCGGAGCTTATGGAGGCCGATTATTCGCTCAGGCTTGCGATGGAAGCACTTGCCGACCGCACCGAAAACGACAACGGAAAAACAGTAACTCCCGGCAGAATTACTGCGGTAGTGCTTGTTGTAATAGCACTTATCATATTTGAAATCGTATTTGACACACTTCGCCGCAAAAAGGTGAGTAAGCGTCGCACCGAAAACGGAAGAGCTCATTCCTCCGGAAAAAAATAAAATATTACAATATAGTAAAGGATGCCTATCACAATGACAGGCATCCTTTATTTTTTTACGTTTCGCTTTACCAGCCCTCACCCTCGTCGAGCAATACAGCCTCGGCGCAGCGGATACCGTCAACGCCGGCAGACACAATTCCGCCTGCATATCCCGCACCCTCGCCACATGGGTAAAGGCCTCGCACATTCGACTGGAAAAGCTCGTCTCGGATGATGCGCACGGGAGATGAGCTTCGCGTTTCGGGTGCTGTGAAAAGAGCATCTTTTGAAGCAAATCCCGGAAGCATTTTGTCCATTTTCGGCAGTGCTTCGAGTATTGTTTCCGTAACCTTAGCAGGAAGCAGCGAGCGCAGATTGGTAAGCCTTACTCCCGTAGGACACGTCGGCTTTACGCTGCCGAGCGAAGAAGATGCGAGATTGTTTATAAAATCTCCGACCTTCTGTGCAGGAGCGGTGTAATCGCTGCCGCCCATTTTAAATGCGTGACGCTCTATTTCGCGCTGCATATACATTCCCGAAAGCACGTCCGAGCTCGGAAAAAGCTCCGGCTCTATACCGACAAGCAATGCTGAATCGGCATTTTCGCCGTCTCGCGCATATTCACTCATTCCGTTTACAACAACTCCGCCCTCTTCGCTTGACGCGCAAACCACGGTTCCGCCGGGACACATACAAAACGTATATGCGCCCCTGCCGCCCTGCGGGTGACAGGCAAGCTTGTAATTTGCGGCATTGAGCTTTGGGTGCGAAGCGAATTTACCGTACTGGGTTTTATTTATCATTTCCTGCCTATGCTCTATTCTCACTCCGACCGAAAACGGTTTTTGCATCATATCAATGCCTTTTAAGCGAAGCATTTCGAGCGTGTCACGAGCCGAATGCCCTATCGAGAGGATAACGGTATCGGTTTCAATGTCCTCTTTGCTTCCATCCTTGTGACAAACCGTAATGCCCTGAATGTGACCGTTATAAATTATAAGGTCACAGAGCTTTGTATTGAACATAAACTCTCCGCCGCGTCCCTCTACCGTTTTGCGGATAGCTTTTACAACTCCCGCCAAACGATCCGTGCCTATGTGCGGAGTTGCGGAATACATAATCTCGCTCGGTGCGCCGTGCTCGCAAAATTTTTCAAACACACGGCGACAACGCTTATCCTTTATTCCCGTGGTAAGCTTACCGTCCGAAAAAGTGCCTGCACCGCCCTCGCCGAACTGCACATTCGACTCGGGATTTAAAACTCTCGTCCGCCAAAAGCTCTTGACGGAAGCGGTGCGCTCATCCACCGTCTCGCCGCGCTCTATGATAATCGGCGAAAGCCCCGCCTCGGTTAAGGTCAGAGCCGCAAACATACCGGCAGGACCGAAACCGACTATAACCGGTCTCAAGGTACTCTTCCGTTTTACGGGCGGCAAGGTATAAACGCTTTTCTCTCTTAACGACACCCTGTTGCCGGCTTTTGAAGCCACCCTCTTTTCGTCAATATCAAGAGTCACATCGACGCTGAAGATGAATTTAATATCGTCTTTTTTTCGACAATCCACCGATTTTTTACAGATTGTCAGCTCTCGTATATGCCTCTCACCGATTTTAAGAGCTTTTGCGGCAAGCCTGTAAAGCTCCTTTTCGTCCTCATCGAGAGGCAATTTAAGTTCATTTATTCTTATCATTTATAACTCCTTCAAAACAGATTCCGCTGCAAGGAACGCCGATGACCAGGCCCAACCGAGGTTATATCCTCCGCACGGACCGTCAACATTGAGCGCCTCCCCGACGGCATACAGATGTTTTACTTTTTTAGCTTCGAGAGTATTATTATCAAATTCCGAAAGAGCCGCTCCGCCGTGAGTCACTTGGGCAAAATCGAAGCCGCGAACACCCGTGACGGAAAATTTAAGCGATTTTATCACGGAAGCAATTTGTAAAGTTTTATCACTTGACAGGCTTGCGAACGGCTCGTCCTTTTTAACGTTACATTCGCGAAGGACAAAATTTGCGAGTGCTCTCGGTAAAATTCCGCACAGCACGTCACCCGACGGTTCACGGAACTTGTGGGATTGCAAAAAAGCTGTAATCTCGTTTTTTGTAAGCGACGGCAAACAATCGAGCGTAGCCGTAGCTTTACTTTTGCCTATAAAGCGCGAGAGCTGCATTATAGGTATACCCGAAAGTCCGTAATCGTTAAATTGAACCTCACCTGACTCAACATATTCTTTTTCGTTTGAAAAAACGGTGCATTTGCAGTATTGCCTCAGTCCTTTGAGCGAAAAGGGCATATCCTTTACACACATTCCGGTAAGTGCCGGAGAGAGCTCTGTCACACGTATTCCGAGGGCTTTAAACAACTCAAACGAGCTGCCGTCCGTCCCCTGCTTAGGCGCTGCGGCACCTCCACAGGCAATAACCGCAAAATCAAAGCTCTTATCATTATTTATTACAAATCCACCTTGTGATTTCTTAATGCTTTTGACAGGTGTGTCTGTAAACACCTTTACACCTGCTCTTTCGGCAGCAGATGAAAGCACACACACCACCGAGGCGGCAGTCTGTGAAATCGGGTATGCTCTGCCCTCCTGCTCACTCATCAAAAGCAAACCCATATCGCGAAAAATCGCTTCTGTTTTCTTCGGAGCATATTTTTCTACCGCCGGGCGCACAAATTCGCACGCCTCAAAGTAATTCTCGGCGACTGCGTCAAAATTCAAGATATTACACCTGCCGTTGCCTGTCACAAGCATCTTTTTCAGCACCTTCGGATTTTTCTCAAAAACGGCAACCTCAATATCGGGTCTTTTTTGCTTTAAGGCTACGGCAAACGCCATACCCGAAGCACCGCCTCCTATTACGGCAACGGAAATCATATATTCATCTCCTGCTTTTAAATTACACTTTGCCTGACATACAGCTCCGGCACAAAGCGTTGCAGCGCGGTTTTCCGTCTCTTTATCGCAAAAGCTGTGATAAACTCCAACTTAAACCAATACAATTATATCAGCCGAAGACGATTATTGCACCCCTTTTCTCACAAATTCTTTAAAGACTGTGAAAAAAACGCAAAAACCATCGCATAAAGATAAAGGAACCGTAAAAACAGCTTTACGGTTCCCTTTAACCTCTTAATTTTTACCGCGAACGGATTTCATTATTCGTCGGTCTCAAGTTCAGCCTTACGAACATCCTCAAGAATTGATTTTTTCGTACCTGCGTCGCACTGACGGTAAAGGCCTATCAGAATTTTTTCATCGGATGAAAGCTGTGAAATGACGCTTTCTTTTTTGTGACGCTTTGCATAATCGGTCGCTTGATCGCGCAAGCGATAAATATTGATATCGTCAAGGCTTAAAATATAATCCACGCTGACATTGAAGATTTTTGCAAAGCGCTGAACCGCAAAAATATCCGGTCGATTTCTGCCGGTTTCATACGAAGCGTAGGTAGACCTTTCAATTTTCAGTATTTCCGCTATTTGACGCTGAGAATACCCGTTGTAATTACGAATAAGCTTCATTTTTTCTCCCAGCATAATAAGTACCTCCTCGCCTGTACTTTTATACTGTTTATTATATAAAACTATTCGATAATATACGAAAAGTGTTACTTATTAACACAAATATTTTTTAAATTATATGTATATAAGTAACTAAACGTGTATGAAGCTTCGCGAATACATTCGGCACCGCCGAAAAACATCTCATCATTTAAGATAATGTATAAAAAGACCGCTTAAAAGCTTCGGCTCAAACCAAGTTGATTTGGGAGGCATAGTCATAGATTTGTCGGCTATATTCATAAGCTCGTCAAGAGTTGTCGGGAACATGGAGAACGCAAGCTTTTCTTCGCCCGAGTCAACTCGCCGCGAAAGCTCGGAAAGGCCCCTAATGCCGCCGACAAAATCTATTCTCTTATCGGTTCTGGGATCATCAATGCCGAGTATAGGCGATATGACATTATCTTGGAGTATTGATACGTCAAGACTTTTGACGGCATCCGACGACTCTGTTATTTCAGATTTAGCGAAGAGAGCATACCATTCACCCGACATATACATACCGAAGGAATGCGCTCTTTTAGGACGGTACTCATTTTTCCCATGCTTTTCTATGTCGAATTTATGTCTGAGTTCAAGCAAAAATTCCTCATCGGAAAGTCCGTTTAAATCATTAATCACTCGGTTGTAATCAAGAATACGAAGCTCGTCGCTCGGGAAAATTACGGATAAGAAGAAATTAAATTCCTCATCTCCCGTGTAATTCGGATTTTGCTCACGGCGGCGAAGCCCTACCTTAACGGCCGAAGCGGCTCTGTGATGACCGTCCGCAATATAGAGAGACGGTATGTTTTTAAACCGTGCGGTTATAAAATCAATCGTGTCATTGTCAGACACAACCCAGACTCTTTCACGGACATCATCGGACACAAAATCATAAACAGGCTCGTTTTTTTCTTTTACATCTTCAACAGCAGACGAAATTTCGTTATTTTTTCTGTATGTCAGGAATATAGGACCGGTGTTTGCGTCAAGAGTGTCAACGTGCCGTATGCGATCCGCTTCCTTATCGGCTCTTGTCTTTTCGTGCTTTTTGATAACGTCGTTTATATAATCGTCAATAGCCGTACAGCCTACAATTCCGGTCTGCGTTCTGCCGCGCCAGGTCTGCTCATATATATACAAGCACGGTTTTTCGTCCTGCTTCATAACCTCCGCCGAAACAAGCTTAGACAAATTCTCGCGTGCTTTTTCATAGACACGGTCGTCATAGATGTCAACCGATTTCGGAAGATCTATCTCCGCCTTATCAACATGCAGAAATGAATACGGATTGCCGAAGACCATCCTCCTCGCCTCATCCGAATTCATAACATCATACGGCAAAGCCGCTACCTTGGAAGCGTATTCCGGAGTCGGACGAAGCGCCCTGAACGCTTTCAAAACTGCCATAATATTACCTCGCTTTATTTTTATGAATATGAGTATATACAGTATATATTATAAAAAACGCCAAAAGTCCGAATGACGCACCGAGACAATCCACAAGTATGTCTCTCGGCTGGCACGCTCTGCCGGACACAAAATATTGGTGAAGCTCGTCCGACGAAGCATAAAGTGCCGCGGACAAAAACGAAAGTGTGTGCTGCGATTTTAAAAACACCGACTGCCAACTGCACGAAAACAAGAAGCAAAGTGCCGCATATTCAAGCGCATGTGCGGTTTTTCGTACGGTATGTTGTGTTAATGTTATATGGAAGAGCTCGGTTATACGGGAAATAACCCCTGAGCTGAGCCCCGATGATTTTGACGAAACCTGAGAAGACAGGCAAAAAATCGTCACCATCAGCGCAACTGTGAGCGTCCAAGATATTGCTATACAGATTTTTTGAGATACGCCGTATTTGTTTTTCATTTTGAATACCGTCTCTTACGATTTTTTTGCATTTATGAAACAGACGTTATCCGCAGAGGAATAAAAGTATATTCCGCTTGTCTTTTTGGATGTTACAAAATAGCTGTTCTCATAAAACACGGGCATTATTACCGCCTCGGAAACAAGATAGTTCTCCGCATCGGCAACGGCGGAACGCTCACCCTCAAGGCTGCCCGAATTATTTTTGATATTACGGATTTTCTGTGATAAAACATCGGACTCATATCCGAATATATTGTTTTGGTCAAAGCCCTCTATAATTTCGCCCGCAAAAGACGATTTCGCCTTGAACGGGTAAAACGCCACGCTGTAATTGCCGTCGTTTACCGCTGCCTCAAGGTCGGATTCCGAAACGACCTTTACCGTGGAGACGAATTTTACTCCGAGGGTTTTCTGAAGCTTTTGCACCATCTGCTTCACGAACGGCTCATACTGCTCGGTGCAAAGTATTGTAGTTTCGACCGACGATGAGCCGAGTTCCAAAAGCGCGTCGTTGAAATTCTTTTTTGCAAGCGTCTCGTCATAAGACAAAAGCTCTGCGGCATTTCCGTTTCGGTAATCCTCGCCGCCTATCTTACATGACGGCGGCACTATGCCGTCTGCCTTTGAAATATCGCTTTGCGAGTCAAACAGCGACGAAGTATCGCACGAGCGGCAAAATGCAAGCCGCATATTTTTATTGCGGTAATTATTGTCGTTTTGATTGAATATAAAGGAATAGGTTACGTTTTGAACCGCAACCGAATTCAAATCCTTTTTGTTTTCTATTGACGAGAACTGCGATGACGAGAGGAAAGCCACGTCATATGTAACCGAATTCATCTTATCGGCGACTTCCGAATCGTCGTTGTTTATATAGAACGTCACGGACGACGGCGAAACCGAGGATTCTCCGTTATACTCATTATTTTTAGCCAGCTTCACTGAGGTCTTTTCCGTCCATTTTGACACGTGAAACGGTCCGTTGCACAAAAGATATTTCGCGTCAAGCCCGTACTTACCGTTTGTGAGATTGAAAAACTCCTCGTCGCACGGCATGGCACCCGGATTTGTCAGCGCATAAAGGAAGTTGTCGTCGGCGTACGAAAGGTTGAAAACTATTGTAAAATCATCCGGCGTACTTATGCTTTTCACCGCCGAAAACAACGGCGCGTCGGCGGAACCAGTCTGCTCCGAGAGGGTTCTCTCAATGCCGAATTTAAAGTCCTCCGCCTTTACGGTTATATCAAACGTATCCTCGTAATTTTCGCCGAGCACAGCCTTGTGCCCCGAAAACATAGCCCAATGCGAATTGTTGCGAAGCTTAAACGTATATGTAAGGCCGTCGTCTGAAATATTCCAATCCGCGGCAACGCCCTTGCCTATGGTGCCGTCCGCCATTATGTGGACAAGCCCCTCGTAGCAGTTTGCCGCAACGAGCTTTTCGGAATTCGAATCCGCTATCTGTGGGTCAAGGCTCGTCGGCTCATCCATTATCGGCATTGAAAAAGCCTCGCCTGACTTCTTTCTGCCGAAACAACCTGTAAAGGAGGTTGCAATTACACATAACAATATCAAAATTGAAATTATTTTCTTTATCAATTTAAATTACCCCTATAAAGTAATGGTGTTAATCAAATGTCGTTTAAAGTTTATTTCATTTTAACACAAAAGGCTTTTAAAATCCACACATTTGTTATATTGACTCAAGTCTTTATCTCACCTATAATATATTATAAAGAATAAAGGAGAATTAATTTATGGAGACGTTTGAAATAATATTGTCCGTAATTTCCGGCCTGTCGCTTATATGTGCGCTCGGAGCCTTGATTTTTTCTAAAAGGGCGGCAAAGCAAAGCTCCTCGGAGGATTTTGCCGTATTGAATTCCAAAATATCAGACCTTACAAAGAGTACCTCCGACGAATTTCAGCGCAACCGTATAGAAACGCATCAGAGCCTTGAAAATATGTCGGCAAAGCTTGAGGCGATGACAAAGCTCAGCTATGAAAACCGCGAAAAAATGAACGAGACCATAGCACAGTCGCTCAATATGATACGCGACAAGAGCATAGAGCAAAACGAGCGCCAATCGAAAATAATTGAGACAAGCATTCAGAAAATGCAGGAGAGCAACGAAAAGAAGCTTGACCAAATGCGTATGACCGTTGACGAAAAACTCACCTCAACTCTTACAACACGTCTTGACAGCTCATTTAAGACCGTCTCCGAACAGCTTGAAAAGCTGTATAAATCGCTCGGCGAGATGAAAGAGCTTTCAAACGGCGTCACAAGCAATGTCACTACTCTCAACCGCGTTCTTACAAATGTTAAAGCTCGCGGCACATGGGCAGAGGTTCAGCTCAAGGGAATACTTGACCAGACAATACCCACCATGTACGAAGAGAATGTTGCGACGGGCGAAAAAGCAACCGAGCGCGTTGAATTCGCCGTTAAAATACCGTCGAGCGAAAAGGGTGCTGAGCCGACGCTTCTACCGATAGATTCAAAGTTCCCGATGGAGGATTATATACGCCTTTGCGACGCAGCCGACAACGCCGATGCCGCCGCATTGGCCGCCGCCAGAAAGGCACTCGAAGACAGGATACTCGGCGAAGCTAAGGAAATACGCAAATACATAAACGTGCCGAAAACAACGCCGTATGCAATTATGTATCTTGCGACCGAAGGACTGTACGCCGAAATTGCGTCTTCGCGTTCGGGACTCCCCGAAAAGCTGCAAAACGAATACAATATTATGATAGCCGGACCAATTACCATAACGGCACTTTTAAACTCGCTGTCGATGGGCTTCAAGACCGTTGCGATAAACGAAAAGGCAAATGAGGTCAGAAAGCTTCTCGCCGCGTGCAAAACACAGTATGATATATTCGGCACGGTGCTGCAAAAAGCAAAGAAAAAGATAGACGACGCAGGACGTTCGCTTGACGACGCACAGCACCGCAATTCCATAATTCAAAAGAAGCTTCGCGGTGTTGAAGATATAGAGCGCTCCGAGGCGGAAAACATATTGTCGATAGACCAAGGCTTCGCCGATACCGAGGACGACAATTAAAATAACCGGCAGAAAAAAGCCGGGCTGTAAAGAACAAAAGTCCTTTACAGCCCGGTTTTTTTATTTAACAATAGATATACACGACCGAAATCACACTCAGACTTTTTTAGGGCCGTACTGATTATCGGGGGCGCTGCCGGTAAGCATGTATACGAGAATAAATATGTAGCCGACAACCGGGATGAGCCCCATCAATATATACGTGCCGCTCTTGCCTATGTCGTGAAGTCGGCGCACCATAAGAGACAGCGACGGCAGTAACACTGCAAGGCAATACAGCATCATCAAAATATAAAATATCGCGCCGGCACCCATATACGCCATACTCATATCGCCGTAAGCACCATACGCTGCCAGGGAAGAGCCTCCGAAAATCGCAAACAATATGCCCAAAGCCATACAAACAATATTATTGAACAGGCAAACCCACCAATATTCGCTTCTTGTAGCTCTGCCGCTGAAATTCACATAGTTTTTAAAGAACAACTTTACCGCCTCGCCGAATCCGATTTTGCGTGTCGGCATATATACGGGCGCGCCGTAAGTATTCTGTCCGTTTCCAAAATTTTGCGGTGCTCCGTAAGGCGGTACGCTCTGCTGAGGAGCCGAAGCAGGCTCAGCCTTGGCTCCGCAATTAGGGCAATACTGCCCGTTAAAATCTGTTCCACAATTTTTACATATCATAAAAATGCCCCCTGTTATATTATTTGGCATTTCCATTTTATAATATTTTTCACAAAATATCAACTATTTTTATAATGTTTTTAGCCATTATTGCCGTCCATGGCCGTTTAATTCTTTTTCAATGCAAATTTCGGCTTAGTCTCGTTTAGAACAATGCCGACAAATATAATCACGAAACCGACGGCTGTTTGCAGCGTCGGCCTCTCATGATAGAAAATCATTGAAAAAAGTATTCCGAATACCGACTCCAAGCAAAGTATAAGCGAAGAGCTTGACGCGGTTGTATGCTTTATACCCATATTCATAAATACAAAGCAAAGCGCGGTTACAAATACGGTAACATATACAAGCGATAACACCGAGCCCGTAGATATATGCTTTGGGAAGCTTTCGCTTGAAATAAAGAAAATAAAACAGATAAAAAATGCGGTAAAGAACTGTATAATCGTATGAAGAATAACGTCGAGATCACTGCACCATTTTTCAACCGCCACAATCTGAAGCGCATAAAATATACCGCATATCAGCGTAAAACCCTCACCGAGAAATGAAAATGACATTTTCCCGTCAAGGCAGACAAGGCCTATGCCCGTTATACAAATCGCCGCGGCAATGAAATTACATACATCGGGTCGTTTTTTACTGACGGCCCAGCTTAAAAACGGCACTATAACGCAATAAACCGTGGTCAAAAACGCATTGGTTCCTGGCGTTGTGTGCTTAAGACCTATTGTTTGGAATATGTACGCAAAGCCCAAAAACGCTCCGGTAATCGCACCTGTCCAAAGGTATTTCAAATTAAACAATTTCCATTTTTTAAAAAATACAATGCTCAAAAGTATTGCCGAGAAAAGGAATCTTACACACAGCAAAAAATACACCGGCAATTCATCCAGCGTGTTTTTTAATATGAAGAATGAGCTGCCCCATATAACGGCGCTCGAAAAAAGCATAAGCTTCGCGGCAACAGTGCGTTTTGTTTCAGTTTTCATCTAAAAGCTCCGTAAACGTATTTATGTAAAAATCGGCTCGATTTTTAATTTCAGTCATTTGTTTTTCGGCTGAAGCGTCGTATACTCCGACCGTTTTAAATCCGCCGCAGGAAGCGGATTTTATACCTGTCAGGCTGTCCTCAAACACTACCGTATTTTTCGGTACAGCACCTATTTTTTCGCACTCTCTCAAATATATGTCGGGAAATTCCTTGCCTCGCGACACTTCGTCTATTGATGTGGTAGCCTTAAAAAGCCGTAGAATGCCGAGCCTTTCAAGACACGGCATATAAAGCTCCTTCGAGAGAGCCGTTGCCACGCCGAGCGTTTTGCCCATACCGCTCAAGTAGTGCAAAAAATCAGCCGCACCGTTTTTAAGCGGTACGGTAGATTCATATTGATTCTTCGACAAACGAGTCCACATATCTGCAATCTCTTCTTTTTTCACGACGCCTTCAAGCCGAAATCTCTCAACCGTGTATGCGGCTCCGTCGCAAAGGCTCATATGATTCACATTAAAGAGATAATCCGAGGGTGCTTTGATGTTAAAGTCGCCGAGAACCTTAACGTAAATATCGTTCCAAAGTCCCATGGAGTCAAGAAGCGTTCCGTCAAGGTCAAAGATATAACCTTCAAAAGAAAATATATCCATCAGTATTTAATCTCCGGTGCCAATTTCCTGCGATAAGCCTTCCTTCGGCGCACCTCAGAGCGGTCTATTGACGTATAGCTGTCGCTGATGCTCCCGTAGGAATCAATCGCATATATTTTTATATTATACACTCCCGGAGACTTAGAGTAAACAGGAAGTTTGACTTTATCAGCCATAGATGAGATACCCTTATAAAAATCCGAGAAATAATCGTACCGCGTTCCGTCGCTGTAAAAGACCGCATAGCTGTGAACAAAATCATCGCTTTCGCCCTTGTCAAAGCATAGATATGTATTCCCGTTTTCATCATATTCCGTATGGCCGTAGGCGTTCGGCATAACGGGTAAGCTGTTATGCTTTCTTTCGGAAATAAAATCGGCTTTCGTGACAGCGTACGGTATTTTGACGCTCATATTCGGTTTTTCCTCCTTGCCGAGGCGGAAATTCATACGCCTTGCGGTTATGTCTTCTTCTCCGAAGTCAAGCAAATAGCCCATTGGGAACATATATGCGTCCGGCGGCACGGAGCCGTTAACCTTTCCCTTTTCGAGTTCAACATATGACGTAGACTGAGTTCCGAAGGCGGTAAACGCGCCCTGCCAGACACTTCTCTCGTCAAGAAGCGAATAGTGGAGATGGCCTGCGAAATTTATCAAATTAGGATATTGAGAAAACAAGTCGAAAAGACCCTTGTCTCCCCAATCGTCGCTGCCGTACACCGTATTTTCGGCACAATTATGCGTCGTGACAAAAATCGGCCTGTCGCCGCATTCTTTTTTTGCAAGTTCAATTTCGATTTTGAGGTACGGCAAAATTTTTCTGTAGCCGTCGGACATTTTTTCGCAATCGGGCGATACGCCGATAAAGTGAAAGCCGTTTACCGTATAGTGAGTAAACGGCGAAGAACCGATCTTTTTTGTGAAAAGCCGCCTGCAATTTTCCGATGTCCTTAAGCCGTAATAGTCGTGATTGCCCATAATGCTTTGAATAATCGGATTTTTTTCGCCGAAAACGCTCTTGAACGCGGCTTTATATGTATCGTATGCAAAGCCGCTCGCCATATTGCCTATATCGCCTGCAAATATAATCATATTACAGCCCTGTTTTTTGAGTACGGAAAGCGATAAGACAAGATTGTTTCGGAACGTCGTCTCGTTTTTTCTGCGAACAGGGCTGAGCTGGGAATCGGAAATTATGCCGATCCTCAGCCTTTCGTTAATATTAAAGGTTTTTCGTTCAAATTTAAACTCCATTTTTGATTACCTTTCTTTTTACGACAAGCTCAGATAATATTTTTTCTTTCTTAACGCCGCTGAAATCATAAAAACAAATCGGTATAAGCGAGAGCAAAAAGCCGATCCCGGGAATTACGGTAACAAGAGAGAAAAGACCCGTAACGGTGGAGGCACTCTGTACAGCCGGCACACCCGCCGCGGACGGCTCGATAAAATGAAACAAAGTAAGTGCCGCAGAAAGTCCTATAAAGCCTACTGCATTGTTGAATTTAGTGACGAAAGAGTTGAGCGAAAAGCACACGCCCTCCATTCTCTCTCCGGTCTTCCATTCGAGGTAATCAAGGCTGTCGCCTACCATCGGATACGGAAGAACGTTATACGAGCCGAGAGAGAGACCGCCGATTGTCATAAACGGCAATGCGAAATATATGTTTATCTTGCCGAGCAGGAATGCGGCGGTAAGGCTTACGCCTCCCGTAACGGCAGCTATTACGCAGGTCGTTTTGTAACCGAGCTTTTTATAGATAACAGGCGTAAGTAAAATGCCCGCAAACATACCGCTGCCGACCACAAGATATAGGAGCAGCAAAACCGTGCCGGAGTTAAGCCCCGGAATATTTATTACATAAGTCGCTATATACAATGCCGCCGGCATAATAAGGTAACGCGGCGACGCCGTCATCGACATAAGAAGCGCCAACATCATAGGTTTGTTTTTACCCGCAGCCTTTATCATATCGCGCACGGCAATTTTTTCGGTATGAGTGGAAAAACGCTCTTTTGAGTTTTTGAACAGCGTTAAGTAAGCCGCCGATGTTATTATACCCACAAATATCGACATTGCAAAGTAAACATATTTTTCCGGAATAAAAGATTGGAATATCGTAAGCAATCCCACCGGGAGCAAGCTACCTACCGAACCTACCGTAACGTAGAACGACAGAAGCGAGGCTCTCTCGTCGCTGTTCGGCGTAGCAACACTCATAAGCCCCATGGCAGGCACATCGGTAAGCGTATATGCCATACCGAAAATTATGTAAGAAACGGCGGCAAATATCATTTTAAACATTGTAGGCGCTCCGGTCAAGGGCATAAACAGTACTATGGTGGTGACAAGCATCAAAAACGAACCTATCAAAACATAAGGCCTCATTTTACCGTATTTCGTGCTTGTTCTGTCTACTATTACACCCATCATAGGGTCGTTTAAGGCATCCCAGGCCCTCGCGACTATCATAAGCATCATGACGAAAGCCGACGGAATTATAAGTATGTCGGTAAAAAAATACATAAGGTACGATTGGGTTATGCCGGCTACCATATAGCTGCCGACTGCCGCAAATCCGTAGGAGGCTTTTTCCTTTTTAGAGATGTATTTTTCCATATTTTCTCCTTTTTTGCAGTTCATCTTTATTTTTTATTTTATAAAAAAATTATATTCGTCGAAAACACGTTGTAACAATCAAGACTTCGTTAAATCTTTGTAAACTTGTGTAAAAGCTTTGCTTTGTAACATATTGAATAAGCCGACATAAGATGTTATTGAAGCTATGGTCGGCGGGAACAGAGCATCGGTTTTTCCCGTCGGCTGTAAAAATCGGCGATTTAAAGGCAAAATCTCATTCGGTCGCCGAAATAATTACAGGAGGGATTTTTATGGCAGAAACAAAATCATGCTGTAACGACAAGGTATCCGGCAAAATTCGCGAAGCCGTGTGCATAGACACTAACCGAGTTTACGACTCTTGTGCGGATAAGGATTGTCTTGCGGACTTGAGGGTGTATTTTCCGCCGCAGTACCAGCAAACAATAGACAGGGCGACTAATGTAAGATGCAGGGGCTGTGAGATACTTAACGTCTTTATCGATGTGGAGAGAGTGCCGTTTAACCGCGGCTTTTACTCGGTTGACATCACATTTTTCTTCAAGGTAACGCTTGACGCATATTCCGTTGCGGCGGCTCCGCCCGAAACGGTGTGCGGATTTACCACATTTTCAAAAAAATGCATACTCTACGGCAGCGAGGGCAAGGTAAGGGTATACTCCTCAGAGTTCCGTGCGGACTCGGGCGACAGGCAAATCATTCCGCAAAACACAAATCCGAGAGCAAAAATACAGGTCGCCGATCCTATTTGCCTTGAAGCAAGGCTCTGCCGCCCGTGCGACTGCTGCGACTGTCTCGGTGACTCGTGCATTCCTGTCCCGTCCTGCGTGAAATGCGCGTTCGGCGACGAATTCCCGGACGATTTCGGCCACCGTCCCGTCGAAAAAGCCGTTGCGGTTACAATAGGTATTTTCACGATAGTTCAGCTTGAGCGCGACGTCCAGATGCTGATACCGGCATACGACTTCTGCATACCCGATAAGGAATGCAGCTGTGACACGGACGATCCGTGCGAGGCCTTCAGGAAAATACAGTTCCCCGTGGACGAATTTTTCCCGCCCAACGAGACTAAGCTTCAGACCGGCGTAAGCACCGCGACTTGCTGCGGATGTGAACGCAGCGATTAGGCAAAACAAAGAAGCCGATCCTATATGGTTCGGCTTCCTTGACTTTTTAGATTTGTAATGCTAAAATTCCATTGTTATAAACATGATGTATTTTTCGTGTAAAGAGGGAAAATCTGTGAACGTATACGATTTTGACAACACCATATATGACGGCGAGAGCGGTTTTGACATTTTTATGTTCTATCTTAAAAAGGATCCGAAAGAAATTGCCAAGCTCATACCGCGTTTCGGCGAGGCGTTCATACGCTATAAAAGAGGTGCAATAAAAACCGACGAGGTTATCGAACAATACGGCGATATGCTCACCGACTACTGCGTGAAAATCAAGGACATTCACAAGGACATCACAGAGTTTTGGGACGAGCACGAAAAGAAAATCAAAAACTTCTATGCCAAGATTCAAGCTCCCGACGACGTAATAGTTTCGGCCTGCCCCGAAATCATACTCGAGGAAATATGCAAAAGAATCGGCGTAAAAAACTACATCGGCAGCGTTGTGGATATGGAAAACGGAATCATAGAGCGTGTTTGCTACAAGGAAAACAAGATAGCGGCATTTAAAAGCATTTACGGCGACATGCCTATTAACAGTTTCTACACCGATTCCATGAGTGACAAACCGATGATGGACCTCGCAAACAACGCTTATTTGGTTTCGGGCGACCACATTGAGCTTGTAAAGAATGACGGCGTATGGTTGAGCGAGCCGAAAACGGGCTTGTTCAAATAATAAGTTAAGCAAAAAGCAGTAAATCAGCTTTGATTTACTGCTTTTTATGTTTTTACATTGACACTATATAACGCTTGATTTTTTCGAGATAATCAATATCGACAAGGGCGTCCAGCCGCGTTCCGTTCTCCTTATAGCTTTCGGAATACACGACTCCCGTTTTTCGAATTTCTCCGAGTATATGTCCCTCGCTGAACGGGACTAACAATATCGCTCTCGCCTTGGTTTTCGGCAGCGAGTCCTCAATAACCTCAAGCAGCCTGTCGATCCCCTCGTTTTTAACTGCGCTTATCATAACGGTTTTGCCGATTACCGGCATATCGTATGCGTTTTGGAGCTTGTCGCACTTATTCATTACCGATATAACCGGTATATTATCCGCTCCGAGCTCCTTTAAGACGGACGAAGTAACGCTCAGATGCTCGGCACACTCGTCGCTTGACGCATCACAGACGTTTAGTATAAGGTCGGCGTTTTTTGCCTCTTCGAGAGTTGATTTGAAAGCGTCGACAAGCTGATGCGGCAAACGTCTTACAAGCCCTACCGTATCAACGAGCATAACCTCTCGCTTTGACGGCAGCGTAAGCCTTCTTGCAGTCGGGTCAAGCGTAGCAAAAAGCTTGTCCTCCGACAGCACACCCGCACTTGTAAGAGTGTTCATAAGAGTTGATTTTCCGGCATTGGTGTAACCGACTATGGCAACGGTGATTACACCGTCCTTTTTTCGCCTTGAACGAATGAGGTCGCGTCGCTTTTCAACCCTCTTAAGCTCCTCGGACAACGAATGTATCCTGCGTCTTATATGGCGTTTATCGCTCTCGAGCTTACTCTCGCCCGGACCTCTTGTGCCGATTCCGCCGCCGAGACGCGACATACTCTTGCCTCTGCCCGACAAAAACGGAAGCGAATATTTAAGCTGTGCCAGCTCCACCTGCAATTTACCCTCGCTCGACCTTGCCCTTGCGGCAAAAATATCGAGTATGAGCATGGTTCTGTCAACAACTCTTGTATCAGTTTTTGTCTCTATATTGTTAATTTGCGACGGTGTAAGCTCACTGTCGGCTATTATAAGGTCTATATCGTTATTTCGGCAAAAGGCGGCAACCTCCGACATTCTTCCGCTGCCGATATATGTTGCCGGCGACGGAGCTTCAAGCTTTTGTATCACCGTTCCGATTATCTCGGCTCCTGCGGTTTCCGAGAGAAGAGCCAATTCCTCCATAGAGATTTCAGCGTTGTATTCGCCCGTGTCCACACCTATCAAAAGCGCTCTTTCGGGACTTTGACTGTTTTCATAAAACTCCATAATTCGCCTTTACCGTTTGTTCTGATTTAAAAATGACAGCGCCTTTATAAATCCGGCGTTGCACTTCGCATAATAATACTTATAAGAATCGCAGTAGTAATTTTTGCCTATAATACCGTTTTCCGTGACTCTGTCGCGGCGGCAGCCGTTGCGGCAAACACAATAGAACGGACACGCTTTACATTCGTCGGGAACATTTTGCGAATCCTTTATAAATTTAACCGCGGTTTCGCTGTCTCGCATTTCCTCAAACGTATTTTTGCCTATTTCGCCTATCTTATATCCGTCGAGCACATAAAAATCGCACGGATAAACACTCTTGTCGGCCTCAACAACATACTGAATGTTACAGCAGCCGAACGCGCTGCACATTTCGGGAGGTCTGCCGAGCATCACGGACAGCTGATTGTCTATATGGCGTATGCTTATATAATTCCCCTTCAAAAGGTCGGAAAGCCAAAGATTAAATATCTTTACGAGAAACTCGGCATAGTCCTTGGGCGACAGGCTGTATGCGCTCTCGCCGCGTTCCGATGAAAACGGCTCAAGGCACGGAATAAACTGCAAATATCTGAAGCCCTGCTTTTTCAAAAAATTATATATTTTCTCGGCGGAGCGTGCATTTTTGCCCGTAACGACCGAGAGCACATTATACGCCGCTTTGTGACGATCCAAAATATCGGCGGCTTTCATAACGCGGTTAAATGTACCCTTGCCGCTCACATCGACGCGGTTGAGGTCGTTTATCTGTGCCGGGCCATCAAGCGACAAACCTACAAGATAGTTGTTCTTTTTAAAGAATTTTGCCCAGTCGTCATCAATCAAAAGGCCGTTGGTCTGTATGCTGTGGTGGAATATAAGCCCTTTTTTTGCATATTTCTTTTCGATTTCCGCAAAGCCCTTGTAAAAATCAAGCCCCGCAAGCGTAGGCTCTCCGCCCTGAAACAAAAACGTACAGCTGCCGCTTGCGTATTCCGCGGCACTTTTAATTATCTCCTCGGCGTCCGACAGCGACATCATACCGCAAAAAGCAGTTTCGCGGCAATTTGCCTCATCCTTATAAAAACAGTATTTGCAATTCATATTGCACGCCGAAGAAGCCGGCTTTAAAAGAACACTTACATGTGGCATTTTCTACCTCCGCAGCTTTATGTAATATTTATTATATTAGCACACTCGTCTCGGAAACTCAAATTTTTCTCTTCGGGATGACAACGTAATGACAAAACAATCAGTATGTGATATTATGACATTAAAATAAAGAAGGAGCGGTAAAATGAGTAGGATTATAAATAAGCTGATTCGTAAAATCAGCGGCAGTGAGCTTGCGCAAAAGCAAAATGCGAGCATAATAAAAAACGGCAAGCCGAATGAGAAAATAATCCCGTTTTTGCGACAGACAGCGGCGGACGGCTGCGTATTGCTGAAAAACAACGGGGCTTTGCCCATAAACGGCAAGGATAATGTCGCGCTGTTCGGCAGAGTGCAAAACGACAGCTTTTTTGTCGGCAACGGCTCGGGTGGAGACGTATGCGCGCCTTATAAAATCAGCTTTGCCGACGGCATAGAAAAAAACGGAAAAATACATATAAACGAAGATCTCAGAAAAATTTATAATGATTGGTGCAACAAGCGCAAAAACATACCGGATCCGGGGTTTTGGGGACATTGGCCGAGATTTTATCCGGAAATGCCGCTTAAAGACAACATTGTAAAAAGTGCATCCGAAAAGAGCAATAAGGCCGTGGTATTCATAGGCAGAAGCGCCGGAGAGGATCGCGAAAACGTTCTCGAAAAGGGCAGCTATTACCTCACGAGCAGAGAAAAGGAGATGTTAGACCTTGTCACGGCTCATTTTGACGACGTCATTTTGGTTCTCAATATAGGCAGTCTTATTGATTTTGAAGAGATAGATGCATATAAGGATAAAATAGGCTCGATACTTATAGCTTGGCAAGGCGGTATGGAGAGCGGAAACGCGCTTTCGGATATACTCTCCGGTGAAGTCACTCCGAGCGGAAAGCTCAGCGATACAATCGCAAAACGATATGAGGACTACCCGAGCAGCGGCAGCTTCGGCGCAAAGGAATACAACAACTATGTTGAGGACATCTTTGTGGGTTACCGCTATTTTGAAACCTTCGCCCACGAAAAGGTGCTGTATGAATTCGGATTCGGTCTGTCTTATACAAATTTTAAAATCGAAACGGTAAAAGCGAACTATTCCGAAGGCAAAACAGAATTCAATGTTAAGGTGACGAATATCGGCTCGGTGCCCGGCAAAGAAACGGTTCAATTTTATGTTTCCGCTCCGAACGGCAAGCTCGGAAAAGCCAAAAAATCACTCGTTGCTTTTCACAAAACAGAGCTTTTGTCCCCCGGCGACTGTGAAACCTTCGTAACGGTGATTTCAAATGACGGCTTTGCTTCTTACGACGACTCCGGCAAGGCCGGACACAAGAGCTGCTATATACTCGAAAGCGGAATTTACGATTTTTATGTAGGCAACAGCGTACGAAACTGCGAAAAGGTGTATAGCTTTACACTTGAAAGCACAGTTGTAACCGCCGAACTATCCGAAGTTATGGCGATCAGCGAAAACCACGCGTTTGAACGCTTTGCCGCTGTTTGCGACGGCGACAAAATCGCTCTGTCAAAGGAAAAAGTGCCTATTCGCACCGTTAGTCTGAAAAATCGAATACTCTCTTCTCTGCCTGACGGAAAAGAAATCAGCGGTGACAAAGGCTATAAGCTCTCCGATGTAAAGACGGGCAAAGTAAAGCTTCAAGACTTTACAGCTCAACTTTCTCTCGACGAGCTCGAAGCAATCTCACGAGGCGAGGGACCTATGAACAGCTCACTCGGAGCAAAGGGTAACGCGGGTGCTTTCGGCGGCGTTTTAAAGTCGCTCAGGGAAAAGGGAATCCCCCCGATAATCACCACCGACGGTCCGTCCGGAATAAGACTTCTTTCCGCCTGTTCGCTGATGCCCTGCGGTACGGCGATAGCGTGTTCTTGGGACGAAAGTCTCACCGAGGAATTATTCACGGAAATGGGCAAAGAGATGATAAAAAAGGGCAGCGACGTGCTGTTGGCACCGGGTATGAATATACACAGGAACGTGCTGTGCGGCAGAAACTTCGAATACTATTCCGAGGACCCGTACCTCACGGGGAAAACCGCTGCGGCAACGGTCAGGGGCATACAGAAAAACGGCGTTTCGGCGTGTCCGAAGCACTTTGCCGGCAACAATCAGGAATATAACCGCAATCACACCGACGACATAGTGTCCGAAAGGGCACTTCGCGAAATCTATCTCAAGGGCTTTGAAATATGCGTTAAGGAGTCGTCTCCGCACTGCATTATGACAAGCTACAACAAGATAAACGGCGTTTGGAGCCACTACAATTATGAGCTTTGTACCACCGTTTTGCGTGACGAATGGCACTTCGGCGGTATGGTTATGACAGACTGGTGGATGCGCTACGCTCCGTCACCCGAATTTCCGCAGCTGAGAGACAATGCATATCGCGTCAGAGCGCAGGTTGACGTGCTTATGCCCGGATTTAAAACCGCGGTCAGCAAGAGCGGCGGAAACGACGGCTCTCTGCTTGAAACATACGGTCAAAAGGACGGAATAGCCTTAGGAGAACTGCAGAGAACCGCAAACAACATTCTCCGCTTTATCCTCTCAACCGACAAAAAGCTAAACTGAATAAAAGCCGTATAACATATAAAAAGACTGCCTTTATGCCGTGTGACGTACGTAATCACATTTGATAAATGCAGTCTTTTTTATTTATTCGCCGAGTCCTTTATGAGATATAATACCTTGCCTGCGCATTCCAAAGCTCGCTGTATTTGCCGCCTGCACCCAAAAGCTCGCGATGCGTTCCGTGCTCGACAAGCCGCGCGTTGTCAAACACGGCGATTTTATCGCAGAAGGCGCAGCTTGAAAGCCTGTGAGAAATATAAATCGCCGTTTTATTTTGAACGAAGGAATTGAAACGGCTGTATATCTCGTTTTCCGCAATGGGGTCGAGTGCCGCCGTGGGCTCGTCCAAAATAACGACGGGAGCGTCCTTATACAGTGCCCTCGCAAGAGCAAGCTTTTGCGCCTCACCACCCGATATTTCAACGCCTGTTTCGTCCAAATCCTTATAAAGATATGTGTTTTCCTTATCCGCCAAGCGTTCGGCTCTGTTCTTAATATTTGCATTTTCGAGGCAAGCATAAAATCTGTCGCTGTCGAAATCGGAGCTTGCGCAAATATTATCCTTAAGTGATACGGAAAATATTTTAAAATCCTGAAAGACCACGGAATAAAGACCTGTAATGCTCTCTCTTGTGTATTCCTTAATATCGGTGCCGTTAATCAGAATTTCGCCGTCCGTCACATCATAAAGGCGGCACATAAGCTTGATAAAGGTGGTTTTACCGCTGCCGTTTCTGCCGACAACGGCAAGATGCTCGCCGTTTTCTATTTTGAGATTGACATTTCGGAGAGCATAATTTTCGGCGGACGGATATTTAAATGAAACATTTTTGAATTCAAGCTCGAAGCCTGCGGATAAATCCAGCTTCTTTTCGCCGTAGGTCATTTCGTCATTCGTATTTACAATCTCGAAATAATAATTGACGAGCGGCACCATTTCGGCGGTCTTGCCAAAGGTTACCGCCATTTTCATTATACCCGCAATAATCTGCATAAACGCTCCGCAATAAAGCACAAGCGAGCCTATTCCGAAAAGTCCGTACAAGCCCTTGGTGCCGATAAAAAGATAAATTCCGAAGCCGACAAGCGCACCTAAAATCGCAACGAACGAGCTTTGCCTGGCCGTATTCATTGAAGCTTTTTTCAAAACCCTTTCTCCGTCTGTCAAAAGCTTGTCCGTAGCGGTGTGCTTTATTAGAGTCTGCTCATTATAAACGCGGATTTCCTTGCCCGTATTGTAATCCGAAAACATGTTGAGAAAATAATAAAAAATTCTGTCAAGGCGCGAATACTCGTCGCTCGCCTTAAACCAAGCCTTGTTCATTCTGACCGCTACCACAAGAATAATAACCGCCATAACGGCTATTGCACCGAAAATCGTAAGCAAAAATGCGGGACGTTCAAAAAACGAGGTGCCGGTTTTCTCAAAGCCGATTTTGAGCAGCGGAATTATTATAACAACGGATATAACCAGCGTAAGCGCACCCGATATAAAATCACGCATCATCCATGTAAACTGTACAAATGAGGAAAAGACCCTGTCCTGAGCCTCCGAATGCTTGTGAACAAGCTCCTTAAATTCACTGTTTTCAAGACGTTGATACTCAATGCGAAACAGCTTTGATGAAATTTCGCGAAGCTCCTTGTTGTACATCAGCGAGCGATAAACGAACTGCATTTCGCCGAGAAAACAGTTGACGAAAAACAATACGGCGTTAATACCGACAGCCGAGCCGATATAGAGTGTGAGACTTTTCATACCTGCTCCGCCGTCGAGCAAATCTATGATTTTTGATGTGAACCAAATGTTGATAAACGGCATAACAGCCGTAACAAACGCAACAGTAACGGCGGTGGGAATAAGGCGTTTTTCGAGACGGTTCATTTCGCGGAACGCCGCAAAAACGGTTTTTACTCTGTTCATACGGTCTCTCCCCCGTTCTCTTTATAATAGTAGCTTTGGACTTGGTACATTCTGTAATATAAGCCCTTGAGAGCCATCAGCTCATCATGCGTACCGCTCTCGGCAATTTTCCCGTCCTTAACAAGCAAAATCCTGTCGCAAAAGCGCGTCGACGAGAGGCGGTGCGAAATAAAAAACGATATTTTGCCGCTTGTCATCTCGTTGTATTTCAAGTACAGCTCGTTTTCCGCAATGGGGTCGAGTGCCGCCGTGGGCTCGTCCAAAATCAAAACAGGTGCATTTTTGTATATTGCTTTTGCGAGGAGCAGCTTTTGCTTTTCACCGCCGGAGAAATCAGCCGCGTCCTTATACACGTCCTTTATCATATAGGTTTTTTCCTTTAGCGGCAGACTGTTGATTTTTTCGGAAATACCCGCTTTATCAAATGCGGCAAAAAGCTTTTTTCTGTCATAGTCCGAGGCAGTACAAATATTTTCCGCAATTGTCATCGGCATAAAATAATAGTCCTGAAAAACTGCGGAAAAGAGGTTAAAATAGCTGTCGCTTGAAAAATCACGACTGCTTTTTCCGTTAATCAAAATCTCACCGGAAGTGGGATAATATAAGCCGCAAAGCAGCTTAACGGCGGTCGTTTTGCCTGCTCCGTTTTCGCCGACTATGGCTATGTTTTCACCCCTGTTCACCTTAAATGACATATTACAAACCGTGCTTTTTTCGGCGGACGGATATGTAAAAGAAACGTTCTTAAATTCAATTGAAGCGACGTCGTCAAAATCAATGTCGGGTCTGTTTTGACCCTCCTCCTCGCTTTCGACAAATTCACGAAAGGCGGCGCAATCGTTACAGCAACGCTCAAGATTCGAATACTGATACACGGCATTCATTATCCAATTTGAAAAGCCCGTTATAATGCCGAAATAAAAAATAAAATCCGAAACAGACAGCCTACCACCACATACAAGATAAGAGAGATATGCATAGGCAACAAGCTCACGTATGAGATTTAAAAGTGCTCTCAGTCCTCCGATCCTGATATTTTGGCGCATAAATTTTTGATTGATTTTTTCAAGGTCGCAGATTATTTTTGCAATGGCAAACAGGAAATAATCCGTAAAGCCGTACAATCTTATATCCTTAGCCGCAGAAAAATCACGGCAAAGATTATAGTAATAATCATAGCGAACAAATATTTTGCTTCGCTCGTTCTTGGTTTTCTTTTCCTTACCGTTCAAAAAGCCGAGCAAGAAAAACTCCGCCGCACAGGTGGCAAAAATAATCAATATCATAATAATGTTGATTTTATAAATCAGCGCAAGAGATGCCGCAACGCCTACAACACATACGCAAAATTGATTGCACGAATCGAGAAAATCCGACGAACCCGAATAATAGCTGCGGTAAAACTCCATTGCTCTCTTATTCTTTTCTCTGCCGCCCGGGCTTTCGATATTTGTATAATCGGTGTTCAAATTCTTATTGAAAGCAAGCACCGCATAGCGCATACGAATAATGCGCGCGCTGCCGTTTAAGAGCTCCTGCATAAACGGCGAAAGCCAAGTAGTCAGCACAACGAGCACGCTCAAAAGCCCCACGACAAGTGTAAGTCTGCCTACCGTTGCGCCCTCGTTTATGCAATCGATCATAGCCTTTGGTATATAAGAAGTGACAATCGGCTGAAACACAAGCGCCGGTATGCGTATAAGAAAATACACAAGGCTTTTCCTATCCCATTTAAGCCAATTCGACAGCATATATTTTATGTTATCTCTCATTATTTTATCCTCCGTAAGCACCTGTGCAAAAGCCCCTCACGCGACATACCGCGAAATCGGCATAATTGAATATTACATTAGCCGCACATAAAAGTCAATAAAAAAATTTGGGATATATCCCACACGATATATCCCAAATTCCTATACGATTTAACTATCACGGACAAAAAGGCGGTAGTTATGAAAATTAAAGATGCTGTTGCTCAAAGAATAATCGATTTATGTAAGGAAAAGAACATTGCCATAAACGCGCTCGGCAACATAAGCGGCGTAAATCCGTCCACGATTTACAGCATACTGAACACAAAAAGTCAAAATCCCGGCGTTGTAACGCTGCAAAAAATATGCGACGGCTTGGAAATATCAATACGGGATTTTTTTGACGTCGAGCTTTTTGACGACATTGAGCAGGAAATAATATAAAAACGAACAGGCTGCGGCTGCCTGCGGTCCGTTACGTAAGCTTATTCATATCGTCCGGCATAGGTGCGGTAAATTCCATAATTTTCTCGGTAACGGGGTGTGTAAAGCGGACAAAACAGCAATGCAGAGCCTGATGGCTGAGTCTTTTATCCGTACTGCCGTACATATCGTCGCCCACAAGCGGCGCTCCGAGGCTTTTAAAATGAACACGTATCTGATGAGTTCTGCCCGTTTCGAGATGTATTCTCAAAAGCGTACAGCCGTCCTTTACCTTTAACGATTTCCAATGTGTAACGGCTCTTTCGCCGCCCACGCCGACATCGCGCAAGGTCTTCATGGGGTCGGGTCTTATAATAGGCTTATCTATAACGCCGTCGCCGTAAAATTCGCCGCCGGCAACAGCTAAATACTCCTTATATATTTTACCGCTCAGCTTTGCCGCCGAAAATTTATTGAGAGCGCACACCACTATGCCCGACGTTCCCTTATCAAGTCTGCCGACAGAGCGGAATACGCACTCCTTTCCCTCTTTCATAAGATGAAATGCCACCGCATTTGACAGCGCGTCGCAACGGTGATTGTGCGATTCGTGCATGGCAATATCGGGCTTTTTGTTTATCACGAGTATATCGTCGTCCTCATAAATTATGTCGAGCGGTATATCGGCAGGCTCAGCGGAGGCGGTGCCTTCGTCGGACGGCAAATTCAAAGTCAGCGTATCACCCGAATTTAAAATGTCGATGCTTCTCGCCCCTACTCCGTTTTTCAATATGCCGTTTTCGGTGCGCTTTAAAACGCAGAGCATTCTGTGAGACACGCCCCTGCGCTTTAAATAATCTTTTATTTTGACATTGCCGTTGTCATTGTCAATAAAAAATTCGATTTTGCGACCCATAATTCCACCATCGTTAAAATTCTGTTTTATTGCATTATATCATATAAAGGTGTAAAATAATATCGAAATTTAAAAGGGAGGAATACTATGCAGCTCGTAATAATGATAATTCACGACAGCGACCACATGAATTCCATTCTCGTAAAAATGATGGAGGCAGGTATCAAGGGCGGCTCGCTTATAGATTGCGAGGGTGCTCTTCAGGCAATAGGGCGCGCATCCTCGGATCCGCCGCCTGTTTTCGGCTCCCTGCGCGAATATTTAAACCCCGAAAGTGCCGCAAAAAATAAGCTTCTTCTCTGCGCTATGGAGGACGAGAAGGTCGCAGTCGCAAAACAGATTGCGAACGAAGTCACCGGCGGGCTCTCAAAGCCCAATACCGGCGTTATGTTTTGCCTGCCGCTGCTGTCGCACGAGGGATTGAAATAATATTGAATCTGATACGGAGGAAAAATTTATGCAGCTTTTGTTTTTTGTACTGAACCGCTCCGAAATGCTTGACGATATACTGACGAGCTTTGCGGATCACGACATACACGGTGCCACCATACTTGACAGCAAGGGAATGGTTCATCTTTTGGCGTCTCACAGCGACGAGGGCGAGGTTCCGTTTTTCGGTGCGATGAGGGCATTTTTAAAACCTGAACGTGAGAACAGCAATCTCATAATCGCCGCAGTAAACGACGATCACGTTGAAAACGCCGTAAAGGCCATTGAGGATGTTATAGGCGATCTTTCCAAGCCCGATACCGGAGTGGTTTTCACCGTTCCGATAAGTTACGTGAAAGGATTGTATAAGGATGGAAATTAAAACACTTGCCACAGTCGCTTTGATGATGATATCGGGGCTTCTTTTCGGCAGGCTGTGTAAATACATAAAGCTCCCCAACGTAACCGGTTATCTTATAGCCGGGCTTGTTTTCGGCCCGTCGCTGTTTAACATCGTAGACCAAAATATGATAGACGAATTCGCAATAATATCAGATATTGCGCTGTCGTTTATAGCTTTTTCCGTCGGTTGCGATTTCAGCCTTGACTATTTTAAAAAGGTAGGCAGCGCACCCATAATAGTTGCTATTTTTGAAGCCATGGGTGCCGTAATACTTCTTACGGTAACGTTGATTATATGCAAGGTTGACTTAAAGCTGTCGATTTTGCTCGGTGCAATTGCCGCCGCAACAGCACCCGCCCAAACAATAATGGTAATAAATCAGTATAAGGCAAAGGGCCCCTTGACATCACTTCTTTTAAGCGTTGTCGCCCTTGACGATGCCGTGGCGCTTATAGGCTTCGGCTTTGCAAGCACAATAGTCACCGCCATGAACGGAAAAGGCGACAGGAGCCTCGTTCTCTCAATACTCGACCCGTTTTATCAAGTGCTGATTTCGGCAGTTATCGGCTTTGTTTTAGCTCTTGTGATGAAGGTTCTTCTGAAGTGGTTTAAAAAGCACTCCAACCGCATTTGCGTTATACTCGGTATGGTTGCACTTACATATTATCTCGCCACGTTGCTCAAGGGTTCAAGCCTGCTCGCATGTATGTGCCTCGGCGCAGTGCTTACAAACATAATCCACGATTCCGACGACGTTGTAAAAGTCTCGGAGGGCTTCACTCCGCCTATATACATGATGTTCTTTGTAATTTCGGGTGCAGGGTTCGACGTATCGGCACTTAAATCCATCGGCTTTATCGGAATAATCTATGTGGTGGTAAGAGTTGTAGGTAAAATGCTCGGCTCATATGTCAGCGGAAAAATTACGCATCAGCCCGATAAAGTATGCAAATGGTTAGGCCCCACGCTGATGCCGCAGGCAGGTGTTGCGCTCGGTCTTATCGCCGTCGCCTCAAGCATGGTACCCGACTATGCTCCGCAGCTTCGCACGGTAATACTCTGCTCGACGTTTATCTACTCCATCATAGGCCCGGGCGTTGCCAAATTCTCGCTTGTTAAAGCCGGCGAAATAGTTTTGCCCGACAAAAAGCAGAAAAAAGTCGGAGCATAACAAAAGCCTGCATACATATGCAATTATTAAGCGTTCCTTGTTTTACGCAAGGGACGCTTTTCTCGTTATTTTATACAGATTTTGCAAATCTTTTTTTACTGCTTCAAACATTGAAATACACCCCGAACGTGTTATAATTATACATATATTTTTAGTATGTTGTATATAATATTTCGAAAGGTACGTGTTATTTTTGTCACTTGTTGCTATGAAAGAGCTGCTTGCGCGCGCCGAAGAAAAAGGTGTTGCCATAGGTGCCTTTTCCGTAGGCAATATGGAAATGGTAATGGGCGCCGTCAAGGCGGCTGAGGAGCTTGAAACCCCCATTATTTTGCAGATAGCGGAGGTAAGGCTAAAAAGTTCGCCTTTGGAATTGATGGGACCGATGATGATTTCGGCGGCTGAAAATGCCAATGTCGATATTGCGGTGCACCTTGACCACGGATTAAATGTCAAAACGGTTGAACAGGCTCTTGATATAGGCTTTACGTCGGTAATGCTTGACGGCTCTCTTTTACCGATTGAGGAAAATATTAAAACGGTAAAAGGCGTCGTTGAAACCGCAAAGGAATACGGCGCAACCGTTGAAGCTGAATTGGGAGTTGTCGGCGGAAACGAGGGCGAGGGCAAAAGCCACAAAATTCTTTGCACAAACCCCGATGACGCTAAACGCTTTTGTGATGAAACGGGGGTTGACGCACTTGCCGTGGCAATAGGCAATGCGCACGGAAATTATCCCGTACTTCCCGAGCTTCGCTTTGACGTGCTTGAGGAAATACATAAAAAAGTCAACACACCGCTTGTGCTTCACGGCGGTACGGGTATAAGCGACGAGCAGTTTCAGAGGGCGATTTCACTCGGTGTTCGCAAGATAAATATAGCAACAGCTTCCTTTGACAGCTTGGCTTCTTATGCAAAGACTTATTGTAATAACAAGGAAAAAGCCAATTATTTTGAACTCTCCGCCTGTGAGGTTGAGGGAGTTTATCAAAATGTTAAAAGACATATTAAAGTTTTCAATATGGAATAATTAAGGAGACAATTATGAAATACATAGAATTTGATTCTTCAAAAAAATATGACCTTATTCTTTTGGGCAGAATTGCGGTTGACTTGAATCCCGTCGATTATTACTGCCCTCTTAACGAAAGTACCACCTTTAAGAGATACCTCGGCGGCTCTCCCGCAAATATAGCGGTAGGACTTGCGAGACTCGGTAAAAAATGCGGATTTTTTGCACGTGTTTCCGATGACCAGCTCGGCACATTCGTAACCGATTTCTTTGAGAAAGAGGGAATTGACACCTCAAGAGTTAAGAGATGTGAAAACGGCGAGAAAATCGGTCTTACCTTTACCGAAATCAAATCCGAAACCGAAAGCTCCATAGTTATGTATCGCAACGATGCAGCCGACTTGAAATTGGAGGTTTCCGATATTGACGAGGAATACATCAAGCAGGGTAAGGCTCTTTTGATTTCAGGCACCGCTCTTTGCGAAAGCCCGTCAAGAGAGGCGGCGCTCAAGGCTGTTATGCTTGCAAAGAGAAATTGTATTCCGATTATTTTTGATATTGACTACCGTGCATATAATTGGAAAAACGACGACGAAATTTCAATCTATTACTCCGCAGTTGCCCGTGAGGCTGATATTATTCTCGGCTCTCGTGAGGAATACGACCTTACCGAAAAGCTCATAAAGCAGGGTATGTCCGATGAAGAAACCGCTAAATATTGGCATTCGCAAAATGCTAAAATCGTGGTAATCAAGCACGGCAAGGAGGGCTCGACAGCTTATACAAATGACGGCGAAAGCTATAACATTAAGCCGTTCCCCGTTAAACTCCTTAAATCCTTCGGCGGCGGAGACGGTTACGCTTCCGCATTCCTTTACGGACTTTTTGAGGGCTATGATATAATCGACGCTCTCGAATTCGGCTCGGCTTCGGCGGCTATGCTTGTAGCTTCTCACGCTTGCTCACAGGATATGCCCTCTGTCGAAGCGGTCAAGGAATTTATTAAGAAAGAAAAAGAAGAATACGGTGAAATGATTGCAAGGGTGTAAATCATTCCGCTCCCTTTTTGATTTTCAGGAAGGCTCAAAATGAAAAAACTGTTCAAAAACAAGATTTTCAAAGGTGTTGTCGGAACGCTTTTATGTGTTTGTATTTTGCTTTTTACGGCAGTAATCGGCATTAACGCATATATGATTTCTTTTTCTAAAAAGAATTTTGTTACCGCAGACGAATTAAAAGCGGACAGCTATGATTGTATTTTGGTACTTGGTGCAGGGCTTTGGAGCGGCAAGCCGTCGCCTATGCTAAAGGAAAGACTTGATTTTTCTCTTGAAGCATACAATAAAGAGTGCAGCGACAGATTCCTTGCTTCGGGGGATCACGGCACGAAAAACTATGACGAGGTAAACGCTATGAAGGATTACCTTGTTGAAAACGGTATTTCGGCTGATTGCGTGTATATTGACCATGCAGGTTTTTCAACCTATGAGTCAATGTATCGGGCAAGAGATGTTTTCAAGGTCCAAAAGGTGCTTATTGTAACGCAAAAATACCATCTTTACAGGGCTGTGTATGTTGCAAGGCAGCTTGGCATTGAGGCATATGGTCTTGACAGGGAGGAGCTCAAATATCCCGTCAAAAATAACATAAGAGAAGCGGCGGCAAGGGTAAAAGATTTCTTTTATTGTATAGCTGAGCCCGAGCCCACCTATCTCGGTGAAGAAATACCGATAAAAACCGCAAGTGCTTCGCTTACGGATGATAAGGTAAAAGTTTAATTTATATAAACGAGGGTAATGTATGTACGAAAATCCTAAATTCAACCAAAACAATGAAAAAATCCTCTGCGAGAGAAACGGCAAAAACTCCGATATGCTGATGGATATAAGAGTTAAAATTCTCAAAGCGGGCGAAACAATGACCTTTTGCGAAGCGGAAAATGAAACGGCTCTGCTTTTGATGGCGGGAGATGTCGATTTTGTTTTTGACGGAAAAACCGAAAATGCAAAGAGACGTTCTCCGTTTCTTGACAAGGCAACGGCAATTCATTTTGCAAGGAATAACACGGTAACGGTTAAGGCGAACGAGGAGTCGAGAATTGTAATTGAGCAAACTGATAACTCAAACGATTTCGGCGTTCATTATTATAAAGGCGAGGATATGACAGTTCAGCACTTCGGCGCAGACCAATGGGACGGCACGGCCGACAGACAGGTGCTTACGGTGTTTGACTATGAAAATGCTCCGTATTCAAATCTTGTCTTGGGCGAGGTTTTCCACAAGCCCGGCTGCTGGACGAGCTATCCGCCGCATTATCATCCGCAGCCCGAGGTCTACTACTACGAATTTGATAAGCCGCAGGGCTTCGGCGTCGGCTTTAACGGAGACGATTGCTATAAGGTGGGTGACAAGGGCTGTCTTTGCATAACGCCTATGCATACACATCAGCAGGCAGCGGCTCCCGGATATAAAATGTGCTATGTTTGGATGATAAGGCATCTTGACGGCGACCCGTGGAGAAAGACAAGAATAGACGCACCGGAGCACAAATGGCTTTTAGACGATAAATAAGGAGATAAAACTATGGCATATATGACTACCGCGCAGGCTCTCGTAAAATTCCTTGACAATCAATACGTATCGTTTGACGGCAAGGAGACAAAATTCGTTGACGGAATTTTTACGATATTCGGTCACGGAATAGTTTGCGGACTCGGCGAAGCACTTGACTCCGACAGAGGCGGACTCACGGTTTATCAAGGCAAAAACGAGCAGGGCATGGCACACGTTGCCACCGCATTTGCAAAGCAGAATAATCGCAGAAAAATAATAGCCTGTTCTTCTTCCATAGGTCCCGGTGCCGCAAATATGATAACTGCCGCCGCAACGGCTACGGTAAACCACATTCCGCTTTTGTTGTTTCCCGCAGATTCCTTTGCGTCACGCCAGCCGGACCCCGTGCTTCAGCAATTTGAGCAGGTAAATTCGCTTGCCACAACGACAAATGACGCTTACAAGGCGGTCACAAGATATTGGGACAGAATTTCACGTCCGGAGCAGTTGATGTCTGCCATGATAAACGCAATGCGCGTTTTAACCGACACGGCAGAAACGGGCGCCGTATGTATTTCTCTTCCGCAGGACGTTGAGGGTGAAAGCTATGATTTCCCCGACGAATTCCTCGCAAAGAGAGTACATAAAATTACAAGAATCGTCCCCTCTCTCGACGAGGTTAACGATATAGCCGAAATTCTTTTAAACGCCGAAAAACCGCTTGTTATCTGCGGCGGCGGAGTAAGATATTCCGAGGCGGGAGAAGCACTTGAGATGTTCTGCAAAGCATTCGGCATTCCCTTTGCCGAAACACAGAGCGGCAAAACCGCCTGTCTCTCAAGCGACCCGCTGAACCTCGGCGGACTCGGAGTCACGGGTAATTCGGCAGGAAACGACATTGCAAAATGCGCCGACGTCATTCTCGGCATAGGCACTCGTTTTTCCGACTTTACCACCGGATCAAAGAGCCTTTTCAGAAGCGACGCAAAATTTATAACCATTAACACTTCCCGCTTTGACGCGTACAAATTAGGTGCCGTAAAGCTCGTCGCGGACGCAAAGCTCGGAATAATCGCTCTCGGCAAGGCTTTGTCGTCTCACGAATACAGAACAAAATACACCGATGAAATCGCAAAGGCAAAAAAGTGCTGGAACGATGAGATGGAACGCTTTGCAAAATACAGCTACAACGAAAGCTTCACCACACTTATAAAAGCTCAGTACGAACGCTCCGTTCCGGAGTTTGCAGAGAAGTTCGGCACAATAACGCAGGTGGCGGCAGTCGAAAAAATACGCGAGATCATTCCCCACGACGCGATTTGCGTAGGCTCCGCAGGTTCTCTGCCCGGAGATCTCCAAAGGATGTGGACCTCGGACAGCAGATATTCCTACAATATGGAATACGGCTACTCCTGTATGGGCTATGAAATCGCGGGCGCGTTGGGCTCAAAGCTTGCAGAGCCGCAAAAAGAGGTGTATGCAATGTGCGGCGACGGCAGCTATCTTATGCTGCACTCAGAGCTTGTCACATCAATCCAGGAGCATAAAAAAATAAACGTACTGCTGTTTGACAACAGCGGCTTCGGCTGTATAAACAATCTTGAAATGTCAAACGGAATAGGCAATCTCGCAACGGAATTCCGCTTCCGTGACGAAAACGGAGATCTGCTCGGCGACCTTGTTCCTATCGATTTTGCAAAAAGCGCGGAAGGCTACGGAGTTAAAACGTACACGGCAAGAACTCTTGAGCAGCTTGAAAATGCACTTCGTGACAGCCTTGATTCTAAGGTTTCTACGCTTATAGACATTAAGGTTTTGCCGAAAACCATGACAGACGGCTATGGCGCATGGTGGAATGTCGGCGTGGCGTCAACCTCCGACAACAAGGCAGTCAACGAGGCTTACAAAAATAAAAAAGAAAACGAAAGTAAAGCGAGGAAATATTGATATGCTTGATAAGAACAAAGTTAAATTAGGTATTGCACCTATCGCTTGGACAAATGACGATATGCCCGATTTAGGCTCGGAAAACACCTTTGAACAGTGTATTTCCGAAATGGCTCTCGCCGGCTTTACCGGCTGTGAAGTCGGCAACAAGTATCCGCGAGACGACATACCCGCACTCAAAAAAGCTCTCTCGCTTCGCAATATGCAAATTTGCAATGCTTGGTTTTCTTCATTTCTTCTTACAAAACCGTATGATGAAGTAGAAAAAGACTTTGTAGACCATATTTCTTTTCTCAAGGAGATGGGCGCAAGGGTTGTCGGAATTTCGGAGCAGAGCTACTCTATACAGGGCACCGATAAGTCTGTTTTCAAAGACAAATACATAATGAACGACGACGAATGGGCTCGCCTTTGCGACGGCGTAAACCGTCTCGGCAAGGTCGCAAAGGATATGGGCATAGCCCTTACATATCATCATCATATGGGCACAGTTGTTCAGACCGCCGCCGAAATAGACCGTCTTATGGAAAATACCGACCCCGAGCTTTTCAGCCTTTTATATGATTCGGGTCATCTTGCATACCGCGGCGAGGATTACATCGGCGTTTTGAAAAAATACGCAAACAGAGTAAAACACGTACACTTAAAGGATATTCGCCCCGAGGTAATAGATAAGGTTAAGAAGGAAAACCTCAGCTTCCTTGAAGGCGTGCGGCTCGGAACGTTCACGGTTCCCGGTGACGGCGCGATAGACTTCGGCCCGATATTTGACATTCTTGCGAACAGCGGCTATGAGGGCTATGTTCTCGTAGAGGCGGAGCAGGACCCTGCCAAAGCAAACCCGTTTGAATACGCGCTCAAGGCAAGAAAATACATTGCCGAAAAAGCCGGGCTTTAATTTAGCGGAGGTCAAGAAATGAGTTTTCAATTTATTATGCCGAAACAAATTTTTTACGGTGAAAACGCCTTATCGACCGCAGCAGAGCATATATGCGCCTTGGGCAAAAAAGCTCTTGTTGTTACCGACCCCATGATGGTAAAGCTCGGCAACACCGCAAAGATTACGGATATACTTGACAAAGGAGATACTCGGTACGCAATTTTTGACGGCGTCATAAGCGAGCCCACCGACAGGATTATCGAAGCGGGCTTAAAGGTATGGAACAACGAAAAATGTGACTTCCTGATAGCCGTAGGCGGCGGCTCGCCGATAGATGCTATGAAGGCGATAGGTGCGGTTGCGACAAGTGGCTGCTCCGTCAACGATTTTCTCGGCAAGATAATTACCGTCCCCACTCCGCCAATGGTAGCAATACCGACAACGAGCGGTACCGGCTCGGAGGCTACGCAGTTTACAATCATAACAAACACGGAAAAGGACATAAAAATGCTCTTAAAGGGCGCAGTCCTTATGCCCGACCTTGCAATAGACGATCCGGCGTTTACCATGACCGCTCCGCCATCCGTTACGGCCGCTACCGGACTTGACGCACTTTGCCACGCAAGCGAGGCATACACATCAAGAAAAGCACAGCCAATGACGGACGATCTCGCTATCAGCGCGGTAAAAAGAATTTTCAAATATCTCCCCACGGCTTATCGCGAGCCCCAAAACATTGAGGCAAGAGAGCAAATGAGCCTTGCGGCTCTTGAAGCCGGCACAGCGTTCAACAATGCTTCCGTTACCGTAATTCACGGTATGTCACGACCGATAGGCGCGCTGTTCCATGTGCCGCACGGAATAAGCAACGCCATGCTTATGGCGGAATGCTTCGACTACGTTTGCGACGGCGCAGAAAAGCGCTTTGCCGATATGGCACGGGCAATAGGAAAAGCCGCAAGCGATGATTCCGACTCCGCCGCATCAAGGAAATTCGTTGATGCCTGCAAGGAGCTTTGCGACATCTGCGGCATACCGAGCGTATCGGGCTACGGAATCGACCTTGTAGATTTCCGCAAAGCGATGCCGAAAATGGCAGAGGATGCCTTCGCATCCGGCTCACCGTCTAATACGATAAAGGATATATCCGTTGAAGATATATTGAAGATTTACGACAGACTTTGTAAATAATTTTTCGGATACAAACAGTATAAATTTCGCTGTTTAAATCATATTTCACTCAAAATTTGCCGACGGCACAATTTTGAAACAGCAGAAATCACCGGTTATACCTGTCAGGGCAACACGGGACGCAGGGTGATTTTAAATAACTATTTGTTGCCTGAAAGGTTATGTGATAATTATGTTAAAAATCGGCATCATCGGCGCAGGACGCATTGGCAAGGTGCATCTTGAGTCAATCTCCTACCACGTAAAAAATGCAACGGTAACCGCAATGGCAGATCCGTTTATGAACGAAGAAACCGAAAAGCTTATAAGAAGCTATGGGGTTTCAAAGGTGACAAAAGACTATAAGGACATTTTGAACGACAAGGATATTGACGCCGTTCTTGTCTGCTCCTCAACCGACACACACGCCGCAATTTCGATAGAAGCCATAAACGCCGGAAAGCACGTTTTCTGCGAGAAGCCGGTTGACCACTCAATCGAAAAAATCCAAGCCGTCGCAGACGCTTTAAAGGAGCATCCGGATATTAAGTTTCAGGTGGGCTTCAACCGCCGCTTTGACCATAATTTTGCCGCTATACGCAAGGCTTATGACGACGGAAAAATAGGTGAAGCGCACATACTGAAAATTACCTCGCGCGACCCCGAACCGCCGAATCCCGCATACATAAAGGTATCGGGAGGTATCTTCCTCGATATGACGATTCACGATTTCGATATGGCGTGTTTCCTCACCGACAGCGACGTTGAAGAGCTTTATGTAAACTCCGCGGTGCTCGTTGACCCGGCCATAGGCGAGCAGGGCGACGTTGACACGGCAATCATAACCATGAAAATGGCAAACGGCGCTTTGGCGGTTATAGACAATTCGCGCAAGGCGGCTTACGGCTATGACCAGCGTGCCGAGCTTTTCGGCTCTAAGGGTATGGTTGCGACGAGCAACGACACCGTATCCTCGGCGGTAATATCAAACGCTGACGGCGTTACCGGCGAAAAGCCGCTCTTCTTCTTCCTTGAGAGATATATGGGCTCATTCTCCGAGGAAATGCGTCAATTCACAGAGGCGGTCATAAACGATACCGAGGTTCCCGTGGGTATTCACGCAGGCCTTCAGTCTGTAAAGATAGGTCTTGCCGCAAGAAAATCGGTAGAGGAACACAGACCCGTAAAGATTTCCGAAATACAGTAATATAAATACCAAAATAAATAAATCCCGAACAAAGGCCGCACATTTATAAGCCTACTGTTCGGGATTTTATTTTTAATTTAATTTAATCGTTTAATCATCTTCTCCACGGATTTGCGGGATCGGGATCTGTCGGGTCCCAGCCGCGTCGACCGTCAGAGGCACTGATTTTAACCGCCGAGGGCTTCGGAAGAACAGTTCCTCCCCAGCTGTCATATATCATAACCGTTGTTCCGAGCGGACAGCAATCATATATCCACTTGGCGTCAGCAGTTGTAAGTCTGACGCAGCCGTGAGAAGCAGCACTGCCGAGCTTATTATAGCTCCTGTAAAGGAGCGTGGAATTGTCCTTCTTTGAATACGGTACGGAGTGAAAAAGCACCTTACCGACTATTCTCGTTGAATACTGCCCGTAAACGTTGCCCTTAAGCTCCTTCCAGCGATATTTTGCCGGAGTGTTGAAAACTCCGACGGGGGTTAAGCCGTCCGTTCCCACCGAGCACACAAAGGCTCTGTCCGGCACGGTAAATTTACCGCTGTTATCCTTTGCATAAACCGTGATACAGTTATTCGTGCGATCAACCGCTATAAGATAAGGCGCATTGTGATTTACCGCCTGTGGGTGAAGATAATAGCTGTATAACGTACCGTTTGTGAGAGTATAGGCATTGCCGTCATAATATATGGGGCCGTTGTAATTTTTGTTCCAAACGCCGCCGTCAATGGCATTAAGAGTGTCACCGTAAACGTATGCACCGTTATAACCGAAATCTACAACACCGCCCGATACGACATACCAATCGTCACAGTATTTAACGAGAGTATTGGTGTCCCAGCGCAATATGCCGCCGTATACGTAATACCACGTGCCGTAATAATCGGTGAGTGTTTCCGCAGACCAATCAAGCACGCCCTTCCATACATAATACCAAGTATCATAGTATTTGGTAAGGCCTGTATAATCCCAGTTAAGTATGCCTTTTTCGACGTAATACCATGTATCGTAATACTTGGTAAGACCTGTATAATTCCAATTAAGTACGCCTTTTTCGACGTAATACCACGTATCGTAATACTTGGTAAGACCTGTGTAATCCCAGTTAAGTACGCCTTTTTCGACGTAATACCACGTATCGTAATACTTGGTAAGGCCTGTATAATCCCAATTGAGTACGCCTTTTTCGACGTAATACCACGTACCGTAATACTTGGTAAGGCCTGAATAATCCCAGTTAAGTATGCCGTTTTCGACGTAATACCACGTGCCGTAATACTTGGTAAGACCGGTATAGCTCCAGTCGAGAACGCCGTCCTTTACGTAATACCATGTGTCATAGTATTTGACAAGCCCCGTATATGAGCTGTCCTTTTCGCCGTCCTGCATATAATACCACGTATTGCCTTCTTTTTTCAGTGAATCCTTTTCGGAGGCAAACGACGCCGTTGAAAATGCCCCGAGAAGTACCGATAGAAGCAGTATTATTGCCAAGATTTTTTGATATGTATTCTTCATTGTTCCCTCCGAGAAAGCATTTGATAGGTAGTAATAAAATTATATCTTTATTAAATGCCGTAGTCAAGCACTTTCAGCGAGCATCATACAATCGTTTCATATTGTAATACAACAATTTGCTATTGCAAACCAAGGCTTATCGGTATATAATAACAAAAGGTATTCAACCTATAATTTAAAGTACAGGGGAGCTTGTTTTTGCAGGCTGAGAGGAAGTCATCAACTTCGACCCTTTTTCACCTGATGCGGATAATGCCGCCGTAGGAAGTCACCCGAAAAAGACTTGTTAAACGGAGCTTCGCATTTTGAGTGAAAAGCTCCGTTTTTTATTTTGTCAAAAATAAAAGTCGGACTGTGCACAAAAAAGGATGTGAAAATGCCCCGCGGGGAAAACGACGCGGCAAAAAGCAGGGGGAGCGCCCTGAGTTTTGTAATTACAATGTTGCACCGTATGATGACAACACTGCTGCGATGGGAAGCCGTGTTCCGGCGTGAGAGGAGGCCAAAAAGCCTCGACCGATATAAAACTTTCTAAGGAGCAATTAAAATGAAAAAAAATCAGGTTAAAAAGCTTGCCCTTGCAGGTATGTTTTGTGCGGTAGCCGTTGTCGGCAGTTTATTCTCTTTCCCGGTATTCGGCAGTAAGTGTGCGCCGATACAACATATGGTAAACATTCTCTGCGCCGTACTTCTCGGTCCGTGGTACGGTCTCGGCGTCGCCTTTGCGGCATCTCTCATCAGAAATCTGCTCGGGCTCGGCAGCCTTATGGCTTTCCCCGGCAGCATGTTCGGTGCCCTCATATGCGGTCTCATCTATAAAAAGAGTAAAAATATTCCGCTTACTCTCGTGGGCGAGGTCGGCGGAACCTCTCTGCTCGGCGGCCTTTGTGCATATCCCGTAGCCGTATTACTCATGGGCAAAAGTGCCTCGGAGGTTGCTTTTTACGCATATATAATCCCGTTCTTCATCTCAACCGCAGTCGGCTCGATTATTTCGGGAATTATTGTTTTCACGCTTAAAAAATGCGGCGTTCTTTCCAAAATGCAAAACGGGTTGAAATAAAGCTTTATGTCAAGTCGTACCTTACGGTACAAAAAAATCGCACTTATATTATGAACCGAAAGGCCGTGAAAAAATGTTCGGAGAAATGCTGCAAAACGTCAGAAAAAAAAGACCGCTGATTCACAGTATAACAAATTTCGTTACGGTTAACGACTGTGCAAATATACTCTTGGCATGCGGTGCGTCACCAATAATGGCGAATGACGAAAGAGAGGCGGCGGAAATCACATCTGCGTGCGACGGGCTCTGCATAAACATCGGCACGCTTAGTTCTCGCACGATTCCCTCAATGCTTGCGGCAGGCAAAAAAGCCAACGAGCTTTGCCATCCCGTAGTTTTAGACCCGGTTGGCGTCGGGGCATCGCAATTCAGAACAGACACGGCATTTAAGCTTCTTAACAACATACACTTTTCGGTAATTCGCGGCAACATCTCGGAAATCAAGGCATTGGCACTCGGAACAGGCTCCGCAAAAGGCGTTGACGCAGATATTGCCGACCGCTTTACCGAGGAAACTCTCGATAAAGCGGTAGCATTCGCAAAGAGCTTTTCGGAAAAGACCGGCTCGGTAGTTGCAATTACCGGAAAAACAGACATCGTAGCCGATAAGGACAGGGCTTTTGTAATAAGGAACGGTAACGATATGATGTCACTTGTCACGGGCACGGGCTGCCAGCTGTCATCACTCACCGCCGCATTTATCGCGGCAAATCAAAACGACATACTGACGGCGGCGGCTTCCGCCGTCTCCGCCATGGGACTCGCGGGCGAAACGGCATTCGGCAGGCTCTCCCCTCTTGACGGCAACGCTTCATACCGAAATTACATAATCGACGCTGTCTGCAATATGACGCCGCAAGGATTGGAAGAAGGTGCAAAATATGAAATGCGATAAAAAAAATATGCTTCTCTACGCCGTAACCGACCGTGCTTGGGTCGGCAAACAGACGCTTTGCGAACAGGTGGAAGCGGCATTAAAGGGCGGCTGCACCTGCGTTCAGCTCCGTGAAAAAGAGCTTTCCGATGCGGAATTTCTTGAGGAAGCGGTTAAAATACATGAGATATGCAAGCACTACGGTGTACCGTTTATCGTCAACGACAATGTAGATATTGCCGTCAAATGTCACGCCGAGGGAATTCACGTAGGCCAAGACGATATGAAGGCCTCCTGTGTTCGCGAAAGAGTCGGCGACGATATGATAATAGGAGTTTCCGCACATACCGTTGAAGAAGCCGTTGAAGCCGTTAAAAACGGTGCCGACTATTTGGGAGCTGGCGCGGTTTTCGGATCCTCGACAAAGCAAAATGCAGGCGCAATGAAAAAGGAAACGCTCAGAAGCATCTGCGAAGCCGTAGACATTCCAGTTGTTGCAATCGGCGGAATCAACGGCAAAAACTTAAAGGAACTATCTCACACGGGAATTGACGGTGTTGCTCTTGTCAGCGCGATATTTGCGGCAGACGACATCGAAAATACGTGTCGCGCGCTTCGCAATCTGACGGAGGAAACGGTGAAGTCAAAATGAAACTAAGCGGAGCCGTATTCGATTTTGACGGCACTCTTTTTGATACAATGTCGGTATGGGACACCGCAGGAGAAGATTATTTAAAGCAATGCGGCAAAGTCCCGAGAGAAAACCTATGTGAAGTGCTTAAGCCCAAGAGCCTTTCGGGAGCAGCAGAATATCTCAAGAAAAATTACGATTTACCCTTATCTGTAAACGAAATAGTCGACGGCGTAAACAAAACGGTGAGCGACTTCTATCTCTGCGAAGCACAGCCGAAGAACGGCGTGCGAGAATTTCTAACCGCTCTTCGCGAAATTAACGTGCGTATGTGCATTACGACAGCCGCGGAACGAAAGCTCACAGAGGGCGCACTTAAAAGATGCGGCCTTTTTGGATTTTTCGAAAAAATATTCACTTGCGGAGAAGTCGGGCACGACAAAAACGACCCGTACATATATTGTGAGGCACTGTCGTTTCTCGGCACAAAAAAAGACGAAACGCTCGTCTTTGAGGACGCATATCACGCCGCAAAGACGGCAAAGGGAGCGGGTTTTTATGTGGCAGCGGTCTATGACAGCCGCGAAAAAGCTCCCGAAAAGATGAAAGCCGTATCGGACATTTACTTAAACAACTTTCTTTTCCCGAGCGACTTTATAAATGATATAAAAAAGATAAAATAACAAAACAGCGGCAAACCGGGGGCACCACCTTTTGTCGCTCTATAAAAATAATGCTAAGCTTATAAAAAACGGAGGCAAATATGAAAACAGCATTATCAATCGCAGGCAGTGATTGCAGCGGAGGCGCCGGTATTCAGGCCGATCTGAAAACGATGACTATGAACGGAGTTTATGCCATGAGCGCCATTGCGGCCCTGACGGCACAGAACACCACCGGCGTAACAGACATCTCGGAGGTATCTCCGGAATTTCTCAAGGAACAGATTGACGCGGTATTCACGGATATACGACCCGATGCAGTTAAGACGGGTATGATCCCTACGGCAGCGTTAATTCGCGTGACAGCCGAAAGGCTGAAATTCTACGATGCTCAAAACATCATAGTGGATCCGGTTATGGTTGCGACCTCCGGCTCAAGGCTCATGGAATCTCCGGCAGTTGCCGTGATGAAAAAGGAACTTTTACCGATTTCTACACTCGTAACGCCCAATATTCCCGAAGCCGCCGTGCTATCCGGCATGGAAATTAAGGACAAGGACGATATGGAAAAGGCCGCAGCAAAAATTCATTCGGAATGCGGCTGCGCCGTGCTTTTAAAGGGCGGACACAGCATTGAGGACGCAAGCGACCTTCTCTATAACGAAAACGAGAGCTTTTGGTTCTACGGAAAGCGCATTGCCAATCCCAACACCCACGGTACCGGCTGCACGCTGTCAAGCGCAATAGCCGCCAACCTCGCCAAGGGATACGATTTAAAAGCTTCCGTAAAGCTTGCCAAGGATTACATCTCGGAGGCACTCGCCTTTATGCTCGATTTAGGCAAGGGAAACGGTCCTATGAATCACGCTTTCATGCTTTCCGGCAAATACGCCGCAAAAAGCAGCGGAGAATAATAAAGTCAAAGTTATGAGCGGCTCTGCCGTTCGACGATCAACCTAATACAAAGGAGAACAAAAATGAAAACAGAAGCTTACGCAACACAGATGGACGCCGCAAGAAAAGGCATTATTACCGATGAGCTGAAGGCAGTAGCCGAGAAAGAGCACATGACAACAGATGAGCTGCTTCCCCTCGTAGCCTCAGGTAAGGTCGTAATACCCGCCAACAAGCGTCACAAGTGCCTGTCGCCCGAGGGCGTCGGCTCAATGCTCCGCACAAAAATAAATGTAAATCTCGGCGTTTCGAGAGATTGCAAGGACTATGACATTGAGATGCAAAAGGTTCTCTCGGCAGTTAATATGGGTGCTGAAGCTATAATGGATCTCTCAAGCCACGGCAACACACAGCCGTTCAGGCAGAAGCTTACGCACGAATGTCCTGCTATGATAGGCACGGTGCCCGTTTACGACAGCGTAATTCACTATCAGAGAGACCTTGACACTCTGACCGCAAAGGACTTTATTGACGTCATAAGACTTCATGCAGAGGACGGAGTTGACTTTGTAACGCTCCACTGCGGAATCACAAGAAAAACAATTGACCAGATACGTAAGCACAAAAGGAAAATGAACATAGTTTCGCGCGGGGGCTCACTCGTTTTTGCATGGATGTGTATGACAGGTGAAGAAAACCCGTTTTACGAATACTATGATGAAATACTTGATATATGCCGCGAATATGATGTTACAATCTCTCTCGGCGACGCCTGCCGCCCCGGCTGTCTTGCCGACGCGACCGACGTATGTCAAATCGAAGAGCTTGTACGTCTCGGCGAATTAACAAAAAGAGCTTGGGAAAAGGACGTTCAGGTTATGGTTGAGGGCCCCGGACACGTTCCGATGGACCAGATAGCTGCCAATATGAAGGTTCAGCAGACAATATGCATGGGTGCTCCCTTCTACGTTCTCGGGCCGCTCGTAACCGATATAGCTCCCGGATATGACCACATAACGGCAGCAATCGGCGGAGCCATGGCGGCAATGAGCGGCGCGGCTTTCCTCTGCTATGTAACTCCGGCCGAGCATCTCGCTCTCCCGAATCTCGACGACGTTAAGCAGGGCATCATCGCAAGCCGTATAGCGGCTCATGCGGCGGATATTGCCAAGGGCGTCCGCGGAGCCCGTGATATCGACGACAAAATGGGCGACGCAAGACGTGCACTTGATTGGGAAGCCCAATGGAAATGTGCCATTGACCCCGAAACGGCTAAAGCAATACGTGACGACCGCTCCCCCGAGCACGACGACACCTGCTCAATGTGCGGTAAGTTCTGCGCCGTCCGCAGTATGAATAAGGCACTCGCCGGCGAGCATATAGACATACTGTAAAAAACACTCATTAAGTAAAAACGAGCTGTAACGGTTAAATCCTTTACAGCTCGTTTCGTTTTTATTTGTTAAATATCAGCCTTTATCAATGTTATTTGAGAAAATATCGGCAACCTCACTCATTATGATATACGCCGTCGGGTCTATGCCGTGAACGTAGTCCTTCATTTTACCTACCTGATACCTGTTAACTACGAAATAAATCATCGCCTTATCACGATTTGAATATCCGCCCTTTGCATTGAGCCTTGTAAGGCCGCTGCCAAACGCCTCGCTCAAAACCTGACATATCTCTTCGGGTCGTTCGGTTATAATGACGGCACACTTTGAGCGGTCTATGCCCTCGACTATAAAATCAACTGTTTTCAACGCCGCCGAATACGTAACTATGGAATAAAGCGGAAGCACCCAGCTTTTAAGCACGATTCCGCAAATGACATACAAAAGGAAATTATATATCATAACGAATGTGCCGACGGTAATTCCGAGTCGCTTCGCAAAAATGACCGCCATAACCTCAATGCCGTCCATTGCCCCTCCGTAACGGATAGCAAGACCGCTTCCGATACCGGAAAGGACGCCGCCGAACAGCGCGCAAAGCAACAAATCGGTTCCGGCGAGCGGCGATGCTATGCTCACATCTACCGGAAACACATCGGTAATCAGCCACGCAAACAGCGAATAAACGCCAACCGCATAAATCGAATAAAACGTAAAGCCTGCGCCTTGCTTTTTAAGTCCAAACAAAAAAAGCGGCACATTTAGGATTAAAAGAAACAGAGAAAGAGTCAAATTCGGCGGCGTAATCTGCTCAAGCAGCATTGACGTTCCGGAAATTCCGCTGTCGTACAGCTTGACCGGGGTCATAAAAATCGTAATGCCGAAAGCGTTTATCATTCCGGCTATCGTAAGCATCAAAATGTTTTTAAAAGCTCTTTTAAATCGAATGTTTCGGGGGTGTTTCACTTGACAAGCACTCCTTTAATAAACATAGGTATCGCAAGCCACCATGGCAAGGTGATAAGCTTAACATTAAATCCGCCGCCTCTTCCGAATCATACGCAAGCTTATGCACATACGAGATTATCAATTAGATTTTTCAGTATAAATTATATATAAATCGTAGGTCAAAGTCAATCGACAGTAACTTACGAAGTGTCATCTCACACAGCACGCAAAAATCAACCCTTTGAGAAACATTTATTTCTCAAAGGGCTGATTAACCGATTTAAATTAAGACAGTGCTTTTTTTGAGACTTATTCCGAAAATCAATCGCAATAAATCGATTCATAAGCGTCGCCGCCGACAAATCTTTCGGCACTTCATCATCTCCGCTCAAAGTCGCTTTGAATTTTCGGTAAGAGCCGCAAGAAAAGCTTCACTTGTAATAACACCTTCAAATCCCATTTCTGATGCGAGATATGACACATTCGGTTTTTTCAATGCGGCCTTCTCCATAAGCGAGTCATCGGTAAGGATTCTGTTCGTTTTATCGTCCATAAGTATATGCTTGTCTGCCATACACACGGTTCTGTCGAAGTTTTCGGCAACAAATTCCATATCATGTGTAATGGTAATTACAAGCTTTCCCTCGGAGGACAGTGCATTGATAATTCCGGACAGAAGTCTTATGCCGTGTCTGTCCTGACAAGCGGTCGGCTCATCAAAAACAAATACATCCGGGTCAGCCGCTATTGCCGCGGCTATCGTCACAAACTTTCTGTATGAATACGAAAGATTGTACGGATTTTCATTGATATACGGCTTGAGTCCCGTCAATTTAACCGCTTTTTTTAATCTCTTGTTCACCGTTTCTTCATCCACCTTAAAGTATCTCGGCGTGTATGAAATTTCGGCCAGTACCTCCTGATTAAAAATTTGGTCGTCGGGGTTTTGAAATACGTAAGCCACTTTTCGCGCAATCGTCGCGGTCGTTTTGCCTTTTGTCGATACACCGTTTATAAGCACTTCACCCTTTGTGGGCTTAAGCAGACCGTTCATAAGCTTTGCGGTTGTTGTTTTTCCGGCTCCGTTTTCGCCTATAATCGCTATTTTTTCGCCTAAATCCGCAGAGATGCTTACGCCTTCAACGGCAACATGCCCGCTTGGATATTCAAAATAGACATCTTTCAATTCAAGATAAGCCACAGCCGTCACTTCCTCCTTTGGATTTTTGCACACATTCGGTAAATATTTTCAGAGCTTCATCCACCGTTGTCGGGATTTTGTCGATAAAAAGTCCTCTGCTTCTTGCCTGAAATCCGAGAACGGCAACATAGGGCATATCAAGATTTTTTTCATAAAGGATTTCGCTTGACAATACGTCCTCCGGAGATCCGTCAAGCAGCACCGAGCCGTCATTGAGATATACTATATGGTCTGCATATTCGGCTATCAGATTCATCTTATGCTCAACCAAAACTATCGTTTTCTTTTGCCTGTTCAGATATTTGATTATTTCGAATACATCCTCCGTACCCTTCGGGTCGAGCTGAGAGGTCGGTTCGTCTATAACAATAATATCCGGGTCCTGAACAATGATGGAAGCCAAAGCGACTCTCTGTCTCTGTCCGCCGGACAGCTCACAGGGATGCTTGAACATAAAAGCTTCGATTTGGAGCAAGCTTATGATGTCCATTACTTTGGTTATAATCTCTTCACGGTCAACTCCCATATTTTCAAGACCGAAGGCAATCTCTTCAAAAACAGTTTCTTTTATTCCGCTGTTTTGAGTAAAGGGGTTTTGGAAAACGAAGCCTATTCTTTTGGCCTTTTCTTCTTCGCTGATCTCTTTTGTGCTTTTTCCGAATATTTCAACCGACCCTTCAACCTCTCCGCCGTGGAAAGACGGAATAAGGCCGCGGATGATATTGCAAATCGTTGTTTTGCCGCAGCCGTTTGGGCCGACAATCGCACATACCTCTCCCTCCGAAACGGAAAAAGAAACGTTCTTCAGGCAGTATTCGTCGGCAGATGGGTATTTGTATGACAGATTACTTATTTTAACGGCTTCCATACTTGTCTCCTTATCATTTGATGAAAATGAATTTCATGGCAATAAGTGCAGCTGTTACAAAAGCTATTCCTATCATAGTCACAACATCTGCCCTGCTTGTGTTGTTTACTCTTAAAGACGTGCGTTTGCAACGGCAGTTAAAGCATCTCGCCTCTAAAGCTATTGCTTTTTCCTCCGCGCTTACCATAGAGCTGAGCAGCAATGTAATAAGCATAGGTAAAATCGCCTTTAATCTGACAAACAAATTGCCTTCCGTTTCAATTCCGCGAGAGCTTTGAGCTTCAAGAATCTGCCCCATTTTGTCCGATAATTCGTTTATGGAGCGAAAGGATGCAACTACCATATAAACAACATTGGACGACAGACCCATTTTGCCGAGAACCGCCATAAGGTCCTGAACCTGCGTTGTCGCGGTAAAAAGCAAAAGTCCTCCCGCAAGAGTGAGAATTACCGAAGACATCCTGCAACCTCGTATAAAACCGACCTTATATAATGAGATTTTTCCGATTGAAAGAAGCACTTCAGCTTCGGCATTTTGAAACAATGAGCTTATCAAAATAAGCATAAGTCCAAAGAAAACAAAAAGCTTAAAATACGATTTAAAAAATCCTTTAAAAACGTGAGCGAAAAGAGACAGTATTATGTATACCGCGCTGATCACCGCAATATATACGGGTCCGCCGAACAATATCGATAAAACAGCCGTACAAATAACAAACAGAAACTTTGTAATCGGACTAAGCTCTTTAATTGTGCCGCCTTGTCTTTTCAATTGTTCTTCTATGGCCTGTCTATCCATAAATCTCCACCCCGGTCAATATATTTTTCTTATTGCGGCTCTCCGCTGTCCGTATTTTTATCCGTATTTTCGTCTGCGATATCGTCATCATCAAAAAGGTCATTTTTCTCTTTTTTCTCCTTAAGATAAATGTGACCTAATTTGAATTTGCTGAGATATCTGTTTGACATTCCCTTTACGATGATGTAGCAAACGACACACGAAAGCAGCTTGTCCAAAAATTCTGTACAGAACGACGAAATCAATGTTGCCGGGAGCACTCCGAGTCCGGTTGCGCGAAGGAATGTTATAATTACTCCTTGCCCGGTCTCAGTTATTCCGCCGAACACCAGTGCGGTGATAGGAGACGACAATACCACGCCAAGCAGCGCAATAATAATTCCGCTGGTAATGAGTTTCGGTATGCTGGTCATCATTTTTTTCTTGCTCAAGAAGCCGGCAGCCAAGCCGTAAATGGCCGTTACGGGAATATACGCAAACATAATCGGTGAAAATATTCCCGACACGACACCGGTCAAGGCACCCGTAAGACAACCTATTGCAGGTCCGCACAGCATACCGATAAGAATGGTTCCGATGCTGTCAACATAGAGCGGTATTTTCAAAGCAGAAGCCAGATTTCCGCCTACAACATTTATTGCCAAGCATATCGGTATCAATGATATTACAATAATTGAAATAGATTTTTTTTGTTTCATATGTTTCTCCCCCGTGATATCTCACCGGATCGGAACAAAAACGCTGCTACCTGCCGATCATAAACAACTTTCTGTCTATTTCATGGCAACAAGCATATCCCCCAAGGTCCTTCACGGTATTTAATATCTTCAGTATTTTTTTATACATCTTGAGCTTTCCCTTAGGAGTGTAAACGTATTTTATTCCCTCGATAAACCTCTTATTGTCCCGATAAACCAACTGTCCGAAGTTGATTTCTCTCGGTAGCTTTTCAATGTTATATTCTTTTTTAAAATCAATCAGAATTTTGTTCAGCCCACAGACCTCTCGCGAGCCGAGAATTATCATTTTATCCGGATCAAGCACGTACCATACAATTGCCCAACCGGAAGTATAATACTCAAGCGACTCAATATTGCCGGATAAAATATATTCCCTGCTTTTCCGCATAAATTCAACAATAGTGCCGTCGTCAAAAAGTTTTTTTACAACAGTTTCGTTTCCCTTTTGCGGTCCGTGTCTGAAATCATAAAAAGCTCCCGCCCAATCCATACACAGTCTGACAGCTTCAAAAACAAGCTTGCTGTCATCGGTATCTATTCCTCGGTTAAGTGCCTCTCCGCAGCATTCGAGGAACCTGTTACTGTCATCGTTCGTCTCACCGGAGAACAATTCCGGACTCATCCAGCTCACATGGCTTTCGGGGTCCACCTCGTATGACCAGTGATACTCATCGGCAACACCTTCAAGATACTTGTAAAGATATTCGGAAAAAGCCTTTACAATTTTCTTGTTTGACATCGGTTCTTTAGCCGGAACGGCTGTCTCCGCCTGGCCGTGAAGTACCCGATTTTCAACAGTTATTGCATCAAGCTGCATAGCTTCTTTTCCCTTTTCAAAGGACAGGCCGCCGCCTGATGCAACACTGTATCTCGCAATCATCAAATATCCCGCGTGTTCGAAAAAGTGTGAGACGCTCTTTGCCGTTTCGGCCTCATACCTTTCTGCAACTTTGATCAATTCTTCGTCAATCGTTATTGTTATATTCTTCTTCACATTTATACTCCCCTATGCATTTTATTAATAAGACTATCTATATGTATTATATTATTAATTCTTTATTACTGTCAACCGTTACGGCAAATAAATATCCGACAGACATCGAACACAGGGAAACGCTAAATGTATAATCAGTTTTTCTCCTTATTGGCAAAACCGGGAGTCAGAACCTTAGCAATAACAAGCAAAGCTATGGCTACAATAACCGTACCGACGATGATACACGGAGTATATCCGAACTTCGTGTAAAGAACGGGTGACACGCCGGTTCCTATTGTGCTGCCTATCGCAAGCGCGCCGAAGCTTGAGCCTATTACGGTTCCGCGTATTTCGGCTCTTACATCCGTGCACAGAGAAATACAAGCCTCTGTTGCAAATTCGACGAATGCAAAGTAAAGGAAAAGACCGATGCTTCCGATAATAAGCGATTTTTGGTTGGTGAATGCGGCTATTACGCCTCCGCATATAGTCACAATGGCACCAAGCTTCATGGCTTTTGTTTTTCCGAGCTTGTCTGTAAGAGTAAGGCAAAGGAGCGAGCCGACAAATACCGCTAATCCGAATGCCGCGGAAATAAAGCCGATCTCCGATAAGCCCTGGTCGAAATTATCTTCAAGCCAACCGCCGTACATTGTCTGGCAGAACCAGTTACCGCCCATCAGAAGCGAGCCGGTAAGAAGGGCTGCCAAGGCATTTTTATCCTTGAGTACGAGCGAAAGTCTGTGGAAATATGAGCCCTTTTCCGCCTTGTTCTCTTGCATCTCGTGAGAAACGGTTGCGTCGATACCGAACCGTTTTTCTCCTTCCTTCGGGAGAATAAAGCCTAAAGCGATTGCAAAAACAACGGCGATGCCTGCCATTAAGACAAACGGTACAGCCCAGCCGAAGTTTTCCATAAGAACACCTGCAACCGGTGAGCCTATCATAAAGCCGAGTGCATATGCGGCTTCAAGAACCGCAGTCATACGGCCTCTGCCCTCGTAAGGAATCATTTCGCTGAGGTAAGAGTACATTGCCGAGTCAAAAGTGAGTGTCGCGGCATAGGAAATGGGTAACGCGACAACAAAGCAAGGGAAGCTTGGGAAGAAGTATATAGCCGCATAGCTTGCCGCAAATGTGAGCAATGCTATTAAAAGCGAATTCTTCTTTCCGAACAAGTCAATAATACCGCCCCATACAGGTCCTAAAAATCCCATTGCCGATCTGATAGAGATGGCAAGACCGATAACAACGATTGTCGTGTCCAAATTTCTTGCGATTTCGGGAAGGAACGGCGTAACCATATGGTATCCCGTGAAAATTGCGATTCGCAACAATCCGAACAGTATAACAAGCATAGCAACTGTGCCCGTAAAAACTCTCTTTTTATTATTCTTTTCCATTTTAGAATCTCCTCCAACAAATATATGCCGGCTAAAGCGTTAATCCGGAATTTGCGGTGCGGTCGGCGCCGTTATGTTTACCGGAAGCCTTGTTTCGGGGAACAGGTTGAAATCCTTCATAATTATTTCTTCAGCCTGCTGTAAGGTTTTTGTATCCTTTATCGCATTAACGATAGGATTTACTTCTCTTAAAATATCGGGGTCAAAGAAGAATGTGAACGCTGCCGCAGGTGTCATTTCAACAGACCAAAGACGTTTGCAGTAGAAGGTTCCGAAATGTCCCTGTGCCGCCTCATACGGCCATTTTTCAACTTCCTCGCCCGGAATCCACTTGAGGATTTCACCGTAAGTGTTTATATCCTCCTGAGTAAGTCCGTTACCGCCGATAAACGCGCCCTTTTGCATAGCCATTCCGATGTTTCTTATAATATGAGCCATCGGCATTTCGGCATCGCCGCCGATTGCATTTACACCGTACACACCGGGAATTTCAAGCTCCGAAGCGCAAAGAATTGAGATAGCGTCTATCAACGGAGACTGTACCTGTGTTTCCGTTCCGGTGAAAAACGCGTCAGCTCCGATATCCACCGTAACAAACAAATCCGCTCCGTATTCCGCGATAAGATCCCTAAAGCCCTGCATAATGCCGGGAACACCCTTGCGAATGCTTATTGTGGCAATAACGGTATCCTCAAGGACATTTTTCATCAAAGATTCGTGCAGATATTCGCCTTTTCCATGGCCTCCCACAACCTTTGTTTCCTTGCTGATAATCGCCACGTTTTCGCTGAGCCTTTCGGACGGCTGGAGCCAATCGAGATCGATAACCTCTCCTCCGAGAGCCATTTCTCCGTTAAACTCCCACCATTTGCAGCCGATGTCTGCCAAAACGAATTTTTCAACACCGAGCTTTTTGAGGAGATTCATAACGGGGATCGTGTTCATGATGTCTCCTCCGCCGCCGCATCCCGCGAGAAGGGCAACTTTTGATTTTTTACCCAAGTCGATCATCGACGGGCGTGGACTTGTCCAATTATTCATGTTTTTCCTCCTTGTTTTTCATTGTATTTAAAATACAAAAAATTATTTCAAAATCATTTTATAGATCCTCATCAGATCTTCTTCGCCGACTGCTCTCGGATTCACGTTAACGCCGTCATCCATCATAGCGTCTTTTGCATATTTTTTAAGCTCATCCTCGGTAACGGCTCCTATATCAAGCTTTTCTTCTGTTCCGACAGCCCTGAACAGTTCCCTGACTTTTTCTATCAGTACATCCGCAGGCTGCGCGTGTTCGGGGAGCTTTGCACCGATATACTCCAGCACTCTTTTGTACTTCTCCTTGCACACGTCACGGTTATAATCAATAGTCGGAATTTGAAGCACACCGCAACCGAGTCCGTGCGGCACATTATGGTAAACCGTCAATGGACAGCTTGCCGCATGCGGAATAACGCATCCGCACTTGCTCTGTGCCACGCCTGCAAGAAGTGACGCGTAAGCCATTTCGTTGCGTGCAGCTTTATCGTTTTCGTTCACACAAAGCGGGAGACTCCTGAAGACGATTCTCAAAGCCTCCAGCGCCATAAGCTCTGCCACGGCATCGTCCATAACCGAAGAATAAGCCTCAAGCGCATGTGATAAAACGTCGAGTCCCGTATTAATCGTCGTGTTTTTCGGAACACTGTATGTAAGCTCCGGATCGACAACCGCATATGTTGCCGCAAGCATCGGGCTGAACATAATATCCTTAATATTGTTAGTATCGACAATTACGATACACTCCGAAACCTCGGAGCCCGAGCCCGATGTTGTGGGAATCGCAATCAAAGGAATCGGGGGATTTACCGGCTCCTTTATTTCCTCTCCGCGTCCCGCGAGATAATCATGAATACTACCCTCGTTTGTGGCAAGAATTGCGGCACCCTTCGCTATATCCATGGAGCTTCCGCCGCCTGCAACGATAACAAGGTCGCATTTTTCCGCCTTGCAAAGAGCTCCGCACTTATCAACCGTTGCAACCCTCGGGTCCGGCTCAACCTCTGTAAACGCGACGGCTGATGCGCCTGCCTCTTCGACGGAAGCGATAATATCGTTTGCAATTCCGAGCTTATATACCGTAGGGTCGCATACAAGCAATACTTTTTTTGCATTTTTTTCTTCAATCAAATTCTTAATTTCGAAACGTTTTCCGTTACCGAATTCAATTGTTGTTTTTAAATAATGTGTAAATGAGTTAATCATCGTTTCATCTCCCTTTTAATACTTTTCCAGCCAATCCTCATAGAACGCTTGACAGTCGTGCTTCGGTTCGTATATTTTCCCCGCGAAGCTCATTTCCGCCGCTGCTTCTCTGATGTCCTTGTAAAGTCCGACGCCTGTAAAGGCACCCATGGCGATACCGAGGCCGGTAATCTCTCTTTCCTTTTGCGTAATTACCTGTCTGCCGCATACATCCGCTAGTATGCCGTTATAAAAATCGGATGCGGTCTGTCCGCCGCATACATACAGCGGAGATTCCGAATCAGCCTTTATCGCTTCAAGATTTGCACGCACGGCATAACAGTTTGCCTCGTATACCGCTCTGAAAAAATGGCCTCGCTTATAGCTGTCCAGAACCCATGGAGTGGGGAATACAAATCCCGAGCGGCATGTTGAAGACCTTCGTCCTGCAATTTCGTGTCCCGAAAAGCACCGCATACCGTCACAGCCGAGCGGTACCGACATTGCTTCCTGCGTCATTATTTCATAATCCGTACGGAATAAGTCTCTTACCCATCTCAAAGCGAGCCCGGTAATTCCCGCGTTTCCCTCTTGCAGCCACAAACCGGGTACACCATGGCGGTTTGTAAAAGCAAATTCATCGATTTCGTATCTGTCCGTAACGCGCATTACCGGAGTTGTCGTCCCGGCAACGGCTGCAAGCATTCCGCTTTTCAGCACATTCATTCCTACAAGGCCGGCCTGAGAATCTGCTGCTCCGCAAATTACAGGCGTACCCTCCTTAAGACCTGTTTCACAAGCCGCTTCCTTTGTGACAGTGCCGATTTGCTCTCCGAAATCGGATATTTCCGGAAATATATCGGTTCTGAGTCCCACAGATTTCAGCAGCTCAGATGACCACTTGCCGTTTTTGACATCAAATAATTGCGACGAGGAGGCAACAGACGGCTCGCTGACCTTGCTGCCGCACAGTAAATAACATATCCAATCGCTTATCATCATAACCGTATCAATTCGGTCATAAACAGCTTCGTTAAATTTTTTGTACCACAGCAGTCTTGCGAGTCCGAACATTCCGGAAACAGGCAAGCCGGTTATTTCTTTTATGAACGGCTCCTTACCCGACAGAATATCTGCCGCTTCCTCTCCCCTTAAATCTACGCTGGGAGCTGCATATATCTCTTTACCGAAACGGTCAAGCCAAACCATGCCCTCTCTTTGAGAGGTAGCACTCACGGCAACAATTTCATCGGCGGATATTCCTGCCTGCGTTATCACCTTACGGCAAAGCGAAAACAGGATTTTTTTAAATTGCTCCGCATCAAAAAGCATAGCCTCTTTGTTGCTTGAGGAAAGGTCCTTTAGGTATTCCCATTCTCTGTAAGCATAGGAAACCAAACGGCCTGACATATCAAAGAGATTGCATCTGCCTGCTCCCGTGCCTGCATCGAAAACCATAGCGTACTTTTTCACGTTATTCTCCTAAGTCTATACAACTCTGTTATCGATTTTTGTATTTTCGGTAAATGCCCTCACGGCCTCAAAGCACATTTTTGAGTGCTTTGCGATAGCGTTGTATGTAGAGCCTCCGATATGCGGAAGAAGCTCCGTGTTTTCAAGCTCCAAATACGGGCTGTCCGCGCTGAGCGGTTCTTTTCCGTATACGTCGAATGCGGCTCCCGCTATTTTCTTTTCGCGAAGGAGATCAAGAACGTCCTCTTCGTTTGTCGTAGCGGTTCTTGCCGAATTGATGAAATATGCCGTTTTCTTCATATTTGACAGGAGGTCCTTATCAAGCATCCCTCTTGTATCGGGGGTTACCGGCAAGTGGTTTGATACGTAGTCGCTCTCCGAAACCAGCTTTTTCAGATCCTCCGTCTTTTCCGCTCCGTATTCCTTCATAGCCTCTGCAGAAACATATGGGTCATAAGCTAAAATTCTCATATTGAATGCCGAAAGGCGTTTTGCTGTTTCCTTGGCAACGTTTCCGAAGCCCACAAAGCCGACTGTGCTGCCGTCAAGCTCCGTTCCGAAGGATTTGAAATAATAATCCTCGGTCCAGCCTCCGTCGCGTATCATTTTTTCACCCTTATAGAAATTTCTTGAGACGCTGATCATCATTCCGACAACCATTTCGGCAACGCCTACCGCATTTCTTCCCGGAGTGTTGACAACTATAACATTGTTCCTTTTTGCGGCGTCGAGATCTATATTTGAGGTACCCGCTCTGCAGACAACAAGCATTTTGAGCGTCGGGCATTGTTCAAAAACTTCCTTTTGAACAACATCCTCCTCGGTTACGAATATTTCAGTTCCTTTTTCGTTTAAAAGCTTTGCCAGCTCTTTGCCCTCTCTTACGATTCCCGTATCGAACCAGTTTTCATAGCAAACCTCGTTGTCTTTTTTCAGCTTTTCAAGATAAAGCTCCTGAAACGGTGCTGTAATCCATATTTTCATTGTGACTATCCCTTCTTATGGCACTAAAACCGTTTTAATTGAAACTCTGTCCGGCTTTTTCGCCGACATGGCCTCATCAATTTCATTTAAAGCAAAGATATCGGTTACCATAACCTTTGCATTTATCTTGCCTTTTTCCAAACAATCTATTGTGTACGGAAAAGCTCCGGGGCTCAAATGTCCTCCGATTACACGAAGCTCTTTAAATTCACTTATCTGATTAAGGTCGATTTCCGCTTTTTTCTTAAACACGCTGTAAATAAAGAGCATTCCCTGTTTTCTCAGACAGTTCATTCCCGTTTCCACCGAAGCGGGATTTCCGGTCGCCTCCATATATATGTCGCAGCCCACTCCGTCGGTTAACTCCATAATTCTTTTTGTGACGTCTTCCTTCATTGGATTTAAGACCTCTGCCGCTCCGAGCTTTTTGGCGATTTCGCAAAGAGCGTCGTTGGTATCTATTCCTATTACTCTCTTCGGATTTCGAAGAAGAGCAAACTGAAGCATTCCCATACCTATGGCTCCGAGTCCCGAAATAACGACAGTGTCTTCCATCCCCATTCCGGTTTGGTTGACCGCATATGCGGAGCATGACAACGGCTCGCAAAGAGCGGCCTCGACTGCCGGAATGTCTTTTGAAACCTTGTGAATCAATGCGTTTTTCGGAAGAAGCATATATTCGGCAAAGCCGCCCTCAAGGAATCCGTTTTCATCATCGCAAAGATGATAAAGGCCCTTCTTGCAGTAATAACACTTTCCGCACGGCATTATGCACTCCGCCGTAACCCGGTCTCCGCGGACAAAGCCTTTTTTCTCCGCCCCGGGGCCGATTTCTTCGACTGTTCCCACGAATTCGTGTCCGGGTACTCTCGGAGACTCAATGCCTCCCCACGGGTCGCCGCCCATATAAACCGCTCTGTCCGAAGCGCAGATTCCGGCGGCTTCAATTTTTATAAGTATTTCTCCCTCTCCGACCTTAGGTGTATCCACCTCGCAAAATCTGTAATCCTTTGCTCCGTATGCTACTATCGCTTTCACTTCGTGCCTCCTGCTTTACTTATAAATAATCATGGTATTTTTCTTTTTTTATTCCCTGCATCCCGAGCAGCTTACAAGCTTCAATCAGCATTGCCTCTCCGCGTCCGCCCGACATTGCATAATGGTGCGGAAGCGCATTTTTTGTAAATGTTTCTAAAAACTCCGGAATGCTTACGGGCTCTTCATCCATTTGCAGCTCCGTAAACCACGCCCTGACGCCGTCGTGACCCTTGTCACGCTGTTTTCCTATTTCGGCACTCAAGGCGAAGAAGCGGTCGCCGTTGTCCGCGACACGGAAAATACTCGCTTTTTGTTTGTTGAATATCAAATCTCCTACCGTGCCGGGATCCTGCGGAGCACCGGGAGCACACGGGTATTCTTTTATTTTCATTCCGTTTTCATTTGCATAGCTCGGCAAGCCTATTCCGCAATGCCACCAAACAACGCCGCCAAACTCGGGATCCACCTGCACCATATCCATAAGAGCGGCTCTTTTTTGCGTTGCACCCGAAAGCATAATCATACTTATGAGTCCGAGTAAGTCGCCCTCGCATGCAACGGGGTACCCGTGATCACAAAGGTAGCCGTATGCCATACACGGGAAAATATCCAATCTCTCCTGGAAGCGCGTCCAGCACGCAACAGCCATTCCCGCGTAATTGTTTTCTTCAAAATATCTTTTTAAAACACAGATAAGCTTGCATGATTTTACAAATCTTTCCTCGTCTGCGGTAAACGAGCTTGCGCTGCTTTTTATCTCCGCGGCAAGCTCGGATATTTCTTCATCCTTCATTTCAAGAACCGCGTCAATGATTTTGTCAATGTCCGTTTCTTCTATTGTTATGCCGAAACGGCTTTCGACCTTTTTCTTATCGTATTCAAGATTGACAAATCCCTCGGCAACGCCTCCGGCAATCGCAATCTTCTTACCCTTAATTGCCTTTAGACATCTTATCGCCCCGACGGTAGTAAGAAATCTGTTTACAAAAAGGGCATCGTCCGCGTTTCCGTACAGCCATTTCACGGCGGGTATTTCGCGTCCCGAATTTGCCACACTTGTGAAAAGATTGAGTCCCGTCATTGAATTAAAGAGCAGCACGCCCTCTTTTTTCGGCTCAGGAACAGCCCAGCAGCAAACCGGCACGCCGAGCTTTGTAAACTCGTTTATGCACTCACCGAACCATGTAAAGCCCTTGACCGTTACAACAATCAAATCGCAATCCTTAAGCCCGTTTGCAACTCTTTTAGCTTCCTCAGGCTCAAAAAACGCCGACTCGCCTTTTATAACCTCGCAGTCGTTTTTTTGAGCCAATTCGATAAATGCCGAAACATTTTTATTGTCAAGACCTGCAGCATCATTTGTTGCAGCGAGTCCTATTTTAATCATTTTTTCTCCTCCGAAAGTATCACAATCTGCCGATAAAAATAAAAAAGAGACTTCTCCTGAAATTATTATGCGCATCGGGGTAACGAAATACAAAATCAAGCTGACAGGAGAAATCTCTCTTTTTATCTATTCTGAAAATTTACACAGAATCAAGCTTTAAAGACCGGCGATTCTCGCGAGAGCGTCAAAGCCCTCCATTTCGCCGAGCTCTTTGTCAAAGAAGCAGGTTTCACCGCCCATGGCCTTACAGGTACAAGCGATTTTAGCCGCGTCTTCGGTTACAAGCGCCGCCTCGAGCGCCCATTTCATATCAGGACCGCAGGCAAGCAGGCCGTGACCCTTTAATCCGATTGCGTAATCTGGTCCGAGTGTTTCGACAGCCGCCTTCGCAAGATTCGGTGAGCCCGCTCCCTCAAGCGGAGCAACTTTAATGGCACCGTTCGTCACATACTGACTGACTGTCACCGTCGGAATATAAGGTTCATTCTTCAGCGACCAAGCAATTACATAAGGTGTATGGCAATGAATAACCGCATTTACGTCGGGTCTGTTTCTGTATACGCCGGTATGCATACCGGTCTCGATGGAAGGACTAAGCGAGCCCTCAACCACATTTCCGTTAATATCGACAATAATTATATCCTCGGGCTTCATAACGCCGTAAGCCACGCCGCTCGGCTTTATCGCCACAAGGTTTGTCTGCGGATCTCTGACGCTTATATTTCCTCCCGAAAGCTGTGTAAAGCCTCTTTCAAATAAGTACTTACCAACCTCCACTACGATTTCCTTTTGTCTTTCAAGCATATTAAACAGCCGCCTTTCATTAAATTCTCTTTAGCATTTATTTTCATCTGCTGTCCTTATTCTATCACCTTAATATTGATATTTCTATTGATATTTTTAATAAATATCAATATTGGTTTTTGAACAATATCAATAAAGAAAAACATCATTGATAGCAATGACGTTGATTATTAGTATTTATATTTATATATTAATAATTTAACAAAGTGACAAATCAGGCTCATTTTTTTGCTTTTTAACTGCTCTTTTGCAAAATGTCATAATAATAAGTTATATGAGGTTTTGGCTTTATCTTGCAGTTTGCGAATATCCGTAAAATCAAAAAGCCCTTTGAGAAAAGGATTTCTCCTCTCTCAAAGGGCAGGTTGATAAACCGAAATTTGTGAATTACTTAAATAAAGCATATATAATAACGAATACAATGCCAAGAATTATGGAACTTATACCCGAAACAAGTGGCATTATCAAATTCTTCTTGCTGTTAACAATAGCTTTATCCGGCTTATCTTCATATACTCTTAGTTCCACAACATCATTAACCTTATATGTGCAATTAGGTGTAAACGATGAAATTCTGTGTGCAACTCTAAATGTTTTATTATTGTATTGATATTCAAAGATAGGAGTATAGGTAAATCCTTTCCCTACCCCGAGACTTTTGACGACTTCGATTACTTTTCCTTGAACAACTATATATCTTTTTGCTTTTTCTTTACGAAAAGTAACCAAAAAGCAAATCCCAAATATTACAAGCGCCATTCCCACCATAAATAAATATTTCATAATATATACCTCGCATAAAATTCAGCTTCGTATTCCATTCATTTTAGAAAATGGGCAACTCCGATTTGGAATTACCCACTCGCTATGCTTGCTATCTTAACATAACATTCAGTATCGCACAAACTTTTGATAAAAGGATTTTCTTCTCTCTCAAAGGGCAAGTTGGCAAACTGGAAGTTGTTTATCCAAAATGAAATGGAATAACCATATCAAGTAAAACCGCAAGAACTATACTAATCGTTCCCATTAGCGCAGAACTCCTCAATGTGTCTCTCC
>OAWJ01000099.1_pt1 | contig 89136 bp, 91 predicted proteins | sample 1517021 | NCBI WGS metagenome assembly OAWJ01 (sample SAMEA2580121, study PRJEB22360) | human gut metagenome | biome: human gut; feature: human-associated habitat; material: faeces | place: Denmark | collected 2008/2010
TATATTAAAAAAAGATTGATCTTTTACAAATTAAGAATTAGAATCATTCTCGTTTATGACCATAATTAAACTTGACTACTATGAAATACACACCTCTAGCCTTAGCGCTATTCGCCTCTTTTGGCGTCATGGCCGCTGAAAATACGACAGACTCCTCTGAACTCACAGATAAAAACTCTGACTCTGCAGGCATCGAACTTGCCGATACCGTTGTTCGTCCAGACTATATCGAAATCGAACGTCTCGCTAACACCAAGGAAATTATCGTTCTCACAAAAGAACAGTTGCAGCAGCAAGGCAACCGCACCATGACCGATGCCTTGCGCAAAATTCCTTCAGTGAACGTCAATACCGCGGGACTCAACTCCATCGATATTCGCGGGCAAGGCTCTGCTACCGTTGATAGCAACCTGCAAGTCTTAATCGACGGCGCGCCCATTACCTCTATTACCTCTCACCCCTTCTCGATGTCTTATGACGTCATCCCTGTGGAGCAGCTCGAGCGCATTGAAGTCATCCCTGGCGGTGGCTCGGTGATGTACGGTTCTGGCGCCGTGGGCGGGATTGTGAGTATGACGAGCTCCTTGCAAGCACTTAAAGAACCGCGCACTAATCTCTGGGGCGAATGGAACTCCAAAGGCTATCGCGTTGGTGCGACCGCAGGGACCACTTTTGCAGAAAACCGTGGTGCTGTGGAATTTTCCGCTAGCAAACTCGATCGAGATCTCTACTTTAAGAACACCTTTGCCAAAACAGAGTACTACTCAGCTGGTGTGCGCTGGAACTTCACGCCTAAACATCAAGTCCTTGTGCGCGCTAGCCACATGGAAGAAGATGCACAGTTTGTGGGTGTGATCAATCGTTTGAAACTCTTGAAATATGGTCGTGATTATGACCCAGGTACAACGCGTGACTTTATCGGGATTGACGAAAACGGCGATTTGATCGAAGTCCAGAAACCCAACTATATCCACGGCGACAAGAAGCTCGATATGGTAAGTGTCTCTTATCGAGGCGAGCTCACTGACAAAGTTGAACTCTTGAGCAATGCCTACTATGACAAAGGCTACTATCAGGGGATCAACGACGAAACGCAGAAGATGGATATCAAAGGCTATGGTCTGCGCAGTAAAGTCAACTGGAAGTACATGGACGGTGGGCAGCTCTTACTTGGGTTAGACCTTTTGCGTCAAACCGCTGATCTTAACTACGATAGCTTTGACTGGGTGAACGGCGGCTATATGTCAGTGCCTTACTCCTTCCACTATCAAAAAGATATCACCGCGCTCTTTGCATTAAACACCAACCGCTGGGGTAAGTGGGAGTTGAATGAAGGCGCTCGTTATGAAATTGCCCGTTGGAGCTTTGATAAGCAAGGGAAATTCCAAAACGGAGAAGGTAAGGATGCAGCAGACCGCAAGAATGTCGCGTTTGACCTTTCGCTTGCCTATCTTTATAGCGACACAGACCGAGTTTATGCTCGCTACGAACGTGGCTACACCTTGCCTGACGGTTTGCAGATTGCTGACCAAATTGCAGAGCAAGATCCTGTAACTCGCGTAAAGAGCAAGCACTTAGAAGTCACCAAGGCGGATGACGAACACTACGATATCTTTGAAATTGGTTGGCGTCATGTGTTCCCGTGGACTACGGCTAACGTCACTCTCTGGTACACCAAGACCGAAAATCAGTTGAGTCGCTACTACGAATTTAGCCCTGCTGGGTTCGGTATCAAGACCGTGAACCTCCTTGACACCGATCGCTGGGGCGCAGATATCGCGTTCTCGCAAAAATTCGGCCGCTTCACCTTTGATGAATCCTATAGTTACACCATGGGGAAAACCTCCTGCCACGATCTTGAAAAGTGCAAGCAGGTCAAGGAAAATGCTGAATTCACTGATAAAGGTCTCATGAAGGTGCCTAAGCACAAAGTGGTTCTTCATGCAAATTGGGACATCCTTGATACGTTGAGTGCCGATATTACCTATATCTATCAAGGCAAGTACACCAACTTTACGCATGAAGAGGAAAAGGATGACGGCTTTATGAAGGGCTACGGTTTGACTAACGTAGGCCTCAAGTACCGACCGAACGACCATATTCAAGTCTACGCTGGGATCAATAACGTCTTTGATAAACAGTACTTTGAATATGGCAGTGCTGCAGGTAGCTGGCAAGTGGTGATGCCTGGTGCAGAACGTATGTACTACATCGGGATGAAAGCCATCTGGTAAAACTTTTTGCTGTTACCCTCTCCCTTCTCGGGGTGGAAAGTTACCGAGTGAGCCAAAAGCGTTAATCGGAGAGCTTTTCCAAGCCTTCACTCAAAGACTTCTATCTCGGGAAGAGGAGAGTTACCTCTTCCCGTGTTTCTTCTCTCACAGCGTTTTTAAATCACCATAATTTGACGCTTTTTCCTACTAAAAGATAGGTGCTATTGGCCAAGAAATCTAAGTCTAAAGAGAATTGCATTTTTACTAATTGATAAGTAAAATCATTCTCGTTTACAAAAACTCCCCTTTTTAATATAATATGAAACTTACAACTCTAGCCCTTGCCTTGTTGACTTCTTTCTCGGTAATGGCCGCAGAAAATGCCGCAGATGAGACAGACTCTATCCTTGATCAGGCTTCTGAAAAAGCCGATGGCGTTGAACTTGCTGATACAGTCGTTCGTCCTGATTACATCGAAATCGAACGCCTCTCGAACAGTAAAGAAATTATCGTCATCACAAAGGATCAGATTCAGCAAGACGGTAACCGCACCATGACCGATGCCCTTCGTAAGGTGCCATCGATCACCGTCGGTGCCTCTGGGATGAACCAAATTGACATTCGCGGTCAAGGCTCTGAATCCGCTAAAAAGAATCTTCAAGTGTTGATTGACGGAGCCCCGATTACTTCTGTGACCTCCCACCCCTTCACGATGTCTTATGATGTCATTCCAGTGGAACAGCTCGAACGTATCGAAGTGATTCCTGGCGGTGGTTCCGTGATGTACGGTTCTGGTGCTGTGGGTGGTATTGTGAGTATGACGAGCTCCCTACAAGCCATGAAAGAACCTCGTTCTACACTTTGGGGCGAATGGAATAGTAAAGGCTACCGCGCTGGTTTAACCGCTGGAACGACCTTTGCTGATAACCGTGGCGCTGTGGAATTCTCGGCGAGCAAACTTGATCGTGACCTCTTCTTTAAGAACACTTATGCTGACACCGAATACTACTCGGCTGGAGTCCGTTGGAATTTAACCCCAACGCAACAGATTCTTCTTCGTGCAAGCCATATGAAAGAAGAGTCCCAGTATTTGGGTAACGTCTCTCGCCGAAACTTGATGAAATACGGTCGTGACTATGAAGCACCGCTTGAAACCATCAAGGTAGGGATTGACGAAGCCACTGGCAAATTCATTACGACAAAGCGTCCTTCCTACCTTCGCGGTGACAAAGAATTGAACATGGTGAGTTTGTCCCATCGTGGTCAAGTCACCGATAAGGTTGAACTCTTTAATGACCTTTACTTCAACGAAGGCTACTACCAAGGTCAAAAGGGCAACGAGAAGACCATGGATATCCGTGGTTATGGCTTGCGTAGCAAAGCTAACTGGAAATACATGGACGGTGGTCAATTGCTCGTTGGGATCGATCTCTTGCATCAATACGCTGACCTCCATTACGACAACTACACGACGCAAAATCGTGTCAGTATGGTCATTCCTTATAACTTCGAATACCAGAAAGATACGTACGCTATTTTTGCGGTCAATACAAACCGTTGGGGCAAGTGGGAGCTTAACGAAGGGCTTCGCTACGAACTAACCAAGTGGAGCTTTGACAAGAGTGGCTCTTTGGCCGAAGGTGATGGCGTTGGCGAAAGCAACCGTCGCAACACTGCGTTCGACCTCTCGCTCGCCTACCTCTATAGCGATACGGGTCGTGTGTATGGTCGTTATGAACGTGGCTATACCATTCCTGACGGTATCGAAATTGCTGACCAACTTAGACGGCGTAACCCTGTGACTAATAAAAAGGAAGCGTACCTTGTTCCTACACAGGCTGATGATGAACACTACGACATCTTTGAAATTGGTTGGCGTGAAGCTTTTCCATGGACCACTGCTAGTGTGACTTTGTGGTACACGCGTACGCAAAATCAGATGAGTCGCTTCTATCAAACGGGCGTCAATGGGCTTGAAATGAAGACCGTGAATTTGCTCGATACGGATCGTTGGGGTGCAGACGTGGCCTTCTCGCAGAAGTTGTGGCGCTTCACCTTTGATGAAGCCTATAGCTACACCATGGGTAAAACGCGTTGCCATGATGCGACACAGTGTGCTCTCTTGGATAAAGACGATGACTACACTGATAAAGGCTTGATGAAGGTGCCTCAGCACAAACTTACCTTGCGTGCCAACTGGGACATTACCGATACTTGGAGCGCTAACATCACTTACCTCTACCAGGGTAAGTACACCAACTTTATCCGTAATTCGGACAAAGACGATGGCTTCTTCAAGGGTTATGAGCTAACAGATATTGGCGTGAAATATCGTCCGAATGAACACCTCCAGCTCTACGCAGGTATCAATAACGTCTTTGACAAAGAGTACTTTGAGTACGGTTCTGCCGCTGGTAGTTCTCAGACGATTATTCCTGGCCCAGAACGTATGTACTACATCGGCATGAAGGCCATCTGGTAATCCGTTTACTCACGTAACCTCTACCTTTTCCTCTCGAGTGGATTCTCTGTCTTTGTAGGGCAAAAACTTGGCGTGCTAGGTTTTTGCGCTAGGGGAGCTTCTCGAGAGGAATATTCGTTTTTTCGTTATACGTTTTTTATTGAAAAGGTTTCCTACTATGAATACGCTTGTGCACCTCTTCCAGACGGGTGGCTTCATGATGTATCCCCTGCTCTTGGCTTCTATTATCGCGGTGGCCATCGCAGTTGAACGCTTCCGTCTTTATCGTTTGGCACAAAGCGATATGGCTCTTTTGAAGTCTCAGCTCCCACGCCTTTTTTCTCAGCACCAATTCGAAGATGCTCAGCGCTTGTGCGAAAAAGCAGGTGGCGTTGCTGGTGAATTGCTTGCCACTTTCTTGATGAATCGCTCCTACATTTCGGATGCTCGCTCTTCGCTCGAACTTGAAGCGCAGCAGCGTGCTAGTCGTTTGAAAGAACGTCTTAACTACCTCTCCGCTATCGTCACACTCGCTCCGCTCTTAGGCTTGCTTGGGACGGTGACCGGGATGATTCAAGCTTTTGATGTGCTCTCGATTTCCGAAGGTCAGCCTTTTGCAATCACCGCTGGTGTGGCAGAAGCCCTTGTTGCGACCGCCTTCGGCCTTTTTGTCGCTATTCTCGCCATGGTGCTCTACGTCATGCTCGAGCAACGTGCCAATAATCTTATTACCCAAATCGAGGAAACCTGTGGCATCTTCTTAGTGAGTGAAGGTAAATGCAAGAAAGATGTGGTTGAGCTCACCACAAAGATCGTTGAAGTCCAAAAGACGAAACCCTCTTCTGACGATTGTCCAATGAGCGCTGTGCACTCCTAAGTGTAGTTAGCGTGTTTTTAAACACCTTTTCAGGAAAATTTTCCATGAAACTCATTAATCATCAAGAGAAAAAGACGCCGATGCTGATGATCATTCCGATGATCGATATCATCTTCTTCTTGCTCGTCTTCTTCATGATGAGCATGCTCACGATGGTGGTTCAAAAAACCATGCCGCTACACTTACCTGCAGCTTCTTCGTCGAGCATTGACACTGAAAAAACTCTGCCCATCGCCGTTGATGCACGTGGCCAAGTCTTCTTGGAAGACACGCCTGTGACGCTTGAAATGTTGGCTGAAAAGCTCGCTGTTGAAAAAGCGCAAAATGAAAAATTAATCATCGTGTTGCGTGGAGACCGTGCGGCTGATTATGGTCGCGTGGTAGAAGTGATGGATACCGTCAAGAGCGTTGGTATCGATCGTTTGAGTATCGCCACCGAAGGCAAAAAACCGAAGAGCGAAACGGAATCCGCTGAAAACGCCGCTACGCCTACTGATGGAGGCTCTCGCTCATGAGTGACCATGACACACGTCAGCGTGAGCGCGTAGAGGCACTACGAGCCATCATGACGGCCCCACAGACGAGCTTCTTTCGCTTGGGTTCCTCTTTTGGAACAAGCGTGCTCATCCATGGCGCCATCGTGGGGGTGCTTATTGCTCTCTTTTCGCTTTCGGTGACACAAACCGCAGCGCCTGGCGGCGGCTCCCCTCTTGTGGTGAGCATTGGTGCTGGCGGCATTGCAGGAAGCACAGAAACCGTGATTCCTAAAGGGGTTGAGTCTGGCACCCAGGGAGCAACTGGTGAAGAAGCTCCTACGCCTGATAACGCACCTCAAGAAGAGGCTACGCCTCCTGAAGAAAGCGCTCCTCCCACGCCACCCGAACCTGCAGAACCTGAAGCGCCCGCGCCAGAAGCCTCTGATGTACCAGCGTTGGTGACCGAAAAAGCTGCTAAAGAAGCAGTGAAAGAAACGCCTAAGGCTGAAGAAGTGGTCACAGAGAAGGCTGAAATTCCTGTTCCGCCAGAAAAACCCGCAGAAAAACCTGTGGTCGCTGAAAAGGAAAAACCTAAGCCCAAAGCGCTTCCTAAGCCCAAGGCTGAACAAAAAGCTGTGAAGCCGAAAGCGGCCGAAAAACCAGTGAAGGTTGCTGAAAAAGTGACGCCCACTGCGCCAAACACAGCGCCCACAAGTGGTGCGGCTAGCACTGCCAGCGCGCCAGCCGCATTGGGAACTGCGTTGGGTGACGCTGCGCCTGGCACCCCTGCCTCGTTACCTGGCTCTGGAGACGGTTTAAAGAAAATCTCTGAAGGAAATGGTGATGCAGCGCTTGCTGACAATGGTGACGGGACCTATCGTCCTACAGGTAAGGGCAATTTGCGCTTTACCATTTTGCAAGACGCGAAAGCCACTTACCCCCGCCGTGCTCGCTCCATGGGGCTCACAAGCACAGTGCGAGTTAAGGTGCAGTTTGTTGTGAATGAATCAGGCACGGTAGAACGCGCCCGTATTCTCACAAAGAACGTGCCACCGCTTGATTTTGAAGAAGAGGCTCTCAAAGCCATTAATGGAATGCGCTTTGAACCGATTCGCTTAGCTGGCGTGCCAGTAAAGGTGACGTTTGTGAAGACCATCGTCTTTAGACCTTAATCTTCCTCACCAAGCTTTGTTCTAGGGGACTGCCGTCGTTATTCGGCGCAGTCCTCTCCTGTTTTTAGAAGGTCAAGCTAGAGAGGCACTTGACAAAATTCTGGATATTTTGTGAGGACTTTCACCTCACCGCCTCAATGATGGGTTGGGTATCTACCAGCTTTTTAGTGATCTACGCGGTAAGTACCGCGATTTATGGAAAAGCCACAGAGCGCTATTCTCTTAAAACCTTAGTTATTTTTGCTTTCTCTATTTTGGTCTTAAGTGACCTTTTGGGCTTTTTTGCGGTTAACTACACTATGGTACTCGCTACGAGAGCTCTTCAAGCAGTAGGAACAGCCGTGATGCCTTCTCTTAGCATGATTATTCCTGCACGCTACGTCTCTCTTAAAGATCGTGGTATGGCGTTTGGCTTAATGGCTACAGGATCCGCTTTGGGCTCCACCATTGGGCCTACGATTGCAGGTTTTGTCGCAGAAACCTTTGGTTGGGAATCGCTCTTTCTCCTCTCCCTGGGACTTCCCCTTTCGCTTCCACTTTATTTAAAACTTTTACCAGAGGATAAAAGACACGATGTATCCATCGATTTTCTCGGTGGTATCTTACTTGCCTCCGGGTCTGCCTTTTTGCTCATCACGATTACGCATTTCTCGCTTCTCTTTTTCTCCATTTCGATAGTGAGCTGGGGGCTCTTTGTCCGGCGACTTCTGCGCGCAAAGCACCCATTTATCCAACTCACGCTTTTTCGCAATCAACGCTATGTGAGGATTTTAGGCTTCCTATTTGTCTTCACTTTTGTGAGTAGTACGGTCTCTTTTGTGACGCCGCTTTATCTCTCTGAAGTCTATCTTGCAGGGCCCTCTGAAATTGGGCTGCTGATTTTACCCGCCACCATCATCACAGCCTTGCTAGGCGTCGTGGGTGGCAAGATTGTCGACCGCTTTGGCGCACCAGTCCTTTATCGCATCGCGGCAACGCTGCTGCTTTTTTTATTTCCTTATCATTATTTTGGGCTTCCCCAAGAGCTGGGCTGTGGTATTGCTCATTTTTGGCGTCCTGGGAACCTCTTACCTCACTATGGCGCTCTCTAATTTCACCTCATACACCTTGCCAGAAAAAGATATTGACATTGGGATGAGACTCTATTCGCTTGTCTACTTCATGGCCTTTGCCTTCTCCTCCGTGGTTGCGAGCAAAATGATTGATTGGGGTTTTGCCTCCTACACGATTAACCTCTCAACTCAAAATGAACAAGCTGTGCTCTATAGCAACATCTTGATCGCCTTTGCGTTCATCCTCCTTCTCAGTATTGTGGTTTTTGGGACACAACTTAAACACTTCAGACCGAGCTCTACTGAAGCCTAAAGTATCCAGAAATCACATTTTTTAAGGCGGTCTCGGGCCATAGAGAGACCGCCTTCTTCTTCCTTTTCCCCTTAAACCAAAAGCTCGCCACAGAAGGGCGAGCTTTTGGTCGGCTAGGAGACTATAGCCTAACGTTCACTTAGGAGAAACGAGAGAACGTTTGTTTGCGCTGATTAGGCCTTGGCCAATTCTTCACCAGCGATCATGCCGAAAGTCAAAGCATCGATCACGGCCACGGTCCCCAAGCGCGAGGCGCCATGCACACCACCAGTGATTTCACCGCCGGCATACAAACCCTTGATCGGTTCGTGCGTAGCAGCAGAAATAACCTGAGCCTTCGGGTTGATCATCACGCCACCCATGGTGTGGTGGATCTTCGGGCAGCATTCAATACCGTAGAACGGACCCTTGGAAACATCAAGACCGTTGTTGTAGGTGAGAATACGACCGAATTCTGGATCCTTCCCTTCCTTCACATAACTGTTGAACTTCTTCACCTGTTCCAGGAAGGCGGCCTTCTTGATACCGAAGTGGTCAGCCAACTGTTCGAGGGTGTCAAACTTCTTGACCGTACCCATTTCAAGTGGCAACTTCACAAAGCTCGGGTTAATGGCTTTGACGATAGCATCATCACACACAGCGATCGGGTAGTTTTCATCAGTACCAATCACCTTGAAGAGAGCGTCAGACTTGATCTTACGACCAGCGTGTTCGTCCATAAAGCGCTTACCAGTCTTACGGTCAACCACAAGACCCAAGTCCATACAAGCGTGGTTCGTGAAGTTCACAGAAACCCCGAACCCCTTTTCACGCGGGTTGCAGTACGGCAAGAACTGGAGCCAGCAGAGCTGCACAGGAGCAGCGCCCAAAGCCAAAGCCTTCACCAACACGCCTGCGGTAGCACCCAACTGGTTCGTGGAGTCCGTGGTCGGCACAACGCGCGGGTCCTGAATCTGACGGAACCAGGTGTCGCGAGAGAAGCCACCAGCGGCCAACATCACACCCTTCGTGGCACGAATCACTTTCTTCTTACCAGTCTTGTTTTCCAAGTCGTCAGAGGTGAGCTTCGTGTTAAAGCGATAGTTTTCACGGCAAACGATACCGACAACGTTGTTGTCATCATCAACGATGAAGTCATCGAACTTCGTCTTGGCGCGAATGGTCACATTGGGTTCTTTTTCAAGAGCGGCCAACATCGGGCGGATGTAGCCAGAGCCGGAACCAGCCTTAATTTCATAGGAACGCGGAACAGAGTGGCCACCTTCAAAGAGCATCTTGTTAGGCACAAATTCGCAGCCTAAGTCTTCCACCATCTTGATGGTGTCGTTGCAACGGTCAGCAATCGTGGCCAAAAGTTCAGTGTGGTTGATACCAAGACCGTCCTTCAAGCAGTCTTCAATGAAGAGTTCCTTGCTATCTTTAATGCCTTGAGCTTTCTGAACGGGGTTCACCGGGCAAGCAACGTTACCGCCGCAAATCGCGGAGTTACCACCCAAAACCGTCATCTTTTCGATAACAAGCACTTTCTTGCCACCGCGGCCAGCCTTGAGTGCGCAGGCCAAACCAGCAAAACCAGAACCAATCACGACCACATCAAAGGTTTCATCGTATTTTTCAACGGTCTTAGCAGGGATGCCAGCAGCAAAGGCAAAGGAAGAGCCCAACATAGCGGCAGAGACAACACCAGCTTTCTTAAAGAGGGCGCGACGGGAGGTATCAATCGACATAATCTTTTCTCCAAAGGATTGACTTTCTTAAACCGTTTGAGAAAGTGTTCTCAAACTCGTTGAAAGTATTTTCATCCTCGCGCACTTTTCTCACTACCTCCCGTGGGATAGGTTGTGAACTTAGGAAAAACCCTAGGAGAAAAAAACTGTTTTGTGCGTTTACGGTTGGGGTTGCTTTGCGCGTGCTGCGGCTTGACGCCCTGCCTCGTGCCCAAAGACGACACAACCCGTGATGGCCAAGCCTCCTAAACGGCTCTTCCCAAAGATTCCGCCCACTGTTTCCCCTGCTGCGTAAAGACCTGCGATCGGTTGGTTATTGTCATCGAGCACCTCTGCGCGCTCATTAATCGCAATGCCACCGAGTGTGGTATGAAGGAAAAGTTGCTCTTTTCCCCAATAGTATGGCGGCTGATTGATCTGTTGCGTAAAGGTGGTTTTCCCAAACTGGGGATCCTCATGCTTGGCTGCGCCACGGTTATAGTCGTCGAGCGTTTTCTGTAGCACAGTGGGATCTACGCCCATCCCAATAGCCATCTCCGCAATCGTATCGGACTTTCTCACGGTACCGTCTGCTAGCTTCACGCCAAGGCTGATGCCTTTCTTAGACTGCGCATCCGTCACGACCCACATTGTTTGGTTGGGGAGCTTCAAAAGCGCATTTTCCAGCGTTTTCCAACTTGCCCCTTCGTTCACAAAACGGCGCCCTTCGTGGTCGAGAAAAATATCGCCGCCCACATAGTCAAGAAGTCGTCCACCCCAAATCGGCATCAGTTGGATATTGTCCATGTCTTTGAGTTGCGCCCCCACCGCTTCGGCAATAAGAATCCCGTCGCCCTGTGCGCCATCAAAGTAAAGTCCTCGTGGGTTCGCTGTGGTACGCATTCCCTGAGGAATCTGCGGGTCATGTTTATGTACCATCTCCGCATTGGCGGTAAAGCCCCCTGTAGCAATCACCACAGAGCGTGTCTGAAGGGTGCTAGGTACTTGTTGGGAAGTCACTTCAACCATCCAAAAACGATTCTCGCCGCTCTCCTCGATGGGGTGCAGGCCTGTCATGCGCGTATTAAAGCGCACCACTAACCCCCGCTTTAACGCGGCCTCATAGAGCTCACGAGTGTAAGTGAGCCCTGGTTGAGCGCTTTCTGCGAGCACTGAGCGTGGCGTCAAGCCCCCGAGAGACTGAAAAACCCCTGGAGTAAAGACCACGCCATGGGATTCCAACCACTGAAGTGCACGCTCACTATCGCGACCAATTTTTCGAATGAGTGCCTCATCAGCGCTCTCACCACCCACTTTTTTCGCTTCTTCCCACATTAGATCAAGCGAATCGGTGACGCCTTGCGTTTTCTGTCGGTCAGATCCCACTACTGCGAGCGTCCCAGTACTATAGGCACTGTGTCCACCAATGAGCGGACCTTTTTCGATCAGAAGCACATTTTGCGCACCCGCTTCGAGTGCCGAAAGCGCAGCAGAAACCCCTGCTAAGCCACTTCCCACTACCACGATATCCCAGAGGCGTTTTTCGTCTGGGATCGCGCCATCTGTGGCAGAAGAACTCCCCTCTTCACTCCACGCAGAAAGACTCATTCCCGCTAAAAGTGCTCCTTGGAGCACTTGACGGCGCTTCTCATTGATTTTCATCGTCGACCATCCCAATTCGCACCAAAAGGCGGTACGCATCTAGCGGATTATTGACATTAAATTTGGCAAACGCGTTGCCACGGTGCATCTTCACCGTGGTCTCAGCAATATCGAGGCGCTGTGCAATCACTTTGTTCGGTAGATTGAGCGCTGCGAGCTTAATCACCTGCTGTTCGCGAGGTGTTAATTCGTTCCAGATATCCCGCAAACTTTCTTCCTCGTCGAGCTTTTCCCATTCTGAGAGATTCTTCTCCACAATGCTCTTCACTTTCTCAATGAGTACCTCTGGCGGAACGGGCTTTTCAAGAAAATCAACTGCTCCATGCTGCATCGTATGCACAGCCATCGAGATGTCACCGTGCCCCGTCAAAAAGAGAATGGGAAGACGCCAACCACGCTTATTCATTTCTTCTTGAAGTTCAAGCCCCGTCATCTTGGGCATACGCACGTCCAAAATAAGACAACCTGGACGATGTGGATCGTCGCGCTCTAAGAATTCTGCTGCAGAAGAGAACGTCGCCACCGAGAAGCCATTGACTTGCAGTAGCATTGCCTGCGAAGTGCGGAATAAGTCATCATCGTCCACAAGACGAACCATCGGATGTTTGACCATATCAATGTTCTCCTTCCTACTCTGAGGGGGCATTTTCTGGCAATTTATCAATCGTACATTGCACCACTAACCACCCGCCTTCTCGACGAGTAAAGCCCAAAAGGGCTCCATGGCTATCCACAATACCACGCACAATGGAAAGCCCCATGCCAAGACCCTCTGGCTTCACGCTATCAATCGAGCGCCCTAGCTTTTCAAATGCCTCTTCGCTCAATTCGTGCCCATTATTGCTCACCTCAAGGCGCCACTTGCCTTCATCGAGTGAGAAGAGTCGCACAGACACTTCTGGCTTCGCCACAACTGAAGAGGCTTCCACGGCATTTTTTAAAAGATTAAAGACGAGCAATTCAATTTCTAAGCTGTCGCCCAGCATAGGCGCACTCTCTACCACATCTGCCTTGAGGTTTACCGCTTCTGGCATTGTCATATGAAGCACGCGAATAGCCTCTCGCACACTGCGACCTAAATCAATGGGAACATGTTGCGAGCGCTGAGACTTTGCATACTGACGTACACGATCCACAATCCCGCCAATTTTTTGTGTTTCTTTCAAAATCCCGCCCATGGCAATGCCACTTGGCGTATCTTCTTTAGCCATATCGGGATAAAAATATTTCAGCACAGAAGCAAAATTCGTAATCGCACCGAGTGGTGTACGAATTTCATGCGCAATCATGGCCGACATTTGATTCACCACATTACGGCGCTCAAGGCTACCCAAACGCAAACGAGCCTGCCGCGCTTCTTTTTCACTTTCCTGCTGACGAATGAGCGAGTCTGAAAGCTCGGCTGTACGTTTTGCGACTAAGCGATGTAAGCGGAACTCATTGGCAATTAAAAGTGCAATGAGAAGAAGTCCCAAGAGAATTTCATAGCTATAGCGCTCAAGAAGTGCTTCCCAAGAAACAGTACGTAAATAGGCATATGGACCCATACGAAGGGTCTTTAGTAACTCGTCCATTGCAGAGCGCGATACATGCACATGCCACTCGCCAAAATCGGTTTCTTTGGCCGAGAGCAGTACTCGGAGCATTGCTCTTACCGCTTGCTCATCTGTCCACTCAAAGGCATAGAGCGTAGCGTCAGGATAGAGTCCCGTAGAACGAGCGCAGTTGAGTTTCCCATCTCTCTGATCATTCAAAACGCGAAAGTCCTCAAAAGCGATCAAACGCTCTCTAGCGAGGCGCTCAATCGTGCAAGTTTCTAGCACTGCCGAGTCGGTGTGCCCAGAGGCAAGGGCTGAAAAAACGTTAGGTAGCGCCATATTAAGGAAGCGCGTTTTCTTAAAGAAATGCTCTGGGTCTTCGTTGAGCTTTGCAACTTCCCCTAAGACAGCTAACCATCCAGCCGCTAAAGGCATAGTGGTCACAACCTCTTTACCTTTGAGGTCTTCCAGCTTTTGAATATCTTTGCGGTTTGCTGGTACAAGAATGAGACCGCCCACCGATTGGGATGCGTCTTTGGCTTCAGGAACTTTTCGAGTTGCGACGCTATAAGCAGGTGTCCCCTCTTTGCCAGCCACCGAAATAATGAGGGAAGACTGCGCGAACACAAAATCGGGCTTTAAAAGCGCTAACTGGCTACTAGCATCTGTTGCCTGGAAGGGCACTACGGTGACATAGTAGTCACTGCGACTATCACGCAGTGCACGATTCAAATTAGCGATATAGGTATCAAGCCTTCCACCATCAAAACTCATCAAGTACGTATCAGGCACTGCAAGAACCAAGGCGTGTTTTCCGCCTTGCGCAGAAGAAATCGCATCAATCGTAGGAGCTTTGGTTGGCGCTGGCGCGCTTTGCGCCCGCATTGCAGAAATCGTTGCGCCAGAAATGACTTCAGGGGAAGGCATCGCTGCGTCGTGAGAAGTGAGGCTCGGTGCACTGATACTGGCACTCGCCAACCCTAGAAGTAACACTGCCACCATAGTGCTCCGCACAGCATGTGCGAAGTATGCCAGTCGGCGTACTTGTTCTGTGCAGAAAGTGGAAAGAGACACCATGAGAACTCCAGAGATAGGCTTGTGAATTTAATCATACTCAGCTTTGCTCACCTCTTCCAGTGTTAGCGTATGCCAGACGAAAAAAGGATGCCTTCATGACACCCTCTTCTCTTAGAAGTTGAATATGCAGCTTAAGCAACTTCTGCTTTCTTTGGCAAAGCAAAGGCCACAATCCCAAGGAGTGGTAGGAATGCCACGATGTGGAAAACAATATCTAGTCCAATGTGGTCAGCCATCACGCCAAAGACCGCAGAGGCAATCCCGCTCAGCCCAAACGTAAACCCGAAGAAGATCCCTGCGATCATCCCTGTTCTTGCTGGTGCAAGTTCAAGCGCAAACACCAAAATGGCAGAGAAAGCCGAAGAAATCACAAAGCCCACAAGAATGGCGAGCAAAATCACGCCAGCAAGAGGTACCCAGGGAAGCAGCAACGCAAAAGGCGCCGCACCCAAAATCGACCATAGAATCACCGTACGGCGTCCCCAACGGTCCCCAATTGGGCCGCCTAAAAGCGTCCCTGCTGCGCTCGCTGCTAAAAAGGCAAAAAGCACGTACTGGGCATTCGCCATCGAGAGACCAAACTTCTCGATCGTGTAGAAGGTCAAGTAGTTTGAGAGCGAAGAAATGTAGACCTGTTTGGAGAACATCAAAATAAAGAGCAACGTAAAGATGAACTTCAAATTGAGGTTAGCACCATGTTGAGAAACAGCCGCCTTCGGTTTAGAAGCGCCCTTCATCGCGGCATTATTGCGCATCGCAAGCGCTACTTTACTCAAAAGGGCGACTGCAAGGAGCGCAAAAAGTGCAAACCAGGCAATGCTTGATTGGCCATTCGGGAGAACTATCAGCGCTGCTGCAAGCGGACCGCAAGCAAAGCCCGCGTTACCGCCCACTTGGAAAACTGCTTGTGCAAAGCCTTTTTGCTGGCCAGCAATCGTTTGCGTCACTTTTGAGGCTTCTGGATGGAAGATTGCACTACCTAAACCTGCAATCCCGCAAGCTACCAAAATCACAGCAAAGTTTGGCGCCGACGCAAGGAGCAAGAAACCCACCAGTGTCACGCACATCCCAATAGGTAAGGCAAAAGGCGTTGGACGTTTATCGGTCGACAAGCCCACGATAGGCTGAAAGATGGATGAGGTCACTTGCACGGTCAACGTAATCAAACCCACCTGTGCAAAAGTGAGCGCATACTGCTCTTTTAGGAGCGGCAACGCTGCAGGAATGATGGATTGCACCAAATCATCCAAAAAATGCGACAGGCTCACCATCAAAAGGACATTGAAAGCCATCTTCTGGGGAAGTGTCATCGAAGCTTGAGTCATTTTTTCATTGTCCTAACAAAATAAGCTCGTTTCAGTGCTAAGTTGCTAGAGAGAAACAGTTGGAGAGAGGACGCGCAACTAGGCAGTTGATCACAATGGTCAAATGCAGTCTTCATGATCAAAAAAGCTTTGCGCATCGTTTGCACTATCCACTATGAGCAAACTGTAGCGTAGAAAAAGAGCGTTCCGTTAGCAGAAGGTGTTATCGGGAGATCTTGATCATTTTAACCTCTTCTCACATGGCCGTTTCTCTCTTTACAACGCTTTGATTTAGTACTGTGGGAAATGCTACTTATCGGGAATAAATAAATTAACACATACACTCTTAGAACAGTTTTAAGAAGGAAAGAAAAAGCCGGAACTGGTGGAGAGCCCAATTCCGGGTAAAAGTCTTCTTGACGACAAATTACAAGCCAAGAAGACGCTCTGGATGCGCGTAGACATTTGCTTTCTGATGTCGACAAAAAGCAGATAGCGTCATCCCAGACTCTTTTGCAAGACGAACCGCCAAAGCGGTAGGTGCAGACACTGCAAACATAATCTCGACGCCACAAGTTGTAGCCTTCTGAACCATTTCGTAGGAAGCACGGGAACTGACAAAAAGTGCTCCATTCTCCCAATGATTCTTCGCTCTCATCCCTAAGAGTTTGTCGAGTGCCACATGACGGCCTACATCTTCAGCGCCTCCTGCGAGGGTTCCATCAGGATGTACCCAGACGGCAGCATGAGTACATCCCGTTAGTTGTCCTAATTCTTCAACCTTTTCCAGATAAGCCAAACCCTGTTCGTAAAAACGCATATCGAAGGTTTGTGTATGTTCCACTCGGTGATTCTTACGAATCGCGCCGTCCAGACTTTCTACGCCACAAAGACCGCAACCCGTGCGTCCGGTCATCGAGCGGCGATGCTCTTTCAGATGCCAGAAGCATTCGGAGGAAATCTCTAAATTCACTTCCATCCCTTTACAAGCGGGAGTGACGTTAATGTCATAGATATGGCTCATGTCTGGGACAATCCCCTCAGAAAGGGAAAAGCCTACAGCAAACTCTTCGAGCAACGAAGGGGTGGTCATCATCACAGCATGAGAGATACCGTTATAGACCAGTGCCACTGGAATTTCTTCAGCTACCCAGTCCTCTTCGGCTTCAATAGCGTTGAGGTGACGAACTTCAACCAGATGAGCGCCAAAAGGATTCATTTGTACAGAACTAGGCATGCCATTGCTAGCATTTTTGTCCACTTCTGCTACTCCATCGAATTTTTTATTGACGCCCATCACATTCTCCCTGGGTGCTGATTGCTTGGTTTTTTCGTAGCTTTTGCTACAGCGCCGTTATTCGGCTTTCTTTTCTTCGAGCGTTTCGTCGTAATAGAGTTCCAACCCCGTCATGACGATCTGTTCAACGTCAGCGTTGAAGTTCAACTCTTCGCCAGCAAAAACCGTCGGCGTAGCGGTGCCACAAGCCTTGCAAACATGCAAGCGATGGGTATCATCTTCTTCATCATGCAAGTACTGGAAGTCAGACACAGCCGTGTTACCACAGTGCGTGCAACGGATGCGTTCAAAGATCCAAGATGCGCCGCAGCACGTGCAGTGCAATTTCTTACGATTACCGTTAGCAGTCGTTTCCGTCACAGAAGCAATAGCGCCTTCAGAAGCACACACAGGGCAGGTCACCGGGCGGTTGTGATGGCTCGTATCGTCAGAGACGTTCGCCAAATCGCGGCTCCAAACCGTGGCAGGAGCGTCCAAGAAAACGCGTACCGTGTAGCCCAACACTGGCAAAATGAAGAATTCAAAAATATCGTCGTTGCCCATCATGGCTTCGACTTTTTCAAAATAGGTAAGAGGATCACGACCAGCCAACTCAAGAAGCTCTGGCGTAGCAAACAGAGACCATTCCACTGTTTCACAAGCATCGAGCAACTCGCCTTCAAGAGACAAAGCTTTGAGCAAATCGTGCGAGAGTTCTTGCGCAACACCCACAAAACGGTCGGCTTCAATTGCCACTGGATATTTGTTGAGAAGATGCAACTTGCTCTCGCGCGCAGCTTCATAGTCTTCTTCAGAGACTGCCGGAACTGGCACGGCCATTTGCTTAGATAAATCCGCCGCTTTAAGAATCATGGGACCAAAAGCGGTCAAACGAGCTAAAACTTCAGAGTCCTTGTAGGTCACATACTTAGCTAGAGAACGTTCAATGGATTTACGATTGAGCATGGTGTTTTCCTTTTTGTTGTTAAGGTTCACTGTCGGTTGCAATCCTTCAGGGGCGAAGGATGCCGACGTCCGACTGTGCCCTATGCCTTTTGAGCATTTAGATGGGAGTCTTAACACCCATCTAGATGCTCTCTCCAGCCGAGTGACTGGAGAGAGGCTCGTGAGGCAATGACTTGACCTATCACTGCCTATCAGGAGGACAGATTACTTCTAATCCGGTTCGACCGTGACGTTCTTACCGAGAGCGAGTTCCTGGTTAGCCCAGTAGCCCCAGTGGTAAGCAGCATCAGATTCACTAACCTTACCGTCACCGAACATCAAGCGAATCGTACCGCGGTACGGTTGCCAGATACCAGCACCCAAGTAGATGTGAGCGCATCCGACGAACACACAGATGAAGAAGAACACATCATGCACCAAGTGAGCGATCAAGAGGGTTTCGGCCGAGAAGGCAACACGCATGCTACCGTCAGGGAGGAGACCCGTGTTGAGCCACAACACGATGCCAGAGAGTGCTAAGAACACGCAGCTAAAGAGCAAGGCGCCGTCAGCGAGACGCTGTGCACCCTTCACATGGTGTTGCGGAGGCATATGCACTTTCTTCGGTGCAAAGAGATAGAACGGGAACTTGGCCGACCAGCGGAAGTCGTCAGCGTCCCACTTCCCAAAGATGTCAACTGTGATCAAGTGCCAGAAGCCACCCGGGGAGCGCAAGAGCGCAAACAACGGAACCAAGATAAAGGGAATTGCCAAGATGCGATGCAACATACGCATAGCCTTGGTGAATTCACCGCCCATAATATCGCCACCTAACGTGGGGACAAACACAAAGACCCCAGTCAAGGCAAGCAAAATACAACTAATAGCAGCTGTACCGTGAGTAACCCGCGTAAGCAGGGAATGACGCTGGATATAACGCATCCTATGCCTCCTTATTCCTGTTTCGCAGCTTCTTTAGCAAGAAGCTCTTTGACTTCAGCATCAGCCTTGGCGCGCTGTTCAGGCGTCCAGTGCTTCTTGGCCTCTTCGAGCGTCGTCGGCTTGCGAGAGTAACCACGCGAAGCCACGAAGCTGGCAGCCAAACCGGCCACCACAGCCACGGTACCAATACCCGTGACCGTCTTCAACGTCTTCATGAGACCAACCTTGTTGTCGACCTTCGGAGCGGTCGGTAAGCCATAGGCTTCGTGACCGTACTGGCAAACATGGAGGACGTGCAAGCCGTCGCATTCATTTTCGCCGTAGAGTTCAGCCTTGTCGAAACCGCGAGCCTTAAGTGCAGCCACGCGTTCGTGCCCAATTTTGAGCATTTCTTCGCGCTTGCCGAACTTCAAAGCTTCTGGCTGGCAAGTCTTCACGCAAGCCGGAATACCACCTTCTTCTAAGCGGTCCCAGCAGAGCGTGCACTTGTCGATCATGCCGTCGAGCGGACGATAGCGAGGCACATCGAACGGGCAGGCGCTTTGGCAGTACGTGCAACCATTGCACTTTTCCGTATCGAAAGCGACCACACCGTCTTCACGATGGTAGAGTGCGCCAGAGGAACAGATATTCACGCAACCAGCGTCCGTGCAGTGCATGCAGGCGTTACGACCGATTGCCATGTTGATTTCTTGGAACTTATTGCCAGAAGGCTTTTCGTCAAACGTCATCACCAAACGGGTGTCACCATCAAGATCTGGTGGATTCTGATAGGTACCGCTAAATTTGATGCCGTTCAATTCGAGCGAACTCGGCAACATATTCCATTGTTTACATGCCGCTTGACAGCCCTTGCAGCCTGTGCAATGGGACGAATCATATAAGATGGCAACTTCATTGCTATTACGCATTATTTTTTCTCCTTACCGCCGTTAGGCTGCCTTTTCCACGTTAACCAAGAATGCCTTGAACTCAGGAATGAAGGAGTTCGGGTCGCCAACGTTCGGAGACAAGTCGTTCACGTTATCGCCAGTGGCAAACATACCTTCCCAAGAGAAGTGGTGGGGCAAACCAACTACGTGGGTCTTCACACCGTTAATCATCATCGGCTTCATACGGATGGTGATCATGGCATCAACAACGATGCTACCGCGGCGGTTCCAAATATGAACCTTATCGCCCTTCTTGATACCCTTTTCTTGAGCAAGTTCTTCAGAGATTTCAATGAAGTTGCCCGGGATCAATTCGTTCAACCACGGCACGTTACGCGTCTGCGTACCAGTCTGCCAGTGTTCAGTCAAGGAGTACGTCGTACAAACAATCGGGAATTCCTTGGGGTCACCCAGCTGAACAGACGGATCCTTCGTGAAGCGAGCGAGCGGATTCTTATCGGCGCCATTGAAGATATTTTTCGTTGGCGATTCTTGCGGTTCAAAGTGTTCAGGCAACGGGCCGTCGACCATGAGGTACGAGAACAAACGAGCTCTCTGTTCCCAGGTCATGAAGAAGGCGTTATCCTGCGGCGGTTGAGCCGTCGGGAAGTCACCCACGTCATTTTGGATCCACTTGGTGCCGTCCCATTCAACCAAGACGCGGTTCGGATTCCAAGGTTTACCCTTGGCGTCGCAAGAAGCGCGGTTGTAGAGAATACGACGGTTGTCCGGCCATGCGAACGACCAGTTCGGGAAGAGGCCCAAGCCAGTCGGGTCTTCTTTACCACGACGGGTCATCGGCTGCTTCATCGGGTCCATACGGGCTTCGTTGTTGCTGTAGTAGCCACCGTAAATCCAAATACCAGAAGCGGTAGTACCGTCAGCCTGGAGTTCAGAGAAGCTCTTCAACAAGCGACCAGTGCGGACATCGTAACCGTTCATGGCCCAAGCCACGGCACGGAGGTCAGGCTTGCCATCGATGTGATAATCGAAGTTAGCCTTCAAGATCGTTTCCGCACCAGGACCGCCTTCTTCCTTGTAGAGTTCAACGAGGCGCTTCTGGAGCTTCATGATGATTTCAAAGTCAGAGATTGCTTCACCGAGCGGTTCAACAGCCTTCTGACGCCACTGCATCCAACGACCGGAGTTAAGGATCGAGCCGACCTTTTCAAAGATCAAAGCGGCAGGCAAGAAGTAGACTTCCGTCTTCACATCTTCAGGCTTCATGTCAGGAGCACGCCAGAAGGTGGAGGTTTCCGTCAAGAACCAGTCAGCCACAACGAGCCAATCGAGGTTAGCCATAGCCTTACGAGCATGCTTAGCATTAGCCGTAGAGGAGGCAGGGTTCATACCCCAGCAGAAGTAACCTTTAATGCGGTTGTCGCGCATGTGGTTAAAGGTCATCAACGAGGAGTAGTTACCAAAGTCAAGCTTCGGCGAGCACTTCGGCAACAAGTCATAGCAGTAGTCGTTGTCGACCGTAGCATTGGCACCGAACCATTCACGGAGCAAGCTCACGAGGAACTTCGGCTTGTTGCTGTAGTAACCAGCTGCATAGGTTTCCTTGGAGAGGTAATCAGCCAAGGTCGGATGCGTCTTACCATGCGGCCAAGCGAGGTAGCCAGCCATGTCAGGCGTGTTAGCAGCAATGTCGGTAGAACCCTGAACGTTCGGTTCGCCACGCAAAGCGTTCAAACCACCGCCGGAAACACCGATGTTACCCAAGAGCAACTGAACCATACACATAGCACGGCAGTTCTGGCAGCCGTAGGTATGCTGGGTCTGACCCAATGCATAGAGCAAAGCACCAGCGCGGTCGGGACGACCAGAAGCTGCATACACTTCCCAGATCTTGAGCATGACTTCCATGTCCATCCCCGTTACCTTGCTCACCATTTCAGGCGTGTAACGAGCATAGTGGCGCTTCATGACATTCAAGACGCAGTGCGGATCCTGCAAGGTTTCGTCGCGCTTCAAGACCTTCAAATCAGGGGTCTTGAATTTTGGCGTACCCGGCTTTTTGACCCAAGAGTAAGGACCAGTTTCAGAGGTATCCCAAATTTCCTTATGGTCTACGTCATAGCCCCAAGCTTCATTGTCATACTTCTGGGTTTCAGGATTCCAACCAGAGAACGTACCCGTCTTCGGATCGAAACCATAGCCCGGCTTGATCAAGCAAGCGGCGTTGGTGTAATGGATGATGTATTCGCGCTGATAGAGCTCGTTGTCCAAGATGTACTTGATCAAACCGCCGTAGAAGGCGATGTCGGTACCCGGACGGATACGGCCGTAGTAGTCGGCACGAGCAGCAGAGCGGGAGTAACGCGGGTCAACCACGATCCACTTAGCACCCTTATCCTGGGCACGTTCGACCCAACGGGACGAAAGCGGATGGTTTTCCACGTTGTTAGAACCGATCGAGAGGAGCACGTCGGCGTTGGCCAAGTCACACCAGTGACCGGTCATGGAGCCACGACCGAAGGTACGAGCAAGAGCCGGCACCGTGGAGGAGTGGCAAACACGGGCCTGGTTATCGATAGCGATAACGCCCAAGTTGCGGATGAACTTCTGGACCATCCAAGCTTCTTCGGTGTTCAACTGAGCAGCACCGAAAGAGGCGATACCTTCGCAACGGTTAACCGTTATGCCATCTTCTTTTTCAATGAAGGTGGTATCACGGGTCTTCTTGACGCGACGAGCAATTTCATCGATGGCCTGTTCCCAGGTCAACTGCGTCCATTCCTTGGAACCAGGACGGCGCACCATCGGATGCAACACGCGTGCAGGGTGATTCTGAGACTGACGTTCTTTCGTCACGATATTGCGAAGGCCCCACATGGCGGCGCCCTTCGGGCAAAGACCACCAAGGTTGACAGGATGTTCTGGGTCGCCTTCAAGGTTGATCAACTCGCCACCACGTGAAGAGCAAATCAAGCCGCAGCCACCTGCGCAATAACAACAGATGTTCAGTGTTTCCTGAACGTCACGTAACTTATAAGGGGTTTTCTTAGTTGGAGCAGTCATGGCTGTGCCTGCGACGCCAGAAAGCATCGTGCCGCTTCCAAGTAACAATCCACGCTTAAGGAAACTTCTACGAGAAACTTCCATGGGGATCCTCCTGAAAATGAGTGGGGTTTTCTACGAAACCAAAAGCTTCGCTTATAGTGTTTCTGTTTCGAAGAGCTTCTATGGCATTGCATACTAGCCACGCCCATAGTTTGGAGATTTCAAGCGTGTTCTTACAGTGATCTAAGGGGCTAAACACACCTGTCTAAAGGGATTAGATATTGCCCTCAGAGGATACCAAAAATTAGACCAAAGGAGTAGGTCAAAGAAATCGGTATTCCAAAAAAGAATACCGACCCTATACCCCACCCCCCTAGTCATCTTGCTAATTTCGCTAGCCTCTCTAATGAAATTCTCATTTTTAGGACTAAAAAAGATAAAAGGTACACAAAAAATGCACTTTTTATCTGTTACAATTTTAAGAATAGGAATAATTCTCATTATTTTTTAGACTCTATAGGTGTTTTCCCTTGGTTTTGCTTATTTTCTATTAAAAACGATTTTGTTATAGCTTTTATTTAAATCCCACATCAACCCCTTATGGTATGGTAGTATCTCTCCTTTTAAAAAGAGGGTTTTCCCTAAGTTATCTCGAAAATTCCACTTTTTCTTCTTTCTTCTTTCTTCTTATCTAGAACTATACAAAAAAGTTTGCTTTTTTCTGCTTATACGTCAATTTTTCTTGGGTACTCCATCAAAAAGCAGCACTGAATTCTGGCAACACAAACTTCTATTTTTCAGACCTTGCAATGCTGTTTCTCAATGAAACTAGGTAAAAATCTCTACCAAAATTCGTTGAATTCCCTCTTAGAGAAGGAATTTCAGGTATTTATCTTCTTATCCGACTGCAACGTAGTGTTTTTTGAGAATCTCATACTATGCAATTGAGTTCTTTTCTCATTAAATTTATTTGTGTAATACAAAATTATCTATAATCATTGAAATGTTCTCTTCTAAAAAATTTCTCTACTTCTCAACAGTTTCTATTCTCTCCAAACAGACCTTACTTTCCTTAGAGAAACCGCCAAGGCCTTTCATATGCATCCGAGACTAAAGAAAGGATCTCGCTACTCTATATCGGAAGAAGGTCTTGCGAAGCACCGGATTGTGAGGAAAGTTATTTCTGCTGAATCACGTAGAAACCGCTTCCTCCCCACCCTTTCCAATCCATTTTTTGCACATGTGCAAACACTTTTCCTCATCTCTTTTCTCAACTTTCGTCTCTTAATCTTTCTTGATGATTTTTTTCAACGGTAGAAAGGTTTACTGTGTATCAAAATTTTTTGAAAGAAAATCCATGAGAATGCCAAACTGATTTTGGAGATCTAAAAATTTTTTCGACACGCGCCCCTCTTATTTTTTTTATGTTCCCAATTTCTTTTCTCCTTGTTCCTTCGTTTTTCTTCGCCACGCTTTATAAAAAAATGGTCAGATAAATTCTGACCATAGAAGAGGATAGAAAAATCAAAAGCTAATTTTTGCACATGTGCAAAATTGCACTAGAAATATTGAACTAACATTGACCAAAAAGGCAAAGTGATTAACGAAACTACCGTTTGCAAAGTCGTCAAATCTGCCACGATAGGGCCATTTCCGCCCATACGGACCGCTAATATATAGCAAGAGTTAGCCGTAGGCAGCGCTGTGAAGCAAAGCAATGCGCCTAACTCCACTGAATTCAAACCAGCCATCATTCCGATCAGTACAGAAACCAACGGTACAGCAAGAAGGCGTTCAATTGTCGCAGCAGAAAGCAATTTTCCGTACAAGGAAATTGAAAGCTTTTCCATCCCTGCTCCAATTGCTAAAAGTGCCAAAACTAGTGAAGCAGATCCTAAACTCTTAAATAAACCGCTGATTAAAGTCGGCAATGTCCAGCCCATCGTATTAAAACAAAGTCCCAAAAGAGTGGCCATGATGAGTGGATTCGTCACGATTGTTTTGAGAAGAGCAAAAAATGTTTGGTTTTTGGCCCTGGCTGCTTGAGAAAGGTCTGCTACTGCAAAAGCGTTAGATATCGGCACCCATACACCTAACAAAAGAACATAGAGAGCCGTTCCAAAATCTGCATATAACGATGCCACTAAAGCAAAACCAATATAAGAATTAAACCGGTAGCCACATTGTCGAACCGAAGCATCCGTTCTTGCGTCTTGAGGAAAGAATTTAGAAACGAGGTAAGCAAGAAAAACACCCACCATCATGCTCCCTACTCCACAAAGCAAAAATCGACTCGCACTCGTTAAAGTCAAAAATGCTGATGCCACGCTATTAAAAAGCATTGGTGGAAAAAGGACATAGTAGACGAGTTTTTCGCAACCATCCCACCAAGATTTAGAAAAGTAGGCTCGATAACGAAGCCACCATCCAAGCAAGATGAGAAGAAAAGGATGCAATACAATTAAAATGATATTCATAGCGAAAAAAGAAAGCAGTTGGTCTTTTCTATTATGACGCAAATGCAGTCCAGAGGAAATTCCCTTTTTGCACATGTGCAATTTTGAGAATTGATCATTTTTAACCCCTCCCCTCTTTCTTACTTTTTATTTTTGACCCCTCAAAATTGACCATATCAACCTTCCCCAAAAAAGCTTTCTTTTTGTTCTCAAAGAAGCCTTTTTTAGATAGCACACCAAGACTCCGCAAATACGAAACTTCCCTTAAAACTTTCTTTCTTCAGTCAAATAGACCTACTATCCCTACCTTCGGTCAAACTCGAATTTCTTCTCAATCCCTTCTCTTTATTGATTTTTATGAAACTCTATCTTTTGCTTTTCTTCTTTTCTTCTAGAAACAGAGAGCAAAAATGCACATGTGCACAAATGAACAGATAGACCAATAAAAGAAGAAATAGGGTATGTACTTTACGTGCATTTTTGATGCCTTTTGCACATGTGCAACTTCTCATTTTGCAATTTTTGACCCCCTATTCTCAACAGAAATACCTCTCTGTTTGCTATGTACTTTACGTGCACTTTTTTAGATAAACGGAAAAAATGCACATGTGCAGTTTTTAACAAGGAATTTTTTCTTGGGAATTTCAAAAATCCAAAAGCCATGTATTTTACGTGCAATTGTTTCTCTACCCTTGATATTTCAAGGAAAATAGACTTTTTTGACCTTCCTCTCTTTCCCATTTTTTCTGCTAATGTTTTTGCACATGTGCAATTTCTTTCTTAAAAAGAACTTTTGAATTTGAGTTTTGAGAAGAGATCACAGCAACTCAGATCCCTTTTTGACTTTACTTTTTCCTATCTCAGTGGCCTCTCTCACTTTTTTTCATTTTTTTTTGCACATGTGCAATTGTTTTTTGGTAGAAAGTTTTTTAACCATGGAACTCCTAGATACGCTATAACAAAAAAGAATTCTCTATTAGGAATCTGACTGCTCAAAGTGGTCCCTGACTTCTCCTATCCACATCCTTTGTGCACATGTGCACTTAATCTTCAAATTATTCAATTTTTGAAAATGTACTTTCCATGCATTTTTAAATAGAAGAGGGCGCTATCCCTTGAAAAACAAACATATGCATTGCGCAATATGAAATTTACATACTCAAAAATTAAGCATATCTTTTTGGACAATAAAGAGACTTCTTCTTCCCTAAACAGAGGTTTTTGCACATGTGCAAAAATGAATCCCTCACAAATTTTTCTTTTCATGCACCATCTATTCTGGGCATTAAATGAGATGAAAAATCTTTAATCCTTAAAAAAAATTGCACGCGCGCACTTCATACATAAGGGAAAAAAAGACAAATTAGCCATGTACTTTACATGCATTTTTTGCGCAAACTGATGAGCTGCTTTACCTCTTTTTCTATCTTTTGAACATGTGCAATTTTGCTCATGAAGAGTGAAACGGGGACAGAAATATTCTTCTTTTTGCTGCTCTATGAAGAAAAAGAAGTTCTATTTTTCAGAAAAATGCACATGTGCACAACACTAAATTAGTTATAAAAAATAAAGATTAGTGATGTACTTTACGTGCACTTTTTGTGTTTTTTCTGAGTTTTTTTCCTCAAGTTTGCACATGTGCACATGAAAAAAATAAGGCTCAGAAAGTATTTTTTGCCATGTACTTTACATGCATTTTGGCGAGCATTTCTTCATTCTGTCTCCCTACTTTTTCTCAATTTCTTTTCTATTTTCCAAGAGAAAATTTGTCTGAAACACACGCATTGCACATGTGCAATTATCCCTTTCGTTCTCTAACTTTCATGTTTTTCCCTCACCGCTCACGTCTATATATTGAAGGATGAGTAGGGGATTTTTTCCCACAAATGCACATCTCTACATCGAGTCATTCAAAAGCAAAATCACCTTGTTCTTTCTATTTTGCACATGTGCAAAAAGGAGTTTTTCCATGATGAGAAATCATTTTTTCCTTCATCCTCAATTTAGAAAAATACAAGAATTGCACATTTGTACCCTGAAAAAACAAGGCTAAATTCGGAAAAATTTTCCACCTTTATCCAATTTTCCTTACCTCTAAATAGCAAAAATTTCTCTGAAATACGATAGATTGCACATGTGCAAAACACAAATCTAGAACCGGGAAAAGAGGAGCGTTGATAGATGAAAGTCCCTCCGTTTCTCCATTTTGTATAAAACTTTCCGAGAAATTCATCCTCAAAATTTATCCTTCTGCGCTCCTCTTTTTAGCAAAAGTGCACATGTGCACTTTTGAAGAATCGGGGGGCTAAAGGGGATGTACTTTACGTGCACTTTTTCTTCTCTATTTTTCTAAAAAATATAAAATTTCCTTATATTTCAAAATGTTATATAAATTGCTTTTTCTTTTTCTACTCTTCTCGATCTTAAAAGACTCGCTTTTTGCACATGTGCAAAAGAGGGAAAGCTTGTTCTTTGAGGAAGTAAAAATCTCCTCGCTATGGGATATTATTTATTTTGAAGAAAACCCTTCCCATATAGAGTAAAATTAATCTTTACTCCAAACACTCTCGATCGTCGGATCGTTTGACCAAAAATAGGCGAGACGACGGCTAACTAAACTTTGGGAAACTATGGCCAAAACTAATACCGAGATCGAAGAGAATATTCCCTTCATCGTTAACGTAGATCCTGTTCATAAAAAGGGATCCAAGAAAGGCACTGAACTTGTGCCCTTTGTCGTTGAGCCTGTAGTAGAAACTGAGGAAGAGCGTCGTCAAGTCGAAGATTGGCGTAACTCCATGGTCACATTAGGGGAAGTTAATACACCATCGTTTAAGGATTCGCTCACGATGATGAGCCATCCTCTGTTTGCTTTCCGTCCTAAAAAAGAAACAATGCCGCGCGTCATTGACTGCGGGCGCTACGTTGTCACGCTTTCCCCTTCAAACCACGGCATTCCGACTTATAACGATGCTGACATCTTGATTTACGCAATGTCGCAGATTGCTGCTCGCATTAAAGAAAAGGGCAATTCCATTACGCCGGATATGCTCAAGTACCATTCCGACATCGTTTTTTCTGTCAAAGATTACTTCCGTGCAATCAAAAAGGCCTATGGTGGCAAGCAGCAGCAAGCCTTCCTTGCTGCGCTTCAGCGCCTCAGCACGACAACCATTACGATTTCTGCCGAACGCGAAGTCAATGGGAAACGCGTGAAATTTGAACAAACTGCGCCTGGATTCTTAGATACGTCTATGAGCATGGCCACGATTAACGAGCAAGTAAACCCCATGGCGGTCGTCCGCTTGCGTTTAGCTGACTGGTTGGTGCGAGATGTGGTTTCTTTGAATGTGCTCACGATTCCAGTGGAATACTTTGATTTGGCTCCTTTTGCCAAGGCTGTGTATTTGGTGGCCCGCCGCTACCTTGGCATCCCGCGCGTAGATCTCAAGTTTGCGGAAGTCGGCATGGAAGGGCACAAGATTGAGGAATACCAGGTCCCAGTACCTCAAGTGAAGCTCATTAATGGTCGAAAGATGGATATGTTCTACTGGAAAACATCACTCTCCAATTTGTCGATGTTAATGGGCAACACGCGTTTAATGCGCAACTTTAAACAAGATCTGATTAAAGCGATTGCGGAAGTCGATTTTGGATTCTTTGAAATCGCGCTCACCAATGCTCACCGCCTCAAAGATACTGAGGTTGTTTTCTTTAGAAAACATCAACTGGCAGCCAATATTGCACGAGCCAGTCTCCTTTATGCAGGCTTCCAGGAATTCTACGATACGTTGCTCACGACAGAGATGATTCGTCAAAAAGTCGCCGCCAACGAAGATTTCTAATTTCCTCTTTTCAAAGAGCTTCTTTCAAGCGAGTTGTTGAACAGCTCGCTTTTTTTGCACATGTGCAAAAGCAAATTTTCTCTTCTAAAATAACTCAACTAAAAACTTCCATCAGCTAAAATTGACCCTCATAAGAGATCTTCAGAGTAGGGGTCAATTTTGCACATAAAGTACACACCCCCCTCTCATTTTTGACCCCCAAAAATCGTCAAAAGGGTCAAAAAGTGTCCAAAATTGGCTTTAGTTTTGAGTTTCTTTTTGTTTCAGCAATGTACTTTCCATGCACTTTTAAAAGAAAAAAGTCAAATAAAACAAAGACTTTCTAAAATTTAGAAAAAGCGTTGATTTCTTAAAAAAAGTTATTCACATGAAGTCTTTCTTCTCTTAGAGTAGTAAATTAAATTGGTTGTGACTTTTTGTAACAGGCTGATGTGGATAACTTTAATGGGATAGCCTGTACTTTACATGCACTTCCCTGTACTTTACGTGCAAATCTCTGTACTTTACGTGCACTTTTTTTGATTTGTTCACAGGTTATCCACAGGGCAAAAACTAGCAAAATCAACGAGTTAAGAGTTAAATTGCTGAGAATTTGAGCACGCCTATAATACACTTAATATACTTAATACACGTAAAAGAGGGCTTTTTCTTGAAAATTTCACCCCTTTGACAGGTGGTATATCTCTGTCATTTTTGCATCTTTCCCTAACCTCCTTTTCCTCTTTCAAAATCCTCTTCTCGAAACACCACTTTTTCTGAGTAACCATCTTCTCTAATTTTTTTTTCAACCACCATACTCTTCATTTCGCCCACATATTTTTTTCAGGAACCCCATCTTCAATTTTTCAAGAACTCTAATCTTTGAAAATTCATTCTTCTCAATTTTTGAAATCTCCTTTCCGAAGAAACTTCTCAAAAGAAACGTACCTTCTTCTTAGAAACTTTTCTCTTCTTCTACTTTTTCCGTCTCTTCTTTTTTATTCAACGATTATCCGGTAAATTCTTTTGCGCGCATCACTTCTTTTGCTGCTAGCAAGTCTAAGCGATTAATCAAGCGCTCGACTCCAATAAAAGCTATTCCTTTTCTGATACTCACTTGATACTATCCTTTTATTCTTTTTTTGAAAGAGTATCTACTTAGAGATATCCCTTAGAAGAATAGAAAAACCTCTTGTTTTTCAAAGACTTATAAAATTTTACTTTGCTAAGTCCTTGAGATATATACCATTTTCTGATTAGGTAAGTTTTCCCTCTAAGAGTTGAAAACTGATCTAATCATAGGCATAATGATTCTTATCTAAGCTCAGGACTGAGGAAATCAAAGAATGTCAGCCATCGTCATGTCGATTGCAAACCAGAAGGGTGGGGTGGGCAAAACAACCATCGCCACCCAATTTGCGTTTGACTTAGCTATTAAACATGGCCAACGAGTGCTCTATGTCGACATGGATGCTCAAGGCAACGGGAGTACAGTGCTTCTTCGTGGGGAACCTATTACAGGTACCGAGGCAACGTCACTATTTGATGTTGACTGCAAAGAACTTATTCCTACTCACACTTCTCGAGGCATTGATCTTTTACCGACAGAAAGTAATAGTCGTTTGAGTTATGCCCTTGAAGGCCTTCCAGATGAATACGTCACCGTACCTCGCGATCAACTCAAAATGTTGCGAGATCAGTATGACGTCATTTTGGTTGATTGCCCACCAAACTTAGGTTTGAAGTTGCGCTCTGCCCTCGTGATGTCGACGCATGTTTGCTGTCCTATTCGTTTGTGTGGTTTCGCTGTTGATGGATTGTCCGGTTTAATTGATACCATCAATGACATTAAGCACACCTATAACCCTGATCTTCAATTAGTGGGTGCTCTAATTAATGCATTTGATCGTTCTACATCTCATGTAGCAACACTCGCTGAAATGCAAGCTCAAATGGAAGGGGTTTTATTACCCACCGTCATTAAACATCGCACACCACTTGACCGAGCCAACACTTACGGTATTCCTATCTGGGAAGTTCCAAGTGCTTATCGCGCTGCTCAAGAAATTGACATCGCATTCCGAGCCATTTATGAAAAACTGGGCTTGAAGGTTGAATAATCCATGGCTATCACTAAACAACCCCCACGCAATAATCTCGATTTCGCGGCCATTAAGGCTAAAGCCGAAAAAGTCAATAACACAACGCCAACTGCTAGTGCGGCTGATACTGGGCTTCTTGACATCATCGTCGACCAGATTGATGTTGAGCCACAAATTCGTACCGTTTTTGACGAAGAAAGCATTAAAGAGCTCGCAGCTTCTATTAAAGAACATGGGCAGATTTCGCCAATCACTGTTCGTCGCGCGGGAACACGCTACACCTTAATTACTGGTGAGCGTCGCTTGCGTGCTGTTCGCTCTTTGGGCTTTGCCACGATCAAAGCTATTGTCCAGGACAATATCAAAACCTCTTCTGAAATCACCGTTTCTCAATTAATTGAGAACTTACAGCGTGAGGATATGGGGCCGCTTGAAATTGGCTTAGCGTATTGCAAGTTGATGGAAAAGGAAAAGTGGACAGCAGAGGTTGCTGCGCAAAAAACTGGGAAGTCGACTCGTTATGTTTACCGAGTGATTTCCGTAGGTGCACTCCCAGAAGTTGTTCAAGGCTGGATTTCTCAGAAACTGTTAACCGACACTGTAGCGATTGAAGCGCTCGCTAAGCTTTATAAAGGAAGCGACGCTCCTGAAAAAATCACGCAGAAATTAGAACAAGTGGTTTCTCGTGGGTTGACGATTACGCGTGCCATTGTGGAAGGGTTAAGCCTTCCAGTTAAAAAACCTGTGGCTAAAGCAATTCCTCTTAAGGATGTTCCGCTTACCGTGACAAACGCTTCTGATTTGCGTCGTCAAAAAGGGTTTGAACAGTACGAGTTTCCTGGGACCAATTTCAAGATTCTTTGTGAATTCTCCCATCCCTCGCTCAATAAGGGCAAAGTGACTCGTGGTGCTCAAGTAGTTCCCAATATTGTGCCCAAGGATCGCACCAAAGCGGTTGTGGAATTTGAAGGGAAGGTCTACGAAGTGGCTTGGAGTGACGTAAAGGTCTATGAGACCGTCATTCTGGATAAATCTGGTACTAAACCTAAGAAGGCATAAGGAGGGTAGAGCATGAAGGCCACGAAATCTGAAGTGATCTTAGTTGTGTTGTACTACCTTCTGACACTGAAGAATCCTTCTTTGCAGATGTTAGAAAAGCAGACGGGTTGCTCAAAGCAAACATTGCGTCGCCACTTTAAACGACTCAATCTCCAGTATGGTGTGCAATTGCACTTTGAAAGAAGTCAACGTGCGGCTGATGGTGGGATTGGCACTTATGTGCTTGAAGATACGGGTGTCTTTGATAGCGTAAAAGTGGTGAACCTCATCAACAATCAGCTCAATACACCATAATCCGCGAAAAGACTTTTCGTCGTACAAATTGAGAAAATAACAATAGCCTTGCTGAAGATTAGTTCTTCCGCAGGGCTTTTTTTAATCCTTAAAGTTGTAAAGGGTTTGTATCTTTCCTACAAAGACAATATTAATGTTAAAAACTGTTCGTTTTGAGGAAAATAGCCTTATTTTCAATGGTTTTTGGCTGAGTCGTTTTGCAAAATTGTTATAATTGAGGACATTGAGTGTGGGAGCAAGTGTGGGAACAAAACGACATTTTGCGACCCATTATCTTTGATTGCGAGACTAGCGAAGATGACGGTTAATGCCAAGACAGTAAAGACTCTACCGAATGGCACTCATAGACTCGAAAGAGGGGTCTATCTTAGAGTTCAAAACGACAGAAGATTCTGGATATTACGTTACTCGATAAATAGCCAGAGAAGGGATATAGGCTTAGGTGATGTTGATACGCCTATAGCCACGGTCAGAGCGAAGGCAGCGACCCTTAAGCTGATGATAGCCAAGGGAATTGACCCAGCAGAAAGGAAAGCCCAGCTTAAGGCAGAAAAAGAAAAGAAAGAGAAGATTGAGCGAAAACAGCGCATTCTCTTTAAAGATTACTATATTGGCGCGCTTGAAAGAATTAGCGAGCAGAGACGGTGGCAGGGGGATAATCAATTAACCAACTCGATATCCTCAGTAAGGAAGAATGCGCTTTATCTGCTAGGAGAGATTCCTGTTTGCGAGATTACCACACTTGATATTGTGGATACGCTAACCCCTATCTGGGGTCGACCCAAAGGGGAAACGCTACAGCAAAAACTCAAGCTTATTTTTGCTAGAGCGGTTTTTGAAGAGATACGAGAAGATAACCCAGCAGAGTGGAAAGTGCTAGATGGCTTTTTGCCTAGCGTCTCAGCCATGAAAAAAGGGAAGCCCATTAGCCATAACGCAGCGGTTTCAGCAGAGGAATTAAAGCGAGTTGTGAGGTCCCTCATTAAGCAAAAGAATCCTCTGAGTCTTTGTCTAGTTTTTGGAATTCTGACAGTTGGCCGCGTCTCTGAGTATTCAAAGGCTCAATGGGCTGAGGTGTCGGTGAAAGGCAGAACGTTATCTATTCCGCCAGAAAGAAGAAAAGATAAAAAACCCCTTAACTTTATCGTTCCGCTATCGGATCAGGCAATAAAAATTTTGGCAAGGCTTCCAAAAAAGACTCGCTATGTTTTTCAGTCACCCGCGAGAAAAGAAGAGGGTTATCCGTCACAGGCTGCGCTGCTTAAGCGGATTAAGTCAGCCACTACTGAAGACATTTCGACCCATGGAACCCGCTCGACCTTCTCAGACTGGTGCGCCAATAACAACAAAAATTTTCTAGTCTCTGAGAAGTGCTTAATGCACAACGTAGGTGGTGCAGTCTTTATGGCTTATCAGCGCGATGACCTATTAGATAAAAGAAGGGAATTGTTGCAAGAATGGGCTGACTATATCTGCCCTATGGAGTGGTTAGACAGCCTCCAAGAAATCGCCTAAACGACTCCTGAGAGTAAAACAAAGGCGTTACCTACCATAAGGGGGATAACGCCTTGCTTTTCGTGGCTAGAGAGTGAATGTCCTAGCGCGATATGGGAAGCGGAATTGCTCAAAGGCTAGTTTATCCGGCTATTTCCCAAATCGTGTTGGTTTTGCCTCCTGACCATCAAAAGCAGGAGGTTTTTTCTATCCCATTTTTTTGTTGGTTTGCGGGATAATTAGGTATCCATATCCTAAACCTCATACTGATCACTATGGCTGATGTAATCGACCGCAAAGCGGCAACCCAGAACTTCGCAAACGAAATTTGGACCGTTGCCGACATCCTTCATGGCCCGTTTAACGACGACGAATACGGGGAAGTGATTCTTCCTTTCTCCCTGTTACGACGTTTCGAATGCGTATTGGACCCCAAGAAAACCGCTGTTCAAGCTGCGGCAGAGACGCTGGACAAGATGGGTATTCGCGGCGACGACCAATATTCCCAGTTGTGTGCGGTTGCCGGTTTACCGTTCTATAACCTGTCCAACTACAGACTCTCAAACCTTGGTCAGACTCATACCAAGGAAAACCTTATTGCGTACAAAAACAGCTTTTCCAAGAACGTTAGAGACATCTTCGATCACTTTGAGTTTGATCGTATCTGCGAACGTCTGACGAAAAGCAAGAAGATTTACGCAGCTGTCGAGTTCTTCAAGAAGCTCGATATGAACGTATCCGCCAGAACCATGAGCAACCTCTATGAAGAGCTGATTTGGCGTTTCGCGGATTCCAAGCACAAGGCTTCTAAAGAATATCTGACTCCTCGCGACGTCGTTCACCTTGCTAGCTGTCTGGTTTTGAACAGCGACAAGGAAGTCTTAACTTCCCAAAACGCCCTTCTGAGAACCTGTTATGACCCGACGTGCGGCACTTGCGGCTTTATCACCGATGCGATGGACTACATCCGGGAACGGGCTCCGAATGAACTATTGAGAACCCGCATCCTTCCTGCCGGTCAGGAAATCAACGATGTTTCGTGGGCTATGGGCAAGGCAATGATGTTGCTGTACGGCTGTGGGGACGATCAGAAGACAACGAGTATGAGCGATCTTTCCACAGGGATTCGATACGGCAACACGTTAACCAACGATCTACACGCAGGAACGACCTTCGATTACGTGTTCTCCAATCCGCCTTTTGGGATGGATTGGAAAGACGTGCAAGCGGAGGTGAAGGCAGATCCTCGGTTTGCGGTTGGTCTACCCAAAGTTAGCGATGGTTCGATGCTCTTCCTGACCCACGTTGTGCAAAAAATTGCCGAAAAAGGGCAGGGCGCGATCGTTCTTTCCGGGTCTCCGCTGTTTTCCGGTGACTCGGGTAGCAACGCCATCCGCCGGTGGCTTTTTGAAAGCGACGTGGTTGAGGCGATCGTCCAGCTCCCGGGGAGTCTTTTCTACAACACGAGTATTCAGACATACCTTTGGTTGCTGAACAAAAATAAGTCCACCGAAAAGGAAGGAAAAATTGCTCTGGTCAATGCTAGCGCACTCAAGACGCTGATTCGCAACATCGGTAGCAAGCGCTACATCATTTCCAATGATGACATCGCTCGTATTTCCCGCGAAGTTGCCGACTTTAAAGATTCGGACATCACCAAAGTCTGTGACTACCGTGAATTTGGCACCCGAACAGTGACCGTACAACGACCGTTACGGGCCAAGCTCGTCATTTCGGAAGATAGCATCAAAGCTGTCTCCGAACTCAAGCCCATTCAGAAGCTCGACAAGGAAGCTGTAACAGCTATTTGCGACGTTTTGCGCGAAAGTATGGGTGAACACCCCTTGGTATGGAAAGTAACGCTTGAATCTGCATTCAAGAAAGCAAACGTCAAGGTATCGAAAGCGGTCCTCAACGCTATTGTCAAAACCCTATTGGTCCGTGATCCCGCCGGTGAGGTTGTGAAGGACAAAGACGGAAACGTTGAGTATGACTCTGAACTTAAGCAGACAGAAAACGTGCCGCTGTTGGATAACGTTGAGGAATACTTCAAAAAGGAAGTTCTTCCCTTTGTATCGGATGCCGTGATTGATACCGCCGTCATTGATGACCAAGACGGCAAGGTTGGTCCTGTAAGTTACGAGATCAACTTCAATAAATACTTTTACAAGTACGAACCGCCCCGTGATCCCGCAGTAATTGCAGCCGAAATCGTCGCGCTTGAAGAAGAGACGAGCAAGATGATGAAGGGGCTTTTCTCATGACATATTGGTTCGGCAGTCTACCTCATGGTTGGGAAGCTATAAAGCTCAAGTATTTGGTTAATCTTCGTCAAGATGAACCAGACAAAAAGTCCAACTACATCGGATTGGAGCATATTGAACAAGGAACGGGCAACATTTGCGGTAGAGCAGAACATCCCATTGATGGAAATGCAATTCAATTCAACGTAAATGACGTTCTATTTGGGAAGCTACGCCCCTATTTAAGGAAAGTCTGGATTGCAGATTTTAATGGATGTGCATCAAAAGAAATTCTTGTTATGCAACCATTGAAAATCAATGCGGCCTTTCTTTTCTTCGTTCTTTTATCTCATGATTTTATTGAATTGGTAAACGGTAGCACTTTTGGTGCAAAGATGCCACGTTCTGATTGGAGTTTTATCGGAAATCAATTCATTCCCGTCCCACCCAAAAAAATTCAAGAACGCATTGCCAACAATCTAAAGCTGCGATTAGGTATATGTAATCAATTTATCCTAGAAAATCAAGATAAATTGAACCGACTTTCAGAATACCGCCAATCCCTCATCACCCAAGCGGTGACGAGGGGGCTGGATCCTAATGTTGAGATGAAGGATAGCGGTATTGATGGTGTTGGACCTATCGCTGCCACGTGGTTCGTTATTCCTTTCGGTAAAATTGTGCAGTTTGGAAGAGGATTGCCGATTACAAAGGCAAATTTAACTGAATCTGGGGTTCCTTGTCTTTCGTATGGTGGAATCCACGCTAAAGGTAATCGCTTCATAACCGCCGGTGTAAATAGTTTGCCGTTTGTGTCGGAGGATTATATTGATGAATATCCTGAATCTCTGATTGATAAAGGAGATTTGGTATTTGCTGATACATCTGAGGATTTATCAGGCTCTGGTAATTTTTCGTGTATTAGATCAGAAGGAAAAATTTTTGCAGGGTACCATACAATTATTTGTAGACTTTCAGAACGGTTTAAAATCAATCATATCTTTATAGGGTATCTGCTTGATTCGTCGGTGTTTCGTCGACAAATCCAAAGGCGCGTTACCGGCGTGAAAGTTTATAGTGTAACTCAACAAATATTAAAATCAACTAAAGTTTGGTTGCCGAAAATTGAAGAGCAAGAGAAAATAGCTCGTTACCTTGATGAGAAGTGTTCATTGATAGATTCTACAGTCTCTGAAATAAACAAATCTATTAAGAAATTACAGGAATATCGTTCAGGTCTCATCTCCGCAGCCGTGACAGGGAAAATTGACATAAGCGAGGTCAACCAATGAACGTAGCCGCTCACAAAGAAAAAGCGTTTGAGAACGATATTGTTCAAGGTTTTCAGGCTCAGGGATGGGCTGTATCCGAAAACGATGATGGGTACGATGCGGATATGGCTCTGTATGTTCCTGATGTCATCGAATGGCTAAAAGGTGCTTATAAGGACAAGTTTGAGCGCTTCGCCGCCAATCACAGCGGAACCAGCACCGAAAGAATCCTTGACCACTTGGTGTCCACTCTCCGTAACAAGGGGCCGTTGTGGCTTCTGCGTAACGATACGACGCTGATTGGCTTCGGCGCATTTCGCATGAGCGAAAGCAAGCCTGAGGACCAGCGCAACAAAGATGTTCAGGCCCGCTACCGCAAGAACATCCTGCGCGTGATGCAACAGGTTCATTTCCGAACGGACAACCGTCGGGAGTCTATTGACCTTGTTTTCTTCATTAACGGCATCCCCGTGGCAACTGCTGAGGTTAAAACGAATTTCACGCAGGATGTCAACGAAGCCGTCGAGGAATACAAGAAGAACCGCAAGCCGAAACCCCGCGCAGGAGCGGCAGAAAGTCCCCTGCTCAAGGCGGAACGCGGAGCTGTCGTCCATTTCGCCATCAGCGAAACGGATATTCAGATGACCACGAAGCTCGACGGCGAGAAAACGCGATTCCTGCCGTTCAATAAGGGTTGCAACGGTCACGCAGGGAATCCCAAAGCGACAAAGGCAAACCCTTATCCGGTGTCCTTTTTCTGGAAGGAACTCGGAAATAAGGATGCCTGGTTGGGGCTGTTCCACAATTTCGCTTTCCAAGAAGAGTCTCAGTTTACGGACCAATTTGGGATTGTGAAAACGAAGAGTTCGTTGATCTTTCCGCGTTACCATCAGTGGCGTGCTGTCACCCATATGGTGGCTGATGCCAAGAAGTATGGTGCCGGGCAGAAATATCTGATTGAACACTCTGCGGGTTCGGGGAAGACCAAAACCATCACTTGGACTGCGTTTCAGTTATCCATGCTTCGTGATCAGAAGGGCGATGCGTACTTCGACACCATCTTGGTGATGTCGGACCGCAAAGTGTTGGACAATCAACTATCCAAAGCTGTACGCCAATTCAATACAATTCAGGGGCTTGTTCAGCCGATTACGGATAAGAGGGGGTCGAAAACCGCAGCCCTTGTCGAAGCGCTGGAGGATGGTAAGCGGATTGTTGTCGTAACGATTCAGACCTTCCCGTTCGCAATGGAGCAGATCATTCTCAACGACAAGCTCAAAGGAAAGCACTTCGCTGTCATCTTCGATGAGGCCCACAATTCTCAGGCCGGGCGTAGCTCTGCGCGGCTTAATGCGGCCCTTGGCAACAGTGGTAAAGGCATTCCTGAGTCCGAGACTATTGAAGAGCTCCTGACCCGTTTGCAGGAGTCCCGTCGTCGTCCCGACAACGTGTCGTTCTTTGGCTTCACTGCGACGCCGAAGCATCAGACGTTCATGCTGTTTGGTCGTAAAAAGAACGGCGAGGCAATTGATCTCGTCAGAGACCAGATCACCGAGGACTCTCCCGACTCTGAGAAGCCCGTCAGTTTCGACCAATACCCGATGCGTCAAGCCATCGAGGAAGGCTTCATTCTGGACGTTATGCAGGGTTATTTGCCCTATCAGACGGCCTATAAGCTGTCGTCGAGATCAGAGACGGACAAAAACACAAACAAGCGTGTGGACGGGGACGCAGTTCGTCGCGGTCTTGCTCAATGGAAGAGTCTGCATCCGACCAATGTGACGCAGAAGGTTAAATTCATCATTGATCACTTCCGCAACAATGTTGCAAGTATGCTGAATGGGCAAGCCAAGGCCATGATTGTGACCTCGTCCCGCGCCGCAGTCGTTCGTTATCAGAAAGCGTTCATTGACTACATTTCCAAGCATCCGGAACAGGAAATCCCCATTCTCCGTCTCGGCGTGCCTCTTGCCGCCTTTTCCGGTGAAGTAGCTCCGGAGTCGGCTGTGCATGACGAAGACAAGTTCGTCAGTGACGAAAACATGGTGTGGGTGAACTTGCTCAAGTCCGATACCCCCTATACCGAGCAGAACCTCAACTCCAATGTCGATTTCGGGCAGGATGGGGCTTTAGAGCGAGCTTTCGATACAGACGATTACCGCATCATGATCGTGGCGAACAAGTTCCAAACCGGGTTCGATCAACCCAAACTCTGTGCCATGTACATCGACAAGATCATTGGCAATGAAGTCGAGATCGTACAGACATACAGCCGCGTCAACCGCATCTTCCCGGGGAAGGATAGGACCTTCATTGTTGACTTTGTCAATGACAAAGACAATGTTGTGAAGGCTTTCCGTCGGTACGATCAGGGGGCCGCTATCAACGAGGGGCAAGACCCGCAAGTTCTGGAAAAACTCCGAATTTCGATCCTTGACGCCGGCATCTTTGACGCTGACAGTGTGGAAATTTTTACGGGTATGTACTATGCGCCTCAACTGATGAAGATCGGCACACCAGATCCCGATGCCCATAAAAAACTTGAGCTTGTGTTTTCCGATCCTGCCAACAAATACATGGAACAGCTTCGCCTTGCTTACGAGCGTTGCAAGAATCTTGAGCTTGAGCATGAGAACGCTTTGGCTTGTGAGGACGTAGAACGGGCCGCAGCAGCTGATAATCGCCTCAAAGAGGCAAGCAAAGAGTATCAGGCTCTCCGCCAATTCAAAACGAATCTCGGGCGATTCGTCAGTGCGTATAACTACATCGCGCAAATCACCTCGATCGAAGAAGGTTCCTTGGAAGGGTTCGTCACATATTGTGCATTGCTGAACAAACGGCTTTTGGGCATTACGCCGACGAAAGCCGACCTCACTTCGGTCATGCTTACGCACTATGACATCAAGGCGTTGCAGAAACCCGAACCCAAAACGACCGAAGAGGCCGAACCTCTGCGGCCTATCTCCGGCAACGGAGCGAGAGAACCTAACGGGAAACTACCGGAGTTCCTTCGCGACATTTTGGATCAGGTTAGTAATTTCGCCGGTGACACCGCTTCCGTTGAAGATGCGCTTGCGTACTGCTACACCGTTTCTGACAAGGTGAGCCAGAACGAAATCGCCAAATATCAGGTGCTGAACAACAATCGTGAGACCGCCAAGATGGGAGCCATGACCAATGCCGTGACTCAGGCTGTGTTTGACCTTTTGGCCCAAAACAAAGTCTTTGCAGCAATGGTCGCTAAGAACCCCGCCAAGAAGGACGAGTTGCTCAACATCGTCTATAGCTTGATCCGTAGCCCGCGAGTTACAAATGCTCAGGTCAAAGAGTATGAGGAGAGCCCGGAATGACAGATGCCGCCAACGCCTGCGAAAAAGCTCGCTACAGTGAGCTTCTCTTTGTCGTTACTCTCCATAGTTGAATTGCGCCATAAACTGCGCGCCTTTACTCTTTGCGTCAAGCCATTTTTTTAGATCAGTATGGCGCCAGCGTGGTTGACCGTTCCAGTCATCTAGTGGCAGTGGAGCTTTGCCGTCCCGTACCCACGTGTTCCAAGTACGTGGGGTAATGTCCAATAAATCAGCAATACTCGACGCGGCATAGCAGCGCAATACTTCATCTTTTGCGTCCAAAGCCTTCAAACACTGTTGAGCTTTTTCTTTCGTCATTTTCCCTTTTCCCATAGTGCGCTCCTTACATAAACCCCTTTTGGTCAAAACGTTGTTCAGCCTTAAGCACTGCTGCGGATAATTTCGCCATTAAGCGAGTCATGTCGTGCAGGTGTTTTTTGACCTCTTGTTTGAGCAGCGAGACTTCCGCCTTTTTTCCCTTCATTCTCAGCTCATTGATCAGCTGATTCTTCTTTCTGATTTTGAGTACATAGTTCTCCACAGTCCCTAAGTCCTCATCAAGTCGAGTAACCTGTGTGCAGAATCGCTTCTCCTTTTCTTTGTCTTCCTTGATAGGGGTAATGAATGTGTTCTTATCTCTAAACTCGTGAATCATTCTGTTTATCTCCCAAAAATTGCATTCTCTCAGTAGGAATTGCTGGCGTTGTTGGTCTGGTAGTCCTAAAACTCGTATAGCCGTTTTGTAGATTGAATTAAATATGTCGTTAGTCACTTCTCGTTTTTGACCAGTGAGGATTTTTGCCCCATACTTACCGTGCAAAAGCGCGCCAGCTACATAGTCATAAACGAGTCCTCTAGGGAATCGCTCAATCTCATCTTTCATCAACTTACAGCTCGCCTCAATACTGTTTAAAACCAGCTCAATCTCCTCACCACGGAAAACGAAATCGCGAGCCTTACCTTCAACCTTTGCTTTATAAGCTCGAATAATCGCCGAATTTGCCTCAAAAAGCTGATCACAGTAGCCATTAGCCAGTCTTGCGTCTAGCTCCTCATCAAACTGACGGTGTCGACCCAAAAAGAAGGTGCAGGTATTAAAGATATGGTGTATCCCTAATAACTCATCTTCAGTAAGATCTCCTGTCCTAAGCTTGAGGAGCGCTGCTATTTCGGTAGTGAGAATTTCGTTCTTAATCGTTTTTGTGATCCGTGTTTGAAAAGTTGGGTCAAAGACTCCTTTAGGTACATAGGGCTTTTTAGCCTTACCGTTTTTCCGTTTATTCTTTGAGCTAGGCACAGTCGTTACCTCATCGATTAGAAGGGGATATCTGCGTCATCAAAGGACTCGTAAACTGGTTGCGCTTCCTGTTGTGGCTGAGAAGCTGCCTGAGTGCGGTGAGCAGTTTGAGGGGCCTCAGTAATGAATTTGTCACGGCTTCCTGTCTTTAATGGGAAGTCAAAAGACTCGACCAAGACAGAAATTACAGAGCGCAAGTTACCTTCCTTATCGGTATAAGCGCGAGAGGAGGGCGTGCCTAAAACCACAATCGGGTCACCACTGCGTAAGTGCGCAGCGATTCTTTCAGCAACGGTATAGAAGGCAGTGATTTCAAAATACTGGTAGCTATTTTGATAATTGCCGTTTTCGTCACGTACTCTGGAAGGGGACTTGACCCATGCACGTAATCGTGGGACGTCCTTATTCTTTGTTCGGTCAAGTTTCGGGTCATTGTGAATGTAGCCAGTGACGTGGATAAAAGCTTTTTCCATTTTGTTAGTCCTATAAAAAGAAGCCCCCTCAGTCGACGTGACCGAAGGGGCAAAATTACTACCATGGCAGGTAGGTGAGGTATTAATCTTTTCTTTTGGGTATGTAAAATAAGTGGTTGGAGGTTGTTAGATTAGTGGTTGGTAAATCGCTTTCTCAGGACGGGCTTTCCAACTAGTTATTTACCAAAGTTGATTTCCAAGAAGGTAACCATTTATTTATGCAAATGAAGATTCAACGATATTCAAGACTTTGTTAATGTCTCGTAGCTCCGCTTCCCCTAGAGGCATATCAATAATGCGCTTAATAATCTCTAGCTTAATAGCCTCAAGGTTAACGTTATATAATGGTGGATACTCAGTTTCTTCTGCCACAGTAGGGTTCTCAAAGAGAGTCTCTGGGAGCTTATCCGTGGTCACAGTCGACTTATCCTCAGCGCGCATTTTTCGCTCTCTGGTCAGTCGGACGTTATGCTCATGGGCTAATCGTTCAAAGTTGCTGGTATCGATCCCTAGGGAGTTATAGACGTAAGTGATACTCTCCAGAGTTTCTAAAGGGATAGTCGTTTTCCCGGATTCAAGTCGAGATAAAGTAGCACCACTAAATTTGGCTAACTTAGCAATAGTGGTCTTGGTCAGTTTGCTTTTTTCTCGCGCTGCCAAGAGCGCAGCACCGAAAGTCATAGAATCACTGTTCATTGTGAGTCTCCAATAAAAAAGGACTCTTTACTTACTAAAGAATCCTGTGTAAAAAGTGCATACTTGCTTAAGTTGTTCGATTAACTCTTTGTCGTTCATAATTTCTCTTTTAATAAGGTTTTGATTCGAGCCAGAAGACGGCGCCAGAAAGAGGGCTTGACCTTCTTAAGCTCGGGAGGCAATCGCCCTTCGTCGGGATCGGGGTATGTGTGAGATACCCCGTCCCAGTCGTGCGTGCTATTGATCTGCTTGTAGGGATTTTTAATACTGACCATCGAAATACTCCGAAGGCATAACTTGCTCGAAGATCGTATAGACCCGTTTACCTATCATTTCCATTTTGTACCCTAAAAAAGAAAGGCGGCACCAAGGCCGCCGTGATAGTTAAGCAATCTCAGGATCTGGCATATACGGATCGTCAGCCGACCACGTGTGAGGTGGTTCAGGCTCGGCGGTATCGTCTACCGTTTCCGCGTTAGGCGTTGCTTGATCTTCGTGCGTGATCTGCCCAGCAGGTACGGGGTTAATATCCTCAATATCGCGCCCCGTGTCGGCGAAAACCGCCGTAGCCACATCGTGAGGGGTTGTAGGCTCGTCGCGCTCGGTCTTCTCTTCGGACTCGATGGCACGAGCTACTTCAATGCTCACAGGCAGGTACTTAAATAATCGGCGTACTGCGCTTTTCTTCGCCATTTCTTCGAAGTGCGTAACCCAAGGACTGAATTTAGAATCCCCACCTTTCGACTGAAGGCGAATTCGGTTAATTTCGGTTGCGGATAACACTTCGAACTGCACACCGCCACCCTTTAACTTAGCCACGGCGTAAACGTAAACGAGCGGCCCCGTATCGGTTTCTTTGGTCGGCTTATGCTCGATGTACGGGTTTAAGCCCAAGCCCCAGTCGAAGTGATCTTTCTGATGGACGGCGTAAGCTTGAAGGCTGATGATTTCGCCCGAACGTCTAGCTAAGGCGATCATGCCACGGTATCCGATGATTAATTGGCAAAGCGTTTGCCCCTTGCTTTTGTACGGTACAAGGTGGCAATGCCCCAACGCCCCTCCAGGCTCTAATCCCAACGAGGCAGCGTTAAGTACTGCACCGAAGAAACTCGGCTTTGAACACTTATAAAGCTCGGGGTTCTTAATGCACTCACTAAGAACAACTCGGGTTAAGCGGTCGGGCGTGAGCGTCTTCGGCATAGCCATCGCCATTTGAGCTTGAAATTGCGACCCCTTAAGAAGATCTTCGAGCGTCTTCTTTTCGCTAACGTGGGTAACTGCGCCACCGAGAGAACCGCCACCAACTGCGAGGGCGTTCTTTAGGTCTTGACTTGTATTAGCCATAGTAGAAACTCCTTTATTTTAGGTAATTAGGAAATGCGCAAAACGCGCGTTGTTGAGGTTTTGGCGAACTGCTTGTACATATCTGGGTGGGCTTTCTTAAAGTCCGTTGAAGAGAAGCGTGTGCTTTCTTGCGTCTTGTACGTACAAACCTTTTCGCCGTTAACCGTTAAGCCTTGGGCGTCCTTGATCGATGTAATGAGCAAATCTTGATATTCGCCCTTCTTGCCCTCTAACTCTTTGATCTGCTGATTGAGTACCGCAATCTGATTGATGTACGCGGACTCATCGTTCGTAGCCTCTCGCATATCGCCGTTATCGTTTGGGAATAGCTTCTTAACATCTTCGGCGACCGTTACTTCGGGCGGCACCTTAGCCAACACGTGGTCGACCCAGAAGGCGCGGCACCTTGCGGTAAGCCCTTCAATAAGCTCGTCATCGCGCTCGACCCAGTACACACGGAAGTCGTTACCGCCGATCAATACCGCGACCGCGAAAGCCTCAAGCCCCGTTACAGCCATGTACCACTGCACTTGGGTTTCGTAATAGATCGGGATCTTGTGTTCGCTCGTGATCTTACCTGCCTTGATTTCGCCCAACTGAGAAGCCCCCCATTGATCCGCGTAGTAAGCGTTCGCGGTTTTGCATTCGAGACCCCAGTTAGTCGTTAGGCAACGACCTAGGGCGTTAGCTTGACCTTCGCCCACAACGCGAACCGTGCCAGAGATCTCAGGGTTAATGATTGCGCGGTCGATATTGGCGATTTGCCAACCGTCATCGCCACTGCGCAGAAGGTAATTCACGCGTTGTACTTTTAAGCCCGTACGGCGTTGGAACTCTTTAGCCACGATATCCTCTTGGACGATCCCCCAGTAAGCAGCCTCACTTGGAACATCATCGGTCGGCACGTCATCGGTAGTCTTATCCGCCCATACATCAACGGGCGACTTAAACTTGCTAAGTCCGAGGACGGCGGCAATGTCAGAACCGCCTAAACCGTGCTTACGGATCGATAACCACTTGACGCGGTCATCGTTCGCGTTAATTCGAGTAGATGAGAAAAATTTCATTTTTGCGACCTTTTTAATGAAGGTGGTAGGGGTAATGTGCTTCGATCCAGTGAGCTAGTTCAACGCCGTAATTAGCTTTGAGGTAGCAGAGCGTTAGGACTAGCAAAAAGAAAAGCGCGATACCGACAAGGAAGGTCAGTTGCTCGCGCTTTGTTTCGTCTGGAAGGTGTCTTCCAGCAAATAGGGTGTAGAGGAAATCAATCATTTTCGATCCTCCAAAAAGAAAAGCCCCGCACTAGGCAGGGCTTTATGAAAATTAACGGTTAAGTACTAGGTGTTTGTATTGAGGCAACTCTTTTACAGAGTAGCCGTGCTTGTCCAAAACAGGCTCTAGCAACTGGAGATTGAGGTCATTGAAGCACTCCCATGCTCTTGGTGCTAGTGGCGACTTTGCAGACACTAAGAAGTGATAGAACGCGTCCTCAATTGGCTTAAAGAGATAGCTTCTCAAATAAACCGCGGTTTGGATAAGCTTCATTTCGTCTTTGCTCAAAACCGCCCCACCATCTTGAGGCGGTGGCGTTACTGGTTCGTCCATTCCCTCTAACAAGTCAGTCGCCTGTAAGAACTTCATCACGGTGACGAACTCAGCCTTCTTGAGTTCTTGGTAGCGCGGTACTTTAAACCGCTCGTATAGCTCGTGGTAGACACGCTGATAAGCTAAAGAACTGTTCTTAGCTAGTCGACTGACGGCGGTACGTACTAAGTACTGCTGCGTGACGTCGATGGTGTCAGAAGGCATTGTGTAGCTTCCTGTCTTACGGATCGATGGGAGTACTTCAGAGGTTACCCAGCGTTTGAACTCTTTCGCCTTTTCGAGCTTAGAGCCGAAGATGAGGCAGTAGAGACCAGATTCATTGATGACATTGACGAGTTGATTTCTTCCTTTGGCATCAAGAATTCGCATCTTTGAAAGGTCTTCAGGGGAAACGTGACGTGCTAGCGCGTCTTTGGCATCTTTATACCCCAGAGCCCTGACGACATCAATTGCGACAAAAAGGGGAGTTTCAGGATCGTTGTTCGTGCGAATTTGGTGATCGCCGAAGGTGAACTTTAATAAGCTAGTCATAACTTATTCCTACTGTGAAAGTGTCTCAACACTCGCAGTCTTACGCCAATGAGAATGCGAGGCCTATGAGGTTGGCGTATCGAGACAGTAGGTATCGACCACTCGCAAGAGTGCCTCATAGGCTCGCAATTTTGGAATCTTGTTCACCTATGTATGAGGGGGGCGAAACACCCACCCCATATCTTTGGTATAAAAAAACCACTTCTAGGAAGTGGATCTACACCACCACTGTCTTCAGGACGCCAATCCCGACCGTATCTTTTTCATACGGCACTGCTAGTATACCCATAATTCAGCTCCTTTGTAAAGAGCATGTAAAGCAAAGCCCCGAGGTCGTTAGACGCTCAGGGCTATAGATTGTCGCTACGGGTGATTTCAATCTCAGATCCGTAGAGGCCTTCCAAGTCAAGGAAGGACTTTAAACGAGTCCGACATACAGTGTCAGACTGTGCCACTTCCGAATCTATCACAGAATACTTTGGAAGTCGACAGCTATCATTACCAATTTCATAGGGTGGGCGAGTTCAACATGTGTTTCGGTGTACCTGGGGCTACTCGATATGATTCTTTCTTGTTGGCAATGATCTGATTTGCCTGTTCTTTGAGTCGTTGCATGATCCACATATAAGCACTAGAGCCAACAGTGTAGTTAGCCTCAGCGAGCATCTGGACTCGATCCTCTCTATTTAGTTTGTCTGCACTAGCAAAGGCTTTTGTGTCTCCTTTAGGATAGACAGCCATCGTTGCACCTCCTTTCTGATTCAAAACGGAGAAGGTAGGGACGTCACTGGGACCGTCTGCTACATATACCATGTTGCAGAATTGCACCCGTCTATTTTCCATTGGAATTTTTGAGTTTACATCGATAGTTGATCCTTCAACGATGCCAACTCCTTTGTTGATTTCAAAGAGTGCACGGGTCTTCGTTGTATTGTCCAAACTGTAAGCGATTTCCGAGAGTCGTTTGATAGACGGGTCGTTTAGGTCTGTTTGGTCAATAAGTTCAGCCCCCCATATTTTCTTGACATACCGAGCGATTTGAGATCCCTCAATCATCTTCTTGAACCCAGTACTAACGATGTAGTTTTCGAAGACAATTCCATACTCTCGATATTGAACATCATTGTTCATGTCGTGTATTTGTTTAAAGAGGTCTATTGCCCCGTCGTAGAACGTTAACTTGCCTCCAAGTTCTGTTAGCAACGTGTTATTAAGACCGTCAAATGGTTGTCCTGGTTGGGCAAGTTTGATGAACCTGTTTAAGTAGTAGGTGTCTTCATTAATATCGAGTCCGCTCTGCTTGTATTGAGAGATTTCTGCATTCGTTTGTCGCCAAAATTCGTCTCCATCCACCTTGAAGTGACGGAAAATGGGCTCTTGCATGTACCCAGTAATTAGAGTTTTATCAAAATCCCAAACTGTGGCAATTACGTCGCTCATAAGCGTATCCCTATGAAAAAATGAAGCATTAATAATTATTTTAGCACTGGGTAACGATGGCTTTCTAAGTATCGCAGGCACCGCCAATAGTCAGCCCCAAACTGAAGCAACATCCCAAGGTGAACCACTTCGATGAGACCACATCGAGAATGATTACGAGATGATCACAATTGAAAGAATCCATGGAAGCCCTCAGCTAAATGCTCAGGGCTTCGGTTGACCCTTTCACCCTAGACATCAGACTACTGAATGGCTTTTTGTGCCGTTATCGCACCCATTCAACCCTTAGCACGGTCTTATAAAGACTTTCTAGGATTAGCTCCCTCAGGTCGTAGAGCCTCACTCGCACTCGCCACATTGCCGTATGTGGGTCTTCGCGGTCACTATGTGGTAAATTATCAATACCAACTTAGGTAAGTAAATAATACCTAAATAAGCGCCAATGTGGTTATATAAAGTTACCGCGAATTGCATTTTGTTTGACCTATATCAAATAAGAAGAACTTGAAGGTTGGGGACAGAAGGTAATAAAAAAGTCCCGCACATTGGCGAGACTTTCAAGAGGAGAAGATGAAATACAGCGAACTACAGGTCACGAGCATTGAAACTTAGTACCGCACGCCCTATGACTGTCACGGACTCTATATCGTCAATGATAATCGGTGGATACTTCTCGGAATTATCAGAAAGTAGTCTGACTTTTCCGCCAGGTAGTAGCTGAGTTCGTTTGATGAATACCCCTCCAGAGTAAGCGACAACGTAAATCCCGTCATAGCGTATATTGCGCTGGGAGGTATCGATGATGATGAAGTCACCAGACTCTAAGGTGGGGCGCATACTATCTCCGTGGGCTGTGATGATATGGAGATAATTTCTGCAAAATGGGGATTTGATCTTAGCTGTCAGCCAATCATTTTCCACGCGCAACATTTTAACAAGCTGGAACGCATCTTCTTCGTTGCCACCATAGCCACAAGAGCCTCTCACATCCAACACAGGAATAGAGATTTCATTTTCGTTTGGTTCTAAGGTTTGGGGGCGGTCAAAAGAAAGGTCTCCATAGCGCAAAAAAGCGGGAGTAACACCAAACAGTTCCGCCAGTGACTCAATGTTTTCCTCGCTCGGATTCATATCTCCGTTAACCCATTTAACCACGCTCACGTGGGATACATTGATCTTTCTTGCAACATCTCGTACTGAGAGTCCTCGTTCTTTTCTTAGGCTCGTTAGCCGTTCACCTAGTGTCATATTGTCTCCTTAAAGGAAATATCATATTACCAAACAGTAGGGTACTATATAGTTACCTGTTTTGTCTTTTTGTGGTAATATATTGGTACTAAACGACTTATGGAGGTTCTTTGTGGCTACCGTTTCAGTTAAAAAAGCCATTAGTAAAGTGGGTACTCAACAGCAAGTGGCGGATTTTTTGGGGGTTTCTCGTCAGACCATCAAAGTCTGGGTCAGAAATAACAGGGTGTCGCCGAATTATGTTGTGCGCTTTTGCCAGATTACTGGGCTAACGCCAGAGCAAGTGAATGGCTTCGCTAAAGACGTTCTCACGTTTAAGAAAAAGGTCGAGTCTCGGCGCGAAGGAATGCCAGCATCGGTCATAGGTTGACCCAACGAGATACGGCGCGACTAATAACAGATTAAAGAGGGTGACGTGAGTTATTCAGCACAAACATGGGCACGAGCACAACAAGTGGGCAATTCAACAGCGAAGTATGTCCTCCGTGAGCTTGCGTATTGCCACAACGGAGAAACAGGGCTTTGTTGCCCTTCCCTGCAAAGCCTGTGCGACGTGCTCGAAATCAAGAAGGCCGACACCGTGCTCAATGCGATCCGATATCTCGAAGAACACGGGTTTATTTCCGTTTTGAAGAAGTCGGTACGCGTTAAGGACTATTGGCACAACGAGTACCGCTTTATTGGTTTTGACCCGAACGAATGGACGGCGACGACGAAGAAAAAGGGCAGGGCAAGTACTCCAAAAAATGGAGTTCATAACCTCCAAAAATCGGAGTCGAGACCTCCAAAAATTGGAGTACATGAGGAACAAAATAGCGACCCAAGCACTCCAAAAATCGGAGTGCATGACCTCCAATTTTCGGGAGAACGTACTCCAAAAATCGGAGTGCATGACCTCCAAAAATCGGGATGTAACAAGGAATATAAAGGAAAGGAACAGGGAATAGAAGGGAATAGATACGCGCGCGAGCAACAACCAGCAAAAGACGAGTCCGTCGCTGACGCTTCGGATTACCTCCCTTTTGATGACGAGCTTTTAGACGAAATCCCGTTTCCCGAGGATGAGCTGTTCGATGACTTAGCGCCCATCCCCACGGAAACCAAAGTCGAGAGCAAGCCAAAGCAAAAAAGGGCAGCTAAGCCAAAGGAGTCAACGGACGAACTCCAGAAGCCCGAAGGAGTGGCCGACACGGTTTGGACGGATTGGTTGAAGCACAAGAAGCGTAAAAGCGTTAAGGCGACGCAATACATGGTCAATGCCCTGAAACGCGAAGCCGACAAAGTACCAATGACCCTAGAGCAGGCGATGGTCTACCAACTCGAACAGGGCTGGACGGGCTTCAAGGCTGAATGGGTTAACAACAAACAGAACTCTAGACCAGCGTGGAAACGTCCATCGCCTTTTGACGACATTTCCCACGTGGACTCTTGGGATGAAGATTTGAATTCATGAGGGGATAGTCATGGCACTGAAAAAACTGGATTTAGAAGCTCTTAAAAACATGGTTAAAAACGAGCCAAGCAACAGTGACCTACTGCCAAAAATGGTTGAGAAGGTCTTTCATTGCCCAGTTCACGGCGATGTTATCGATTATGTGCAAGAGCATGAAGAGCCTAGCCACTGCCACTTGTGCGAAGACGCTAAGCGCAAAACTCAAAGAGCCCTTGATGACTTAATGCAAAACGAATTAGCACGATACCGCCAATTTCGAGAATTCTTTGGCGAATATTTGCCTTTTTCCTTGGTTGACCACAAGCAAACCTTTGAGAACTTCGTGCTCTCCGATCAAGGCACAACTGAGAAGACAAAGGCTCAAGCACTAGCACTCAAGACGGCTCAGCGATTCGCCATGAGGTTTACCGATCGAATGCTTGAAGGCCACGAGAAAAGCCAGCGTGGAATGATCTTTCATGGACTTTATGGCACAGGGAAAACGCACCTAGCAAGCGCCATTGTCCAAGAAGTGAAAAAGCAAGGATGGCATCCCCTCTTTTGGAGCATTGGTGACTTTTTCTCCTTGTTTAAGTCGGGGGCGTCATTAGCGCATTTGCCACTAAAGCACCACCTAGCCAGAGTCCCACTACTTGTCTTGGACGAAGTCGGTCGCTCTACGGGCAGTGAATTTGAAAACAACCTGCTTATGGGGCTTCTGGATATGCGCTCCAAACTGGGAAACCCCACAGTGTTTCTCACCAATCTGGAAGGGAAACAGTACAAGGAAATGCTCGGGGGTGCTATCGCGAGTAGAAGCAGCGCTTATTTCTGGAGCGTGGCTTTTAGCTGGAACGATTTCAGAAAAAATCAAGCCACCAAACAAACGACTTACGAAGAAATTTTTTAATGAGGAGTGAAGCACAAATGAACGAAAAAAACGAAACCACAACGAGCCCGCTTGAAAACCCATGGGGAAAATGCTCCGTTCACGGATGCCCAATTAGTGCGTGCGTCAATAGCAACGGGAGGCTTTTTTGCTTGTACCACAGAGGTGTTCCAGAAAATCACTGCGATGCGGTGACTGAGAAAATCAACCTCCCAGAAATGAAAACACTGATTCACATCGCCCATTTGTTTGAGCGAGTCCATACGCTGATTGACCAGCGCGCATTAGCCACAGAATTCAACGCTTATGCAACCAAGCTGAATATTGCCGAACGTATGCGCAAAAACGAAAACCCAAGCTACATCCCCATTGTGGTGGAGGACAAACTTCTCCCCGAATGTGGTCCAAGCTTTCATGAGGCAATCCCAGCCAACAAGATCCTTGTAGCTATTGCCAATTTTCTGAGTGCTAAGGCTGCGCCACCACCAGCCAAAAAGAACAAAGACAATGAGGGCGAAAACGAGCACAGCGCCCCTATCGAAAAACTCTCATCAGAGGTGGTCGACATGCTCAGGAGCTTGCACCAAAAGTACCCAATCGAAACCCACGCAAGCTACGAAGCTGGCTTCCCTTTTTGAGGAGGATGAAACGAAATGACGATGAAACCAGAATGGCCGGAAGACCAAAAAAACGCTTACCGCCGTGGATACGATCTCGGAAAAACAGGTGTAGCACGCCACGCGCTTGCCAACTATTTCAACAGCTATAACGCAAAGAACCAAGAGACTTTTATGAAGGGATACCTCGAGGGGTGGAAAATCAAACAGCATTCCGAAAAAGCAGATTCTGAAAAATGAATCTTACCCCGAAGCTTTAACACCCCCTAGGAGAGGTTTAGAGGACGATAGGCGCATTCAAATAAGTTTCGTGAGAACTTATACCAAAACGAAAGTGAAGCACTCTATGAGGCTCTAAACCGCCTTCTCGATGGTGCAGTGATTTTGATGATTGTTTGAAAGGGAATAAAACATGTGTCGTTATGAATCCGCATTTGAACTTTATGACCAGTACGTCGGTTTAATCGATGAGTACCAGAAGCCCTTAGCCTTCCTCAGAGAGAAAACTGAGTTTGGCGCAAATGTGCTTGATAAAGAGTCACTCTGTGAGAGCTTAATTGAATCGACTGACTTTGAGTGTGTCTTGTTGGACTTAGAGCTTCTTACTAACGAAATTAATGCCGAAAAAACGAATACTGGACACACCCTGACCAAAGAGGAAAAGGACTTAACGCGTGAGCTGATCCATTACGGTGAAATCGCCGCTTCAGAAGCTATGAATGCCCTTAGCCAAAAAGAGCACGACGAGATGATGAGGGAGGCAGACGCGGCCATTTATCCGCCCCCATGCTAAGGGGTGGAGAGCGTCTTTTAGAGTGCCAAAAGTACACGCTTCGCGCGCGAGAGGAGTGAAAAAATGGGCGGATTTGAATTTTTAGTTGTGGTCTTGGTCGCGGTGTTAGCCGTGCTTGCTTTGAATAGTTAAGGAGGGAATCGGTGAAAGATTTTATTTATCCGTGGGACGAGAAGGACGATATCGCGATTTCGAATAAGCCCAAGCGTTGGGTCGAGGGCTACACGGACGGCCGCGAAACGTGCGTGATTACCATCGAGCAAAACGACCTTATCGCCTCGTATAGCGAAGAGGAACAGCGGGAATATTACGCAGGGCGAAAAGAGGGCGGAATTCGCCTTTTTGCGCTTATGTACTCGAACCCGAAAGTCAGACCTTATGACGAGTGGAAACCGAAAAAGAGAGGCTAAGCGTGATCTTGTCTTTTGAGGTTTTGGGTGCGGTAGTACCTAAAGGACGTCCTAGGTTTACTCGGTTTGGGAGCGTGTACACGCCGAAGAAAACAACGGACTACGAGAAACACGTTCACAGGCAAGCGGAAAAAGCTTTGAGCGAAACACAAAGTCCAGGACTTATTTCTTCGCCAGTGAGGGTCTTTATTACGGTCTATATGCCTATTCCACAGTCATGGAGTGGCAAGAAAAAACGAGAGGCGGTAGGTGTCGCGCATAGCAAAAAACCCGATTTGGATAACCTCGTTAAATCGGTGATGGACGGCATGAACAAGGCGTTATTTACCGATGATTCTTTGGTGTGCGACATTCGGGCAAATAAGCTTTACGGCGAAACGCCTCGAGTAGTGGTTACGGTTGAAACAGTTGATTAAGAAGGGAGCTTAAACAGATGGAAAGCAAGGAAATCGAGGGGTCTAATGCGACCCATGAAAAATGGCAACACACTGAGAACGGCTTTGGGGGCAATTATCCGCAAGAGGGTAAGCATTGCCTTTTTGCCTTAAAGCCGAACGCTCGTTTTCGATACGAGAAGCGCGCCGACCGCCACCAGAAGGCACGCAGGAAAGAGAACGGGGCTTTTAGTGGTGGGGTTATTGCCTTCGGGTATCGATACACTGCTACACGCATTTATTTGCCTCTTTATTGGGTTTCGGTCTCTTTAGCGGACGTGCAAATGTGGCAACCAACGCAAGCACCAGACTATTACAACGGATATGGGCGCGACGGGGAAGAGTGCTTTTTAACGAAGTGGGATTAATCCGATGGACGAAATCGAACGGCTTCTAAGGAATTGGGGGCGGTGGGCATACGATGACCATAGGACGCGTAAAGGTGTTTCTAACATTCAGATCGTGCTTAACCGCTTAAAGCTTTACGGCGAAAAAGGATCAAGCAGCGAAGATGATCGGGCGGCACCTACGGCGATAAGAACCCAGATTGACGAAGCCGAAGCGATGAGGATAGACAAGGCGATATGCGCCTTACCCTCAGTCCGCGTTGACGATAAGAAAGCGATTAAGCTTTTGCAGATGGTCTATATCACGTGGTGGGTAAGTTTCCCTTCGGCGTGCCGTCAGTGCGGGTTATCCACAAGACAAGGACGCGAATCGATCAAAATCACCAAGGAACGCTTAAGCCGTATTTTGGAGGGTCAAGAATTATTTTTTGGCGAAATTTGACAAATCCAAAAAAGGTGTGTAGTTTTGAGAGTATCAATTGCTACCTCTCATAAGAGCAGACCTTATGACAAATGATTGCGCCGTATGGCGCGTTTGTCATGCCTGAAAGAAACATCAGGCAAGGACTGAGGGATTGGATTGTTGTTGATATCGAGTTGTTTCCTTACAACTAAGAAGTTAAGCCCTTCGAGAAATCGAGGGGCTTTAACTTTTTCAGGCTACGGGCTAGTGCTAGCCCAACGACATGAGGACGGCAATATGTTTGAAGGATGGTTAGGCGTGGCGTTGGTCATGCTACTGTTCGTGTGGCCGGTGTTTGACGATTAAAAGCCTCGCCAACACACGGATGACGAGGCTAAAACTTACTTGCCGCCGCCCTTGGGCTTTGGCGGAGTGTATTGACTGGGATCGGCGTCGAACGCGAGACTCTGTTTTACTTTTGGGAATCTAACTGGCTTGGCCGACGGTGCGCGAGTGACGACCGTAGGCTGCGTTGGTTGGGGTGGGGGCGTTGGCTTTGCAGGCGTAGAGGCTCCCGCCCCTTTTGATTTCGTCATAGAAGTTCCTCCATGAGATGAATGACAAGTGAAACGAAGCAAAGTGCAAACGAGACTTGCAAAATCAAGCCGATCTTTCTAAGAGTTAGCCCTTTGCGATGAATAATGGCCATGGTCTGGTTGAGCGAGTCATCCGCGCAGTCGATTAGACCTGTATAGTGCGCCAGAATCTGCGTAGCACTGACAGGGTCTGCCGCTAAAACGTTGTCAACGTAGAAGACCTGAGAGATGTGGACGCCATGCTCATCTCCGCTACTCCCCCAGGAAATGGTGATGCTAAGAAAGAAGGCAACTGCTGCGCCGAGTGCTATACAAGCTAAGGTAGCCGCGATCGCGACATCCCATTGCGTTATAGCGCGTTGGCTGCTAAAAGCGTTGGCGAGAATACGGTCGTAGTAGCCGAGCGTAAACACGATAAAGGTGGATGCTACCCAGATGTAGTTTTTGGCGATGGTGACCTGCCGCCCATAGACATCGATGTACAGCTGTCGTGTGTGCGCTTCTATTCGATTAAGCGTATCGATGGCGATTTTGATGCTTTCTGAGTAATCAGGGCGATGTTCATCGGCGGTTGTTTCTTCGATGTTGGCTAGCTCGGTCATAGTTTCCTTCTCATTGGGTGTGTGCCGTTTAAAGGCCTCGGATTATGATACGCCCAACATGGCGGTATTACTACACGGGTACGGGCACGTCCTGGAGTCTGGCGGGCAGTACAGCGAAACAATCTTTGGGGACACCAATGACCTTAGAAGAGATCAAAATGCTTGGCTTCTGCTTCGCGCTAGGCAGACGTGTCGCCAATATGCGGGCACTCGCGCGAGACGCGGAGTTCGTTCAACCGAAAAACTCTCAGTGGGTGACTTTTGAGAATAAGCAGCGCGTTCTTATCGACAAAAGTTCTGGAGAAATTTTGCTGGGTCTAGGCGATCAAAACGGAAAAATGATTGATGAGTTGAGTGAAGGTAAGAAAGCGGTACGCGGCGATAAGGTCGGAGACAACACTCTTCTTGCCTACTCTCAAGAGGAGATGGCAGATAGAGCAAATCGCGCCAAAGCGGCAATATACGGGATTTTGGATAGTAGTCCAGGAAACAAGGTTTCCGCGCAGGATCTTACCAAAATACAGAAGGCATTCACGGAGCATTTTCGAGGGAAGTACCCACTGAAGATCGGAAATAAAAACTATTTAGCGACTGTTTCAACAAAAACTTTTAAAGAGAGTTTGTATAAAAATCAGCAATACGCAGAAATATCAGGGGGATTCCTCGATAAGAAAGATATTAAAGACAAAGTCGAAGCGCTATTTTTACTGCATATGGTATTTTCCAGCGCTCGAACAAAAATCAAACGAGGCTGGAGCGAGCCAAGCGGGCTTCATCCAAATGAAGAGTTTATGACACTTTCTTTAGCGGTCGGCGGAAAAGAACTGGTAGTTGATATAAAGCGTAGACGAGGAGGGCGCAAAAATTGGATGAATACGCATTACGCGCATTTTGCGAAAGATGAAGAAATGCGAGCGGAAGAAGTAGAGTTGGTCTGTGTGAGGTGGAAATAAGATAGGGAATGAAAGTGGCAGGATTAGCCGAAGAGGAAACGCGACGACACCGTGCATAGCACCTCATTCCCTGAGTAGCCCGACCCAGCCCCTACTATTTCAAGGGTGGCGTAGTCCGGTCGCCCTCTTTAGACTAGGGTCTTTCACCCTAGCCCCACCGATGTCTGCTTCAGTACAGGCTACTACGATCTATGGATTCATTCTATGACAAGTTGGTTTTGTAAGTCAACAAGGCTGCGGATGTTAGCCCTCTTCGTAGCGGATGGAAGTATGGAGGAGGTCAGGGAAGCGGCGGAGTCGCTAACGATAAGGCAGAGAATAGACAGTGCAGAATTTTTTCTTTGGGAATTGAATGGGTTTGAGCGAGTGACGGTGGGGTTGGTTATCGACTTTCCGTATACCCACAATGCATTCACTTCGCTCTGTCTCTAATGAACCGTAGCGTCCCGTTATGTCGAGCGTCAACTACTACCGTTGATTCATTAACTTCGGCTTCTATTCTATGGTTGAAAACAACAAAAAGTCAACAAAAAAGTAATCGGAAGCCTCCGTGAGCGCGACATTGACCGATTGGTTGCAAAGACCCCTACGTTTTGCGAATCCAATTTTGGATTCGTGATGGATGAAAATTCAGTTTGAGTCAGCGAAATCTAAGCTCCAAATGGAGTTGCCGATCGAGCTGATTGAAAAGTAACGCCCGCCACTTGGTGGGCTTTTTATTGCCTAGCGAGCGTTCGCAGGAGTCGACATGAGATTAGAGGATATTAGAGCACTAGGACGGTGTTATGCACTGGGGTGTAAGCACAGACAAACGAAGGCAGAGACAGCAAATGACGAGGCGCGATGGATTACGATTCACCCGAATGGCAATGGCGCAAAAGCCGGTGGTTCGGGGAATAAGACTGGACGAAGAGTTTTAATCGATAGCGACTCTGGGATTATTCTAAAAGGAATGGGTGGAGCGTTTACGGGCAAGCCATTGTCTCAGATTAGTGCTATTGGGAGGGGTTTAAAAAATAAGTCCTCCAACACCAAGACTGGCGTGACTACTCAGCCAAAAACAGAGATACAAAACAACCAAAACACTCAGCAAAACATACCAGATACAGTAAACGCGAATACAAACAATGCTAATCAGTCTCAGCAGGGGGTAGGGACTCAAGCACAACCTCAATCTCAGGCAGAAACCCAGACTCAGGCTACAGCGCCAGCAAAGACTCCCGATTACGCAGGTCAACGTCAAGCCTTCTTGCGTGGTGAGAAATACTTTAAGGACGCTGACGGTACTGAGTACTATCGCGCCAGCTCTAATGGCGGTTGGATTGAGGCCAGTAAGCTCAAACTCGACTCCCAAAAGGACGATTTTAAGGAAGCAAAGGCTAAGGTCAACTCTCCTGAGTATCAGCGAATCCGCGAGTCTATGGCTAAGGAAGCTGACAAGATGGTGGAAGCTAGAGAGCGTGGTGACCGATACTACAAAGACTCTCAAGGCAACGAGTATGTAGCCTTCTCTAATGGCTGGCAATCTGCGTATATGGCGAAGGGGACAGCCCTAGAGAGTATCCTCAATGAGGAACGGCAAAAAGCCAGTTCTTATGCTCCTAAGAATTCCGCGACCCAGACAGAGCAAAAAACAGAAGAGCGCAGAAGTGCAAAGAAGATTCTGACCGAAGGGGTTAAGCCTGTAGAACGCCCAGCTGAGGTAATGGAGGCTGCTAAGGAGTATCAGGAAGAGAAAGACTGGCGAAAGTTTGAGCTTGAGGAAAGAGCTGAAAAGGCTCAACGTAAGGTAGATAGCGCTAGCTCTCGATTAGGTCGGGCAGTAGGCGCGTTTGGTGGTATTGGTCAGCCTAATGTATCTGGGCGTATGAATGGCGCGATTAATCGTATTGACCAAGCCATGGGCGCTTACTCTCGCGAAAGTGATAAGGCTAGCTCTGCGTGGGAAAAAGCCCAAAATTATGGGAATTCAAAGGCAATTTCTTTGAGGGACCCAGAGGCCCCATATAAGCTCATGGACAAGCTCAACACCTTACTGGCTTACCAAAAGAAATTAGTCGACATTAACAAGGACTTGCGCAAGGTTAGCACTGAGGAAGAGCGCAATAAGGTATTGGCGAATTATGGTCTTAAGCCGGGAGACATCAAAATTCACCCGCGCACTGGTCAGATTGATGGTTATACGCTAGCCAATAACAATGGTTCAATCCGTCAGGTAAGAAAACAACTCGCAAAGGCGAATAAGATTCACGGTACTAATTTAGTTGAAAAGTAATTCAGATAGCCCTGCTAACCGTGGGGCTTTCTTTAAGGGGTGGATATGCCAGTACAGCCTAAGCGTGTAGCTAAGCCCAAGGCGGTGGTTAAGCCAAAGTCAAGGACCCGCTACACAAAAGAGTTAGCAGCGACAATTACCGACTCTCTAGCCAATGGGAAGACTCTCACCTCAATCTGCAAAAAGATAGGTTTTACACCTGCTATTGTCTATCGCTGGACTAAGCAGTTCCCTGAGTTTCACACAGCCTTTTATGAGGCCAGAGAGTTTGGTGACGCAGTCCTAGAAGACTTAGCCATTGACTTATCGGACACGCGAAAAGAGGATATAGAGACTTATGAGTCTTCTGGGGATAAGGGATCTATGAATAGCACCACGACTCGCGACAATGTGGCTCGCTCACGCCTTATGGCTGAGACACGCCTGAAGGTTGTGGCTAGACGTAAGGGAGCGAAAATCACCCAAGAAATCAAGGCGATAAAAGCAACAGAGGCTGAGTTGGTGCATAACTTCACCACTGAGCAGTTGTTTGAGATTACTCATACAAAAATCGATGACTCAACAGAAGAGGAAAAAGAATAAATTCTAGGGAGGGGCTGCAATGAGAAAACCGAGTGCGTCACTCATCAGGGCAGCTCAAAAGGAACTAAAGCGCAGAGCAGCTTCAGTCTCGCTCGCTGCCTTTGTGACCTATACCTATGAAAATTATTCATTAGGCTGGGTACATGAGGAAATATGCCAGAAACTCGATAAGTTTTTGGCTGATGTTATCGCGAAAAAATCGCCACGGCTCATTATCTGCATGCCTCCACGTAGCGGAAAGTCTGAGCTAGTCTCTAGACGTTTTCCTGCCTATGCGCTAGGACGGTATCCTTTTCTCTCCTTTGTAGGGACTTCTTATAGCTCTGACCTCTCTGGAACTTTTGCCAAAGACACGCAGAGAATTATCGAGAGTCCAGAATTTAAGGAAGTTTTCCCTTTGGTCAGAATCCCTGAAAAGGGTACACCGGCTGAGGGTAAGGTTCGCCAGTCTGACCGATTTGAAATTATCGGGGATAAGGGGAGCTATTACTCAGTAGGCGTGGGCGGTACGCTTTCTGGGCGTGGTGCTGACATTCTTGTGGTAGATGACCCAGTGAGCAATATGGAAGAGGCTATGTCTGAGCGAGTCAGAAACTCGACTTGGGACTGGTTCACTTCTGTTGCTTACACTCGACTCTCACCCGGCGCAGGGTTGATTGTGATGGCTACACGCTGGCACCTTGATGACCTGATAGGACGTATTCTTGACGCCCAGTCTCGTGGTGAGAGTGACCAGTGGGAGCTAGTTAATTATCCTGCTATCGCTGAGCATGACGAAAGGCACAGAAAGATAGGGGAAGCTCTGCACCCAGAGCGTTTTGGCTTAGACCGATTAGAGTCGATCCAAAAGACTGTAGGCTCAAAAGTGTGGAATGCACTTTACCAACAGCACCCAGTCCCTGACGGTGGCGCAATGATTAAGGCTGATTGGGTTAAGCACTGGAAGCCTGATGACCTTCCTGATAGGTTCGATACCCTTTGTTTCTCTTGGGACATGACCTTCAAGGAAACTAACACTAGTGACTTTGTCGTGGGTCAACTATGGGGCCGCAAGGACGCGAGTTACTATCTTCTCGACCAAGTGCGAGCCAGAATGGACTTTGTCAAAACGCGAGAGGCTTTTGTGGCAATGGCTGAGAAGCACCCTCATGTACTGACCAAACTAGTGGAAGACAAGGCTAACGGTAGCGCGATTATTTCGAGTCTTAAGTCACTTATCTCTGGGATTATTCCGATAACCCCGAAAGAGTCTAAGGAAGCGCGCGCCAGTGCAGTGACTCCTCTCTGGGAAGCTGGCAACGTTTATTTGCCCTCTCCAGAGATTGAGCCATGGGTCAAGAGTGAGTTTATCCCTGAGTTATTGAGTTTCCCTAGTGGCGCTCATGATGACCAAGTGGACGCAATGACTCAAGCACTCACTTATCTCTCTCAGCACGCTAGACGACCGATTCACCCCAATAATTTAGCTGCTTTACGCCGTTCGGGTATACGCAGATTCTGAGGTTAAACAATGACCGATAAAGAAAACGATAAGGAAGCGACAAAAAATCAGCCAGAAGCGCGAAAAAAGCTCTCAGGCTTGATGTTAGCAAGTCTCCTTAGTCAACCCCCAATGCCGTTTAAGCGCTCGCTCCAGTCGCTAGATTTAGCTTCTGTGCGAGAAGTCTATGCGCCTCCTGTGACCTTTGGTTATGGTCACGACAAATTACGAGAAGAGGTAGATTTAGCCTTTGACTCTGCGGGTGGCTATGAGGCGATTTATAGCAGTCTTACGCAACACGCTATTGAGATGGGGCAATATCCTGTCTCTGGGTTTGTGGGCTATGGCGCGCTCCAGAATATCGCTCAAAACGGCATGATTCAAAACTGTATCCGCACTGTCGCTGATGACTTGACCAGAAACTGGATTCAAGTTGTGGGTGGTGAGGAGACTGATGAAGAGCGATTAATTGAATTGCAAGACTTGCAAGACACTAAGTACAAACTGCGAAAAGTCTTTAACGATGCGCAGTGCTTAGTGGGCTTTATGGGTGGTGCTTTTGTTTACATCAACACTGACCCAAAAGGACAAGAAAACGGTGACCCAAAATATCCGTTAGCAGTCAATAGCAAGAGTGAAGAGCTAGCCAAAGGACGCAAGGTTCATTTTCAGGTCATTGACCCGGTGAATGTGTGCAGTGGTGCTTTTAATGCCCTCAACCCGCTCATGGCGGATTATATGAACCCTCAGAGGTGGTACGTCCAAGGTCAGGAAGTCCACGGTTCGCGCATGTTGCGAATTGTCGACAACGAGCCTCCCACACTTTATAAGCCTTCTTATAACTTCTTGGGGATTCCTCAAGCCCAGATTCTTTGGGACTATGTTTTGCACTGGAATCAGTGCCGTGCTGCTGAAGCCGACCTAGTGAATAAGGTTCGTCTATTGGCAGTCAAAACGGCAATGTCTGACACCATGAGCAGTGCTGATGGCATTCAACAAATGGACGCTTTAGTAATGGCTATGCAACGCTACAGCGACAATAACTCTGTTGTGGTGGTGGATAGAGAAGATGACGTTGTGAACATTCAAACAACGGTATCGGGCGTATCTGACGTGGTCAGACAGTCCTTAGAGAGTATCGCAGCGATTAACCGCACGCCAGCCGTCAAGATTCTGGGGATTAGCCCTAGCGGTTTTAACGCCACTGGTGAGAGCGATATTAAAAACTACTATGACCATATCAAGAGTAAGCAGGAATTAAAGCGTGAAGCGATTCAAAAGTGCTTAGAGGTCATTCAGTTGGTTGAGTTTGGAGAGATTGACCCCTCCATTACTTTTGTCTTTAATCCGCTAGCCAAAGACGACCAAATGGTGGCGGCCTCTGCTTTTGCTACCAAGGTTGGGGCGGTCACTGCACTCTATGACCGAAACATTATCACTGGTGATGAATTCCGCCAGTTAATGAAGAAAGAAGAGGATATGGGCTTAGGCAGTCTGGGCAGTGATTATTCCCCTGATGACGATGCGCCCAACTTAGAAAATGAGGACCCGCTATCCGCAATGATGGCGCAGCAGCAGGGAGCCTCAATGGGGAATCCAAAGGGGCCTCAAATTCAGCCTAAACCCCCCACAGTAAAGGGAGAAGGCATTGAAGAAAGAGAAGACCATTAGAAGTGCTAATCCTAACGTAGGGAATAGACGTAAAGCTCAGAGACACATACACAAGGTTCTCTGGGCTTTTTATTTAGCCCTACTAAGGGATATCCGCGAGCAGACAGTGAAGATTCCTGTGGTGGCAGAGGATCAATCCTTATCTAACCCTCGCTCCGCGGATGAGTATGCCAGAGAGGTCAAGAAGGTCAAAAAGACGATTTTAGAGATTGTCAAAGGACTCAAAAAGGCAGAGCGATTAGCCCTTGTTGCTCATATCGACAGCAACAAGGATTTTCTCTCTCACCTTATTGATCCCAGTCTGCGCTCTGTGGCGTCTTGGTACGTCAAAACAATTGCTTTTGACATTACTAAAGCGCAGCGCAGGGCGTTAATTGAAGCGGGTTTCTCTCCTAAGTTATTGCGCCAAAAATGGACTATTCCAGTAGGTAGGCAGTACATAGGGCATTCTGCAGCTGCGCAGTTTGAAACGATGGTAGGCAACACGGTTTCTTTAATCCGAAACATGACCTACAGAGAAGCTAGGTTCATTCAAAAGGCTATTCAGAGAAGCACTATCGAGACTGAGGGCTATCGGTGGCTAGAGCGCGAGCTAGGTCAAGTTCCTTCGCTGGCTGATGACCCAAAACGCGTGGAAACCATTGTCCGTGACCAAACAAACAAGATTACCTACCAAATTAGCGCAGCCAATATGAAAGACGCAGGAATAACTGAGGCCGTGTGGGTTCATGTGCCGGGTAGATATACCAGCCGTGAGAATCATATGGACTTTAACGGTAAGCGTTTTGAGATAGGCAAAGGGCTATTTGATACGGAGGTTATGGGCTATGTGCAGCCGGGTGAGTTAATCAACTGTCGTTGCACCTTCCGCCCAATATTAAGCAAGTTTACTGACGATGAGGAATCAAAGAGATGAGTGACGCGATTCTCGCTAATGACCGAATCCCTTTTAGTGTTCGGTGGTCAGACAAAGATGGGCGCTTGCACGTTGATGTGTCGAATCTGACCAGAGAGCAAGTAGCCCCATATTATGGGCGCGAAATTCCGAATGGGGTTGAAAACGGATTAAAGCCTAATGAGCTTTACCACGTCTATCGACCAGCTGAGGAATTAAAAAAGCCCGAAACGATTAAATCAGTAATCGGAATCCCGATTCAGTTCTTACATAACAGAGATACCCCTGATGAGCCAGCCAAAGAGACGCGAGTAGGCTCGACTGGGGACTCAGCCAAATTTGAATACCCCTATCTCCAAAACTCCTTACATGTCTTTGACAAGGAAGCGATTAGGAGCATTCAAGACGGAAGCATGAAAGAGTTGAGTCTCTCTTACTACTACGACCCTGAATTTACTAAGGGAGAGAAGGACGGAGAACACTATGACGTCATCATGCGAAACATTAGAGGGCAGCATTTAGCCCTTGTTCCTGAGGGACGCGCTGGCGCTGCTTGTTGTGTCCAAGATGAAAACTCAATTAAAGGAGTTGATATGAAAAAGATGAAAATGACAGCTCGCGATGAATTGCCAGCTGCCAATGAGTCTGACCAGATCGAAGAAGGGCAAGCCGTGACTGACGAAACCCCTTCTTTGGAAGAGGTTTACCAGAAGTTATCCGCTGCGAAAGTTCCGCAGGAGCTTCTAGATGAGCTTAAGAAGGCAGTAGAGGTTGAAACGTCTACCGCTACTGACGAAGAGGAAACTGACATTTTCGCTAATACGGAAGACGAAGATGAGGACTCGCAGCCTGAAGAGACGGATTCCGTGACCGATGAGGACGAAGACGATTCTGAGGCTCCGATCCCTGAAGATGAGGAAGAGGACTCTGAAGAAGTTGAAGCCTCTGACGATGAGGAAGAGGAAGAAGAAACCCAGCCAGAGGAAAAGTCGACTGAAGACGAAGATGAGGACATTATCGCTACTTTGCGAGAAGCGGGTATCGAAAATCCCACGCCCGAAGAAGTGGCCGCCTTCCGCGCTGGTATGGCTGAAGAAGATTCCGAAGTGGAAGACGAAGAAGAAGAAAAGCTCTCTGACTCTGCCATTCAGCTATTGCGCGACAACGGCCTCCAAAACGCTGATATTGAAGTGGCTCGCGCTTTTTTGCGTGGTTTTAAGGTAGCGCAGCAGAAGGCAGGGGACGTGGAAAAGAAGGCTGAAGAAAAGTTCCAAGCAGCTCAAGACTGCGCTCGCGTTATTGGGAAGACTCGCGCCACTGCGTGGGACTCTGCGGGTTCTATCTATTTGTCGGCGCTCCAGAAAATGGGACTCGACACTAAGGGAGTCAAAAAGTCTAGCGCACGCGCTGTTTGGACTCTCGTTAACAAAGAGCGCGCACGTCAGCGAGTCGCTAACGACTCTGCTCAGGCTGTGGGCTTGATTGATTCTTTTGAGAAAGTACTCAAATAACAATGGAGAAACAGAAAAATGGCTTTTACTCCCATTTCTAATATGCCGGCGTTCGGCACTGACGGTCAGGAATTAAATTCTGGGCTTACCGTTTATCAGCCTATTGGATATGTCTCTGATGGGTCGCTGAAGTTTGGGCGATTTGCCTTCCCAGTTGGGGAAACTGGGGACCTCAAAAAGGCAGGTATCAAAAAGGCTGGTGCCAAAGTCTTAGGGCTTGTGGCAGCCAATTTGGCTCATCAGTATCAGTTGGAAGATGACCATACGGTTATCCCTGCTGGTCAGAATGTGGCAATTGCTATGCGTGGTGAATTTTGGATTACTGCACCCGCTACCGCCACTGTTGGTCAGGCAGTGTTGTGTGATCCTGCCACTGGTGGCATTACCTTTGGCGAAAAAGGCGCAGCTAACGACACTGGCTGGGCGGTTTTGCAAGGTGGCAATGAAGGCGCGATGATCATCATCTCTAACCGTGCTTAATTCAGAAAAGGACTAATGAAAATGAAAACGAAAACGGATTTTCTCAAAGACTTACCTTATAAGTTCGGCGTGTCTAGTGAGTATAAGAACGCTCGCTTTATGCCAGTTGTTGACACTGATGTGGCGGGGAATGTACTTGACACAAAACGCGCCGCCCGTATTTTGACAGCTAATGACGCAGCTATTGGTAACGGTACGGTTGGTGTGCCGTCCTTGTTTACTACCTTCCTTAACCCGAATGTGGTCAACACGCTTTATGCGGCCATGAAGGCGCAAAACTTCTTTGGCGCTCCTGTTCGTCATGGTGACTGGACGACTCAGACTCAGACTTTTGCGTTGACTGATGTCGCAGGTACGGTTTCGCCTTACAACGATGATGACGAAGGCGCAAGCACCACGACTACCCTTGACTTCACGAATCGTGACGCCTATCTCTTCTCGACCATGATCAAATATGGTCAGTTGGAAGCTGCCACGACTGCAGAAGCAGGGATTGACCTTGTGGCGAAAAAGCAGCAGGGCGCAGCTGAAGTTTTGGGGCGCTATCAGAATAAGTTCTATCTCTATGGTGTCTCTGGTAAGCGCATTTATGGGCTTTTGAATGACCCGAATTTGCCTGTCGCTATTACGCCTAACTCTATTGGCGGTAAGGTGAAGTGGGCTGATAAGAAGACGGTTGACCATGGCGCAAACTCTTCTTATGCCAATGCTATCTATGAAGACGTTTTGAAGCTCTTTAGCGCCCTTCTCGAAAACGTGGGTAGCAACATTGACGAAAACGATGTGATGGTGTTAGGCGTACCTTCTGGCTGCTTTGCTGAATTGGCTAGCACTAACGTTTTTGGCAAGTCTGCTCAGGAATTGTTGAAAGAACACTTCCCCAACTTGAAGATTGAGAAAGTGCCTGAACTTAAGACGAAGGAAGGAAATATGCTCTATCTTTGCCTTCCGAACTTGTTAGGCTCGAAGACGGCTGAATTGGCGTTTAACGAAAATTATCGTATGATGAATGTCGTACAGCTTACCAGCTCCTATAAGCAGAAGGTTGTGGCTGGCACCTTTGGTGCGATTATCTATCGCCCTCAGGCTATCGCAACCATGGTAGGTATCTAATCGACTGATTAGCACCTAATCATCTTTCTAAGGGATTCTCACCTTGTGTGGGAGTCCCTTTTTTGTTATCCAAGGAAAACCACTATGCCACAAGACAAGAAAACCAACACTAAGACTACCGCCCAGAAAAAGCCTCAGACGGCTACCGCCACGCAACCGTTAGGCGTGGTCGGATCGACCTTTGACGAAAAGAATGAGGTGGCGGCAACTGGTGACACTATCTCTATTGCAGTGTGTCTCGCAACTTCTCTCGCTTTTGATATTGACTTAGGATCGACCACAAAACGAGTCGTGTTCTATGGCTTGAATGAAGACCTGCGCGGTAAACCTACTGGCGTTTTAGCTCTTTCTGGTAATGCTTTGTGCCAGAACATTCTCAAGAGTGACTGGAAAGCGATTAAAGAGCAGTATGGCTCAATGGACGTGTTCACTGGTATTAATGGCAATATCCCCTGTATCTATGAAGTGGGTGACGTTGCTGGGTTTAATAGCGCAAAGGCTAACAATGAACTGAAAGAAATGGATCATGGCCTCAGTCCTATCAACCCGAATAAGGAAAAAGATAAGGCTATTGAAGAGCATAAAGAAGAGCAGTAAGGAGATAGGGGAATGACCGAAGTCAAATTAGACTCCTCTGAATTTCGCGCTCGCTTCCCTGACTTTAAGGGAGTGAGTGACGAGACTCTGGAGGGGCTTTTTATCACTCTGGAGTCGATTTTAGGTGATGGTGAAGGTCATTTCCCTTATCGACCGAATCAAGCTAAGCACATTGTGTATTTAGCTCTAGCGCACTTAGTCGCTTCTCATCAAAATGCAACCTCTGCTATTGGGGCTGGCGGTATCGTTAGCTCAGTCTCTCAGGGCAGCGTGAGCGCGAGTTATCAGCAATTGCCAGCCAATACAGCCAATGAGTATTTCTGGCTATCGACTTTGTACGGTAGAGAATTCTGGTTAGCTTCTGCACCATACCGTAGAGTGCCTAAGCTCTACAACTTCAAAAAGCCTCACCCATATGGCTAAGGAGACGCTATGAGCGTTGAATTTGATAAGACTGGAGAGCAGCTAGCCCTTGAGCTACAGCAAGAGATTCTGCTTGATGATGAGTCTCCTAATCAGTCGATCATGATAGGGGTTAATGATCCCTATGTAGCTGAATACGCTACTTACCTTGAGTATGGCTGGGTGCAAGCAGTGACCACAAAACAGCGTGGCTATTTCTTGAAAAATTTTGACTATCCGCTAAAAGAAGGCTCAACTCTCTACAATCCGCCACGTCCATTTTTGCGCGGGACCCTGACTGCTAATGCCACTGACTGGGTGGAGTGCTTAAAAACCTATTTTGGCGATGGGCGCAGGGGATTAAAGAATGCCCTTATCTTTCTGGGCGAAAACGCTAGAGCAGACATTCAAGAGACTCTCAAGCGTGGAGGTACTAAAGAAGACACTTTTCCCTTGCGTTCTGAGATGACTCTCGCGCTGGCGGAAGCTGAGCAAATGAATCACGCCACTGACGGTAGTGGTTTTGGCAATAGAGCAGAAGCGGGGGTTAAGTCGACTCGACTCTTAAACAGTATTGTGTACTGGTTCGATGAGGAGGGCTAATGACCTATAACTTACACGCAATGGTCAGAGGAATGATTCAAGCAGTCAACCCTGACCAAACAGTGACGCTTTATCGCTCGCTCTCTATGGCTGATGATTACCGTACTGACGATGAGGGGCGACCTGTGCAGAGTTTCGAGACTGTCGCAGGGGTATCAGCCAATATTCAGTCAGAAAGTCCTACTGCGCTTTATTTCGCGGATCATCTACCGCGAGAGAGTGTGACCAGAAAAGCTTATTTGTACGCTAATGAAGACTGGCTCAACAAGCCCTTTACTGGACTGAGAGCTTTTGCCAGAGGCGGTGATTTTGTCCAAATGGCTGATGGTACTCTTTGGTTCATTGATAGCGTGATGGAAGACTTCAGCCACGTGGGCTGGGTGAGTGTGAGGTTAGTTCTCCAAATTGAGGTCCCTCAAGCGCTTTCTGACTACCTAGCGACACAGAATAAGGAGGCTTGATGGATTTCTCATTAGACAGTGTGCCGTCTATCTATAAGGCGTTAAAAGCCTTTGAGGCTGATCTTCTGCAGTCCTTTGTTAAGCCTAATCACATTCTCATGGGTGACTCTGTAGGGAGCTTACCCCCAAAGACAAAGAATTATGTGGTTAACACAATTTTGTGGCAACAGCAAAATGGGACTGGCTCAGAAAACTTTAGCCCCAAGACTGGCAGGGTCAATATAGATCGATACTACCAAGTGACGGTACAGATTGATTGTTACGCGAGCGATAGCGAAATAGCCAGAAAGATGGCTACAGTCCTATCGAGTGTGGCTAATACCCAGTTTGCCACTGAGTACCTCAACGCCTTTGGAGTCGTTATCCATTACAGCGAAATGCCAAAGAATACGACTATTCAAGGGGAAGACACTCAGCCACTTTGTCGGTGGTCAGTCACCTTTGATATGGGCTACTGGCAGAAGATGAGTATTGCAACACAAGGAATCGATTCAATTGTGATTGACAAGATTATTAATGTTGACCTACTCGACCAAGACAAGGGATAAACACTATCGCTTGCAACATTATCAACTTACAGCGCATTAAGGCAACGGAGCCTCAGTGCGCTTTTTCTTTTTTGGAGAAGGCTAAAAATGGCTATTTCAGCTTCCTATATCGTTAAAGTCACTCCGCGAGTGATTAGTGGCGGTGGCAATGACCTAGAGACTAATGGCTTATTGCTCACCAACAACGCCGAAAAATTCCCTGAAGGCGCTCCTAAAGCGCGAGTCTTTGTGAGCGCCGCTGATGTCGCTGCGACCTTTGGCGATACAGCTGATGAAACTAAGTTCGCCCAACAGTATTTTATGGGGGAGAACAATCAGCAGAAAATCCCAACAGCTCTCGTTATTGGTTACTTTGATAACGTGGAAGCAAAAGTAGTGACCAACATGAAGGATATCACCAAGGTCACGCAAAACTTTGTGATGTTTACTACCCTCCAGAAGGTCAAAGATATTGGCACGGCTCGCGCTCTTGCTGAATGGGCTTCTAGTGGTGGTGAAGAGTATATCTATGTGTGCTGGGACGACTCTCAGGCTACTTTGAACAATAAGACTAAGGGGACGACTCTTTTAGGTCAGCTCTCCACTGGCGCTGATTATTCTTGTTTAGCTACCGTTTTTGGCGGTTATGCAGACGCTGCCTTTGCTTTGGGTATTGGAGCCTCAATCAACTGGAATCTTGCTTCTGGCCTCAAAACGTGGTTTGGCAAGTCGACCCGCAACCTTAGCCCCAAGATCACTAATGAGTCGGACGCTAAGGAGCTTGACGATATTCGCACGAATTATTTCGGTGAGTTTGCTACTCGCAATGAAGGTTTCAAGATGTTCTATCGTGGCGCTCTTGTGAGTAAGCGATACGGCTTTATCGATACGCTTATTGGGGCAATCTGGTTGCGAAACGCAATTCAGCTCGCTTGTATGTCTGGGCTGACCTCAATTAATCGTGCGCCAAACAATCCTGTCGGTGAGGCTTATATTCGTGCATGGATTGGTGATCCTATTGCTAAAGCTAAAAAGTGTGGGATTATCGACAGCTCTGTGACTCTCTCTAATGCGCAGCAGACACAACTCCTCAACGAGACGACTGATCAGGATATTGTGAACGCTATTTTCACTAATGGTTATTGGCTGGGCGTAACTCAGGCAACGCCTAACGAGCGCGCTGACCGAAAACCCGCAACAGTTCAGCTCTATTACTCCTATGCTGGCGCGATTCAGTGTCTTGATGTGGCCGCCACTACCTTGACCTAATTGGAACACTAGCCAGTATTAGCACGGTGAATAGCCGTGCTTTTTTCTTTTGGAGAATATGAATTATGTACGATAAAGACATTACCTCAAAAAATGCGATTCTGATTTTGCAGTGTGATGAAATCTATCCCTCTGGCGTCCAGTTGGATCACTTCAATATGGATCGAATCATGTCGGTGGAAGCTCGCACAGTGTTGGAAGCTCGCGCTTCTGTGGACGGTAAATTAGCCCTAGGGGTGATCTATACGCCGCCCAAGTTGACCATCGCTGCCGAACCTTGCGGAAAAGCCTATGCTGCCTTATCCAACATTGTTAAGGCGCAGACTCAGAATGATAAGCCCTTCGCAGTGAATCTCACTATCTCGATTCCTTCCCAGAATATCACCTACTCGTTTAAAAACGGTGGTGTGACAGCGGGTAACGCGAATCTCTCTCTAGGCAAAACGGTTGACTCGACCACGTTCTCGCTTATCTTTGAATCGGTTGAGGAGAGCTAATCAATGGCTATTAAGACTAAAGAAATCAAGCTGATTGACGGTACTGATGAGCAGGGGAAGCCGATTGAGACGACTTTCATCATTACGCAAATGAGCGCAGTCGCAGCTGATGAATGGACTGACCGAGCAGCTTTGATTTTGGGTAAGGCTTCCGCAGAGGAGCTTTTTAATTCCTTCAAGGTTGACGGTGACGCAGAGCGCGGAAAAGCCCTCGTGGCCTCAATTTTCAATATCGAGTATGAGAAGGCTAAACCCTTGTTTGACCAGTTGCTTGAATGTTGCGAAATCAAGGTAGGGGATACCCGCTTCCCAGTGTTGAGTAACTTAGACATGATCAATAGCCCTGTGACGTTAAAGCGCCTCAAGATTGAATCATTCAAGTTTGTCTATAGTTTTTTCAGCGGTGGCGGCCTCTTAAACTCCCTCGGGGTGTCGAGTTTTCTCACGACTGCGGACAAATAGAAGGAATAGCCCAGTACGCTAACGTAACTCCTGTATGTGGCAGGGTGGCAGCCTCGGGGTTAGCATCTTACGCTGAATTGTGTACGGTGCTAACCCTTGAGGACGCTTATAAGCTAATTGAGATATTAAGAGTTAAGCAGTATCACGAGTGGCTAGCCAATAAAGTCTCTCAAGAAAAAATGGAGAACCAACAATGAGCGGTGACTCGATAAAAACATTAAGCGTACAAGTTAACGTTAACGCTTCTCCTTTGCTTAACTTTTTCCAGACTGTTGGTCAGCAGGTCAACAATCTGGAGAAGAGCTTAAGAGAAGCTAATTTGCCTATTGAAGAAATTTCAGAGAAAGTAGGCAAAATGAGCCTTGCTGCTGGGCATGTGTCGAAAGAAGTCGCCGATACGATTATTCATCATGGGACATCAGCACAAAAGGCAGCGCTCATTACTGGGCGTGGGCTTGATGAGTTGCAAGGTGTCGCAGTCAAAACGGCTGGTACCTTCCTTGACCTAGGAAAGAGTATCGCTAGCGCATTTAAGCCCTCTAATATGATTGCCAAACTCAAGACTAATCTCTTGGGACTTGCGGCACCTATCGCTGGTGCTATGGCAGTCAGACAGCTTTTTAGCTCTTATACCAGTGAAGGGGAGCGATTAATTAACCTCTCTGAAAAAATTGGGGTAAGTGTTGAAAAGCTCGATATGTGGGGCAAGGCTAATCGCGATGCTGGCGGGTCCGCTCAAGCCTTCCAGAGCGCTCTCGAAAACTGGACTAAAAACGGTTACCGTACCGCTGAGAGTTTTTTCTCTCTGGGTGACAAAATCGCAGGTATGAGCGACAGACAAGCGAGACGTTACCTACAAAATATTTACGGTATTAGTGAGGAAGCGTCCAAAGTCTTTGTCAAGAACAAAGAGAACGCAAAGGCAATGGCTGAGTCTTACAAAGACGTAGCGATGACCAAAGAGCAAGCTGAACAAGCGCACGAGTTTAATCTAACGTGGGCTAAGTTCACTGACGCAGTCAAGGCAGGAGCTAACCAGATTCTTGTTTTAGTTGTGCCAGTACTCCAAAAGTTCGTCTCTATCTTCACTGGGGTTATTTCGGCTATCAGGAAACATATAGGGGTGGTTAAAGCGTTCTTTGCTGGCTTAGGCGCGCTTCTGGCAGTGAAGTTTGTCTCTGACATTGTTTTGGCAGTCAAGGCAATGGGTGGGCTTACAGCTGCCTTTAGAGTGGCTACCACAGCAGCTAAGACTTTTTCAGCGTGGGCAATGGCTAACCCATTAGGGTTGGTAGTGGCAGCAATTGCGCTTATTGTCGCTGCGCTTGATGACCTCTACACCTTTGCCAATGGAGGAGTGTCCGTCTTTGAAAATATTGTGCGCAAAATTGGGGGCTTTTTCGGGCTGACTGAAGAAGGCTTAGAAGAGTTGCGCGTTGCCGTCAAAGGATTCTTTGACTGGGTATTCAGTCTGCCAAAGAAGGCGCTAGAAGTGTTTAGAGGCTTTTTCTTAGCCCTAGGCGCTCTTCTGGATGGTGACTTTCATAAGTTACTGGAGGTCTTAGGCTTTAACGCTGATCAGGTGTTTAAGACTGTGGGAGACGCGTTTAGTAAATGGATCAAAGAACCGATTACTACTGCTATAGCCCTTATCAAGGAAAAGTGGGACGCTTTTATCGCTCCCTTCACTGACCAGATTAATAAGGTCAAAAACTTCTTTGGTATCGATAGCACAAAGTCTGATAAACCGCGCTACGGCTTATCTAATTTGGAAATAGGGGATTATGAGGCTATCTCTGGTGGCTCGCTTGAGGCCGCAGGGGTAGTGTCTAGAGTCCAGTCCAATAGTTCCATGAGTAGCGTTAATAACCAGTCTGAAATCAATATCACTAACAACATTCAAACCAGCGATGACCCAGAAGCCATTGCTGGGGCTATTGGTCAGAGTTTCGACTCTGCTAGCGCACAGAGTCGTGGGCTTATTGGTAACGCGAATAGTGGCGTTGTTTTGAAGGGGTAATCATGAAAGATAAGGAATCTGTGTTTGCCATTCTAGACAGCAAGGACAAGTTAATTTGCCACTATGAAGGGTTAGACGATTTCAGTATCTCTGTTTCTGCCAATATCCCTACGGAGCCTCAAGAAGGGGGTACTCTCATGAGTTACGACAAAGTGAGAAACCCCCAAGAGGTCAGTGTGAGCTTGATTTTCGGTGGGAATATTCAGAAGCAAATTAAGGAGCTGCGGGTCCTTGAGCAACGCATTAATAGTACTGAGCTTTTTTGCGTGATCACGCCAGCTGCGCTCTATAAGAACATGGCGCTAGTGGGCCTCTCAATGAATCGCTCTAATCGGTCAGGAGGCAACTTATTAGTAGTCGACTGTACTTTTCAGGAAGTACTGAGCGCGAATCTTAAGCGTGGCAAATTCAAGGCTACAAACAAGAAGAAAACGAGTAGCGATAAAGTCGACACTGGTCAACAGCCAAATTCATTTTTAGCTGATTTGACTGGCGCGAGCAAGGGACCCGCGCTCTCTTCTCGAAAAGAAAACGAAATGAAGCGCAAGGCTAAGGAGAGCAACAATGGACGAAGAGAAATCAACGTTAATCAAAGTGTCGACTATTCAGACTCTTAATTATCCTTCCTTCTCTTTCAGTATCGTGCTTGATGACCAAATGTGTGTGATCGATGTCGAGCAAAAAGGCTCAGGGCTATATGTGAGCTTAGTGTGCGATAAAGTCACAGTCTTCAGTGGTGTTTTGGCTGATAACTTAACGCCGTTGCCACCTTTTAGCTCCAAAGACTTCAAGGGGAAACTCTTCTTTGTCGACACTATGGGAGAGCTTCCTCCAGAGGTTGAGGGCTTAGGTGAGCGCTGGCAGCTTTACTACTGTCGAGAGACTTAATGAGGAATCAGGGCAATGGCTCAAACATTTAATAAAAAATCAATCCGCGTGACCATAACGACACAGAAGGGAGAAACCTTTGTGTTGGAAGATTTCGCTATTGATTGTTCCATTCAAAAAAATGGAGGGGTTGAGCTGAGTAAGTCTAAGGTCAATATTTATGGGCTGAAACTGGAGACTATGCAGCGCTTAGTCTGGACGCAGTACCGAAACCGCACATTAGCCTATAACCGTATCACGGTTGAGGCCAAAGAAGGCAATAGTGCCTATTCAATGGTTTTTAAGGGAGAGATTCTCTTCTGTGTCGCTGACTTTAATGGGGCTTCTCCAGTCCTCAAAATTGAGGCCACAACAGCTGCGTTAGGAAAATTAATTCCTGATGATCCTATTTCGGTAGAGGGTAGTCAGTCTGTTGCTAGCCTGATTGAGTCTTTGGCTAAGAAGGCTAATTTGACCTTTACTAATGAGGGGGTAACTGCTCAGGTTAGCGACACTACTTTGAGTGGTGACCCAGTAACAAAAATGCAGTCTATCGCACGACAAGTGGGCGCAGAGCTACTGATTGAAGATCAGCACGTAACGCTACTGCCGAAAAATAAGCCTAAAGAAACTGTGGGTGGTGGCTCGCCTGTCGTGGACGCAGAATCAGGCATGATTGGCTATCCAACACTCACGAATACTGGGGTTAACTGCACTTGCTACTATCGCCCAGATATTAGGCTAGGTAGCTCAGTAACCGTGAAAACAATTGTTCCTATGGCTTCTGGGACGTGGCTAGTGACTCAGGTCAGTCACGAATTATCCGCGAATAACCCGAAAAAATCAGCGTGGAAAACTTCATTCACTGGGACATGGTGGGTATAAATGGCAGATAAAGAGGTTATCACTCCTGCGAGTAGCTTTAGTGAGCAAGGCTCAATCAACGCTTTAGAGTTTTTTGTGCGCTCGATGATTAACGGTATTGTGAATACTGCTATTCCTGTTAGAGTCGACTCGATAGAGCGACCTGCAGAAGGTGGTGGCGCAGCGTACCTTAAGGCTACTCCTCTTATTCAGCAGCGAAACGCAGCAGGGGATGCGCTCCCCTGTGTACCTATTCCTAGGCTGCGCTGGTTTAGATTACAGCACGGTACAGCAGCAATTATCTGTGACCCAAAAGTAGGGGATATAGGATTAGCCGTTGTGGCTCATCAAGACGTCTCTAATTTGGACGGTGGCGGTGAGCCACAGCCTCCTAATTCCTTCCGTACCTTTGACCTCTCTGACGGTTTTTATATCGGTGGTTTTTGGGGCAGTACGCCTAAAACCTTTATCCGTATTGAAGACTCTGGAGACGTGACGATAACGGCGCCTCAAACAGTCACGGTCAACACCAAGAACGCCACGGTAAACGCTAGTGTGGCTACCGTGATCAATACCCCCAAGACTACTATCACAGGGGATACCTACATAGATAAAACGCTTAACGTTATTGGGCGTATTACTGGGGCTGGCGGTATCACGGTTTCTGGTGGAAATGGCGGGTCCTCAGTGAGAGGTAATTTTAAGCTTGAGGGGTCAATGAGTGCTACTGGCGACGTTGTGGCAGGTGGTAAGAGTCTAATGAAACACACCCACAAGGGAGACAGTGGTGGCAATACTGGAGTACCAAACTAATGACACATACAGCTTTTACACTTGCGCTTAATGACTCTTGGGACATTGACCTTGATGAGGGCGGAAACCTTAAGCTCTATCGCGATAAAAAAGCCGTTTTGCAGAATGTCGCTAATGAGTGTCGACTCTTCAAGCATGACGCCTATTTTCGCTATGAAGAGGGCATTGACTGGGGAGCTGATCAGCTAGGCAAAAAAGCTAGAGAGATTCTTGTGGTCAGTCGACTGAGAGAAGCTGCCGAGCTAGTGGACGATGTCGAGTCTGTCGACAGTGTTGAGCTTGATGAGTTTAACCCTGATACAAGGACCCTCAAAGGGACAATTACCGTGACCACAAAATGGGGGAAAGATGAAAAAGTTAGAGTTTAATGAGCTGGTAGGGGTTAAGCTCCCTAGCACCTCAGAAATACGTGCTGACCTAGAGCAAGAGATTAAAAACGCTTTTCGAGTCAGAGATAGTGACCCAGAAGCTAACACCGATCCCAGTACGCCACTAGGTCAAATTATCGACATTGTTGTGGCTGAGATTGAATCAAAGAACGCCCAACTAGCCTACTTAACTAACCAAAATAACCCCGATACTGCACGGGGTATTTTTTTAGACGGTCATAGCGCGCTTTACTTCCTTCAGCGCAAAAAGTCAGAATCCTCTGTAGTTTCTTGTGTCTGCACTGGTCAGGCTGGCACCCATATTCCCTATGGCGTTTTAGTCAAAGACATTGATGGAAAGTCCTTTAGACACAATGTTGTGGACGGTGTGACTATCGGGGACTCTGGGAGCGTGACCACTACTTTTGTTTCTGTCGACCATGGGGCTATTGATGTTCGTCCCAACACGATTAATAAGATTGTGACGGTTGTGGCTGGTTGGCAGAGTGTAAATAACCCTATCGCAGGGGTTGTGGGGCGTGAGCGAGAAACTGATAGCGAATTGCGCTCTCGGCTTGAGGAAAGTGTGGCTATTAATGGGGTTGGCAACGTCCAGTCTCTTGTGGCTGAACTGAAAAACATCTCAGGGGTAATTGACGCAGTAGCGCAGGAAAACATTAGTAATAAGCCACAGACTTATTACGGTATCACGTTAGAGCCTCACTCTGTGGGCGTCTCTGTTTTCGGTGGCGATGATGCCGCCATTGCTAAAGCGATTAAAGAGAAAAAAGCCATGGGTTGTGATACCAGCGGATCATATACCGTTAGCTTCTCGACTGATAACAACGGTGAAGGACGGTATGAATACAAAATTACGCGACCTCAGCCTGTCGCAGTCGCTATGCGTATTACCTTCTTTGCTTCCAGTATGGACGCCTTAACTCAATCCTCAGTTAAGCGTGCAGTGATCAATGATTTTCTAGGTCAGGGCGGAAATAAGCGCGTGAGTTTCGCAGAGACTCTTTATTCCTCTCGATTCTATTCAGTGATTCAGCAGGTAACGGCAGTCCCTGTGGGAAGCATTGAAGTAAAGGTAGGCAACGGTGATTTTGATCGAAGAGTGATCATTAACGCTGACCAACAGCCCACAATCACGGAATCTGATATCACCTTTACTTTTGCAGGGGCTTAATCATGGTTGAGAGTTACCAGACATGGGAAAACCTCAAGGCGGTATCGGACTTGAGGGGGATGGCAAACGTTCGTAGTTTCGCGAGCGACGCTATCCAATCTCAATACGCCGCGAGTAAACGACTAACACGTTTAGCTAGAGTGATTCAAAAGGCGATCGACCCGAGCGAGGAAATCCAATATATTGCGGAGAACGTTGTGAACCCCTATAAGGCGAAAGGCGTGTTCTTAGACTGGATCGGTAAGCGAGTAGGGATTAGCCGAGAGGTTGTTATCGATGGTGTTAAGCGAACGATAGATGATGAATCGTTTCGATTTCTCATTTTCTATAAGTGCGCGTCCAATATTTCCGATTCCTCCATTGCCACGATGAACCGCTTGCTCACGCAATTGTTAGGGTTTCCCGTCTACGTCGTTGACAATCAGGACATGACGATTAGTGTGCGTGTCCTAGGCGTCCCAGACGAAATCAAGCGGCAGATTTTGATTAGCTACGGGCTTCTCACAAGAGCGTGTGGCGTGGGTTGGAATCTCATTATTTTCAATCCAGCCGACAAGATCTTCGGCTTTAACGGCTCGAAGCTCCATACATTTAATCAAGGCACTTTCAACAACGCAAATAAGGTGACAGGTCAATGAGTACGAAATATCCTCAGTATTTTTTCCCTGAAGTGCTATGCGCACAAGGGGATTTCACCCTTCCTCCTTTAGAACCACGCCTCGAAAATTCGGGGCGTTTTTCTATTAAGTATGGTTTTGGGAAAGAAACCGAGAAGCCGATTACAGAAAACGGCATTCCACCGTATCGAGATGATTTCAACGGCGTTTTTAATGCGTTGAGCCAGCACATTGTGTGGCTTCAACGTGGCGGGGTCTACAACTACTCCACGGCTATGGACTACGAAGTGGGCAATGAGATCAACCACAACGGTAAAAAGTGGCGTTGTGCGAAGGAAAACGGTGCAGGGTCGAGCGTGATTGTGCCGGGGACTAATAAAGCCTATTGGCGTGAGGTTAATGGCAACCGTATTAATGGGGAGGTCGTTTCTTTTGTGAATTGTCGCTTAGGTGGTTCGGACGGTCGTCGCTTAATTCCTTGGGGCGAAACAGAAGCGCTTGAAAATTGGATCTTCTGCGATGGTGGCACTGATGGGCGCGGTGGTCGTGTGCCAGATCTTCGTAACCGTTGTGCTGTTGGCTCAACATCCGCCGACAGTGGGGCGCTCGGCGGCGGGGTTTCGTTTACCACGTCTACCAATCCCGTTGGTGAAGTCGTTTTGATGGCGGGGAGTATGGAAGACCCGCACGGCGAATTTGTCTCTTTGCAGGCTCCCATTAACTTGTCCGCAAGTAACTACCCCGACGCGTATCGCGTGCTTGGGAAATCTTGGGGTGGGGCTGGGCGAACCCCAGATCTTCGCGGGCGCTACGTCAAGATGAGCGGAGAAAGCGGTAATGGGGAGGATCGTTTGGGCTACTTAGGCAACGCAGGGCTTCCGAACATTACGGGGCAGTTTACCGCGTCGCCGGGTGGGTATCCAGCCCAGCGCATTGGCACGGGAGCATTTAACGGTGACGTGAAATACAACGCAGGGCTACGTCAGGGGAACTCGGACAATTGGGGAACGACTTATGACTTTAACGCTGCACGCTCCAGTGGGATCTATGGTGCCTCCGATACGGTAACGCCTAAACATGCGGTTTTGAACGCTTATTTGCGCGTCAAGAAGTCGGTTGTCGCTTCGAATACCACGACGACAACGACCACGTATTCGTTGGCGTTCTTCGTCAAAATCCCTGATTAAGAGGAATGAAGATGGCAGAAAAGTTTAGTTTTGAATACGTCACCACGGCGACGGGGGAAATTAATGGGGAATCTTTCATCACGCAGACGGAAGATGCCATTAATGACCTCGGCGTGCGAGTGTACAACTTTAATGAGAACGTGAAGGAGACCAAGGTTCTGAGCCGTGAGGTATTGGAACAAGTTTCTCGCACGGAACGCGTCGCCAATAACGCGGCAGAAATGGCGACCAAGGCCTCGCAAGACGTTAATACCATGCAGGAGACCTTCACGCAGTGGGGTTCGCTCATTGGGGAAACAAACTCCAATAGCTCTCAGAGTTTAACGATTGCAAAAAACGCCAAAGAAGAAAGCGCCAACGCGCTCGTCGTCGCAACAGAGGCAAAGAGCTTGGCACAAACCGCCAAAGCTGATGCAGAGTCCGCGAGTATTGGCGCGAGTAAGAGTGCAACGAAGGCAGAAGCTTCGGAAAAGCTCGCTCGAGAAGCGAAAGCCTTAGCGGAAGAAAGTCGAAAATTTGCAGAATCTGCGCAAAAGAATGCAGAGACAGCAGGTGTCAAGACGGTGCGTTATGTCGCGCAGGAATTAACCGACGATGAGAAAGCGATGGCGCGCGTCAACATTGACGCCGCGCAGGGTGACTCCGAGGGGGTGTTCGTTCCAACCTCTGAGGACGCGGATGATTCTGGCGTGGACGGAAAATTGCGCTTTTATACGCCCGATAACGTTCTACAGGTACATACGGGTAACGAGTGGAAATCGCTCTTTCAATATTCTGGCGCTCTCGATCTCGTGACCTTGGGAGAAAAGCAAATAATTCGCGAAGAAAAGACTTTCTCCAAAGGGATCGTCGCAACGAGTATCTGGGGTGGGTCGGCAAGTGAAGGCGGTGTTGAATCAGGAAATCTTTACCTGAACGCCCCCCGTGGAGAGAATGCCACTTACGGACACAAGGTTTACATTGGCGGTACGGATGAGGGTGCGGAAGCGGTACGCAAGGACATGTTGGTGGGTTACGCGACGAAAACGGAAATAGCTAACACGTATCTGACAAAAAGTGCCGCGACAAGTACCTATGCCACTAAGGACTTTGTGAACAAGGAGTGGGGCGCTCGCACAACGCAAGCAGAGGGCGCGATCAAGGCGCTTCAGGCTAGCGCGGCAGCATTCCCAGAGACTTACGCGACGAAGAGTGAGGTTTCTGCGGTTGACAGTAAGTTCGCTGATTACGCGAAAACGGCTTCTTTGAATGCCTACGCCAAAAAGACAGAGGTAGAGAGTACCTATGCCACCAAAGCTGAGCTCAAAGAGGTTAGTGCCAATGCAGGCAGTGGCGGAGATGTGGATTTGAGCGGTTATGTCTCGAAAGAAGACTTAACAACGAAGCTTGGAGACTATGCCAAGACAGCAGACGTGGATTCTAAGCTGAGTGGGTACGCAACTAAGGCAGATGTTAAGGCTTCTGTAAGCCAAGGAAAGTTCATCAAGGCAAACGGAAATCGTGGGCAGATTGGTGGGTACTCTACGCAACACGTTAGTAGCAGCACGTCAGATTACCCTAATCCGTTCGTTGTTACAGTTGAATCCCCAGATGACTTATATGTGTATGCAAAAGCACGCCGCACGATCAAGTTTGTTGCTGGGGAGGAAGATCAAGTGGCTACTAAGGTTGTACACGTGCAATCTCACCGTACAAGCGGATGCGCAATCACGTGGGAAGGGTGCGTTTGGGCTAGCGGATCTGCTCCAGTTTTCGGCAATCCAAGTGCGGTCTTAATTGTGGTAGCGCGGTTTTCCGCTGGCAAAGTGTATGCGTCTGTTTTCCAGAACTCTCAAGGGTAATTTCATATGAAAGCTTATAAGTATGAGGACCAAGTCTTCAATTCTGAATGGGAATTGAGAGAACATCTCTCTGATGTTAGCTTCCCATATTTAACTGATGAGAATGAGCAAGAAATCTGCGCTCTTCTTGGTGTGGAAATTGTCAACTTGCCTGACCCTGAGTTGAGCGAAGAAGAACGCTTGTCCGTGCGAAAGCTTGTCCGCTCTCGCGCAGTGAACGCCATCATCGTTGAGGTGGACGGCATGAAGTTTGACGGGGATGAAGTTGCTCAAGGGCGTATGGCTCGTGCTTTGAAAGTGGCAGAGTTGAACAATCTTGACAAAACGGCTTGGGTGCTTGCAGATAACACGGTGGTGGAAGTCACCAAGAAACAGCTTGAAGAAGCCCTCACCAAGGCAATGCTTCAGCAAGCCACTCTTTGGACGAAGCCTTATGAGGATTCTGACAATGAAGCATCCTGATGCGATTCAAGTTCTTTTAGCCATTGACCAACTGGCAAACACTTTAATCGGTGGCTACGCCGATGAGTCGCTTTCTTCACACGCATGGCGCATGCAGGCATGTGGGAAGACCCACGTTTGGCGGTGGCTTATTGATCATCTATTTTTCTGGCAGAAGGATCACTGCTACCAAGCATATTTGTCTGAAAAGAAGAGAACTCAGTTACCCCCTGAGTTTAGAGATAGTACTAATGAAAAGAAGGAAGAAGAAGTGTTAAATCAAGGGATGTTAGTAGGTGGAACAAATTTTCCTAAGAACAGAGCAATCCGTACGAGTCAATTTGTTTTAACAACGTTTAGACGCTATGGTGACACTATTGAATTTATCTGGGAAGGCAAAATTGAAGGAAAATTTAAACAAACCCTTGAAGCTATAGGTGATTCCAGTGTTATTGGTTTTGAGGCTCCATATATGGGAGAAAAACTATGGGTAGTTTGTTTGGAAACTAAATCAATCAATGTTTTTCAAAGAGCAGATGCTTTAGGAGATACCGTGGCCTACAAATGCGATCAGAATGTGCATGCACTTCATAAATTAGAAGGGGATTTCCATATTTTTGTCACATCTTTTGAAATTACTTCTTTTTACGCAGTGTAATTATGTTGGGTATGTAAAATAAGTGGTTGGAAGTTGTTAGATTAATGGTTAGTAAATAGCTTTCTCAGGACGAGCTTTCCAACCAGTTGTTTACCGAAGTCGTTAAAAGAGGTTCACGTATTTGGTTTATGCGTTGCATAGCAGGAATGATGAACTAAAGCAAGCAGAGCATCTCTTACGAGATGCTCTTTTTTTATCTATCGATTTTAGGAAAAGAAGAATGGTAACGCCAGAACAATGGAGCGAGATCCGCAATATTTTCCTTTGTGGAAGTTTTGCGGGTATCAGCGGAGGTCTGTCTTACCTGGTGAAGGTGAGAGAAGGCCAGAAATTTAAATGGGGAGAGTTTTTCCTCCATTTGGCGATTAGCGCTGTAGCAGGCGTGATCGCTTACCACCTACTGCATTACTTGAGTACACCCGTTGATTTGGCGGGTGCGCTTTGTGGGATTGCAGGATGGATGGGTACCCGTTTGATGCGCATTTTTGAAATCATTTTTTTACGTCGGTTGGGTGTTGAGAAAGAAATGCTCGACGAGGTCAACAAGAAGGACGGGCAACCATGGTAAAGAGACCGTTCAACGATTGGGGTGGAGATTCTCTAAACAAAGCAGGTCGACTCATCGCTGAATTTGAAGGCTTTAGCTCGACCGTTTATCGATGCCAGGCAGGTGTGCCGACCATTGGTTTTGGCCACACACGGGGCGTGGTGGACGGTCAGACCATCACCAAAGAGGATGCGCTTAGGCTACTCATGTCCGAGCTCTCCACGCTCCAGAAGGCGCTTGCTAGCGTCATCCACGTCGATGTGACCGAAGGGCAATTCGTCGCCCTGCTCTCGCTGGTCTACAACATTGGTATGTGGAAGTTCCGCACGTCGACGCTGTTGCGCGAATTGAACAAGGGGAATTTCGTCAACGCGGGCAACGAGTTTGCTCGGTGGATCTATGTGAAGAAGCAGCCTAATGAAGGGCTCATGAAGCGACGAGAGAAAGAGCGCGAAGTGTTTGATTCGTGATGGTGGCGAAAGCCGAAAAAAACAAAGCCGGAAGGGATAGCGACCCGACCGGCTTTTTTTGTTTGATCTGCTGGTCACGACCATCGGGGATCCAGCACAACGCACAAGGCAATTATAGATGAATATCGAGAAGGAAATTATAGAAATGAAAGAAAGACAGGCGTTTTGGTCTGGAGTGATTAGAGGCGTGATAGGCACAGCTGCCTTCTTCGTAGGCTTGGTGACGGTGATTTATTACGTCATGCAAATCGTGTTAATGGTCAAGTGATGCCGCCGAAAAAGAAAAAGCCGGAAGGGATGGGAACCCGACCGGCTTTTTTATGCCTCATAGAACAGGAGAGACTATGTCGATATGGACTCCCCTCGACTCTATTTTATCAAACCTTCGGGTCGGGGATTTACTTATGGAACAAGATTTAACATGGCAAGCGACAGTAGCGGTTGTAAGTGTGCTCGTCATTCTGGGAAGCGTTGCTTTAAGGACATTTTCATGGGCAATCCGAGCATCCAAACTCGGGGAATTAATCCCGAAGGAGTTTTGGGCTTCTAGCCTTGGGAAGGTTGTGAAGTGGACATTCATGCTCTCTGTCCCTGCGCTCCTCATCATTGTGTGGGCGTTCGCCTTCGGATATGCCTATGAGACATTACTGGCGTGGTAGACGGAGAGTTCGCCAGCAGTTGATCCCATAAACTCAGTGTCCGCAGTTGGGGTGATTGTGCCAAGAAATAAGGGCTCATTATGTTGATAAATAAAGAACTTTGTGCTGTAGCCGTGGCGCTGTTGGCAGTGTCTTCCATCGGCTATTGGCTAGGAGCATCTCACACAAGCGCTCGCTACGAGAAGCTGATCCAAGCCAAAGAGATCGCCGTCCTAGAGGCGCAACAACAAGAGAGGAAAGAACACGATGCAAAGCTTATCAAAGCGACTAACCAACTGCGTAACGAGCTTAACCGCACAACTGATCTTGCTCGTTCTCGTGGCGCTGACATTGAGCGGTTGCGCAACGCAAACGCCAAACTACAAGCCCGAATCCAACCCAATACCAGAGGCACTGATGCAGAAGCACTTGCCCGATGCTCAGCATTACTCACAGAAGGTGCAGGGCTGGTTGCAGAAGGTGAAGGACTTTTACTCAAGCATGGAGCAGAACACGACTCATTGATAAGGATAGAGAAATGGCAATAACTTTGTTACTTTTTGGGCTAGCTCCAATTGCGCTAGTGCTGGGCTACCTTGCCTACTGTGCCTACACAGCGACATTGAAGGTCAGAGCAGTGGAGAAAATACTAGATAAGTTTATGTTTGTGGTCACTGAAGAGGAGAAGGTGACGGTCACAAAAGCCCTTGAGGAAATAGTGCAGGGAAAGTAAAATAGATAAACAGAGAAAGAAAGTTGAGTCCTAGGGGGAGCGGAAACGCCCCCCCTTCTTTTTTGCCTACTGTGGGAGAATATGTGGGAACAAAAAAATATACCTACTAAAAGCACTGAAAACAAAGGAAGTATTTATCTTTCCTACAGAAGTCTCTTACACCAAAGTAAGTTAACTATCAGTTTTTGAAAATCAATAGATCGCAACTATACAAGTATCCCATCTTTATGGTACTACGAATGATAATTATTCTCGTCTATCACTCAAAAGGACTACATATTTAAGGAGATGAGATATTAAAAAATCCTTATATATCAACATGTTAATCGTTTCATGAGGAATAAGAAAACAGGTGTTCACTTTTTGAGACATGGAGTCAACCCTAGTTGCTTTTTTCCTATAATACTTTTCAACCGAAAACGATTCTCATTTATCTCAGAACATCTATATGTTGAATTCTAAAGAAGAAGCTTTCCCTTCGGAAGCTTCCATTAATTCGCATCCCCAAACACCTGCTGGCGCACATCCGCATGCTCACCGCGCAACCCCTGCCGGTGAGGTCCCACATGCCATGCCCGCTGGCGCGAAGCCAGCTGCAGGGATGTCGCATTCTGCCTCGATGATGCAGACCATGAAAAATATGTCTAAAGATGACATTCCGCCTTCGATGTCGGAAGCTCTGAAAGACATGTCAGTGGAGGCTATGCCTCCTGCGATGGTTGCGTCATTAAAAAGCATGGGACTTCTCAAATCTGAAGAGGATAAGCCCGAAGTGGAAAAAGCTGAAGCAGCCGATACTGAATCCTCGAAGCCTGAACCCGCGAAGGCTGAAGCAGCCCCAGCTCGCCCTCATCCGCACAGCTCCCGTCCACCAATGAGTGGCACTTTTGACGCTGGCGTTCGTGCTATGAAGACACAGATGGCTGATGCCGACTCTGTGAGAGCCTTCTATGCGAATACGGGCGATCCACTGCATCGTGCGTTTACGGCTAAGGTCGCTGTGCATTCCGGACCTGGTGGCATGCCATTGTTGGGCGATGCTGCTCAGGCCAAACTCGAAGAGCTTTCCTATCGGAAACGTTCTGGCAAGAGCTTGGCCTACATTCATGTGCCATTTTGCGAAACGCGCTGCCTCTACTGCCTTTTCTACCAGAATCCGTATGAAGAAGAGCAGAGCCGTCGCTTTGCGGACACTTTGATTAAAGAATTGGAACTCTGGCACGGTCGTGCTGCGCAGGATTCTTCTCCAATTCATGCGCTTTATTTTGGTGGTGGTACGCCTTCTGCGTTGGCTCCTGCCGATATTTTGCGCATCCTCTCTGCGATTAAAAAGTATTTGCCACTTGCAAACGACTGCGAAATCACGTTTGAAAGCCGTATTCACAACTTTAATGACGAAAAGATTGAAGCAGCTTTGGCGGGCGGTGTGAACCGCTTTTCGCTCGGAGTGCAGAGCTTTAACACCGAAGTGCGCCAGATGCAGCGTCGCGTTGATGATCGCGACACCATTTTGAAGCGCTTGGAAAAATTGATGAGCTACAACGAAGCCGCTGTGGTGATCGACTTGATCTACGGCTTCCCGAAACAGACCATGGAAGTGTGGAAAGAGGACTTGGCAATGGCCTCTTCCTTGCCACTCGATGGCGTCGACTGCTACCAGTTGAATGTGTTTGAAAAGGCTCCGATGGCCAAGTTCATCAACAACGGGAAGATGCCGCCACCGGCAGATACCTCTATGAAGGCTGACATGTTCCAGGTGAGCGTGGAGCACTTCACGAATGCAAATTGGCGTCGCCTCTCCAATAACCACTGGGGGCAGGACACACGCGAAAGAAATATTTATAACCAGTTAGGTAAGAGCGCTACGGACTGCTTGGCCTTTGGCTCTGGCGCTGGTGGCCGACTCTTTGGCCATAGCTTCATGCTTCAGCGTAAGTTAGACGACTGGCATCAGGACGTTGCTCGTGGGATTAAGCCCATCAACATGTTGATGACACCAGGTCCCAACTGGTTCTTGCTGCGCACCGTTTCTTCTGAAATGGAATCGGGCGCAATCAACCTGAAACAAATTGAAAAGCGCTTCAACTTACCGCTTTTTGAACTCGCCGAACCTCTCCTTGCTCAATGGGTGTATGCAGGGTTGTTGGTGCGCCGAGGTGATTGGTTCTATCAGACCGTGGCAGGCCAGTACTGGCACGTGACGATGGCCCAACTTTTGGTGACTTTCTTGGAAAGTCAGATCACTCAGGCTTCTGCCTAAGATGAGTCGCCGTTCTACACCCTCATTACTATCCTTAAAAAGAGAAAACTAAAAAATGGCTAATAAGCATTGGACCAAACTGCCACTCGTGGTAGCTATTGCAGGGGCTTTCGTTTCGCCCCTCTCTCAAGCCGAAGAATCGGTAACGACGGACGACGTCTTAGTGACGGCGGCTCGTGTAGAACGTGAACTCATGGACGTGAATATGTCCGTGTCAGTCATCACGCAGAAAGAAATTGAAAATAACGGCGCTCAAACCATCGCAGATCTCTTGAAAGATATGCCTGGTGTGGAAGTCACCACCGACGGTAGCCAAGGGTCGAAGCGTATTATGATTCGCGGCGAAAAGACCTTCAGTACGCTCGTGATGATTGACGGTCAACGCATTACGGAACAAAAGTCAATGTCGGGTACCCCGATTTTGATCGATCCGTCTCAGGTTGAACGTATCGAAGTGATCAAGGGGCCTGCCTCTGTGCTTTACGGTTCCGACGCCTTGGGTGGTGCTATCAACATCATCACGAAGAAGGGCAATGGCAAGAAGGCTGTCGAAGGGACGGTGACCGCAGGTTACAACTCTTCTAACGACGGTGGTAACGCCTCTGCTCAGATTTTCGGCACTGCTGGTGGTTGGGACTATCGTATCGGCGCTTCGTACGAAGGCGGTCGCGATTTGAAGCTTGCTCACGGTAAAGCTGAAGGGACCGACTTTGAAACGAAGTCTGCCAATGCTTATTTGGCTTACCACGTCAACGATAACCACGTTTTCGGTGCGAGCGTTGACTACTTCGATTTGGACTTCAACTCTTCTTCTCCCGACATGACGCTCGATGAATTCTACGTACATGTGCCAGAGTGGAAGCGCTTGAAGGTAGGTGCTTTTGATGAAATCCGTTATGTGAACAAGTATTTGAGCAAGATCCGTACGGACGTCTTCTATCAGAAGGCCACGAAGTACATGGATAACCACGTTGGTGCCTTCATGGGCCCGGGTAAGTTCATGATCAACGACAACGCAGCTGACAACACGCTCAAGCAGTTTGGCGCTTCTATTCAGGCTGACTGGACGCTTACCGACAAGCTTTATTTGATCACGGGTTACGACCTTTCTTACGAAAAGCTTGACGCAGAATCGACGAGCTTTACACGGGGTAATATGGGTCGTCCGATCAACATGGATAAGTACCTCTTCTACCGTGGCAACCTTTTGACTCAAGCGCTCTATGCCTCTGCTGACTACAACGTGACGGATACCGTGACGTTGAACTTCGGTACCCGCTATACCTATGTCCGTACTGACATGAAGCAGGCTGATGGTTATTCCATCAGCTCTGGTAAGACCTCGAATATTCAGCAGACTACGGGTAAGAAGACTGACGGTCAATTCGTCTTTAATGCCGGTGTGTTGTGGCATCCGCGCAATGACTTGACCTTGCGTGCAGCTTGGTCTCAGGGCTTCCGCGTGCCTCTTCTCCAGGAACGTTATGTCGATACGACCATGGGGCAGACGCGCACTGTGCGAGTGGGCAATCCTGACCTGAAGCCAGAAAAGAGCAACAACTTTGAAATTGGTGCTCGTTGGGTTTCGGGACCAGCCACTGTTGATGCTGCAATCTTCTACAACCGTGTGACGGATTTGA
>OAWJ01000122.1_pt1 | contig 78948 bp, 87 predicted proteins | sample 1517021 | NCBI WGS metagenome assembly OAWJ01 (sample SAMEA2580121, study PRJEB22360) | human gut metagenome | biome: human gut; feature: human-associated habitat; material: faeces | place: Denmark | collected 2008/2010
GTGTAAAGAATATTTTGTACTTCTGACTGAATGGAAATTGTCAAAGCTCGTAAATGGATCTGTTTGCTTTGGTGGTATATCGTGCAGAATATTGCGTCATTAAAGATTCGATGAGCTTTTCATTTTCGCGATAAGCCTTCTTCAAACTTTTTACATCCATACAATGCAATTTCAAAATAACTGATGGGGCAATTAATTCGGCGTCGTTAATGTCACGCTCTGTTAAACGGCAAGTGCTATATGGAGCATCTGTTGTAAAGAATGTATTTAAAGCATAATCTATACTGTTATACAGTTCTTTACTCCGAGAAAGCTTTCGTTCCTGAGTAGAAACAGACTTTTTCAATTTATCATCACGCTGTTGCAGCTCTTCAAGTTCGGACCATAAATTGGTGGTCAAAGCATTAATATCTTGAATGTCTTGGTTGAGTTTATCGAGTTTGGCTTGTCCTTCTGATTCGAGCTGAGCTATTTTTTCTTTAGCCTGAGAATATTCTGTAATACCTGTTTTCTCAATCGTTTGCTTTAATGTGGTGTTCTCAGTAGAAAGCGCAATATTGCTCTCTGACAATCGAGTATTTTGATCATAGATTTCGGCAATTTGAAGATCCTTTTGCTTTTCCTTGTGTGTGCGAACACAAAGAAGTACAATTCCGATCACAGGCGGAATAAAAAAATACCAAAGAGCAAAAAGTAGACAGATAAATAAAGTGCTTAAGTACCATGGGTTCTTTTGTGGCATTCGGTAAGTCCTCCTAAATGTGTATATTAATTTTTATTCCATACGAAGCAAAATCATAGGCATCACCTCTTGATGTATACTTGGATAAAATACCCCATAATTATACGTTTAAAAATTCAAAAAATTACATGTTATTTTTGAATTTAAGCTATACGGATTTGCTAATAAGCTTTAATTCTTCATCAGTAGGCGTTCGACCAGCTTTTTTTATCATTCGTGTCATACGCTTTCTCTCGTCAACGCCATAGGTGAAGGCCCTTTTACATATCTCAATAGACTTTTCATATTCACCTTGACGTTCGTATAATAAAGCCAGTTTTTTTAAGAGATTCGTCTTTAATGGTTCTTCGCTGTATTTTAGGTCTATTTTAATAGGAAAGTGCTTTATAACAGTTTGCTTCGACTTTCTTTGCAAGTAAACTATGATAGTTTTTAGAATTATATAATTTGGACCATTGGCTTTCAATATTTTCGGACAAAGAAAGATATTTATTAAATATAGGACGCATTTCTTTTTCGTAATTCAAGTTTTTATCTGTTGAATCATATTTAAAATGCCAATTATGTTCTTTTTTTAGCTGACCCCACTGAGAATCAGTTCCTCCCAAATGAAGATATTCAAGCCAATTTTCGTATTCGGTTAATGCAAAATTAGGTTCAAATGAGATTTCTTTTGAAAGAGATTTTGAAAAAATTCCCATGTATTTGCCTCGATTTCTTATTAGTTCCAAAATTCCATCACCTGTAGAGATGGAACAAATCGGATTGCATAATTATCTATTGTAACAAGATTCTCTCCATATTTTCTGCTGTAGCATTCCAGAGCTTCTTTCAAATATTCTTCTGTTACCTGCAGGTACTCAGCCATCTCGTAGAGAGAACGGCAGTGGTGTTTATAGCATTCGACGATGCCGATCAGACCGATCTGCATGTCATATCCGCGGAGACGGGCACGGAGTTCCTGTTTTCTATTCTGAACAATATCCTGATCCATAATATCCCCGTAACTTGTATAATGATGCCCTAACTCTTCAGCGAGAACACAGGATTTTTCTATAGAGGAAAGTTTTTTTTCTATAGCTATATTTCCTGCATAATAAAATCCTTTTAATCCAGATACTTCTGATAAATCAAGTTCCACAATATTCAAATCATTATGTGATTTTTGCATTTCTTCATAAGTCAAAAGAATCACTCCTTCGGCCGCGCTGCAATAAGCAATTTTTTGTATTCTTCAATTTTCTGTAATTCTTCAGGGGTAAAATTATCACCATCTTTATGTGCTGCAACAGTGTCATCCCAACCCATTAAATAAGATGGCGTGCATTCGAATATACGTGCCATTTCCTCAATGGTAGAACGCTTTATATTTTCAACACGACCATTTTCGTATTTTGCAACAGCGGATTTTTTTAATCCCAGTTTTTCGGCGAGTTCTTCTTGAGTTAAATTATTTTCCAAACGACATTTTTTGATCCTGATTGCCATTGTACACATATGTAGCACCTCCTTAAAGTGTCTTAATTTTACTACATTTTTGGCGATAATGCAATAAAAATCTTAAAAAGTGTCTTAAAAAGATAAAAAAGTGTATTGACATGGCGAAATAGCTATGTTATTATCTTGGTGTCTTGAAAAGACACAAAGGAAAAGAGGTGAAAGAAATGAATAAGAAAAAATTGGAGTCACTGATGAAGCTGTTTGATGATACTGGGCAGACATTGGCAGAATATCTTGGTATTGCGCGGCCTACTTTTTCAAATAAGTTGAATGAAACAAGAGGTGCGGAATTTACGCAGGGTGAAATACGAATGCTGAAAGAACGATATAATCTGACAGCGCAGGATGTGGATGAAATTTTTTTTGATTCAAAAGTGTCTTAAAAAGACACAAAGGAGGATAATAACATGGGAAAAATATTGATTCCTATTAATTATGATGGGAAACAGCCAATGGTATCTGCAAGAGATTTGCACGAAGGACTGGAAATCAAAACAGCGTTTAAAGATTGGTTTCCACGTATGGTGGAATACGGTTTTACATCAGGTAATGATTTCAACCCGCTCAAAAATGAGCAGGTTCGATTAGAAGGGAACCGTGAGGTTAAAAGAGAGATTCTTGACTATCAGATTTCCGTGGACATGGCCAAACAGATCTGCATGATCCAGCGATCAGAGAAAGGCAAGCAGTACCGTCAGTATTTCATTGATCTGGAGAAAGCCTGGAACACTCCGGAGCAGATCTTTGCCCGCGCCCTGAAAATGGCAGATCAGAAGATCGAGAAGCTGAAAGAAACTAACGCTGGTCTGCTGGAGGATGTCGAGCGTATGAAGCCAAAAGCGATCTTCGCCGATGCCGTTTCAACCAGCCAGACATCTATCCTGATCGGCGACTTGGCGAAGCTCCTGCGTCAGAACGGCGTGGACATCGGACAGAAGCGTCTCTTCGAGTATCTGAGAAACCATGGATACCTGATCAAGCGAAAAGGTTCCGACTGGAACATGCCAACGCAGAAGTCTATGAACATGGGGCTGTTTGAAATCAAAGAGAGCACACACATCGACGGAAATGGTTGCAACATCGTAACCAGAACGCCGAAGGCAACTGGGAAAGCACAGATCTACTTCGTGAATAAGTTTGTAGGAGGGATGAGCGATGACGATAACGGAGTGTAACAGTCCGGTAGCTGAGAACATTGCACGGATCATCGCTGAAAAAGGGCTGAAGCAGGTACATGTTTCTGAAAAGGCCGGATATAGCGCACACGGGCTGAGCGATATGCTTAACGGACGGAAGCTGATTAAAGTAAGTGATTTAGTCCGCATCGCGGCGGCACTTGATGTTGATGCAAATTCTCTTTATGGAATTTAAACAGAGGAGGAATAGGGTATGAATATTGCCGATAAAGAAATTTCTGAAATTCAAATCTTGACAGACAATAATGAATTAATCGCAAGCATTACGGATAAAGACATCATTGAACTTGATGGATATAAAGTTGTATGCGTGCCGACTAATGATGATTAACCGAGGTTATTGTTACGGGTTTTGTCAGGATTGGATACCGGTGTTGCAACACCATTGATTGTCCTAACATGATAATCGTCGTAATTTCCTTGACGTATTTGTCTTACAAATTGTGCACGGGTCATATCCTGACCAGTATAGTTGTCGTGAAATCTTTCGTTTCGACCAGTATTCGATTCGTGAGTAACAGTAATGTGTTTTCGCATGATAAAAATCCTTTCTGCGGCACGCATAAGCAACCAGATAGCATTTTACTACAAATATGTTAATGAGTCAACATAAAGTATGGAAAAATATGTTCGACACAATATATAGACAAATGCTCAAAAAAAGTCCCACAGGAAGGACCAGTTCCCATGGGACGAATACAAAAAAAACAATTTGCAACTACATAATAGCTCAAAAATGGTTATGAATCAATAGAAAATCATTACGGAGCCGGGTTGCATACGATAAGGAGATAAGGAAGAGGTGATGCCTTATGAAAGAAATCATGGTTGTTACTCGGATCACGATCGGAGGACAGCAGTATACAGCAGAGGAACTCGGAGAAGAAAAAATAAAAGAGATCGTTCGCCAGCGGATGGAAGCCGCGGTGGAGTCGATGGGGTATGAAAGGACGCAGAAATGAAGAGATCAGATAAAGCGGCGCTGGCGGTCGGCGCGGTTGGTACATGGATCTACATCGGCGGCGTGGATTCGGATCTGTGGGGCCGCGCCGCCCTGGGAGCAGGAATGTTTCTTCTTGCGCTCGCGGCAAAGAAAATCGGCGATTATGTCGAAGCGTGCCGCGAGGAGCAGGCAGAGCGGGAAGAGGAGCGCCGGGACGAGGTATTTGCGGCGTGGGTCCGGAGCGGATCGCTGAAATAAAATATCAAAATACGAAAGTGAGGAATAATGATCAATGGTTCAGATGATCAGACTGAAAAGCCATGAAGAATGGCTGAAGCACCGGGAACGGATCGGTGGGTCAGATGCGGCGGCGATTGTCGGGATGAATCCCTATAAAAGCAACGTTGAGCTGTGGCAGATCAAGACCGGGCAGGTGGTTCCGGAAGATATTTCTAATAAGCCGTATGTTAAGTACGGGACTGAGGCGGAGCAGTATCTTCGGGAGATGTTCAAACTGGATTTCCCGGAATATCAGGTTGAGTACGTGGATAACAATATGTTTTTCAATGATAAATACCCGTTTGCGCATGCGTCTCTGGATGGCTGGCTGACAGATCAGGACGGCCGCCGGGGCGTATGGGAATGCAAAACAACGCAGATCCAGCATCCCGGGCAGAAGAGAAAATGGGATGGCCGCATCCCGGACAACTATTATATCCAGATTTTGCACTACCTGATGGTAACGGAATTTGATTTCGTTGTTCTGAAGGCTCAGTTGAAATACGACTTTGGCGAAAATGTTTTTCTTCATACTAAACACTACAAAATAGAGCGGGCGGATGTAGAAACTGACATTCGATATCTGGAATCTGCAGAACGGGATTTCTGGAAACAGGTACAGGAAAGAAAAAGACCGGCACTTATTCTGCCGGAATTATAAAAATAAGACAAGGAGCACAGAAAAATGGAACTGAAAATGCATGAGTATCAGCTGCCGGAAAAGATTCTTTTCAACTATGAAGAATTAAAACGGGAGCTGACCGAAAAAGTATCACACTACGAAACACTGGTTTATACCGATGATCAGATTAAGGAGGCCAAAGCAGATAAGGCAGCGCTGAATAAGCTGAAAAAGGCTCTGAATGATGAAAGAATCCGTCGTGAAAGAGAATACATGGCTCCGTTCGCGGACTTCAAGACCAAAATTAATGAGATTATTGGCATCATCGACAAGCCTATCGCAGTTATTGATACGCAGGTACGTGCCTACGAGGAACAGCAGAAAGAAGACAAGCTGAAAAAGATTAAGGAACTGTGGGGAACACTGGCGATTCCGGAAGGGCTTACGTTTGAAAAAATCTACAGTCCGAAGTGGCTGAATGTATCTGTTTCGATGAAATCCATCGCAGAGCAGATGAATACCGCGATTGAGAAGTTCCATCAGGACATGGCCACGCTTTCAAATCTGCCGGAATTTGGCTTTGAAGCCCAGCAGGTATACATTTCCACTCTTGATATCAACAGGGCGCTTGCTGAGGGTCAGAGAATGGCTCAGGTGCAGAAGCAGAAAGAAGCATATGAGGCAGAGCAGAAACAGCGCAAGGCAGAGGAAGAAGCCAGAAAAGCGACAGAAGCGCTGGAAGTTCCGAAGCTTTCAGAAGGAACCGGTGTGCCGCCGGTTGAGGCAGAATCCGCTGTTGAAACCGTGAAAGAGGCAGTGGAGCAGGCCATTCAGGAGAAAAAGCAGTGGGTTGCCTTCCAGGCGCTGCTTTCAACGGACGATGCAATCGCATTGAAAGCATTCTTTGATTCAAGAAACATTGAGTTTAAACCGATTTAAGGAAAGAGAGGATAAAGAGTCATGGCAGTACAGAACAGTTTACAGAGATCAAGAGGAAACCAGAGATTAGGCATCTCGGCGTATCTGACCGCGGATGCGGTTAAGAATCAGATTAATCAGGTAGTAGGCGGTAAGGATGGACAGCGCTTCATTTCCGCCATCGTTTCGGCGGTCAACACAAACCCGGCACTGCAGGAATGCACGAACCAGTCGATCCTCTCCGGTGCACTCCTGGGCGAGTCACTGAAACTTTCACCTTCGCCGCAGCTTGGCCAGTATTATCTGGTGCCATTCAATGACAAAAACAAGGGCAAAGTGGCGCAGTTCCAGCTCGGATACAAAGGATATATTCAGCTCGCCATCCGTTCCGGTCAGTATAAAAAGCTGAACGTCCTTGCAATTAAGGAAGGTGAGCTGATCCGGTTCGATCCGCTGAACGAGGAAATCGAAGTGCGGCTGATCGAAGACGAAGAGGAGAGGGAACAGGCCAATACCATTGGCTATTATGCCATGTTTGAGTATACCAACGGATTCCGGAAAGCGATCTACTGGTCGAAACGGAAAATGGAAGCTCACGCACTGAAGTATTCCAAGGGATACCAGGCCAAGAAAGGGTATACCTTCTGGGAAAAAGATTTTGACGGTATGGCATACAAAACCATGCTGCGTCAGCTGATCAGCAAGTGGGGAATCATGTCGATTGATATGGCATCCGCGATTGATTCCGATATGGCGGTTATCAACGAGGACGGCACTAAAGATTATGTTGACAATGACGCTACTGTGTTTGATATGGAACCAGCGCAGGAAGCTACGCCACAGCAGAGTCAGCCTGAACCGGCAGTACCTGTAGATGCAAAAGCAGCGTTGTTTGGAAATAACTAAAAGAGAGGGAACCAACGATGAATAAAGTGGAATTACAGAATCTGGTAGGTGGACAGCTCCAGGAGAAATTTGAGCGGGCTTTTGAAAGCGTGATTGAGAATCTGCAGGACCCGAATACCTCGTTCAAAGTAAAAAGAGGAATCACGATCAAACTGAGCTTCACGCAGAACGAGAACAGAGACGATGTGTCCGTGTCTGCGCAGGTAGTCGAAAAACTGGCACCACAGCAGGATATGAATACAAAATTCTACATCGGAAAGGACCTGCGCACCGGCGAGGTGTATGCCGAAGAATACGGAAAGCAGATCCGCGGTCAGATGAGCCTGAACCTGAACGATTCCAAGGCTGAAAAGCAGACTGAGGTAGTGGACGGCACTGTCGTGGATACTGAGACAGGCGAAATTTTAAGTGGAAAAAATGAAAATGTTGTTGATTTCAGAAAGGCTGCCAAGTAGGCAGGGGAGGTAAATAGTCATGATTAAAGAAGCATTACAGTACATCGTAGGACTTGGAAAAGCAGAGGAACACATGATCAACGGAGCTTGCTATTCTGACAAGCCGCTGCATCGAATCGATACATATTACCCGAAGGCGGATGCCATCGAAATGCATACGCTGACAAGTCTCGTGGATTATATCAAGTCCGAAGTGGATGATATGCCGCCGCGAATGATCGTGGAAGTGAAAAGCCCGACTGAAGTGGAACTGTATTCCCAGCTGGATCCCAATCGCGATCGTGAGAGCCTTGTAGTGGCGAGTGCAAGAGTTCCGGCCTTCGAATTTGACCGTTTCGTGGAGCATGAGAAATTCTGCATTAACCTGCAGTCTAAGTTTTTAAAAAGCGATGACCGTGAGCTGATTCTGAAGTTTGCCGGAACGGTAGAGGCAGGAAGTGTTTCGGAGTATGGGGATGATGGAGTGACGCAGAAAGCAACCATTAAAACCGGTCTGGCATCCAAAGGTGATGCGATCGTGCCGAATCCTGTGTGCCTGCGTCCATACAGAACATTCCTTGAGGTAGAACAGCCGGAATCTGCATTTGTTTTCCGCATGAAGCAGGACAACTATGGCAGCGTAATGTGTGCCGTTTTCGAGGCGGATGGCGGTGCCTGGAAGATGGATGCAACCCAGGCAATCAAGGAGTATTTGCAGCGAGAGCTTGATGGAATGCCACAGTTTACCGTTATTTCATAACATACGATAAAAATCTCACCCGTGCAGCCGGAAAATGACTGCACGGGGCAGATAGAAAGGATAGATACATAGTATGAACAAAGTAATTCTGATAGGCCGTCTGTGTGCAGATCCGGAAGTGAGATATTCACAGAATCAGAACCAGACCGCCGTTGCACGGTATCGTCTGGCAGTGGATCGGAGATTTAAGAGGGAAGTGGAGCAGACTGCAGACTTCATCAGCTGTGTTGCATTTGGAAAAGTGGCAGAATTTGCTGAGAAATACCTGCGCCAGGGAACAAAGATTGCCATCACCGGCCGGATCCAGACCGGCAGCTATACCAATAAGGACGGTCAGAAGATCTACACGACAGACGTAGTTGTAGAAGATCATGAGTTTGCAGAAAGCAAGGGCGCAAGCGCTGGGAACAACGGAAATACACAGCGGGCGGCGGATTCGGATGGGTTTGTGAATATTCCGGATGACGTCGGAGAAGAGCTGCCATTCAACTAGAAGGGGGCGCAGTATGGGAAAAATCAATAGCAGAGAAAAGGGCGCCCGGTTTGAACGTGAGCTTGCCAGAACATTCCGAGAGTATGGTTACACGGGGAGTCGCCGAACCGCACAGTATTGCGGAAATACGGGTGATGCCTCCGATGTTGTAGGGCTGCTAGGCATCCATGTCGAGGCAAAGCATCAGGAAAAGATGTGTTTGTATGACTGGGTAGCGCAGGCAAAGCGTGATTCAAAAGGAACCGGTGACCTTCCGGCGGTATTCCACAAGAAAAATTACGCGGAAGTACTGGTAACAATGCCGCTTGATGACTGGATGCAACTGTATCGAGAATGGGAAGCCGGGCAGGAGTTGGAAGAAGGTGAAAAAGATGTCGGATGTCAAATGGATTAAGATCACGACGGATATGTTCGACAACCGGAAAATCCGACATCTGCGAAAGCTTCCGGAAGGAAACAGCATTGTTCTGATCTGGGTGATGCTTCTTGCGATGGCAGGAAAATGCAATGATCACGGGAAAATATATCTGACGGAAAACATTCCTTATACCCCTAAAATGCTGGCGGATGAGCTGGATTTTGAAGAAAATACGGTTCAGTTGGCACTTCAGGCATTGGAACAGTTGGATATGATCGTGCTGGACGATGGGTATTTTTCCATCACTGGCTGGGAAGAGCATCAGAACATAGAAGGAATGGACCGGATCCGGGAACAGAACAGAATCCGAAAGCAAAGGCAGAGGGAAAAAGAACGATTGATTGCGGAAAGTTGCGTGATGTCACGTGACAGTCACGCAACAGAAGAAGATAAAGATAAAGAAGAAGAAAAAGATATAGATAAAGAGAGTAAAGAGAAAGCAACCTGCCAGCAGGTTGTGGATCTGTACCACTCCATCTGCATTTCCTATCCTCGGATTATTCAAATATCTGAAGCCAGAAAGTGGGCGATTCAAGCACGATTGAAGGTGTACACATTGGAACAGATCAAGACTGTGTTCGAAAAGGCAGAAGCGTCAATGTTTATGAAAGGCGCGAACAAGCGTAACTGGACGGCTGATTTTGACTGGCTGCTTAATGATGCAAATATAGTGAAGGTTCTTGAAGGCAAATACGATAATGGGGCGCGGAATAAAAAAGCGGAGGAGGAGTGGAAAACGTCCCATAGCAATAAATTCAATAATTTTCAGCAGCGGGACTACGATATGGGCGCGTTGGAACAGAAACTGCTTGAAAAAGACCAGAGTGTGGGAGAGTGAAAATGGAGAAATATGATCCGTGGCACGCTGGTGAGCACCAAAACACGGTGCCGCAAGTGCCTGCGGTGGGAAGGAAGAGAAGATGCAGAAAACGCCGGAAAAGGTAGAAAGGCAGATCCTGGCACTGCTGAAAGCGGGGATGACGCAGAAGGCGGTGCGGGAAAAGTTCGGAGTCGGGAACGCCGTCATTCGCAGAATCGTGGAAGAGAACGGTCTTCTACGGGCTGATCGGGAACTTGAGAGGCACAAGAAGCTGGATTTTCCCCAGTATCTTCTGGATGACTGGGACGAAACAAGAATTGAATTATTGGAAAGGGCGAGAAGATGGCAGTGATTGGAATTGTTGTGTTCTGCGGTGCGTTGGTTGGCCTGTTTGCCTGGTTACTGAACCGGCCAGAGCGTCCGAAGGATCCGGAAGAGGACCGGGAGCAGGAAGAATATCTTACGGAATGGAGCAGGAATCATGGGAAGAATGAAAAAAGCAAAGTGGAAAAGTAGAGAAGAGCACAACGACTATATCCATGCTGAATGCTCTGGTTGTGGCTTTCAGGTTGAGAGTTATGATGCCGTTGAAACAGGAAGATCCAGTACAGAATATATCAAAGCAAAATGGAAGTTCTGCCCGAAGTGCGGAGCTAAAATGACAGTGTAGAACAAACAGAAAGGAGCCAGCCTCCGGCCGGGGCAAGGGTATACCGGGCTTCTTGAAATAATGGGAGAATTAAGCACAGAAGAGTGGAAAAAACAGAAGAAGATACAGAGAGCGATTTTTACGGCGAAGCAGAATCTGCCGTATGAAGTGAAACTTCGTCGTCAGGCCAGAAGAGCGTGGGAGTTCTGGACGGAAATGGAATACGAGAATAAAAACTGCCATGTGAGCGTTGGTGGATTGGACAGCATTACGCTGTTTATCTGGCTGCACAGTATCGGCATCCACGTTACAGGAATTACGGTATCTGGTATTGAAGATCAGAGCATCCAAAAGGTACATAGAGCATTGGGGCTTGAAGTTGTGAAATCGTATAAGAGCAAGGTTACGATTTTGAATGAGATTGGCTTTCCGGTGATCAGCAAGAAGATTGCCGGGCGGATCAATACACTGCAGAATCCGACAGAGAACAATAAGACGGTGCGGCATGCGATCATCACCGGCGAATGCGGTGCACAGGGGCATTATGCCAAGAACAGCCGCATGCAGTTGCCGCAGAAATGGCTGAGATTGTTTGGTGGTTATGAAAACGAGAACGAGGGTGTCAACTATGGCAAGCCTGAGCCGGACATTAAAATTTCGAATGAGTGTTGTTACTGGCTAAAAGAGAAACCTTGCGACGACTGGGCGAAGAACCATAACAGCAGTCCTTACCTTGGAATCATGGCAAGCGAAGGGGGACAGCGTGAAGAGGCGCTGATCGATCATGGTTGCAATTACTACGGAAAGACCGTGACGCGATCTGCTCCCTTTGCAATCTTTATGCGGCAGGATATCCTGCAGTTGGCTCTGGATATGGACCGCTGGTACCATGAGCATCTGGAATTATTTGAGAAACTGTATCATGCGCAGCCGTATGGCCGGAATAAAGACGGGAGCCCGAAAAAATATGTTCCGCTGGAATCCATCGTGCCGGAAATCTATGGAGCGATAGCAAAGCGGCAGAATGGAGAACTCTACACAACGGGAGCACAGAGAACCGGATGCAGCATGTGCGGTTTTGGCATCCATTTGGAGCAGCGGCCGCACCGGTTTGACAAGCTCCGGGAGCGCAACCCGAAAGAATGGGAATTCTGGATGTATCGCTGCTGCACAGATCCAAACACTGGCGAAAAATATGGCTGGGGAAGGGTGCTGGACTATATCGGCGTGGAGTGGGAGGACATTCCGGCGGTGCAGATGAATTTGGAGGATTTTCTGAAATGAAAGAGTTGATTATAGATTGCTTTGCAGGCGGGGGCGGTGCCTCCGTTGGCATTGAGATGGCACTGGGGCAGCCTGTAGATATAGCGATCAACCACGACCCGGACGCCATCCTGATGCACAAAACCAACCACCCGAACACACTGCATCTGACCGAGGATATTTTCAAGGTCAACCTGCGGAAATACGTCAAAGATCAGCATGTGGCATTGATGTGGGCAAGCCCGGACTGTACGAGCCACAGCAAGGCCAAGGGAGGAAAACCACGGGAGCGCGGTCTGCGTATCCTTCCATGGGCGGTGTATAAGCATGCGAAAGAGATTCTGCCGGATGTGATTCTGATGGAAAATGTGGAAGAAATACAGCAGTGGGGGCCGCTGGATGAAAAGGGATATCCGATCCCAGAGAAAAAGGGTGAAGATTATCAGAAATTCATCCGGTCGATGAAAAGCCTTGGATACATATTTGACTGCCGGGAGTTGGTAGCTGCCGATTATGGAGCACCGACCACCAGAAAACGATGGTATGCAGTGTTCCGGCGGGATGGAAAAGAGATCCGGTGGCCGGAGCCTACACACAGCAGAGAGAACGCCGGTTTGAAGCGTTGGGAAGAGTGCGGAGATTATATTGATTGGTCAGACCTCGGTACATCAATTTTTGACAGGAAAAAGCCACTGGCCGAAGCTACACAGAAGCGTATAGCCAATGGCATCAAGAAGTATATCATCGATACGCCTGATCCCTATATTGTGAAAGATAAGGATGCACTGGTATTTATCATCCAGTACCACGGAGAGACACGAGACGGAGATTCCAGAGGGCAGCTTCTGACGGAGCCGATCAAAACGATTGATACATCAAACCGTTACGGGCTGGTGACTGCATTCGTTACCAAATATCATAAATCCGGCGTCTGGCAGGGATGTGATGAGCCAATACATCCAATAGATACTTCATCAGGCGATTTTGGGATAACCGCTGCTTTCATCACAAAGTATTATAAATCCGGCATCGGACAGGGATGCGATGAGCCACTGCATACCATAACGACTTCGCCCGGGCATTTTGGGCTGGTGTCTGCGTTTCTGATCAAATACTATGGGGCTGGATGCGGACAGGTGCTCGACCGGCCGTTGGGGACAATTACTACAAAAGACCGGTTCGGACTGGTAAACGTGATTTTAAACATTAAAGGTGAAAAATATATCATCTATGATATTTTTCTTCGGATGTTGAAACCGGAAGAACTGAAGCTGATGCAGGGATTCCCGAAAGACTACATCATCAGCCGAGATTACAACTGGAAAAGTTATCCGGTTGCAAAGCAGGTGGCGCGGATCGGAAACAGCGTGGTGCCGATTATGGCGCAGAAACTGGCAGAGGCCAACTGCCCGTACTTGAAAGTAGGCGAGCGGGTGCCGAATCTGAATATCGATGACAGCCAGGGACAGTTGAGGTTTGCGTAGGAGGTGAAAAAATATGCTGATTCCAACGGTAAAAGCGAAAGAATTTGAAAAATTTGGTTTTAAAAAATGCAAAGGAATATCGAGTGACCTCGAATGCTATTATCTGTGCGTAGCAAGAGGAAAAAAGATGCTTTTTGTGAGTAATGTATACTTTGGGGTAAATGATTGGAGCGATGATGACCCGAGAATTCACGCGAATCCTAATTGCAGGTACAGAAGCGTAAAAACAAGCCTTGATATTATTTACGAGCTGATCAAAGCGGGGATGCTGAAAAGCAGTTTTGAAAAAGAGAAAGAAGGTGATACCGATGGAGAAGAAGGTGCTGGAGCAGTACATAGACGCATGCGAGCTGATCAAAGAGACGGAAAAGGACATTAGACGGCTGAAAAAGAAGCGGCAGACTATTGTGCAGACGAATGTATCCGGGAGCAATCCAGATTTTCCGTACAACCCGCAGCACTTCAAGATTGCGGGAACAGCGTTCACCTATGAGGAGGATGCCCGCCTGCGGCATGAGGAGAAGATTCTGGAAGAGCGCCGGGAGCAGGCGCATCGGCTGAAAGTGGAGGTGGAGCAGTGGATGAACCACATTCCACAGAGGATGCAGCGGATCATCAAGTACAGAGTCTTCGAGGATATGAGCTGGAGCCAGGTGGCGGCAAAGCTCGGAAGAAAAGCCTCTGCAGAGGGAATTCGGAAGGAATTCGACAGATTTATGAAAAAAAATTAAAGTTTGTCCGAAATGTCCACAATGTCCGTTTTCAAAATGTTATAGTGTATCATGGAAGAACGGCAAGAAGGGTTTCATCTTTTCTTTACCTCCTTGTGAATGTATTTTGAGCGGCGGTCAGGTGTCACAGCCTGGCCGCTGATTGGGCGGCATCAGCCCGTGGAAAAAGTCCGAATGATGCACGGTGCAGATTGGTACCCTGCACCTATTGGAACGTAACTCAGTTGGAAGAGCTTTCGGCTTATATCCGAACGGTCATGGGTTCAAGTCCCATCGTTCCAACTCTCCATTGACTGGAGAATCATCCCCCATATACTTTTCAAAACGTCCTGTAGAAATGCAGGGCGTTTTGTAGTATGATGAGAAAAAGGAGGGTGTATTAACTTGGATAATAAACATAATGAATTAATTGCAATTCGTAAAAGCTTCAAGGAGAGAAAAGCGAAAATAGAATCAACAAAGGAAATTTTTATAACAATATTTCTGCCAGTTCAATTGGCATTATGGGCATTATCAAGTGAATCGCAGATGGAAAAATTTATGCCCATAATAATGATCTTTTTCTGCTGCGTTTTTGCAGCCTTGATAAGTAGAATGAATAGATTAATATTCGAAATTGAGCAAGATATAGAAGAAATAAATGAAAACCTAAAAGAGAATTAATATACATTTCAAAAACGAAACGAATGAGAGGTGGTGAGCTGGATGACGAAAGGAAAATATGAATATTGGCTGATGCCGGAAGGCTTGCTGCTACTTGATTTGTAGGTACTGCGGGATGCGCTGATTATATAATTTAATGAAAGCGAGTAGGGTGAAAAAAGGTTAAAGAAGGGAGGTGTGCATAATGCTAAGGCCAAAACAGATAAGGTGCTTGGAATTAATGATAAAAGGCGATATGACGGATAAAAAAATTGCAGAGGCAATTAACATAACACAAAAAACAATATGTGATTGGAAGAAAAATGATGTTGAATTTCAAGAAGAATATAAAAACATGATGCGCAAGTCTTTGCAATATGCAGCACCAAAAGCCTTTAGAAAACAAATGTCCTTACTGGACTCAAACAATGATATGGTGGCTCATCTAGCTGCCAAAGACATAATGGATAGGGCGGGATTTAATCCAATAGAAAAAATGGAACAACAAGTTGATATGGATCTCAACATCACGATTGACTACGGGGAGGACGATTCCGGATGAATATAAACGTCCAGATGAATCCGGGCTTCAAAGAAGTTGACCGTTCCCGGAAAAGATATATCGTTATGAAAGGCTCTGCTGGATCAGGAAAGAGTGTTGATACGGCGCAGAATTATATCCTGCGGCTGATGCAGGATCCGGGAAGAAATCTTCTATGTGTTCGAAAGGCGGACGTGACAAACAGGGATAGCACTTTTGCAGAATTGCAGGGTGCTATTTTTCGTATGTTTGGGGAGCAGTATAAGAGATATTGGCACATCAACAGTTCCAACATGATTATGGAGTGTAAGATCAACCGGAATCAGATCATTTTCCGTGGAGTCAATGATGAGAAACAGCGTGAAAAGCTGAAATCCATTACTTTCAAGCGTGGAAAGTTGACCGATGTGTGGATTGAAGAAGCCACGGAAATTACGCAGGCGGACTTCGAGATCATTGATGACCGTCTCCGTGGTGAACTGCCGGATGGACAGTTCTATCAGATCCGGATGACGTTCAACCCGGTATCGGCGTACCACTGGATTAAGCGTGTGTTCTTTGACCGGTCAGATCCGGATGTTCTGACACATCAGTCAACCTACGAGCAGAACCGCTTTATCGATGATGCCTACCGAAGACGTATGATGCGGCGTAAGGAAGTGGATCCAGAGGGGTATCGGGTATATGGCCTGGGGGAATGGGGCGAGGTCGCCGGACTGATCCTCAAAAACTATGTTGTCGAAGAATTTGACTGTTCACCGGAACGATTCGATTACATGGTCAATGCACAGGATTTCGGATTCAATCACGCCAATTGCATCGGTGAGGTTGGCTTTAAGGATGGTGAGTTGTATCTATGCCGGGAACTGTACGTGTATGAGATGGACACGGACGAGATCATCCGGCTGGCGGAGGGGCAGTTCAACAAGCGCCTGCGCATGTGGTGCGATTCTGCGGAGCCGGACCGTATCAAGATGTGGCAGAAGGCGGGATACCGCGCAAAAGGCGTGCAGAAGGAGCCGAACAGCGTGCATGCCCAGATAGATTACCTGAAACAGCACAGAATCCATATTTACCCGTCCTGCGTCAATACAATAAAAGAAATTCAGCAATGGAAGTGGAAGAAGGATGAGCGTACCAACACTTATCTCGAAGAGCCAGTTCCATTTTTTGATGATGCCATGGCGATGCTTCGATACTCCATTGAGGAAGAACGCAAGGCGAAACCACGGCTGAACAGAAAGGTGAAAGGAGGGATATAGAAGTGCGAACGAATTTGTATAGGCTACCGTCGGAAGAGACGCTGACAGATGCCAAATTGAACGAATTTATCATGCGGCATTCCGGAGAGTGCGCATTTAGATACAGCATGCTGCAGGAGGCCTACGAGACGGATTACCCGATCCTGCATGAGCCGTTAAAGCCCAAGTGGAAGCCGGACAACCGGATCATGGTCAACTTTGCGAAATACATCGTGGATACGATGAACGGCTTCTTCATCGGGCATCCGATCAAACTGCAGGTAGACGATGGAAACGAAGCGGTTGAGAAATATGTTGATTTTCTGGATCAGTATAATGATCAGGACGATAACAATGCCGAACTGTCCAAGATCTGCAGTATCTTCGGCAAAGGCTATGAAATGTATTACGTAGATGAGAACGGAAATATCGGTATCACCTATCTGAGCCCGCTGGATGCATTCATGATCTACGACGATTCCGTGCTGGAAAGGGAACGATATTTCGTGCGGCTGTATTACGATTCGAATCAGATCCTTCATGGAAGCGTATCGGACGAGACGAAGGTCCGCTGGTTTACAATCAAAGGAAAATTACTCTGGGATGCAGACGAGAAGATACACGGCTTCGACGGCGTTCCGGCATCGGAGTACGTAGAAAACAAGGAGCGTATGGGAATCTTCGAGCCGGTCCTTACGATGATTAATGCATACAACAAGGCGATCAGCGAGAAAGCCAATGATGTTGACTATTTCGCGGATGCCTATCTCAAGGTTCTTGGTTCCAAGCTGGAAGAAGACGATGTGGCGCATATCCGGGATGACAGAATCATTAATTTCGACGGGGACACCGAACGGTTGATTGTCGAATTTCTTCAGAAACCGGATGGTGATACCACGCAGGAGCATCTGATCGATCGTCTGGAAAAGCTCATTTTCCATATCAGCATGGTGGCCAATATCTCGGATGAGAATTTTGGCACCAGTTCCGGCATCGCCATGAAATATAAGCTGCAGGCAATGAGTAACTTGGAAAAAACGAAAGAGCGGAAATTTACCAGCGGAATGAACCGGAGGTATCGTCTGATTTTCTCAAATCCGGTCTCAGGAATGAAAAAAGATGACTGGGTGAAGATCCATCCACATTTTACACCAAATTTCCCGGCAAACCTGCAGGAAGAGGCAGAGATCGCGAAGAATCTGGAAGGTGTGGTCAGCCAGGAAACACAGCTCGGGGTGCTGTCTATTGTGGACAATGTACAGGATGAAATCAAGAAAATTGATACCGATCAGAACAAGGTGAGAGCGGATCCAGTGATGAAGCAGATGTTTGGCGGCGGTGGACAGGATGACGAGTAAGGAATACTGGCAGAAACGTGAGACGGAACATGCCAAGAAGAATAAGATGTCTGAGCAGACCTATGCAGAAGAGATCCGGAAGACCTATGCGTATATGGCGGATCAGATTCAGAAGGAAATCGATGGATTTTACGCAAAATACGCCAATGCTGAGAAGATTTCGCTGGCAGAAGCAAAGAGAAGGGTTTCCAAGCTCGATATCGAAGAGTATGGCAGGAAAGCGGCGAAATACGTCAAAGAAAAAGATTTTTCCGACCAGGCGAATGAAGAGATGCGGCTGTACAATGCAACCATGAAGATCAACCGTCTGGAACTGCTGAAAGCCAATATCGGGCTGGAAATGGTATCCGGTTTCGATGAACTGCAGAAATATTTTGACAAGACGCTGACACAGCAGACAATAGAAGAATTTCGCAGGCAGGCGGGGATTCTTGGCAATTCCGTGCAGGAAAATGGGAAAATGGCGCGGGCAATTGTCGATGCGTCATTCCATAACGCCACTTATTCCGATCGAATCTGGATGTATCAGGATATGCTGAAAGCAGAGCTGGACAAGCTGCTGAAAACAGGGCTAATCCAGGGCAAGAACCCGCGGGAGCTTGCGGTGCACCTGCAGAAACGCTTCGGTGCAAGCCGGGAGGATGCAGAGCGGCTCATGGTCACGGAGCTTGCCAGAGTCCAGACAGAAGCGCAGAAGCAGTCCTATATTCGAAATGGATTCGAAGAATATACATACGTTGCCTGCGGGAATGCAGATGTCTGCGAGCGGTGCCAGGTGTTGGATGGTAAGCATTTCAAAGTGCAGGATATGATGCCGGGGACGAACGCGCCGCCGATGCATCCGCGGTGTCACTGCTCCACGGCAGCCTATGAAGACAGTGCAGAATATGAGAAATGGTTGGACTTTCTGGAACAGGGTGGTACCACAGAAGAATGGGAAGCATCGAAAAACAGAAAGGCAAGATATAAAGACAACGAAGGAATATTCCAAACATTGGATGGCAGATCAAAGGGGCGAGACGTTATCAAACCTCGAAATATCATGAAAGAAATGAAAAAGTCCAGCATCGGAACGGAAATGTTGGAATATCTTCAGGAAAATGATATTCAAATAAAGGTATGGTACGGAGTTGATGTTGATGAAGGACTGGACGGACTTTTCGAAGATGGAGAAATCAACATTTATGCTGATAATACCAAAACGGTTCGTGAAACGGCTATTACGGTGATTCACGAGGCCACGCATGCCAAAATCAACAAGCCAAATACCAAAAGTCAAGAACTGCAATGCTATGTGAACGAGTACAGGCATCAAAACATTGAATTGACAGAGAAAGTGCTCCAGGATATAATTAATCATATAAATGATAAATATCCGAATCTGAAATGGGAGTGATTGTTTATGACGAATACTCTGAATATTCCGCCTCATGAGAGAGTAAAGCTCTTGAGGAAAGGCGAAAAAGTTTTGTGCAAAAAATGTAAAACAGGAATCATGATTCCTGTTGGCGACCGTGAAAAAACCAATACTTTTTACTGTGATTCTTGCAAGAATCAGTTAATTATCAACTGATGATAAGGAGACGGTGCAAATGGCTCAGAATGATTACTTTGTGATCGTATATCAGGTACTGAAATATCTGTATGAATGTTTGAAAAAGGGTGAAAAACCAGAAGCGTGTTACCTTACGGCATCAGCCTATAATATTCCCGAAAATTATTGGCAGTATATCATTTTAAGCTTGATTACAGAAGGGTATGTAAAAGGTATTGCCGTCAATCATACGAAAGATGGCGTTCTTTTAGGCGATCTGCCCGATACCATTATCACGCCGAAAGGTATTTCCTATCTGTTCGAAAATTCGTTGCTTGAAAAGGCAAAAAGGACGTTGAAGGACGTAAAAGAGATGGTCCCGTTCGTATAAAACTGTTTAAGGAGCAAAAACGATAATGGCAAAGAATGACATGGAAGTAATCATGTATAAAATACTGAGATATCTGTACGAATGCATGAAACTCGGCGTAGAACCGGAACTCGAACAGTTTGCCTGGAATTCAAAATTATTTGATATTCCGCAAAGCTATTGGTGCAAGATCATTGTAACACTTGTAAGGAAGGGATATATTACAGGGTTTGCAGTCATTGACAAAACAAAAGACGCGCCAATGCTCCAAACAGACAGACCATTTGAGATTACGTTTGAGGGCGTACAGTTCCTGGAAGAAAACAGCCGTATGCAGAAAGCAAAAGAATATTGTGCCGAAACATTCAACGTGATCTTGTCTGCATTACTTGGCGCAATTATTTCATAGTTACCACCAGTCGAGAGACCGGTGGTATTTTTATACACATTTTTAAGAAAGGACAAGGTGAAATATGATTATCACAGGAATGGCTCACTTCGAGAGTGTAGCACAGAAGAAACTCGTTGAATGGTACCACAAGAACAGACCGGAGGTTCAGATCGACCTTGGAAATGTATTCGTGGTATGGTCATGCAAAACACTTCAGAATTACAAGTGCCTTGCATCTACGACTATCAGCGGAGATGGCATCTATGCTGAGTACACCTATAACGGGGACAAGCAGGAACTCTACGAAGATGTATACGGTAAAATAACTAATACATGCCATACAGAAGAATAGGAGGTAGTGAATTATGAAATTCAAAGAAGCATTTAAAGAAATGAAATCTGGACTCGCGGTAAAATTACCGTCATGGGCTGGATACTGGTGTTGGGATGAAGAAGCTCAGACGATTCTCATGTACACCAAAGATGGCGGCTGTCTGGACATTAGAGAAACACAGAGAGTGGAGTATACGCTTCAGAACATTCTTTCAGATGAGTGGATTTATGCTGATGGTCGAAACTGTCCGATTCTTGGCGGAGAGGCAACCTTTTCATTTGGAGAAGCAATTAAATATCTGAAACGCGGCATGAAGGTTACAAGAAAAGGATGGAATGGCAAAAAGCAGTACATTCAGCTCGCCACTGGGATTTCTTATAAGACGCCGGATGGGGAGATCGTGAATTGCGAGCATGATGCTATCGGAAACATGGCTATCGCATTTGTCGGAACATCAGGAGTACAGATGGGATGGCTCGCAAGTCAGGCAGATATGCTTGCGGATGATTGGGTGTTTGCAGATTAGGATGATTAATCATGAAAAAATTGTTTATTTCACAGCCAATGAAAGGAAAGTCTGATGAAGACATCCTGGCAGAACGCCAGAAAGCAATCAAAAGCGCAGAGGAGAAGATCGGAGAGCCAGTAGAGGTTATTGATTCTTTCTTCCAGGAAGCTCCGGTGGACGCAAAGCCACTCTGGTTCCTTGGAAAATCCCTGGAACTTCTGGCTGGTGCTGACATTGCCTACTTTGCGAAAGGCTGGCAGGATGCCAGAGGGTGCAAGATCGAAAATACATGTGCTATTGAGTACGGTATTCCGGTCATTGAAGATTACACAGCAGAGTAGAAAAGCGGTGATCCATACATCTCCCACCGGCAGGGAACAGCCGGAATGAAAGGATGTGATGACTGTTGATTGATGTAACGGTAAGAAAATACCGATTGACTGTGTCCGGTCATGCAATGTACGCACCGCATGGGCAGGATATTGTCTGTGCGGGCGTTTCCAGCCTTGTGCGGACGCTGATCCACTCGATTGAGGATCTGACAGGGGATGAAATAGAATACGAAGTATCGCCCGGATGGGTTGATATACAGTATGGGAATCTATCAGAGAGAGCAAGAACTCTGGTGGATTCCTTTTTTGTCGGCATCTGTCTGATGGTCGATGAATTTCCGGAGCATGTCCGGATCGTGTAACCGATGTGACCGAAATGTCGTTAAACTATGATTCCGGAGCAACGGCACGGGGCTATTACAGAACGGGACGGGGCAGAAAGGACAGAAAAATAATGAAGCGCAAAAACAACCATTATCATTGGAGAATCCCGATGATCAACCTGCAGGTATTTGCAGACGGCGAAGGAGACGGCAGCGGAGCCGGAGACGGAAACGAGGACGGAGCTGGAGCAGGTTCTGGAGATAGCGGCAATGAGATGTCGTTTGATGATTTTCTGGGGCAGGCAGAGAATCGCGCGGAGTTCGACCGCAGAGTGCAGAAAGCGGTAAATACAGCAGTGACCAAAGCGCAGGAAAAGTGGCAGGCACTGACTGATGATAAGCTTTCAGAGGCGGAAAAGCTGGCGAAGATGACAAAGGAAGAGAAAGCGGAGTATAAAAACCGGAAGTTGGAAAAGGAACTGGCAGATCTGAAACGGCAGAATTCGCTCTCGGAAATGTCAAAGACGGCCAGAAAGATGCTGGCAGATGAAGAAATCAACATCCCGGATGAACTTCTGGCACATCTGGTATCGGAAAGCGCTGAGGATACCAAGACGGCAGTCGAAGCTTTCACAAAGATGTACAAGGATGCAGTACAGGCTGCCGTAAAAGATGCCCTGAAAGGAAATGCCCCAAAGGGCGGATCCGGCGGAAAAGGCGCTGTGACAAAAGAACAGATTCTTGCAGTCAGCAACCCAATTGAACGGCAGCGGCTGATTGCGGAAAATATTGCATTATTTCAGTAGGAGGAAAACAGCATGCATAGAATTGGAAAATTAGGGCTGCAGGTATTTGCGGCACCGGATAACATGACAGGTCAGGAACAGATCCAGGTAAAAGCCCGCGAGATTGATTTCGTAACATCTTTCGGCAAAAACATTCAGGCGCTGCTTGACGTCCTGGGCATTATCCGAATGATCAAGAAAGATAACAACACCGTTTTAAATACAAAAAAGGTGACAGGAAACCTGCAGTCCGGTGAGGTCGCAGAGGGCGAAGAGATCCCGTACTCCCAGTACGCTGTGGAAGAAATTCCGTTTGATACTATTAAAATCAGCAAGTATCGTAAGGGAGTAACCCTGGAGGCAATCGCGGAAAAGGGATATGATGCCGCAGTACAGGATACCGACGAAGAGTTCAAAACCGATCTGCAGAACGTTGTCATGGATAAGCTGTACGCACAGCTGAAAGCAGGTTCTCTGACTGGCCATGAAAGCACTTGGCAGATGGCGGTTGCTATGGCAATCGGAAAGGTTAAAGATAAGTTCAAAAAGATGAGAAGAACGGCTACCGGCGTAGCAGTATGGGTAAATACACTGGATGTGTATAAATATGTCGGTGCCGCGGATATCTCCCTGCAGACAGCGTTCGGCTTTGAGTACATGAAGAAATTCCTTGGCGCTGATGTTGTCTTCGTAAGCTCTGAAATCCCGGAAAACGTCGTCATTGCTACTCCACTCAACAACATCATCGGATATTACATCGATCCGGGCGATTCTGAGTTCGTAAAAGCTGGCCTCAGATATACAACGGACCCGACTACTCATTTTATCGGTTTCCATGCACAGGGTACCTACGAGAGAGCAATTTCGGATCTGTACGCTATTATGGGTCTGCGCTTATTCTGTGAGTACCTGGATGCCATCGCCTACATCTCCGTTGGTGGCGCGGATACACAGACTCTTGGAAAACTGACCGTAACGGCGACAGAAGGATCTGAAACGGGAAAAACAAAGATCTCCGTAAAAGAGCAGCTGATGTCTATGAAAAACTGCTGGAAGTACAAAGATGCGGCATCCGCGACTGCCGTGAAATACGGCGATGACGTGAAAAACTGGAGCAAATGGGATGGAGAATCCGAAATCGCATCTACAGCAACCCATCACATCACGCTGGTTGAGTGTGATCAGAACTATAAAGCAGTCCGTTCCGGCGATGTAACAGTAGCTGTGAAGAGCTGAGAAGGAGGAACCTATGTACAGGGTGATTGAATACTTTACGGATCTTCATGACGATGACCATGAGTACCGAGAGGGTGATGTTTTCCCACGCGAGGGAATCAAGGTATCGAAAGAGCGTCTGGAAGAGCTTGCTTCGGATAAAAACCTGCGTGGAACCCCGGTGATCGAACTGGTAAAAGAACCAGAGAAGTAGGAGGCAGCCTATGATCGAAGATCTGAAACTGCTTCTTGGGATGGAAGATACAGACAAAAAGACAGAACAGCAGTTACAGCTGATTCTGAATGCCACGAAACAGCGGCTGAAATTTCTTCTTGGCGGTCTGGAGCCGCCGGAAGAAATGGAATACATCATATTGGATGTTTCAGTCATTCGATTCAACCGAATCGGATCAGAAGGGCTCTCCTCTCACAGTGTTGAGGGCGAGAGCCTTTCCTGGTCTGAAAATGATTTTGCCGGGTACATGGATGATATTCAGTCTTATCTGGACAGCCAGCGGGAGGCAAGGAAGGGAAAGGTGAAGTTTCTGTGAGATACGATACGCCAATTTTCTTCCGGCGAGTCCTGCCGGGTGAGTATGATCCAACGACTGGAAACTATGCCGACGATCAGGTAACAGAGGTGCGGAAAATGGCATCTGTGATGGATACGCGGGCGGAAATCATGCGGATCGTATACGGCGGGATCCGTCAGGGCAGCGTGACAGTGCAGCTCCAGAACCATTATCAGAAGCCGTTTGACAGGATCCGGATTGGAAACACGACCTACAAAGTGGACTATACGCGGAAATTACGTGTGAAACAGACTTTTATTTTATCGGAGGTGGTTTGATGCCGAAAATCAAGCTGGAAGGAATGGAGAAGCTGCAGGTCAAATTGAAGAAAAATGTGCAAATGAACGATGTTAAGCGGATTGTGAAAAGTAATGGGGCAGCCCTGCAGGAGTCGGCGCAGAGAAAGGTACCGGTGGATACTGGTAACTTGAAACGAAGCATTGGACTTGAGATCCGGGATAGCGGTCTTACAGCGGAAGTGGAGCCTACAGCAGAGTATGCGGCATACGTGGAGTATGGAACCCGATATATGAACGCACAGCCGTATATGCGCCCTTCCTATACAGCACAGAAAGAGAAATTCAAATCTGATCTGAAAAAGCTTACGAGGTGACACGATGGATCCACAGCAGGAATTATTCAGTGCATTGCTTCTGGAATTGAAAAAACAGTATCCAGGCAGTGTGTATGACACGTTTTTACCGTCGGAAGGCACACCATATCCGTTTGTCTATCTGGCAGACAGTGATTTGAATGACAGAGCCAATAAAACAGCCGTGTTCGGCATTGTAAGCCAGACAATCCACGTCTGGCACGACAATCCGCGGCAGCGAGGCACAGTTTCACAGATGATTCTGCAGATCAAGCAGATTTGCAGACAACTGGAACATACCGGCAGCTTCTCCTGGTCCGTGCAGGACTTGAATCAGAGAATATTGCCGGACACAACTACCAACCAGCCACTTCTTCACGGCATCGTGGAAGTGACTTTTTTATTCAGTTAGGAGAACAGCATGAGAAAAACAATTGATTTACAGTTATTCGCAGATGCGGTACGTGGTAAAAAGATCGTTTATCTGTACCGCCTTAAAAAAGATGCGGCTAAAAATGCAGCTACAGCATTAGCGTTTACGACAGAGAACGGCAGAACGACAAGCAAGGATGCAGATACCACAGAGACCAAGGACGGCACGATTCGAACCCCGGGAGCAGCCGAGGTTGAGATTACGGCAACCAGTATTCTTGCCAAGGGCGACACACTGATCGACTCTCTTGAAGATGCCATGATCAATGATGAACTGGTCGAGATCTGGGAAGCAAATCTGGATGAACCAGCATCCAGCGGAAGCAATAAATTCAAGGGAAAATATTTCCAGGGTTACGTAACGGAGCTGGAAAAGACTTCGAATGCCGAGGATATGGTAGAAGTATCCCTTACCTTTGGCGTAAACGGAACCGGCGAGAAAGGCGATGTGACAGTGACAGCCGCACAGCAGGAAGTAGCGGCATACGTATTTACAGATACAACTAAAACAGGAGCGTAAAAATGCAGAGGGCGAGCAATCGTCCTCTTTTTTGAACAGTAAAGGAGAAAAATGATATGGAACTTACAATCAATGGACAGGTGTATCAGTTTAATTTTGGCATGGGATTCCTTCGTGATGTAAACAAAAAAATTCAGGTGCCAGTTGACAATTTAAAAGATGTCAGCAAAGAAATTGGTCTGAAATATATGATCGGCAGCGTCATGGATGGAGAGGTGGAGCCACTTGTAGATCTGCTGGATGCAGCAAATCAGGGGCAGACTCCGAGAGTTACAAAAGAACTGCTGGATGATTATATTGATGATCCGGAAACAGACATTGATAAACTTTTCGAGGATACACTGGGTTTCTTAAGGACAGCCAATGCTACGAAGAAAACCGTCGCGGAAATCGAGAAAGCAGTGGCAGCGGAGAAAGAACGTCAGGAAGCTTTGAAGAAAGCACTGGAGGAATTTCAGAAAAAGGCTCAGGACGAGAAGAAACAGTAGATTTCGAAAAAGTTTATCACGATGTTGCTGTGAACTGCTTTCGGTACTTCAATTTTACATCGTTCGAACAGGTGGATCGCCTGACAGTAGCTCAGTATAACGTCATGATGGAGGCACTGGAGCTGAAAATGTTTGACCGAAATTTCGAAGCACACAGACAGGCATATCTTGATTTTGCTGTGCGTGCAGAGCGAAAATCCGGCAAAAAGACAGTTCCGGTCTATAAAAAATTCCAGAAATTCTTCGATTATGAGCGGGAACTTGAAAATTTGAAAAAAAAGAGAACAAAAAAGACAGATCCTCGTTTTGCTGGACTTTCGAAGCTGATCAAGAAAGGAGATGGTGAAAATGGCAGAATCTTATAGCGTAAAAGCGGTTCTATCAGCGGTAGACAGCAATTTCTCTTCGACGATGAAATCGTGCAGTGATACAGCAGAACGGCTACGCAGTACCATATCCAGCGGGCTTGGATTCGGCGCAATGGCGGCAATTGGCGGAAAAGCAGTTACAGCAGTTGGGAGTGCGCTTAAAAGCGTAACAACAAACGCGGTAAGCGCAGGAATGAGCTTTGAAAATGCGATGTCTTCCGTAGCAGCCATTTCTGGAGCAGCAGGAACAGATTTTGAGAAGTTATCTAAAAAAGCTGAACAGATGGGTGCAAGCACAAAATATACAGCCACAGAAGCAGCCGATGCAATGCAGTATATGGCAATGGCCGGATGGAAGACAGAAGACATGCTTTCCGGTATTGATGGCATTATGAATCTGGCCGCAGCGTCTGGAAGCGATCTGGCACAGACTTCAGACATTGTAACAGATGCGCTGACGGCATTTGGAAAAAAAGCCAAAGACAGCGGAGAATTTGCCGATGTATTGGCGGCGGCTTCTGCCAATGCGAATACGAATGTCGATTTGATGGGCGAAACCTTTAAATATGTTGGTTCTGTAGCTGGCGCAATGGGTTACTCAATTCAGGACATCGCTCTTGCCACTGGACTGATGGCGAATAGTTCTATCAAAGGAAGCGCCGCCGGTACGGCGCTTCGTGCCACAATTACGCGTATGGCAAAACCAACAGAAGAATCCAGTATGGCAATGTCGGCATTAGGCCTTAGCCTTACTGATGCCAACGGAAATATGGAGTCTTTCGGGGAAATCATGAAAGACATGCGAAAAGGTATGCAGGGGATGACCGAAGACGAAAAAGCATCCTATGCAGCTATGCTTGGCGGTCAGGAAGCAATGTCTGGACTTTTGGCGATTGCAAATGCAAGTGATGAAGATTTTAATAAACTTTCCGATGCGATCAACAACGCAGCTGGATCTGCCGAGAAGATGGCAGACATCAAAATGGATAATATCCAGGGCGATGTCACAAAACTGCAATCTTCGCTGGAAGGGCTTGGAATTACAGCTTTTCAACAGGTAAATGACAATTTCCGCGGTTTTGTTCAAAATATTAAGAATGCTGTAGATGAACTTAACCAAAAACTATCCGATGGAAAGTATATTGAAAAAGCAATTCAGTGGGTTGAAAAGCTCGGATCCGCGTTTAAAGATGGCGGCTTGGAAGGTGGATTGAAAGAAATTGGAGATCTTCTGGATGGAACCGGCGATAAAGTAAAGACTTTTGGGGCAGTTCTCGGGACTTTGGGTGTTGTTACCAAAGCAAGCGATTTCTTCCAAGGAAATACGTGGAAGTTGGTGTCTGCAGGTATTGGAGGCGTAAATAAAACCCTAAAAGAGACACCACAATGGGCAAAAAATGCTGGAAAAAGTCTCGGAAATGCATTCAGCAATTCGAAACTGGGAGGAATATTACAGTCCGCAGTCGGAAAAATAAAAAATCCATTTAAAGATATTCTGGATGCGGCAACCTTGGATGGCGCCAACGGGATACAAAAAATCGGTGTGCTGGGCGGAAAAGTTGTGCAGACAGTTACATCAACGGTCCAGACGGTTGGAAAGTTGATTCTCGGCGTTGGATCAAAGATGTTCAGCGGCTTAACCCAGATCATGGGTCTTGCAATGAAAGCGTTGATGCCAGCGGCCTTAATCGCCGTAGTGCTCGCCGGGCTTGGACTGCTCTATCAGACCTTTGGGTCGCAGATTGACAGCATTTTGCAACTGGCGCAGACACAGGGACCGCAGTTTATCACGAATTTGGTCAATGGAATGGCCAGCAGACTTCCAGATCTTATTCAGCAGGGCGGGCATCTGGTTTCTGAATTTCTGAACACAATTACAGCGAATCTGCCTGCTTTGATTACGGGCGGCGTAACGTTGGTTCAATCGCTGGTATCAGGATTGATCAGTGCCCTGCCGGAGCTGATTCCGTCAGCAGTCAGCATGGTAACGACACTTATTACAGGAATTGCTTCTGCATTACCGCAGCTCATTATGACTGGTATGCGACTTTTACTGGCACTGACACAAGGAATTACTGAGAATTTGCCGTCACTGATCGACGCTGCAATTCAATCGCTGAGTTCTTTTGCACAGGGAATTTTGCAGAATCTTCCTGCAATTTTGATGACGGCAGCTCAAATCATTGGAACGCTGGCGCAGGGAATTATAGGAGCGATTCCGCAATTGGTGGCAGCCCTTCCGCAGGTACTGTCCGCTATGATTGACACGATTATGGCAACAGATTGGCTGGAAGTTGGAAAACAGGTTGTTCTGGCTATTGGGGAAGGAATTTTTGGCGGACTTTCTAAGATTGGTGGAAAGATTGGAAAGTTCTTCGGTGATATCAGCGATTGGTGTACTGGAGGAGAAAAGGGTGGTAAAAGCGTAACGTCTGGTACAGTATCGGGAATTAATGCCGGAAGTTCACAGGTATCCAGTGCGGCAAATGCACTCGGAAATACCGCGGCAAGCAGTACGGCGGCTGGAATTCAGTCTGGAATTGGAAGTGTTGCTGCATCCGCCAGCAGCATAGGTGACACGGCAATCAATGCGATTACATCCGGAATCAACAGTGGCAACGGAGCTTTGGCATCAGCGGGCACGAGTGCAGGAACAGCAGTTACAGAAAGCATGGATGCAGGGTTAAAACCATTGAATAATATTGCGTCCACATCGATGAACAATTTTTCAAGCACAATTTCGAGTAGTGGGACAAAAGCAGTTTCCAATGCAAAAAATGTTTCAAAGGCAGTGAATGCGGCGTTGAAAACGACAGAACCGGCGGCGCTTCGCAGTGGTCAAAGCGTTGGAAACAATATGGCAAACGGAATCAGGTCAAAAAGCAGTACTGTAACAAGCGCATCACGCGCACTTGCAAATGCGGCAAAGGCACCTCTGAGCAACGTAAATACTTATTCGTATGGCGCATACATCGGCATGGGTCTTGCAAATGGTATGGCAAGCCAGGTTGGACATGTAAGAGCAGTGGCGGCACAGCTTGCGGCGGCTGCAGAGGCGGCGATCCGGGCGAGAGCACAGATCCACAGCCCATCACGGGTGACAGATAAACTCGGCAATTATTTCGGTATCGGCTGGGTCAACGGCATTATGGATCATGTGCAGGAGGCGAGGCAGGCCGCCATGGAATTGATACAGGTTCCGGAGCTTACACCTGCGCCGGAAATCGGAATGAGCCTTCGGACAGGATCTGAAGACCTGAACGACAGCTACCAGTACAGCAGTAATGGAAAATATACCATCTATGTACCCGTTAATCTGGACGGAAGAGAAATCGGAAAAGCGACCGCAACGTATACACGAGAAGAAATTGAGAAACAGGAGACAAGGGAGAACCGAAAGAAAGGCAGGAGAATGAATGTATAACTTTGTAGATACAACAGAGCGATACCCAGGGCAGAACCTGCCTTCGGAGGCTCTCATGTTTAATGGAAGTTATCTTGAGAACGTAATTCCCGGCTATCGGACACTTTATGTGTCCGGCCGGGAAATTTTGGGTACGGAGATTACAGATCTGGAAACAGACGTGTCTGACGGTACAAAGTATCGACGAAAGCGTTATCAGCCAAGGACTATTGTGGTGGGATATCAGCTGGTAGCCGAAGATAATGCAGCTTTTCGCAGTGCTTACAACAAACTGAATGCTCTTCTGGATGCAGAACAGGCAACCCTTATTTTTGCAGATGAACCGGACAAATATTATATCGGAACAAAGCAGGGAACGAGTGAAGTGCCGGCGGGAAGAAATGCGATCACTGCGGAGCTGGAATTTTACTGCGCGGATCCATTCAAGTATTCGGTGGAAGAATTTACGGTGAATCCGACTGCGGATGACGGAAAAACGTTCATTGTGTCGTACAACGGCACTTATCGGGCCTTTCCAAAGCTTCAGGCAGTAATGCACAGTGAAAATGGAGTAGTAGGTTTTGTAAATGACTCCAAGAAAATTCTTCAGTTCGGTGATCCGGATGAGTTGAACGGAGAAACATACAAAAAAAGCGAACTGATAACAAGCTATGCTGACCAATATGTCTGGTCACAGGATGCGGCGTGGAAAGATGATACAGGGAGCAACTTCTTATACAGTAACAGCAAGACGGCTGGAAAGCTGGGTGTCATGAGCGTAGACAGCATCAAAGGTCTGTATCTGGCCAGCAGTGGATATGTAAGTCCAAACACAAACGGCTGGAATGGAGCTATGAAATCTATTGATGTGGTAGATCCCAATGGAGCAAAGGGAGCGACGCACCTCTATTGTTACATGAACAGCTGGTTTGAAACTGGTCTTATGGGGCAGACGGGCTGCCAGGCGATTGCTTTCTGCGATGCGAACGGAAAAATGATCTGCTGCCAGGAGATATACAAAACCGATACGATCGGAAACACAGCGCACATGAATATGTGGGTAGGTGGAAACAACCCGCGTATCGTCAAAACATATACTTTTGAACCTTGCCATCGAAAAGATGCGAACCCATACAGCCAAACGTATGGCGCAAGCGACATGATGAAACATGGAGAGAAAATACGTTTTTTCTGGAAGGGCAGTTATCCGGAATTTACAGTTCCAGAATTAAAAGATGTGAAAGTGGCAACAGTGAAATTGTATTTGGGACAGTGGGGAAGTCGAAATACAGGAAATCAGCTTGTCACCAGAAATTATTTCCGCGGCATCTTCGTGAGAATTGACAATGTAGAAAAATGGCGTGATATTCCGAATAAATTTTCGGTAAATCAGGTTTTGACAGCTGACTGTAGCAATGGAGAGGTCATGTTACAGGGACTTCCGAGACAGGATCTTGGTGCGTTGGGCAACGATTGGGAGAACTTTTGCCTGCAGCCTGGAATGAATCAGATCCAATGCATTGCATCGGACTGGGCAACACAGCCAACATACACAATGAAATACAGGGAGGTGTTTCTATGATTTTATATTTTGCGGACCGACATATGAATGTCCTTGGGCAGGCAAGCACAGAGCTACCGAAGGGATTGTACATTTCTGATGATCTGAAAACAGAAGAGGTGGAAGCAGGTGTTGCTACACTAGAATTTACGCTGAATTACACGGCGAGCACGCGGAATGATGCGAAACAGTATGGTTCTGTTGGCAATTATATTCTTCGGAAGAATGGCGATGAGCAGGAATTTTATACGATCATTACCAGCGAAGAAAATATTTTCAAACAGGAAGTAGAAATCTATGCCGAGGATGCCGGTATGGATCTCCTGAACGAGACAGTTGGCGAATACAAAGCAGACAAGGCATATCCAGCGAGCTACTATGTTGAAAAATTCAGCGACGATTCCGGCTTTGAAATTGGAATCAATGAGGTCAGCAATTATAACCGGAAACTGTCCTGGGAGGGTGAGACCACCGCTTCTGAGCGTATTTTGAGCGTTGCCACGCAGTTTGACGCGGAAGTTTCCTATACTTTTGAAATCGACCGGTTGAAAATCAAGCACAAATATATCAACCTGCATAAGAAGCGCGGCGTAGATCAGGGGCGAGAACTTCGGATCAACCGGGAAGTGAAAAATATCATTGTAAAAAGTTCAGTAGAAGATCTGGCTACGGCACTTTCCGTTACCGGCGGATATCCGGAAGACAGTGAAACGCCGATCAATCTGAAAGGGTATAAGTATGATGACGGCGATATATATCTGTCCGGCAGTACGATTTATTCCCGGAGCGCAGTGGCCAAATGGAGCCGGTATCTTTCCGAAAAAGGAAATGGAGCCGGTCATATTGTCCAGACTTACACCTATGATACGTTAAGTCAGTCAGAGTTGTGCAATCGTGCCGTATCAAAGCTGAAAAAGATCTATGATGCAGCCGTATCCTACGAAGTGGAACTGGCGTATCTGCCGGATGGAATCAAGATCGGCGATACAGTGAACATTGTAGATGATGCCGGAGAACTGTATTTGTCTGCAAGAATCATGAAACTGGAGTCCTCCATTTGCAATGATGAGTACACGGCAACGCTGGGCGAATACAAGCTGAAATCGAGTGGAATTTCAGAAAAGATGGAGAGCCTGGCTGCACAGTTTGAAAAACTGGCAAAGAACCGGACGTTTTACACTTGGGTTGTGTTTGCTGATACGGAAACGGGCGGCGGAATATCGCTCAAATCAGCTGGAAAGACATACATGGGTATCGCATACAATCAGACGACAAAACAGCCGGTACTTACAGACCCGAGCATCTATACCTGGGTAAAGGTTGTTGGAGAGCAGGGAATTGCGGGAGAGCCCGGAAAGAATGGTCTGACTAGTTTCTTCCATGTGAGATATGCTGATGTTCCGAACCCGACAGCAAATCAGTTGCGGAAGGATACAGGAAAATATATCGGTACCTACGTGGACTATATATTGGAGGACAGTACAGATCCGACCAAGTACACCTGGCGAAAATTTCAGGGCGATGACGGAGAGGACGGCGCCGATGGAACCCCTGGAGAAAACGGTGCGAATGGTGAAACCAGTTATCTGCATATCGCTTATGCAACAAGCGCGGATGGAAAGACAGGCTTTTCGACAACCAACGCCGTCGATAAAACGTATATAGGCCAATACGTGGATTTTACCAAGGCTGACAGCACCAATCCGGCGAAGTATCATTGGAGCAAATTTCAGGGGCCGAAAGGAGATAAGGGAGATCCGGGCGAGCAAGGACTGCGCGGCCTGCAGGGCGATAAGGGTGATCAGGGAATCCAGGGACCCAAAGGCGCTGACGGAAAAGATGGAAAAACGACGTATTTTCACATCAAATATTCTGCGGTTTCGAATCCGACCTATGCGTCTCAGATGACAGAGACACCGTCAAAATACATTGGAACGTATGTGGATTTTACACAGACGGATTCGGATGATCCGAAGAAGTACAGCTGGCAGCAGCTGGAAGGTTCGCAGGGGCCACAGGGAAAACAGGGAATTTCAGGTACCAATGGAGCAGACGGGAAAACCAGTTATCTGCACATCAAATATAGTAATGACGGTGGGAAGACATTCACCGGGAACAGTGGTGAGGATATTGGCGCTTATATCGGAACATGCGTGGACTATGCAAAAGATGATCCTACAAGTGTCGGAATGTATAAGTGGGCGAAAATCAAAGGCGAGGCTGGAGCCAAAGGTGATAAGGGTGATACGGGTAAGGGGGTTAAATCGACATCTGTTGCATACCAGGTTTCAACTTCCGGAACAACAGTTCCAACTGGCACATGGTCTGGGTCTGTGCCATCTGCATCCGCGGGGCAGTATCTGTGGACACGTACAATCATCACTTACACTGACAACACAACATCCACGATATATAGTGTCGGCCGTATGGGAACCAATGGTGCAAATGGCACCAATGGAAAGAGTATTGGATCAGTAGTCAATTATTACCTGGCAACGGCATCTTCCAGCGGAGTTACAACGGCGACGAGTGGATGGACAACAGCTGTCCAGTCGGTGTCTGCGGCTAAGAAGTATCTTTGGAATTATGAGGTTGTGAAGTATACCGACGGAACCGTGGCGAGTACAACTGCGCCTTGCATCATTGGATCATACGGTGATCGGGGAAGTAAAGGGGATAAAGGTGATACCGGATCAACAGGAAATGGCATTAAAAGCATTACTGAGCACTATGCAGTCTCCACATCCAATTCGACTGTTCCTACATCGTGGTCATCCACCGTTCCGACAATGACAGAGAGCAATAAATATCTCTGGAACTACGAGACAATTACTTATACAAATGGGACAACTGTAGACACAACAAAACGAGTTATCGGTGTATATGGTAACAAAGGTGCTACAGGGGCTACTGGTTCACAGGGATATAGTCTTGTGGCAAATGTGGTTAGAGATGCCTTCACCGAGTCTCGGTGGACAACATATGGAACGATTAATCACGAAGAAACTTGGTCCAGCACATCTGGTATCCGTAACGGTTGCCGGATTGGTGATATGTTTGCAATCGTTGGAACTGCAACGGACACAAAAAATGCTCATGTTGCTTATTATCGGAGTAATACTGCATCTGGAGATCTGAAAGGTTTGTGTATAAGCCATACAATTATCCCGAGGGGTGCAACAGGAGCTACCGGCAGTAAGGGAGATAAGGGCGATACTGGTGCAAGTGGAAAAGGCGTTAAATCTACTGCAGTAACATATCAGGCAAGTTCGTCTGGAACTACGATCCCTACTGGAGTATGGTCAGCAACTCCTCCGGCGACAAGTGCGGACAAACCATATTTCTGGACTCGTACGATCATCACCTATACGGATAATACAACTTCAACTGCTTACAACGTTGGTAGTACACCGGAAGGAATTGTCGTCGGTGGGCGAAATTTGGCGACCAATACCAATAAAGGAACAACCGGATGGAGTTGGTCAATGCAAACTGGTGGCTATTCCAAAGAATCTGTATCCGAAACTGGGGTTAATACATGTAAGCTTACACGAGATTCAGTAAAACAATCCGGATGGTCTGTAATACAGTTTTCTTATATTGGACGCACAAAATGGGAGGCTGACACGAATTATACCGTATCCGTAGATGTCAAAGCAAGTGTTTCTACATCGATGAATCCAGACTTTAGACATGGTAACGGTTCAAACATGTTGATACAATCATGTAAAGCCGTAAACAACAAAACAGTTGCGAATGTATGGACAAAACTGGTATGGGTTGTAAAATCAGCAGCAACATTGCCTAGCGGAACTTCACAGAATACATATTTTATCGGAATGAACAGTAATGTTGGGGTCTCATATCAGTTTAAAAACCTTAAGATCGAAAAAGGCAATACGGCAACTGACTGGACTCCAGCACCTGAGGATTATGTGTCTTTTGTTGACGTGGAGTATTATCTTTCGACATCGCCGATTTCTCTTTCTGGAGGATCATGGTCGACGACAGCGCCAACATGGGTTAATGGAAAGTATATGTGGAGCCGTACGGTAACAACGGACGGAGCTGGTAACAGAACGTATTCGCCAAATCAAAATGGAGTTTGCATTGCAGGAGCACAGGGAGCAACCGGAGCCAAAGGTGATAAAGGAGATACTGGAGGGACTGGTGCAACCGGTAAAGGCGTTAAATCTATTGTAGAACAGTATTACAAATCAACGTCAGCAACAGCCATGTCCGGCGGATCGTGGAGCACGACTTATCCTGGATGGGAGAACAGTAAATATATTTGGACGAGATCGGTGATTACCTATACTGACAACACGACTTCAACGACAACAGCTGTATGTGTTACTGGAGCCAAAGGAGATAAAGGGGATAAAGGAGCAACTGGTCCTCAGGGACCACAAGGTCCTCAAGGTGTAAAAGGCGATAAAGGTCCTCAGGGAGATAAAGGTGCAACCGGCGCAACAGGTCCTCAAGGTCCACAGGGCGCTGCAGGTAAGGACGCAAATCAGGTAGTGCATACGGTAAATGGAAACGGTGAGTCAAATCTTTATGTCGAATTTGCTACAATAAAGATCACAGGTTCGTATGCAAATCAACCAACAACATTTAAACTTGGTGGCAGAGGTTTTGAGACAACAGATGTCCAGTTTAGTTTTATCTCTGCAAATAACTCAAATCCTGGATTGGATTTTCTAAGATCTTCAGGCGGATGGTCGTTATGGATTTATAAAAAGACTACTTCAACGTGGGGCCTTATAACAAGATTAAATGAACCGTATGGGCAGCTGAGAGTATTTAACTATACTCAAGGTTCTGGTCCATATACAGTGACGTGGACATCAACCAAATTAGCTTCTTTACCATCTGGTTCAATTAATGCGAATCCTTTACAAGCAGCAAAAACAGCCACCAACTTTATGCAGTTTACTGATGGGACCGGATTGGAAGTTGGTAATAAAACCAGCGGATCTTGGTCTGGCTATCGGACTAAGATTTCAGCATCAGCATTTGAGATTCTTAACCGGGCAGGAACGACACTCGCATATTATGGTGATAAGTTGATCCAGCTTGGAAAGAACGCAAAAGATGCGGTTATTGAGTTATGTGGCGGTGTCGGTAAGATTTTGGTTGAAACAAAATCCGGCAATGCGGCTCTGTCAATCCAGAGCGAATATGTAGATATTAAAGGTGTCCACGAATCTGTATTGGAGACATCAAGTTCTTCTGGAAGCTGTATAGCCGGAGCTGTTGACGATTCTTTTGTTGTAAATACTTACTCGGATGCCAACAACAAAGCAAACTTCGATATTGGTAACGGTAGCATTATTCTTGAATCAAAGAAGAAAGGTTATCAGGCAGAGGTCGAATTTTATGGCTGTGGCTGGTCTGGAGGAGTGTATACTGGAGCGTTCGCACCGACCAAGGCGTACTCCGAAAAGATTATGTTAGGAGATAGTGGAAGAGTATGGGAGCGTTTGATTGTTAAAAACTCCCCACAGGTCACATCCGATCGCCGCGCCAAAACAAACATATTTCCACTCGGTGAGAGCAAGATCAATAAGACGGATATTCATTCAGAGCTGTTCGATCGCTTAAAACCAGTTCAGTATAGGATGATTGACGGTGATGGGCGCATTTGTTATGGATTCGTCGCACAGGATGTCGTAGAAGCCATGCGAGAACTCGGAATCCGAGAAGACGAGCTGGATCTGGTACACCACGACAGGAAGAACACTGAGGATGGCTATATTGATACCTATAGTATGGTATATACCAATTTGATTGCGGTAATAACGCATGAGCTACAGCTCGAAAAAGAAAGAAGATCGAACCTTGAAATAGAGGTTGCGGATCTAAGAAGTGAACTTGAATCCATGAGAGATAATATCTCTGGAGATACAAATTAATTTTTAGGAGGACAAAACTATGGCAGTAGAAGCAACTTACACAAAGGACATTCATTATTCTGGAATCATCACAGTTGACGGAGAGACCGTTGTGTCTATGGACGCCAATATGGATGCAAAACATCCGGATGTTCCAATCATCAATCGCTACATCAATAATGGAAGAAAGTACAGAGAGAACAAAACAGATATCGATGATATTGTTGATAAATTTGAAAATGACATCTGGACTGAATATGACAATTATGTAGCAGAAAAAACATCAGGATCGGATCAGAACACAGAGAAAAATAACAATCAAGGGGAGGAATGATGACAAAGTTGCAGATTATCTCAAGGCTCTGGTCGATAATCTATGATCTGATTTTTCTTGCCAAAGGAACGCCGACAAAGAGTTTGGAAGAAATAGAGACAGATCTTGACGTCATCGAACATGCATGCCGGAAGTACGCAGATATCGACGATGATGAAATAGCGTGAAAGGAAGGAGGTGCAAATGGAATTATTGATTGCTGCCGGTGTGCCGTCTGCGATCGTTGCTTTCTGTTTTTGGCTTCTGGAAAGACGTATCCAGAAACGGGCAGAAGCGGAGAAGATCGAACGGGCACGCAGGCAAAAAGAACAGGATGAGAAAGAAAAGAACCGTGAAGATCTGCAGTACATGATGCTGCGAGCTTTAGACGGCTCTCTTTGCTTATCAGAAGCAACAGCCAAAGCAGTGCAGAGGATTCCAGACGCAAAGTGCAACGGTGATATGCACGCAGCTTTAGACTATGAGCTGGAACGAAAGCACGATCTGGAAAATTTCCTGACGCGGCAGGGAGTGAATCACATCGTACATAAAGACGAACCGTAGATCCATAAAAGCGTAATCGGCTTTCTATGGTTCTTTTTATGTTTCGGTAAATAAATTACCACGAATACAATTTTAGATGCTCCACGCGGCTATACAAAGCTCACAAGGGTATCACGGGAGAATAAAACACAGGAGGAAACCAGAATGGAATTAATGAATGTATTATCGCAGATCCCACTGCCGGTTGTGGTTGCAGTAGTGACAGTGCTGGTGATCGTAACACTGGTGTGCGTATATCAGTACACGAAAATGAAAGGCCTTGATGGCATCAGAGGAGATGTCTATCAGCTTATCCTCAAAGCAGAGCATGTATACAATGCATCTGGGCAGGGAGAACAGAAACTGAAATGGGTAGTACAGCAGGCGAGATCGCTGCTGCCAAGGTGGCTGCAGGTGATCGTGTCAGAAGAAATGCTCATTAAAGTAATCGAAGAATGGTTTGCAGCAGTAAAAGATCTTCTTGACGACGGAAAGGTGAACGGGTCTCGGAAGAATTGAGAACCTAAGAAAGGAGCGTTTGCGAGAAATGGCAATAGAACGGAATACAAATACGGATATCCTGTTTAACAGTCTGATGGCTGCCGGCTGCACACTTTACGGCGCGTGCGCAGCAATGGGGAATATCTACGCAGAGTCCGGAGCGAATCCCCGGAATCTTGACAATCTTTGCGAAAATAAGCCTGGATACAAATACACAGATGCCACGTATACAGAGGCGGTAGACAGTGGAGAGATCACAAGAGATCTGTTCCTGCATCCGCTGGGAGACTCCAGACAGTATGGTTACGGCTTCTGCCAGTGGACGTCCGCTGGAAGAAAAGCTGGTTTATACGATATGGTTAAAACGAGAGGCGTGTCAATTGGGGACGCGAGGGTCCAGACAGAGTATATGCTGAGCGAATTGAAGACGAGCTATAAGAGCGTCTGGAAGGTATTGCAGACCGCAACCACCGTACAGGAAGCGTCTGATATCTTTCTGGTCAAGTTCGAGGCTCCGGCAAACACCGGATCATCAGTGAAGAAAGTAAGAGCTTCTTACGGTGATCAGTATTTGAAACTTTATCAGAAGAAGGAGGAAAACAAAGTGAGCAAAATTAAAAATGCAGTAGCAAGAGCAGAAGCGATCGCCCTGGATGATTCGCACGGTTATGATCAGGTAGACCGCTGGGGCAATCCGAATTATGATTGTTCCGGGCTGGTAATCAGTTGCCTGGAAGCAGCTGGAATCCCGGCAAAGTCCAGCGGAGCAACTTATACCGGTAACATGCCGGACGTTCTGCCGAAGATCGGGTTCAAGGATGTTGTAAAATCCGTGAATCTGGCAACCGGCAGTGGAATGATCCGGGGAGATGTCCTGCTCGGAAATGGGCACACAGCATTCTGCTGTGGAAATGGTAAACTGGTGCACGCAAGTATCAACGAGAAAGGAACGGTCACAGGAGGAAAGTCTGGAGATCAGACTGGTAGAGAAATCTGCATCCGCAGCTATTACAATAAGCCATGGGTTCATGTGTACCGTTATACCGGAGTGACAGCATCTGCATCCGGAACGGTTAATGTGAGAAATTATCTCCAGAAAGGCGATTCCGGGGACGCAGTAAAAGAAATGCAGAAAATGCTGATCAGCTGCGGATTCTCCTGTGGAAGTTCCGGAGTAGACGGTTCCTTCGGCGGAGACACAGAGAATGCTCTGCTTGCGTTCCAGGCATTTTACGGTTTAGAGCAGGACGGTAAGTACGGACCGGCATCTAAGGCTAAGCTGGTTTCTGTTTACAACGGAAAGACAGCAGCCAGTGTTCCGGAAAAGAAGAGCACACCGTCTTACACTGCCGGACACGAGTATACCTTGCAGGTAGAGCTGAAAGTCCGGACAGGTCCCGGAACAAACTACAGCGCAAAGAAACATTCGCAGCTGACGCCTGACGGTCAGAAGCATGACAAAGACAAGGATGGTTGCCTTGATGCGGGAACCACCGTAACGTGCCAGGAAATCCAGCGGGTCGGAAACGATATCTGGATGAAAGCACCGAGCGGATGGATGGCTGCCTATTACAGCGGACAGGCGTTCATCGAATAATTAGATAAATGTACTACATATGCCCTGGGTATCTTCGGATGCCTGGGGTTTTTGAGTTTCAAAGAACGTAAAAAGCCCCGGAAATTTCCGGGGCAAAAAGAAACGCGCGCAGCTACGCGGCGAAAAGAATTGTTCTTTTTTCTGACCATTTTGTGCGTTCTGGTCACGTGTTATGATAACATATATATAGAAGAAATGCAATAAAAAATCCCGGGCAAATTACCCGGGAAACATATTGTATCATCGAAATATTTACAGTTACAATATATCATCTGTTATTGCATTCCGGTGGACCGGATGGAGAGATGGGCGCATCCATGCGGTATCTCTCTCAGCGTTTCACAGCACCGAACCGAATTGTAGCGGGGGTGTTGAATGATGTTGGTACCGAGGAATTAGCTCATCTCGAAATGGTATCCACGATCGTTCATCAGCTTACCTGTAATCTTTCGCTGGAAGAAATTCAGAATTCCGGTTTTGCCAATTACTATGTAGACCACACAACTGGCATTTGGCCGCAGGCGGCCGGCGGAGTCCCGTTTAATTCCTGCGAATTTCAGTCGAAAGGCGATCCGTTAACAGATCTGTTCGAAGATCTCGCTGCAGAACAGAAAGCCCGGTCAACGTACGACAACATCCTTCGCTTGGTAAAAGATCCGGAGGTAGCTGATCCGATTCGTTTCCTGCGGGCACGTGAGGTTGTGCATTTCCAACGTTTTGGTGAAGCACTGCGTTCTGTACAGGACGAATTGAATTCGAAGAACTTTTATGCGTTTAATCCGTCGTTTGATGCAAAGACTTTCTGTGCGGCACCGCAGCCAGGGGCAGGTCAGGGGAATTGCTGCACAAGATAGTAAATTAAAAATCAAAGAACAGCACACCACTGGAAAATCCCATCTGAAAAACAGGTGGGATTTTTTGGGTTTACAGTAAGAAAATCTTATCCAGTCGTAAATCATTATCCCATCATAATATAGAAAAAAGACTTTCAAAAACAGAACAGTCAGAAAGGATGTTCCATGGAAGCAATGAATTATGTAAAGCCCGAACTCATCGTCGTTGCGTTCGTGCTGTATTTTTTCGGTGTTGCTTTGCGGCAGGCACCGGATGCGGACAGCAGGATGGAAAAATCAGTAAGCAGCCCATCCGCCATGGTAAAAAAACTGCAGAAGTGGTGCAACCAGAAATAGAAAAAAGAATACTCAAAGACCCGGTTTTGTGTTATACTGGAAGATAGTTTAAAATGAACAGAAAGAAAAAGAGCTTCAAAAAAGACTCGAAGTGTCAAATGTAAAATACAAAAGAGAAAAAATAAAGGTAATTTTTGCATACAGATTCATCGGGGGGAATTGCGGCTGACAGGAGAGAACAACAGCAGATGAGAAAAAAGGCAGTAAAAAATGCAGGAATGATACGAATTTATCTGAATATGGCATGGAAACTTTTGCAGAAAAACCTGCTTAGCATCGTGATATTTGAGACGGTCTACCGCCTGTTTTCCAGCCAGCTGGTTTCAAGACTCGCCAATGCGGCGATCAACTTTTCCTTAAAACAGCTGGGAACGAGTTATATGACATCGGAAAACTTCAACAAGATCATGCTGCATCCGCTGACCCTTCTGCTGATTTTTGGAATTCTGCTTGTTTTCTTTTTCTGTATGCTGCTTGAAATCTATGCTGTCATGGCGGCTCTGGAGGCCTCCTGGAAACGAAAACGGATTTCCGTTCCTGTCATGATGCTTGCCGGCGGAAGAGGAGCTGCACAGTTTGTGCGTGCCCGCCCGTGGACCTGGTTTTTTTACATGGCAGCGAGCTTCCCGTACCTTTGGCTGCACAGCAGCTACAGCGCCATCCGCAGTATGAAACTGCTTCAGGTTTCCCTGACGAAGATTTTCAATGCCTTCCCGGCATACTGGATCCCGGTGGTGCTGACGATTCTGCTTGTCGCGTTCTCGTTTGTGTTTTCCTACACCATCCCGTTCCGGTGCATGATGACGGAAAAAGAGAAAAATACCCATTTGCGGGTGCGCCAGACACTGGAAAAACGCGTGCTGCGTGAGCTTGGCATCAACGTCTTTTTCCAGGTGCTGATTTTTCTGATTACGTGGGTTTTGTATCTGATTTTCGGAACGGCTGTCGTTGCCTATGCAAAGCTGGTGAAAACGCCGTCTACCGTTGTCAGTACCGTCATCGTCTACGGTGACTGGGTCAAATCGACGATGAGCCTGATCGGCGGAGCGTTCGGCCTTGTCGGAAGCATTACGTATCTGTATCTGATTTTTATTCGTTCCTCCCGAAAGGGCTACCAGAAGAGCCGGACAACGAAAAAGCCGAGCTCGAAGCTGGTACGCACCTTCTGCGGTCCGGTAACGGCGGTGATTCTCACGATCGCCATGCTGGCGGGAGAAACGGTTTATCTTGTATATGCCATGCGCGCAACACGTGCAGAGGCAACGGCTTCCTCCCAGTATATTTCGGTGTCAGCGCACCGGGGCGGAGCCAGAAAAGCACCGGAAAATACGATGAGCGCGATCAAATATGCAGTGGACAGCATGTCGGATTACGCGGAGATCGATGTACAGGAGACGAGTGATGGTGAGATTGTCCTTATGCACGACACAAATCTGAAGCGGACAACCGGTCTGAATGCCAGCATCTGGACCCTGACCTACGATGAAATCAGCCAGCTCGATGCCGGTGTACGATTCAACAAAAAATTCCGCGGCGAGCAGATTCCGAAGCTGGAAGAAGTCATCGCGTACGCGAAAGGAAAAATCAACCTGAATATCGAAGTAAAATACAACGGCCACAACCAGAATATTGTCAAAAAAGTGGTGAAAATCATCGAGGACAATGACTTTGTGGATCAGTGTGTGCTGACTTCCATGAACTACAATTTTCTCAGGCAGGCAAAGAAAATCAATCCGGATATCAAGACCGGGTATACGATGAAAATGTCGTACGGAGGCCTGGAGGATATGGACGCGGCGGACTTCTTTTCTGTAAAATATACGTACATTACAGAAGGCTTCGTAGAGCATGCACACAGTCTTGGTAAAGAAGTCTGTGCCTGGACGCTGAATTATCAGGGAGATATGCAGCGGATGGTCAACTGCGGCGTGGACAACATTATCACGGACGATCCGGAGCTGGTGCGTAAGGTTATCCTCGGAACGACCGACCGAAATCCGGGCTTTGTCAGTCTGCTTGGCTATGCACTGAAATAAATGGAGTAAAACAATGGAGGTGGAAACTTCATGGCAGAGAAAGTAAACATGCCATCCCAGAAGAAAGAAAAGAAGAAAAAGAGGAAGAAAAAACTTCCTTCGGATTTTTATGATTATAACCTGCTTGCCTGCACGATTTTGCTGGCCAGCTTCGGACTGATTATGCTGTACAGCGCGAGCGCCTACGAGGCGGCCAGTACATTCAAAGGAAATGATATGTATTATTTCACGCATCAGGCGGGGCTTTCTGCTATTGTTCTGGTGGGGATTGTGATATTGTCGAAGTTTGTAGATTATCATAGTGTATGGTTCCAGCGGATTGCAGCACTGGTATACTGGGGAAGTCTCCTTCTGATGGCAGCGGTAAGGTTTACGCCGCTTGGTTATGAAGCCTACGGGGCGAGAAGATGGCTCCGGATCGGCAGTGTCAGTCTTCAGCCTGCGGAGATTGGAAAGCTGGGGCTGATTCTGTATTTGCCATACATTATCCTGAAGATGGGAAAAAATATGCGTACCATCCGCGCAAAAGCAATTGTCCTCGGACTTGGCGTGCTGCAGGCGCTGGCTGCGTGGATTCTGACGGACAACCTGAGTACCGCCATTATTCTGGGACTCATCGCCTGCGTCATTTTGTTTCTGGCGGACCCGGAGGTAAAATTTTATGCGCGTGTGATTCCGGGCGCGGCAGTAATTGGCGTTTTTGCGATTATCATTTTAAAAAATAATCTGCAGATCTTTGAAAGAATAGGCGGTGACTTCCGGTCGAACCGTATCTATGAATGGCTTTCCGGAGGCAGCTATCAGATTCTGCAGGGACTTTATGCGATTGGATCCGGTGGATTTCTCGGAAAAGGACTTGGCAACAGTACGCAGAAGATTACAACAATTCCGGAAGCACAGAACGATATGATCTTCTCGATCATCTGCGAGGAGCTTGGAATATTTGGCGCGCTTCTTGTATTGCTGCTGTTTGGCTACCTGCTGTACCGTCTGTTTGTGGTTGCACAGAATGCGCCGGACGCGTATGGAATGCTGATGGTGAGCGGCGTTTTTGCACATATTTCCATTCAGGTTATTCTGAACCTGTGCGTTGTTCTGAAACTGATGCCGGCAACGGGAATTACCCTTCCATTTATCAGTTACGGAGGAACATCGGTGCTCTTTATCCTGACGGAAATCGGCATTGCCCTGTGCGTCTCCCGCTTTATTGTGTTCCAGGATGGAAAGAGCGGAGAAGGAGAGGCACAGGCGGAAGAATAGTAAAAGTAGAAAAATCTATTGACAAATGCCGGAATAACAGATACACTTTTTTCGAAAGAAATACTGGCTGCCGGGTAGAGGCAGGAAGGAGCAGAATAATGTTAGAAAAGATAAAAGAAATTTTAGTAGAACAGCTCAACTGTGATGCAGACAGCATCAACGAAGATACCTCTTTTAAAGATGACCTGGGTGCAGATTCCCTGGATCTCTACGAGATGGTTATGGCATTAGAAGACGAGTATGGAATTGAAATCGACACCGACGAACTGACAGACCTTTCTACCGTCGGCGACTTTATGGAATATTTGAAACAGCACGGCGTAGAGGTCTGAAAAAGAGCATTGCCGCTGGCAAAAGTGGAAGGATGGTGCAGCTCGGAAGAAACGCCGGGCTGTTTTCCATTCTAAATAAATGGTGGAAGGGAACAGACAAAAGGATTGTTCCAGAAAAACCAGAAATCAGGAGAAAAGAAAAATGAGCAATGTAAAAACAAGATTTGCACCGAGCCCGACAGGCCGGATGCATGTAGGAAACCTGCGTACTGCCCTGTATGCGTATCTGATCGCAAAACACGATGACGGAACCTTTATGCTCCGTATCGAGGATACCGACCAGGAGCGTTTCCAGGAAGGCGCACTTGATATCATCTACCGTACCTTAAAAGAGACCGGCCTGGTACACGACGAGGGACCGGACAAAGACGGCGGCTGCGGCCCGTACGTACAGAGCGAGCGTAATGCAGCAGGTCTGTACCTGAAATACGCAAAACAGCTGATAGAGCAGGGTGACGCTTATTACTGCTTCTGTGACGCAGAGCGCCTGAGCCAGTGCAAGCGTAACGTAGGCGGAAAAGAAATCTCGATCTACGACAAACACTGCCTTGGTCTTTCCAAAGAGGAAGTAGAGGCCAATCTGGCAGCTGGCAAACCGTACGTCATCCGTTTCAATATGCCGACCGAAGGAACCACAACCTTCCACGATGAGATCTACGGAGATATCACCGTAAACAACGAGGAGCTGGAAGACCTGATCCTGATCAAATCCGACGGATATCCGACCTACAACTTCGCAAACGTCATCGACGACCATCTGATGGGTGTAACCCACGTTGTCCGCGGTAATGAGTATCTGTCCTCATCCCCGAAATACAACCGTATTTACGAGGCATTCGGCTGGGAAGTTCCGGTTTACGTACACTGTCCGCTGATCACCAACGAGGAGCATCAGAAGCTGTCCAAACGCTGCGGCCATTCTTCTTATGAAGACCTGATCGATCAGGGTTTCTTAAAAGATGCCATTGTCAACTTCGTAGCCCTTCTTGGATGGAGCCCGGAAGGAAACCGCGAGATCTATTCTCTCGAGGAGCTGGTAAAAATCTTCGATTACCACCACATCAGCAAATCTCCGGCCGTTTTCGATATGACAAAACTCCGCTGGATGAACGGCGAGTACATGAAGGCAATGGACGACGAGAAGTTCTATGAGATGGCGCTTCCGTATATCCAGAAGACAGTCCACCGTCCGCTCGATTTTAAGAAAATTGCAGCCATGGTAAAAACAAGAATCGAAGTATTCCCGGATATTGCAGACCTCATCGACTTCTTCGAGGAAGTTCCGGAGTACGACGCTTCGATGTACACTCACAAAAAGATGAAGACAAACGAGGAGACCTCCCTTGCACTTCTTCAGGAAGTAAAACCGCTGCTGGCAGCGCAGGAAGATTTCAGCAATGATGCTCTCTTTGAGATGCTCAGCGCATTCGGAAAAGAAAAAGGATACAAGACCGGTTATATTATGTGGCCGATTCGTACCGCTCTTTCCGGAAAACAGATGACACCGGCCGGCGCAACGGAAATCCTTGAGGTTCTGGGAAAAGAGGAGTCTCTTGCCCGCATCGACAAAGCGATTGAGAAATTATCCAAATGATATATAATGATTCACAGAAAAAAGCGGTGATGCATACCACCGGCCCCATGATGGTCCTTGCCGGACCGGGGTCGGGGAAAACCGCAGTGATTACGGGGCGGACCTGCCAGCTTGTAACGAGCGGCATTTCCGCCTCTCGTATTCTTGTCGTAACATTTACGCGTGCGGCGGCAAAAGAGATGAAGGAGCGGTATTTGAAGGCGATGGGAAAGACGAGTACCCAGGTCACCTTTGGAACGTTCCACGGGGTATTCTACGCGATTCTGCGCCATACGTACCGCATGTCCGGCAACAATATTTTAAGCGAGGAAGAGAAAAAGCGGCTGATGCGCGAGCTGGTCAACCACTATGCCAGAGACCTGGAGGAAGAGGATCTCGAGGAAAATCTGGCGCGCGAAATCAGCACTGTGAAGAACAATCAGATCCCGCTGGAACATTACTATTCCGCCTGTATGCCGCAGGAAAAGTTCCGCGAAATCTATGAGGCGTATGAGAAATGGCGGAAGGAGAACAAAAAACTCGATTTCGACGATCTGATGGTGCAGTGCAAACGTCTCTTTCTGGAGCGGCCGGAGGTCCTCCGCGCCTGGCAGCAGAAATTTCAGTATATCCTGATTGACGAGTTTCAGGACATCAGCCCCGTGCAGTATGAGATTGTGCGGATGCTGGCGCTGCCGGAAAATAACCTCTTTATTGTCGGGGATGACGATCAGTCGATTTATCAGTTCCGCGGGGCCAAGCCGGAGATCATGCTGAATTTTCCGAAAGATTACCCGGGCGCGGCGCAGGTAGTGCTCGATAAAAATTACCGTAGTACGGAATTTATCGTGAAGCGGTCCCAATGCCTGATCCACCACAACAAAAAGCGGTATGAAAAGGCGATTTCCACCAACAACGAGAAAGGCGCTCCGGTTGCAATCCGGGGATATAAGAACCCGCGCGAGGAGATGCGTGCCGTTGCCGAGGAGCTGCGGGAGGCGGAGAAAAACGGCTGTCCGTATGAAGAGATGGCGCTTTTGTTCCGCACGAATCTTGGCTGCCGGACAGCAGTAGAGGAACTGATGGAAGCACAGATCCCGTTCCAGATGCGGGATGCCCTGCCGGATCTCTATGACCACTGGATTGCGAAAGATCTGCTGACGTATCTGAATCTTGCGATGGGAAGCCGGAAGCGCGGCGAGTTTTTAAAGATTGCCAACCGCCCGAACCGTTATCTGTCGCGGGATGCCTTTGAGGAGGCGACTGTTTCGTTCGATGCACTTCTGGAATATTACGAAGAAAAAGACTGGATGTGCCAGCGGATCCGCAAACTGGAGCAGGATATCACGACACTGACGCATTTATCGCCGTTCGGCGCGGTCAATTACATCCGCTATGCGATCGGCTATGAACAGTATGTGAAGGAATATGCTGCATACCGCCATCTGAAAGAGGATGATCTGATTTCCGTTTTGGACGAGCTGCAGGAGGCGGCAAAGAGCCAGAAAAGCATCGAGGGCTGGTTTGCACATATTGAGGAATACCAGCAGAAGATGAAGGAAAAACAGAAGCAGCGCGCAGAGAGTGCGGAAGGAGTTATGGTTTCCACCCTGCACAGCGTCAAGGGACTCGAGTACGACAAGGTCTATCTTCTTGACGTCAACGAGGGCGTAATGCCGTATCAGAAAGCAGTCCTTGCGGAGGCGATCGAGGAGGAGCGGCGGATGTTCTACGTCGGAATGACGCGCGCCCGGAAAGAGCTGACGCTCTGTTATGTGGAGGAACGGTTTGAAAAGAAAGTCGAGCCGTCCCGGTTCCTGGACGAGGTGATCCAGTAAATTTGTACTGTTGTGAAAGATGTTGAAAATAAATTTACTAATTGATAAAATTTTAACAAATAATACATTGACAAAGTTTTAACAATGAAGTATAGTAATACCTGTAAGCGGGAACAATAAGATGACCGCAAAGCGAGGAGGAAAAACATTATGAAAATTTTATTTTACGATACCCAGAGCTACGACAGAGAATCTTTCGACCGAACCAAAGAGCAGTTTCCAGAAATTGAAGTGGAATATTTAAAAACCGGCCTTGCTGCAAGAACCGCTTCCCTGGCAAAGGGCTACGATGCCGTGTGCGCCTTCGTAAACTCCGATGTCGGAACAAAAACCGTAGAAGCACTGCATGAGGCAGGCGTCAAGCTGATCCTGATGCGCTGCGCAGGCTTCAACAACGTAGATTTAAAGACAGCTGCAAAATACGGCATTGATGTACGCCGTGTACCGGGTTACTCCCCGGAGGCTGTAGCTGAGCATGCGATGACACTGGCCATGACGGTAAACCGCCACATGCACAAAGCATATACGAAAGTAAGAGAAAACGACTTCAGCCTGGGCGGACTGATGGGATTTAACTTCTATCAGAAGACCGCCGGAATCGTCGGAACCGGAAAAATCGGTGCGGCTATGGCAAGAATCTGCCGCGGTTTCGGCATGAAAGTCATTGCTTACGATGTATACCAGAATGAATCCTTAAAAGATTTTGTTACGTACGTAACTCTTGATGAACTGCTGGCGCAGAGTGATCTGATCTCCCTGCACTGCCCGCTGATGGACAGCACATACCACATGATCAACCGCGAGAGCATCAAAAAGATGAAAGACGGCGTGATCCTGGTCAATACGTCCCGCGGAGGTCTGGTAAAGACAGACGACCTGATCGAGGGAATCCGTGCAAGAAAATTCTTCGGCGTCGGCCTTGACGTATACGAGGAGGAAACCCCGAACGTATTCGAGGACCGTTCCGATGAGATTCTGGAGCACTCCACCACAGCACGTCTCCTGTCCTTCCCGAACGTTATGATCACTTCACATCAGGGATTCTTCACCGAGGAAGCACTGCGTGCGATTGCAGAGACCACACTGCAGAATGCACTGGATTTCGAGGCAGGAAAAGAGACCCCGAACATTGTCCGTGCATAATGGAAATCCACTAGAAAACAGTTATCTTATAAGAGAACAAGAGACAACCCATTTTCGGCGGGTTGTCTCTTTTAAATTATGAGAAAATAGTGTATGATGGTAGATAGCAGAAAAAACGGCCAGAGGAAAACACTGGCCGGATACAAAAGGAGAGCAGGATTTTATGGACTGTAAAGAAGCAGAAAAATTAATACAGCCATACGTGCAGGGAAATATGCCGGAGAAAGAGATGGAACCGTTTATTTCCCATATCCGGAAATGCCATACATGCCACGAGGAACTGGAGACATATTTTATTGTGAACCGTGCGATGGCATATTTCGAGGATGACGCGCCCGATTCCTACAATCTGACAGGACTTCTGGAACGCGATCTGGAGAAAAAAGAGGAAGAAGCGAGACACCGCCGGTACAAAGATACGTTTTTCCGGGTGCTGATGCTGATTCTCGTTCTGTTTCTGGTGCTCCTGGCTCTGCACTATTTTGAAGTGATAGAATTACCCTGGCTGAAAGGATTATTATGAGTGATAAAATCGTATTACTGGACGGACACAGTATTCTGAACCGGGCTTTTTACGGCGTACCGGATCTGTCCAATGCAGAAGGACTGCACACGAACGCCGTATATGGATTCCTGAATATTCTGTTTAAAATTCTCGATGAGGAGCAGCCGCAGTATCTTGCCGTGGCGTTTGACCTCCATGCGCCGACATTCCGCCACAAAATGTATGACCAGTACAAGGGAACGAGAAAGCCGATGCCGCAGGAATTGCGCGAACAGGTCCCGGTGATCCAGGAAGTGCTCGCAGCAATGGACATTGAGATTGTCACAAAAGAGGGCTATGAGGCGGATGATATCTTAGGAACGCTCGGCCGCAAATGCGAGGCGGAAGGGATGGAAGTTACGATCGTATCCGGAGACCGCGACCTGCTGCAGCTTGCAACGGACCACATTCTGATCCGGATTCCAAAGACCGTAAAGCGTGTGACGACGATTGAAAATTACCACACGGCAGAGGTGCTGGAAAAATACAGTCTTCTCCCGAAACAGATCATCGATCTGAAAGCGCTGATGGGCGATACCGCAGACAATATCCCGGGTCTGCCGGGTGTCGGCGAGAAAACCGCGACGAAAATCCTGCTGCAGTACGAGACACTGGAAAATGCGCATGCACATTTCGAGGAGATCAAACCGAACAAGGCAAAAGAAGCGATGCGTGATCATTATGATCTGGCGGAATTAAGCAAAAAACTTGCAACGATTGATACTGATGCGCCGGTGGAGCTCGACCGTGAAAAAGCGGCACTCTCGAATTTTTATACACCAAAAGCGTATGAGATGTTCAAACGTCTGGAGTTTAAGAACCTGCTGGGCCGCTTCGAAGAGACGAATGCAGAACCAGAGGATGCCGTCTTTCTACGCACCGTAACGGATTTTTCCGAGGCGGAAGAACTCTTTGAAACCATCGCGAAGGAGGAGAAGGCAGGAGCCGCTCTTCTGACAGAAGAAACCCCGAAGGACGGACCGATGGCAGATCGGAGCCGTTCACTTGTCGGTATGGCAGTTGCGTATGGAAGCGGAGAGCCGGATGTTGTTTACTTCCCAGCAGAAGGTTTCCTGACCGGAGATTATTTAAAAGAAAAATTGACTGAGCTGCAGAAGCAGATTCCGGTTTTCTGCGTCATGGACGGAAAAGAATTTCTGAAGGATATGCCGGACGCCGATGAAGCCCATCTGTTTGATGCCGGAATTGCCGCGTATTTATTAAATCCATTGAAATCACAGTATTCGTACGATGATATCGTAAAAGAGTACGTACACCGCTATGTGCCGGCAGTGGAAGAGATCTTCGGCGGAAGCAAGATTCCGGCCGCAGGAAAGATGACGCCGGAACAGCAGGAGTCGTATGCAGGTCATCAGGCGTATGCTGTATTTGCCGCACAGGAAAACATGGAAAAGCTGCTGAAGGAGCAGGGCATGTGGGATCTGTACCGGAATGTGGAGATTCCGCTGGTGTTTACGCTCCGTCAGATGGAAGCGGATGGAATCGCCGCAGAAAAAGAAGCACTTTCCGTTTACGGAGCTGATCTGGCGGAGCGGATCGGAGAGCTGGAGGCACAGATCTACGAGGAGGCTGGCGAGGAGTTTAACATCAATTCCCCGAAGCAGCTCGGCGTGATTCTGTTTGAAAAGCTGCAGCTTCCGGGCGGCAAAAAGACCAAGACGGGTTATTCCACCGCCGCCGATGTGCTCGAAAAGCTCGCACCGGATCACAAACTCGTTGCCGATATTCTGGAGTACCGCCAGCTTGCCAAACTGAAATCGACGTACGCCGACGGTCTGCAGGCCGTGATCGGGAAAGATGGAAGAATCCATTCGACATTTAACCAGACCATCACCGCGACCGGCCGCATCAGCAGTACCGATCCGAATCTGCAGAACATTCCGGTGCGGATGGAGCTTGGCCGTCTGATCCGGAAAGCCTTCGTGCCAAAGCCTGGCTGTGTCTTTCTGGATGCCGACTATTCCCAGATTGAGCTCCGCGTGCTGGCCCATATGTCGGGCGATGAAAACCTGATCGAGGCGTACCGCGAGGCGGAGGATATCCACCGCATGACGGCATCGAAAGTGTTCCATGTGCCGCTTGAAGAGGTAACACCGCTGCAGAGAAGAAATGCGAAGGCGGTCAACTTCGGTATCGTATACGGCATCAGTTCGTTCGGTCTGGGCCAGGATCTCGGCATCAGCCGGAAAGAGGCAGAGGCCTATATCCAGCAGTATTTCGAGACGTATCCGGGTATCCATGAGTTTTTGAACCGCTGCGTGGAGGATGCCAAAGAGAAAGGCTATTCCGTGACGATGTTCGGACGCAGACGGCCGATGCCGGAGCTGAAATCGAGCAACTTTATGCAGCGGTCATTCGGCGAGCGCGTTGCGATGAATGCGCCGATCCAGGGAACGGCGGCGGATATTATTAAAATAGCGATGATCCGCGTGGCGAAACGGCTGAAAGAGGAGCAGTTAAAGACCAGACTTCTTCTTCAGGTACACGATGAGCTGCTGCTGGAAGTGCCGGAAGACGAGCTCGAAAAGGCAGAACAGATCCTGGAAGAGGAGATGACCGGGGCAGCACATCTGGCTGTCAAACTCGAGATCGATATGCACACAGGAAACAACTGGTACGAGGCGAAATAGCGCACTCATACCAGGAGCGAAAGGATACAAAAGAATGAAAGTTTTTGGAATTACAGGCGGCGTGGGCGCCGGAAAAAGCGAAGTGCTCACGTACCTTGGACAGAATTATGATGCAACGGTGATCCAGGCGGACGAGGCAGGTTACCTTGTGATGCTGCCGGGCGGCGAATGCTATGGAGAGATTGTGAAGCTGTTCGGCAGACAGATCACCACAGAGACCGGCGAACTTGACCGGAAACGGATTGCTGAGATCGTTTTTCAGGACGAAGAAAAGTTAAAAGCCCTGAATGCGATCGTTCATCCGGCGGTAAAACGGTATATCAAAAAAGCCATTGCAGCTGCGGAAAAAGCAGGGACGGAATACGTCTTTGTGGAGGCCGCACTCTTAATTGAAGAAAAATATGATGAAATTTGTGATGAACTGTGGTATATTTATGCGGATGAAGAAGTCCGGAAGGAGCGATTGATCGAAGGACGCGGCTATTCCGAGAAGAAAGTACGCGAAATCATGGCAAATCAGCTCTCCGAGGATGAATTCAGCAGCCACTGCGATTTTGAAATCGACAACAGCGGCGATTTTGAGGAAACAAAAAAACAGTTAGACCATAGGATGAAAAAATATGAAACTTTGTAGTATTGCAAGTGGTTCGAGCGGAAACTGCATTTTCGCGGGAAGCGAGACCACAAGCCTTCTGATCGATGCGGGCATCAGCGGAAAGCGCGTGGAGGCGGGACTGGCTGTTCTCGACCGCAGCGCGAAGGAGCTGGACGGCATTCTCGTGACACATGAGCATTCCGATCATATCCAGGGCCTTGGCGTGCTGGCGCGCCGGTATGGTATTCCGATTTACGCAACGGATGGAACAATTCAGGCGATGCAGCAGACGAAGAGCCTTGGAAAGTTTCCGGAGGGGATTTTTCACACGATTCACGCGGATGACACGTTTACACTGGGAGACATCGCCGTACATCCGTTTACGATCTCCCACGATGCGGCAGAGCCGGTCGGCTACCGCATGGAATCCGGCGGGAAATCGATTGCGATTGCGACGGATCTTGGCGTTTACAGCGATTACACGGTTCAGAATCTGACCGGGCTGGATGCCGTTTTGTTAGAGGCAAATCACGACGAGAACATGCTTGCGGTCGGACCGTACCCGTATCCGTTAAAACAGCGGATCGCCGGGGCAAAAGGCCATTTATCGAACCTGGCGGCAGGCCATCTCCTCTGCGAGATTCTGCACGACAATCTGCAGGAAGTGCTGCTCGGCCATCTGAGCAAGGAAAATAATTATGAGGCACTGGCCTTTGAAACCGTGGCCTGCGAGGTCACAACGGGTGATAATCCGTATCACTCGGGTGATTTTCATCTCGCTGTCGCTAAAAGAAGTGAAGTATCACCGTTAATTGAGGTTTAAATATACATTTTTAGAGCTACATACCATGTTTTTCGCAAGGCCGCCATTACCGGTTTTTCCGGGGCTTTGACATAAAACCAGAAAAAGGAGAATGGAAACATGAAGAAGACAATTATCACTGTCGTAGGCAAGGACACCGTGGGCATTATCGCAAAGGTATGTAATTATCTGGCAGAGAACCAGGTAAACATCGAAGACATTTCTCAGACGATTGTGCAGGGATATTTCAACATGATGATGGTAACGGACGTCTCCAAGAGCGAGAAATCCAACGCAGAGCTTGCAAAAGATCTGGAGGAGCTTGGAAGTTCCATCGGCGTTGTCATCCGCTGCCAGCATGAAGATATTTTCAATATGATGCACCGTATCTAAAGCGAAGGAGAAAAACGACATGATAAATCTGTTTGAAGTAAAGGAAACGAACGAGATGATCGAAAAAGAGAATCTGGACGTTCGTACCATTACCCTTGGAATCAGTCTTATGGACTGTATCGACTCCAATCTTGACAAGCTGAACCGCAAAATCTACGACAAAATCACGACGACTGCCAGAAATCTGGTTTCCGTAGGTGAGGAGATCGAGGGCGAGTTCGGTATTCCGATTGTAAACAAGAGAATTTCCGTTACCCCGATTGCCTTAGTCGGCGCAGCAGCCTGCAGAACGCCGGAGGATTTCGTGACGATTGCACAGACTCTGGACCGTGCGGCAAAAGAAGTCGGCGTCAATTTCCTCGGCGGCTATTCCGCTCTGGTAAGCAAAGGTATGACGACAGCAGATGAGCTTCTGATCCGTTCTATCCCGAAGGCACTGGCTGTGACGGATTTTGTCTGCAGCTCCATCAACCTTGGCTCCACTAAAACCGGTATCAACATGGATGCTGTCAAACTGATGGGTGAGATCATCAAGAAGACGGCGGAGGCAAGCAAAGAGAACAACTGCCTTGGATGCGCAAAACTCGTTGTTTTCTGCAATGCACCGGACGACAACCCGTTCATGGCAGGCGCTTTCCACGGCGTAACCGAGGCGGATGCCATCATCAATGTCGGCGTTTCCGGCCCTGGTGTTGTCAAACATGCTCTGGAAAAAGTACGCGGCGAGAACTTTGAGGTACTCTGCGAGACGATCAAGAAGACGGCGTTTAAGGTAACGCGTGTCGGACAGCTCGTTGCACAGGAGGCTTCGAAACGGCTGAACATTCCGTTTGGTATCATTGACCTTTCCCTGGCACCGACTCCGGCGATCGGAGATTCCGTTGCGGATATCCTTGAGGAGATCGGCCTCGAGCACGCAGGTGCACCGGGAACGACAGCGGCGCTGGCGCTTCTGAACGATCAGGTGAAAAAGGGCGGTGTTATGGCATCTTCCTATGTCGGCGGTCTCTCCGGCGCATTCATCCCGGTTTCTGAGGATCAGGGTATGATCAACGCAGTCAACGACGGCGCACTGACCATTGAAAAACTCGAGGCAATGACCTGTGTCTGCTCCGTAGGTCTTGATATGATCGCCATCCCGGGAGACACGAAAGCATCGACCATCTCCGGAATCATCGCAGATGAGCTTGCCATCGGTATGGTTAACCAGAAAACAACGGCAGTCCGCCTGATCCCGGTCATCGGAAAAGGCGTGGGCGAGACCGTAGAATTCGGCGGCCTCCTCGGCTATGCACCGATCATGCCGGTCAACAACTTCTCCTGCGAGGCATTCGTCAACAGAACAGGAAGAATCCCGGCACCGATTCATTCGTTTAAAAACTAAAGAGAAAGCTGAAAAGCCGGCAGTGATCCTGAATGGAAAGGATCGCTGCCGGCTTTTTTACCATCTGCGCAAATAAAAATAGTAATTTTAAGGAATGTATAGTATGATATATTACATACTGATAATTTTACTTGCAACCCATAAAAAGTGTAAGAAAAAATGAATTATTACGGGGAACTTCAGCGATAGCAGCCGTTGTTCTAGCAATACCTCTGCGGATGTGCATGTGAAGGCCGCCATAGAAAACACAAAGTATTATTTGAACAAAAACGGCAAAATGCAGACTGGCTGGCAGAAGATCGGTGGAAAATGGTATTACATGGATAAGAACGGAGCGCTGCAGGAATCTAAATGGATCAGCGGAATTTATTATGTAAAAGTCGATGGGCAGTCCGTTCGTCTGATGAAAGACCGGAAAGCTTTCCTTCCTCCCGGTAAATCGCACGGATCGGGTTCATGATGAGGTACAAAACAGACTGTTTCCTCAGATCTTTCGGTATGACCTCCAGTGCCTCATGGAACTTGCGCCTGTAATGTACCCAGCACCCTGCGATCTTCAGATCTCCAAAATATGATGTTCCTCAACTTCGACTTTTCAGGCACAAAGCGGTAACATCTTGATATGGCATCTGGAAGCTGTTTTCATTCTTTTTGCCGATCTGTTTTTTCTTTTTGGCTGCTCTTATTGGACAGCACGATCTGTTCCATCATCAGCTGCATCTTATCATTGCGGGTCTGTGTCTGTTTTGTCAGTTCCTCCATCTGATCCTGAAGACAGAGAAACAGAAGAAAATATATCTGCCGAAAGTCCATTTCCGTTTTTGATACACATCACTGGAACTTCGGGCACAGTTGCTGTTCTTTTTTTGCCTTTTAACGCTAAAAGGTAATGTTTTTCTTGTGTGCAGTAAAGTGTTAGAGTATAATAAAACCAGTTTTTTTGCATAAGTTTAGGCGGAGAATCCTGCCGTAGCAGGATCCTTTCTTACGGTGTTATTTCACAGACGTAACCATAATAGTTTTACTGCAGGGGGGGATAGAAAATGAAAACAAAAGAGATTCAGGAACTCTATCAAATAAAATTACATAGTATGGACACGATCCTGCATCAGATATCGCTTATGGATCAGGTGGAAAATGAGCAGGAGCTGTCAGAAATTATTCACTCTTTGTTGCAGGCGATTGGAAACTATACAGGGGCAGACCGGGTATATGTTTTTGACTGGGAAACTGATCAGAAGGACAGTCTGAGCAATGCATTTGAATGGTGTGCCGATGGAGTGGCACCAGAGATAGATAACCTTCAGGCAATCCCGGTCAGTTCGATGCCGAACTGGGTGAAACGATTTGAAAACAAGGAAGTAATCGTGATTCATGATCTGGAAGCGACAAAAAATTCTGAACCGGAAGAATATGAATTGTTAAAAACACAGGAAATATGTTCCTTGATTGCGGTGCCGATTTATGCCAATCATCAGATGAATGGATTCATCGGGGTAGATAATCCTGATTTGAGGCAGAATGAGATTTCCATTACACTGCTGTCTGATGTTGGCGGACATCTTGGATGTGTGAGGGAAAATCTGAAAAGTACGGTACTGTTGAAAAAGGCTCTTGATGAGGCGACAAAGAGGTCAGAGATTATTGCCGCAATTGCTACGTTGTATGTAACAATCGTACAAGCCAATGTTAAAGAGCGGACATATGAGCTTTTGAAAGGCCATGACCTTGTGCAAAAAATCCTTGGACAAAAGGGGAAAATTGATGATGTTATGGAAAGACTTCCAACAGCATTTGCCGCCCAGGAAGAGAGAAAAAAATACCGGGAGTTTCTTGACTTTGATACATTGACAGAGAGACTTCGTAATACGAATTTTGTTTCGATTGAATTTATGGGAGTAAACGGAGAATGGCGGCTGGCCAGATTTATTGTAAAGAGCAGAGATGCACATGGAAACGCTGTGGATGTGCTTTATGTCGTACGAGATATTACGGAAGAAAAATCACGGGAACTCATGTATCAGAAACAGCTTAAGGAAAGCATGGAAGATGCTCATCGCGCGAATCTTTCAAAAACAGCCTTTCTCCGGCGTATGAGCCACGATATCCGTACACCGCTAAACGGAATCGTGGGGATGATCCATATCGCTGAAAAATATAACAATGATGTGGTCAAGTTAAGGGAATGCAGGAAGAAGGTACTTCAGTCCGCCGATTATCTGCAAAATCTGATCAACAATGTCCTGGATATCAGCAAACTGGAATCCGGTTCCCTTGTGTTGGAACATAAATCCTTTGATCTGGCAGAACTGTTAAGGAATAATCTGACGGTTGTTGCAATGAGTGCTTATGAGAATGGTGTAAGATTTGAAGGCGGCGTGGAAGCAAGCACAATCCGCCACAGATATTTGATTGGAAGTCCGGTACATCTGAGCAGGGTTTTAATGAATCTTTCTTCCAACGCGATTAAATACAATCATTTTCATGGAACAGTGAATGTTCATTGCGAAGAATTATCGGATGATGGGAATATAGCTGTTTTTCAGTTTGTATGTTCAGATACCGGTCTTGGTATGAGTGAAGAATTTCAAAAACATGCGTTTGATGCTTTTGAGCAGGAAGGCAAACAGTCAACTACAACATTCAGTGGCTCCGGTCTGGGACTTTCGATTGTCAAAGATATTGTTGAACGGATGGGTGGAACGATAGAACTGGAAAGCGAAGAAAATGTAGGAAGCACGTTTACGGTTACGGTTCCATTTGAAATAGATTATTTGGTTGAAAATAATGATTCACAGAAGGACAGCTACTCACAGGATATGGATCTGTCAGGAAAACGGGTGCTTCTTGTTGAAGATAATGTCATTAATATGGAGATAGCCCATGCAATCCTGGAGGAGGAGCATCTGAACATTACAGAAGCGAAAAACGGAAAAGAGGCATTTGAAATATTTCAGAATTCCAGGTTGGATGAGTATGATGTCATCATCATGGATGTGATGATGCCGGTCATGGATGGGCTGGAAGCAACAAAAGCAATTCGTATGCTGGAACGTGAAGATGCCAAAAAGATTCCAATCATTGCCATGACGGCAAATGCTTTTGAGGAAGATCGGAAAGCATGTCTGGAGGCCGGGATGAATGAACATATTGGAAAGCCGATTGATATTCCGCAATTAAAAAGAGTGATCACAAAACTGCTGACAAAAAGGGGTAGTAAACGCAAAAACATAATCATTCATTGAAATTAAGAAGAACTATAGCAATTTTATTAGGACTTTTGATATTTAGCAGTCACCCTGGCAGGGTGCAAAAACACAGATAACACGAAAGAAGAAACCGAAAAGCCTGTTATTACCCTCGGCAGCGACAGCTATCCACCATACAATTATCTGAATGAGGATGGTGTACCGACAGGAATTGATGTAGAACTGGCTACGGAAGCATTCAAAAGAATGGGATAACAGGTGAAGGTTGTCCAGATCAACTGGGAGGAGAAAAAAGAACTGGTGGAGAGCGGCGAGATTGATTGTATCATGGGCTGTTTTTTCTATGGAAGGACGTCTTGACGATTACCGCTGTCCAGTCCACAACCAAACCGGAAGGCATCTTTCTGAACCGGACGGATGAGAGGATCCCAAAGCTGGGAAATCTGATCATCCTGGGACACCGGGAGCTGATCTATACGTTTCTGGGAAAAGGATATGTAGATGCGGTTGCTGCACACGAGGAATCTATCGTTCAGTATAGGAAGGATTATGATGCAAGCTTCCGTATCCTGGAAGAGCCTCTGATGATCACCGGAATAGGCGTTGCTTTTGCAAAAGAGGATGACAGGGGAATCTGTGAGCAGATGGGCCAGACACAGGAAGAGATGCGTCTGGATGGCACATCCCTGAAAATCATTGAAAAATACCTGGATGATCCCCAGAAGTATCTGGAGGTGGAGAAAAACGGATCCAGCTGCTCGGCGGTCTGATAGGAATCTGTGTAGCTGTAGTCTCTCTGTTTTATTTCTTCCACGCAGAAAAAGCAGAAGCAGAGAAAAGAATGGTGGAGATTGTAAACTATGTGAAAGTGCAGTGTTCCACTACACCCATTATAATGAATCTTCGGAATCCAAAAGTCTCCTCCGTGCCATTGAAAGTGCCAGACAAATGAGTACAAATATTAAAATGGAAACAGAAAACGGCGGGCAGCTAAGAGAGGATTTCCTGAAAGAAAAAAGGTGCCGACGTGACAAAAACATGGGATGGTCAGGAAGCTGTTGAACTGTTCAGAAATAGTGAACCTGGTGAATTTGATGTCATTCTTATGGACATTATGATGCCGGTCATGAATGGTTATGAAGCTACAAAGATGATTAGGTCTCTGGACAGAGAGGATGCAAAGAAAATACCGATCATTGCAATGACAGCAAATGCGTTCACGGAGGACAGAATAAGGGCAAAAGAAGCAGGGATGAATGAACATGTTGCTAAGCCTGTTGATGTGGAATTACTGATGAAAGTAATTTATAGCGGGAGTGCTATGAAGCATTAATAGTACATGAGAAAACAAGGAGGAATTCAGTTGTTGGAGAAAGCGGTTCAGGCTGCAATATATGAAAAAGCTCTTAAAAATCATTATATAGAAATCCTGTACATTGATTTTGAAGATACTCATGCGTTATGCATCTGGCAATATAGATGATCTTAATCGGATAAAACAGCAGATGACGATGGAAGCAATCACACAGGGAACAGCAGAACACATCATGCATCATGTTATGATCAATTTTATACTGAATGGTGAGATGCGTTTCATGCAGTTTGACTTTACAAGAGAAAGTGCAGATACAAAAAATGTTTTCCTGTTTGTGGAGGACTATACAGTTCCACAGCAGTAGATGATGATGCTGCTGGAAAAAAGCTGGTTCTATAACAGAACCAGCTTTTTTGTGTATTCATGGACGAACTGTGTCCCTGTTTTGTGAGAACGGACAGTCTCGTAAAAAAGAGAGGCCTGTATATCGCTCTCAAAGGCGGCAAGTGCATCGCCGGTAAGAAGCCGCGGGGCGTCGGCTGCCTTGGCAATGAGCGGCAGAGAAGAACGTCTTCTAATCTCTTTTAACAATGCACCGGCACTTTTTCGGAAACCGAGAACACGGTTATAGCCGGCCGGGTACAATGTTTTCTGGTTCAGAAGCAGATGCATCAGGGCGCGGCTGATGCGGGTATACGTCATTTCCTTTGTTTTAAGCTGCATGGCGAATTCTGAAAATGAGGAGCATGCGTGGCGCTGGCGGAGGATGCGGTTGGCAAGATCCGGCGAGAGGTCGAGACAGGAGGAGAGAGATCCCTTCGTCTCCGTGAGGAGCCGTGCGGCGAGGAGCAGGCTGAAATCATCGGCGGTCAACAGTCCATGAGATGCGACGGCATTCTGAAAAGCGTGAAAGACCGCTTCTGGCATGCAGGAGGCGAGCGCGGACAGTTCCAGATCCTTATGCGGATTGGAAAAAAGAAGATTCCGCATTGCTGTAGCAGAAGGGAGTGCATGTGTGAAAAGCGCTCCTTCGTGGTAGCCGCTGCCCTCCCGGCGGATCGTTACCGGCCGAATGCGGCTTTGTGACAGCAGAAGTGCCTGGACATATTCAATGCCTAAAATATTGTTTGGTTCTTTTAAAAAGGTATCAAGTTCTTCTTTTGAAAGCGAAGAGAAGGAAGCGCTGTCAGAAAAATAAGCGGAAAGTGCCTGTGCGCGCGCCGTCGGGAAGGAAAGTCCGTTCCGAAGCAGACCGGAGAGCAGCTCACGGTATTCCTCCGGCTCGTGGAGCAGAACATCAGCGAGTTCCAGAAACGGCGCCGTGTCTCCATATTCACTGCCAAAGCAGAGAAAATCGACACAGCCAAGCGCAGTAAGGAGCGATACCGCCCCGCGTGCGAAATGCTGTGCACTGCCGAGCGCAAAGTGACACGGAAGCTGTAAGATAAGGTCCGCGCCGCCAAGAAGCGCCAGCTCCGCACGGTCATGTTGGTCAAGAATCGCAGGTGCGCCGCGCTGGACGAAATCGCCGCTCATAATCACGACAAGATAGTCCGCCCCGGTCAGTTCCCTGGCTTTTGCCAGCTGATAAGCATGGCCGTTATGAAAAGGATTATATTCTGCAATGACTGCGGTAATGGTCATAAAACGTACCTTCTTTCGAAAAAAATAGCACGATTCCAAACAGAGAGGAACCGCGGATCACATAGCCCTATCGTAACAAAAACAGAAAAGGAATGCAAGAATTCCTCCGTTTTGGATTTTTTGTCCAGTTGTTTTGAATTTTATACTTGCGAAAGGGCAAAAAGCGTACTACAATGAGAATATCGAGTAAATTTATCGAAAGGAGTCAAAAGATCATGGGATTTATTGACACAATTAAAGCAAGAGCAAAAGCAGACAAAAAAACAATTGTACTGCCAGAGTCAGAAGACAGAAGAACATATGAGGCTGCTGCACAGATCCTGAAAGAGGACCTTGCAAATCTGATCATCATCGGAAGCGAAGAGGCAGTAAAGAAAGGCAGCGAGGGACTGGATGTCTCCAAAGCTACTATTGTAGATCCAGAGAAAAACGAGAAAACACAGGCTTATGTAGATAAGCTGGTAGAGCTTCGTGCAAAGAAAGGCATGACTCCGGAGAAAGCAAGAGAGACCATCCTGAATGACTATACATATTATGGCGTTATGATGGTTAAAATGGGAGATGCAGACGGACTTGTTTCCGGTGCCTGCCATTCTACCGCAAATACCCTTCGTCCATGCCTGCAGATCTTAAAGACCAAACCGGGCACAAAACTCGTATCCGCATTCTTCCTGATGGTAGTTCCGGACTGCGAGTACGGCGATGACGGTGTATTCGTATTCGGTGACTGCGGTCTGAACCAGAACCCGAATCCGGAAGAGCTGGCTGCAATCGCAGAGTCTTCCGCAGAGTCCTACCGCATGCTGACCGGAAACGAGCCAAGAGTTGCTATGCTTTCCCACTCCTCCAAAGGAAGTGCAAAACATGCTGATGTAGACAAAGTTGTTGAGGCTACCAGAATTGCAAAAGAAGCAAACCCGGATCTCGCTCTCGACGGCGAGCTGCAGCTTGATGCAGCAATCGTTCCGAGCGTAGGTGCATCCAAAGCTCCGGACAGCAAAGTAGCAGGAAAAGCAAACGTTCTGATCTTCCCGGATCTGGATGCCGGAAACATCGGATACAAACTGGTACAGAGACTGGCAAAAGCAGAAGCATACGGCCCAATGACGCAGGGTATCGCAGCTCCAGTCAACGATCTGTCCCGTGGATGCTCCGCAGAGGATATCGTTGGTGTTGTAGCAATCACTGCTGTACAGTGCCAGGCACAGTAAGCACGAAATAAAACCAATTACAAGCGGTTTTCTGGCCGGCTGCGGAGAACAGGCCGGCCAGAAGTTTTAATAAGACTTTTAAAATAGGAGAATTTAGAAATGAACGTATTAGTAGTAAACTGCGGAAGTTCCTCTCTGAAATTCCAGCTGATCAATTACGATAACCGTGACGTCCTGGCAAAAGGACTCTGTGAGAGAATCGGTATCGACGGACGCCTCGTTTATGAGCCAAAGAACGGCGAAAAAGAGGTAACAGAAGCAGCAATGCCGACACACGTAGAGGCAATCCAGATGGTTCTGGACGCTCTGGTAAACGAGAAGAGCGGCGTCATCAAGAGCCTGGAAGAAGTAGATGCCATCGGACACCGCGTTCTGCACGGCGGAATGAAGATCACAAACTCTGTTATCATCGATGACGAAGTAATCAAAGTTATCGAGGAGTGCGCTGACCTTGGTCCTCTGCACAATCCGGCAAACCTGATGGGAATCAATGCCTGCATGAAACTGATGCCGGGCGTTCCGAACGTAGCAGTATTTGATACCGCATTCCATCAGACCATGCCTCCGAAAGCATATATGTACGGTATTCCGAAAGAGTACTATGAGAAATACGCAATCCGTAAATACGGCTTCCACGGAACTTCTCATAAATTCGTATCCAAGAGAACCGCAGAGTTCCTTGGCAAAGACTACAACGATCTGAAGATCATCGTATGCCATATGGGAAATGGTGCTTCCCTTTCCGCTGTAAAGAACGGCAAATGTGTAGATACCTCCATGGGTCTTACCCCGCTTGAAGGTGTGATCATGGGAACCCGTTCCGGAGATATCGATCCAGCTTTTGTTGAGTATCTGTGCAACAAAGAGAACCTGACCGTATCCGAGGTTCTGAACATTCTGAACAAGAAATCCGGTATGCTCGGCATGACCGGCATCTCCAGCGATTACCGTGATGTATCTGCAGCAGCAGAGGCAGGCAATCAGGATGCCATCAACTGTCTGGAAGCATACGCTTACCGTATTATCAAATACATCGGTTCCTACATCGCAGCTATGGGCGGCGTAGATGTGATCACCTTCACCGCAGGCCTTGGAGAGAACGCTATTCCGCTTCGTGAGACCATCTGCAAAGCATTTGAGTTCATGGGTCTGGAATTCGATTCTGAGGCAAATAACTGCCGCGGCGTTGAGAAGATCATCACCAAAGAAGGCTCCAAGATTACAGCATGCGTGATCCCGACCAACGAGGAAATCGCAATCTGCGAGGAGACTGTAGAGTTAGTAAAAGGAAAATAAAAAATAATTCAAAAAGCAGTTGACAATTCTTACCTTCCCGGGTATAATTGGTAAAGTGTGATTAGGAGAACAATATGAAAATCAGTCTGACCAAGTTATTTGCGCAGGACGGAAAGTCCGAAAAGTATGAAATTCCGCTTACATCCGAAACTTTTTCGATCGGCGGGCAGGACTATCGGGTAATCGAAAAACATCCTGTTATCCTTGGCCTTACGCATGAAGGCAATCGTGTGATCACGATCACCGGCAGCGCAGACCTTACAATGGAGATTCCATGTGCAAGATGCCTGACACCGGTAGCGACTCCATTCCAGCTCGAGTTCGATCTGCAGATTGATCTGAATCTGTCAGAGGAAGAACGCGAGGAAAAAGAAGAGGACTCTTCGTTTGTGGAGGGAGACGAGCTCGATGTGGAAGAACTGGTTCGTAATGAGCTCATAGTCCAATGGCCGATTCGAGTGCTGTGTAAAGATGACTGTAAAGGAATCTGCAGCCGTTGTGGTGCGAATCTGAATATTCAGACCTGTGACTGTGATACCACAGGGCTAGACCCCCGAATGGCTGCAATCAAAGATATATTCAGCAAATTTAAGGAGGTGTAACTATGTCCATTTGTCCTAAGAATAAATCTTCCAAAGCAAGACGCGATAAGAGAAGAGCAAACTGGAAAATGTCTGCTCCGAACCTTGTAAAATGCAGCAAATGTGGTGCTCTTATGATGCCGCACAGAGTTTGCAAAGCTTGTGGTTCTTACAACAAAAAAGAAGTCGTTGCAATGGACTAATATTCATAAATCGGAATCAGTTCCGATGTGCAATGCAGCAAAAGGCTCCCGTCACCGGGGGCTTTTTTGTTGTCTCTGCGGCTTGTCTGGAAGCGTCATATAAAAGATTTGACGTGGTGTGTCGTGATGTGCTATAATGGTCTCGGTGAGAATTGAAACAATATTGCAACATTTTCGTAACAATTATAAAAAAGGAGTGCAAAGCATATGAAGAATAGACGAATCATATTTCTGGCAGCATGCATGTGCAGTGTAGTATTCCTCTCAGGATGTTCCACAGACAGTCTGATGGATAAAATGATGGGAACTGAGACGACGGTTTCGTCTTCGGCCAGTGTAGATATTTCAAAAGAGGACAGCGATGCTGTTCATGTAGATGCCAATCTGGAAAAGCCGGTTTTTTCGGTAAATCCGGTGGAGAGCCTGCAGATTCCCGTTGGAAATACATCTGGAAAGCTGACTTGTGAGGCAGGAATAACGGGAGAAGGCACAGTAACATATCAGTGGTATAAGAACAACGTAAATTCCAACGGCGGAGGAACGCCGATTGAAGGCGCAACAGAAGTGACATACCAGGTCGATACTTCGGCGGAGGGCAAAGATTACTATTACGTTGTGGCAACAAACACGGTTGGAAATACCGTTTCCATGGCGACGAGTACGGTAACAGAAGTTACGGTAATTCCGGCAGGGAAATGGGTTCAGAATGAAAACGGATGGCAGTATCAGAATAATGATGGAAGCTATGCAACCAATACCTGGCAGAATATCGACGGCTACTGGTATGTGTTTGATGAAAATTCATACATGGTGACAGGATGGTACTGGAGCGGAGAAGAATGGTATTATCTGGCGGACAACGGTCAGATGCAGACCGGCTGGTTCACGCAGGATGGTGAGGAATATTATTTGGATCCGGATACCGGTGTCATGGCACGGAATACAACCATAGACGGTCATGAGATGAATTCGAGCGGAGTCAAGGTTTCTTAAGAAAAATAAGATAAAACAGAGCGGGTGGATTTTGGAAAGATAAATCCACCCGCTTTTTTGGAATACAGGAGAAAGCGCGGATGGGCATTTGTGCTTGATTTTTGCAAAGGAGTTTAGTATAGTTAATACAGCACTTGCATGAGTGCTTTTAGAGCGTGGTTGAAAACGGTTTTTTGAAAGAAAAAGAGTTTTCAAACGCGCTTTAGAAAAGAGAAAAGAGGAAAAAACATGAGTGACTTAGTCAGAGTTGCAGTGGACGCGATGGGCGGCGATTATGCGCCTGTGGAGCCGGTAAAAGGCGCCGTTGAGGCCGTAAACGCAGATGAACGTGTCAAAGTCCAGATGGTCGGCCAGGTGGATGTCATCGAAAAAGAACTGCAGAAATATACGTACCCGAAGGAGCGGGTTGAGATCGTTCCGGCAACCGAGATCATTGAGACGGGAGAGCCGCCGGTCAATGCGATCCGCCACAAAAAAGATTCTTCGATCGTTGTCGGCATGAAAAAAGTGCGCTGCGGAGAGGCAGACGCGTTTGTCTCCTCCGGAAGCACCGGAGCAGTCCTGGTCGGCGGACAGACGATCGTAGGACGCATCAAGGGCGTAGAGCGCCCGCCGCTGGCTCCGCTGATCCCGACGAAAGACGGTGTATCCCTTCTGATCGACTGCGGTGCGAATGTTGATGCAAGACCGTCCCATCTGGTGCAGTTTGCCATGATGGGTTCCATCTATATGGAACACGTTGTCGGCATTAAAAATCCGCGTGTGGGAATCGTGAATATCGGTGTGGAAGAAGAAAAAGGAAACGCGCTCGTCAAAGAGACGTATCCGCTTCTGAAAGAAAACCCGTATATCAACTTTGTCGGCAGTATCGAAGCAAGAGAAATTCCAAACGGAGCCGCAGACGTTGTTGTCTGTGAGGCGTTTGTCGGAAACGTTATCTTAAAGCTGTATGAGGGCGTCGGCGCGACCCTGATTTCCAAGGTAAAACAGGGCATGATGACATCTCTGCGCAGTAAAATCGGAGCCCTTCTTGTGAAACCGGCGCTGAAAGAGACACTGAAGTCTTTTGATGCCAGTGAGTACGGCGGAGCACCGCTGCTTGGCTTAAAAGGACTCGTTGTAAAAACGCACGGAAGCTCAAAAGCCAACGAATTTAAAAATTCCATTCTCCAGTGCATTTCATTCGGCGAGGAGAAGATTCCGCAGAAAGTGCAGGAGCATCTGGCAGACTATAAGAGCAGCAGGGAGGCAGCGAAAGATGGAGTTTGAAAAATTACAGGAGATCATTGCGGATGTATTAAACGTAGATCCGAATGAAGTAACCATGGAGACAACCTTTGCAGATGATCTGGGAGCGGATTCCCTGGATGTATTTCAGATTGTGATGGGAATTGAAGAAGAATTTGATATCCAGATCGAAGCAGAAGAAGCAGAGCACATCGTATCGGTTGAGGATGCGGTGGAAGCGATCAAAAAGAAACTGGCAGAATAATAGAAAATGGCGAAGGGGCTGTTTGCTACAGGACAGCCCCTTTGTTACCGTCCGCAGAACACCTGCAAACGGTAACTATGAGGAAGGACAGGCTTAAAACAGGTTATGAATAATATTGATAAACTCGTGGATTTGGAAAAGAAGATCCAGTATAAATTTCAGAATTTCGGACTGCTGGAGATGGCGATGCGCCATTCTTCCTACGCAAATGAGCACCATATGGAGCGCCTGGAGTGCAACGAGCGTCTGGAGTTCTTAGGAGATGCCGTGCTGGAAGTTGTATCCAGCGAATTTTTATACAAGACATTCCCGCGTCTCCCGGAGGGCGAGATGACGAAAAAACGCGCCAGCCTCGTCTGTGAACCGGCACTGGCATTCTGTGCCCGTGAGATTGACCTTGGCAGCTTTCTGCTCCTTGGAAAGGGCGAGGAGGCAACCGGCGGCCGTCACCGCGATTCCATCGTTTCGGATGCTATGGAGGCAACGATCGGTGCGATTTTCCTGGACGGCGGCTTTGAACCGGCAAAAGCGTTCGTTCTGAACTATATCTTAAACGATATCGAACACAAACAGCTTTTCTACGACAGCAAAACGATTCTGCAGGAGCTGATCCAGGGTGAGACGGATGAAGAGATTGTTTACACCATCTTAAAAGAAGAGGGACCGGATCACGACAAGAGCTTCTGGGCACAGGTCAGCGTCGGAAAGAAAGCGCTCGGTACCGGAAAGGGCAGAACGAAAAAAGCGGCAGAACAGGCAGCGGCATACGATGCAATTCTTGCCAGAAAAAAAGCGTAGGTGAATTATGTATCTCAAATCCATTGAAATGCAGGGATTTAAGTCGTTTGCCAACAAAACCATTCTGCAGTTCCACGACGGTATTACCGGCGTTGTAGGGCCGAACGGCAGTGGAAAGAGCAATGTTGGCGATGCGGTGCGCTGGGTGCTCGGCGAACAGAGCGCCAAGCAGCTCCGCGGCGGAAATATGCAGGATGTTATTTTCTCCGGAACCGAGACGAGAAAGCCGCTCGGCTACGCGTCGGTTGCAATTACACTCGACAATTCCGACCACAAGCTGAATGTCGATTTCGAGGAAGTCACGGTGACGAGACGGCTCTACCGCTCCGGTGAGAGTGAGTATCTGATGAACGGCGCATCGTGCCGGTTAAAGGACATCAACGAGCTGTTCTACGATACCGGTATCGGAAAAGAAGGCTATTCCATCATCGGACAGGGTCAGATTGATAAGATTTTAAGTGGTAAGCCGGAAGAGCGCCGGGAGCTGTTTGACGAGGCGGCAGGAATTGTCAAATTCAAGAGAAGGAAGGCCGTGACCGAAAAGAAGCTGGCGGAAGAGCAGCAGAATCTGGTGCGCGTCAACGACATTCTCTCGGAACTGACAAGGCAGTTAGAGCCGCTGGAACGCCAGTCTGAGACGGCAAAGATTTATTTAAAGAAGAAAGAGGAATTAAAGCTCCTCGATATCAATATGTTTCTGCTCGAGATGGAGCGCATCCGGAACGATCTCGCGAAAGTAGAAGACCGGTACCGGATTACAGAAGAGCAGTTAAAGAGCACGAAAGAGGCTTTTGAGCATACGAAGCAGGAGTATGAAAAGCTGGAACAGGAGCAGGAAAAACTGGACCAGACGATTCTTTCTGCGCGCGATCAGGCGGGGGAGAATGCACTGAAACGTCAGCAGCTCGAAAACCAGATCGAGGTGTTGAACGAGCAGATTCATGCATCGGAGAGGAACAGCGACACATTAAGAGAACGTCTGGAGGCGATCCGCGCGGAGAGCCGCACAAAGACGGCAGAAAAAAATACATATCAGGCAGAAAAGGACGGGCTTCATGAAGCACTTCTTGCGTCAGAGACGGAAAAGAGTGAGAAAGAGGCCGCTCTCTCGGAATGCCAGGGGCAGATCCAGGCAGTCGAGCTGCAGAGTGAACAGGATAAGAGCGAAGTCATCGGCCTTCTGAACCAGCGGGGTTCCACGAAGGGAAAAATGCAGCGCTACGATGCGATGCTCGAGCAGATCGGCATCCGAAAGGCAGAATTAAGCCAGAGGGTGCTGCATTTAAAGACGAGCGAGTCCGAACAGAACGGGCAGATGGAAGAACTGCAGAACGCGTTTGAAGCGCTCGAAGAGACGGTAAGCAGCCTGAAACAGCAGTACCAGGAGGCAGATCAGAAGATTACCGCGCTGACGGCGGATCTCTCGAACCAGACGAAAGAGATGGAAGCCGGCCAGACCAATTACCACAGAGAAGCGTCAAGGCTCGAATCCTTAAAGAACATCACCGAGCGGTACGACGGCTATGGAAACAGTATTCGGAAGGTCATGGAGCAGAAAGACCGGAATCCCGGCATCCACGGCGTTGTGGCGGATCTTCTGCAGGCGGAGAAAAAGTACGAGACGGCGATCGAGACCGCACTTGGCGGCAGCATTCAGAATATTGTCACCGACAATGAGGCGACGGCGAAATACCTGATTGAATACCTGAAACGGGGCCATTTCGGCCGTGCGACGTTCCTTCCGCTCACCAGTATGCGCGGGAAAAAAGCGCAGGTGAATGAGGATGCGGCAAGAGAAACCGGTGTGCTCGGTGTGGCAAATGCACTTGTTTCGTACGACCCGGTGTATGAGGGCCTTGTGGCACAGCTGCTTGGAAGAACGCTGGTGGTCGACACGATCGACCATGCCATTGTGATCCAGCGGAAATACCGTCAGACGCTCCGCATGGTAACCCTCGAGGGCGAGCTCTTGAGCCCGGGCGGTTCCATGACAGGAGGTTCGTTCCGGAACAACAGCAACCTGCTCGGAAGACGGCGTGAGATTGAGGAACTCGAAAAGAGCGTACAGGGTCTTGCGAAGGAACTGCGGGAAATCCAACAGGAACTTGAAGAGAAGAAAAATAAGCGGAATGAAATCCGCGATCTCCGCACCGAGCTGAATGAAAAACTGCAGCGGCAGTACATCGAGCAGAATACGGTGCGCCTGAATCTGGAAAAAGCGCGCGAGAAAAAGACGGAAATCCGTCTGGATTTTGAAGCGCTTCAGAAGGAGAGTCTCGAGATTGAAAATCAGATCGCCGAGATTGAGCGGAACCGGAAAGTCATCGGTCAGGAAATGCAGGAATCGGTGGAGCGGGAAAGCACGCTGCAGGAGAATATCCAGAAGGCGCAGGAGGCGCTTACAGGGCTTCGCCGCCGGGAAGCAGAATATACGAAGGATCTTGAAGAAATCCGGTTAAATTACGCAAATCTGTCCCAGAAGGATGGATTCCTTGCCCAGAACATCCGCCGTCTTGAGGAAGAGACGGGAAAACTGGAAGCGGAAAGCCGCACCATGCTGGAAAAAGCAGCGGAGGAAAAAGACGATGTCAAAAAGAAACAGCAGGACATCGTGGAGATCCAGAAGACGATTGCAGCGGCAGTGCAGGCAAAAGAAGAGGAAGACCGCCGGATTGTGGAACTGCAGGAGAAAAAAGAAGCATTAAGCGCAGATCACAAAGAATTTTTCGAGAAGCGGGATCAGCTCTCCGACCAGATTTCCCTGATGGACAAAGAGTGCTTCCGTCTGAACAGCCAGAAAGAAAAGCTGGAGGAGACAAAAGAGGCACAGACCTCGTATCTCTGGGAAGAGTACGAAGTGACACCGGGCCACGCAAGAGAGTTCCAGATGGAGGAGATTCCGGAGCGCAGTGAATTAAAGCGGCGTGTGCTGGAAGTAAAAGATGCGATCCGGAAACTTGGCTCTGTCAATGTGAATGCGATTGAGGAGTACAAAGAGATTTCGGAGCGCCACGCATTTCTTGATGCACAGCACACCGATCTTGTCAAAGCGGCAGAGACACTGCAGGGCATCATCGATGAGCTGGATGCCGGTATGCGCAAGCAGTTCACGGAAAAATTCGAGGAGATCCGGAAAGAGTTTGACCGCGTGTTCCGCCAGTTGTTCGGCGGCGGAAAGGGAACGCTGGAGCTCGAGGAGGACACGGATGTACTCGAGGCAGGTATCCGCATCATTTCCCAGCCGCCGGGAAAGAAACTGCAGAATATGATGCAGCTCTCCGGAGGCGAGAAGGCACTGACCGCGATTGCGCTGCTTTTTGCAATCCAGAACTTAAAGCCGTCCCCGTTCTGTTTACTTGACGAGATCGAGGCGGCGCTCGACGATTCCAACGTAACGCGTTTTGCGCAGTATCTGCACAAGCTGACAAAAAATACCCAGTTCATCGTCATCACCCACAGGCGCGGTACGATGACGGCGGCAGACCGTCTGTACGGCATCACGATGCAGGAGAAGGGTGTTTCTACCCTTGTTTCTGTCGATTTGATTGAGGGAGAACTGGACAAATAGAAACGAATAAGATACAATACGAAAGAAGTAAGATAGAAAAGATAAAGGGAGGCGAACGGTATGGCGGAGGAGAAAGTAGGCTTTTTCAAACGTCTTGTCAACGGTCTGACGAAGACCCGAGACAGCATTGTAGCTGGAATTGATTCTATTTTCAGCGGCTATTCCAATATTGATGACGATTTTTATGAGGAGATCGAGGAGATTCTCGTCATGGGAGATATCGGCATCAATACAACGACCAAAATTATTGACCACTTAAAAGAGCGGGTGGCAGAAGAGCACATTACCGATCCGGCAGAGTGCAAACAGCTTCTGATCGAGAGCATCAAAAAACAGATGGATGTAGGCGATACAGCCTATGAATTTGAAAACCGGAAATCGGTAGTGCTGGTGATCGGTGTCAATGGAGTCGGAAAAACGACCTCCGTCGGAAAGCTGGCCGGCCTTCTGAAGGATCAGGGCAAAAAGGTTGTTCTTGCGGCAGCAGATACGTTCCGTGCAGCGGCAGGCGAGCAGCTCACGGAGTGGGCGCACCGTGCTGGCGTGGATATCATCGGCGGACAGAACGGAGCAGATCCGGCGTCCATCGTGTACGATGCAGTCGCAGCGGCAAAAGCCAGAAATGCGGATGTGCTGATCTGTGATACGGCAGGAAGACTTCACAACAAGAAGAAACTGATGGAAGAGCTCCACAAGATTTACCGGATTCTGGAAAAAGAGTACCCAGAGGCATACCTGGAAACGCTGGTGGTGCTGGACGGTACCACGGGCCAGAATGCGCTGCAGCAGGCAAGACAGTTTGCAGAAGTGGCAAATGTCACCGGTATCATTCTGACGAAGCTGGACGGAACTGCAAAGGGCGGTATCGCCGTTGCCATCCAGTCCGAGCTTGATATTCCGGTCAAATACATCGGCGTGGGCGAGAGCATCCACGATCTACAGAAATTTGATGCAGACCAGTTTGTAAATGCACTGTTCCATACATCCGAAGAGAATGCTTAAAAAAGACAACAAGGAGAAAAGACTATGGCAGAAGAAATGCTGACACTCCCGAAATTTGAGGAAGCGTCTGAAATCGTAAAAAAAGTAACACAGGAGACCAAACTGGTTTACAGCAAATATTTCAGCGAGCAGACGGGAAATAAAGTCTACTTAAAACCGGAAAATATGCAGCTGACCGGCGCCTATAAGCTGCGCGGTGCCTATTACAAAATCAGCACCTTAAGTGAAGAGGAGCGCGCAAAAGGACTGATCACCGCATCTGCAGGAAACCATGCACAGGGCGTTGCGTATGCGGCAAAATGCTACGGTGCAAAGGCTGTCATCGTAATGCCGACTACCACACCGCTCATCAAAGTAGAGCGTACCCAGAGCTACGGCGCTGAGGTTGTTCTGTACGGAGATGTGTACGATGAGGCATGTGCAAAAGCATACGAGCTTGCAGCAGAGCATGGCTATACCTTTATTCACCCGTTCGATGATCTGACCGTTGCAACCGGCCAGGGAACCATCGCTATGGAAGTAATTCAGGAGCTTCCGCTCGTAGATTATATCCTTGTTCCGATCGGAGGAGGCGGACTGGCTACCGGTGTTTCCACACTGGCAAAACTGCTGAAACCAAACATCAAAGTCATCGGTGTTGAGCCGTCCGGAGCAGCCTGTATGAAGGCTTCCTTTGAAAAAGGCGAGGTAACGACCGTATCTCCTGTCAGCACAATTGCAGACGGTACTGCAGTACAGACACCGGGATCCAAGATTTTCCCGTATGTAAGACAGAACCTGGACGAGATCATTACTGTGGATGATGATGAGCTGATCGTAGCATTCCTTGATATGGTAGAAAACCACAAGATGATCGTTGAGAACTCCGGTCTTCTGACTGTGGCTGCATTAAAGCATCTGGATGTCAAGGGCAAAAAGATTGTTTCTATCTTAAGCGGCGGAAATATGGACGTCATCACCATGTCTTCCGTGATCCAGAACGGACTGATCCAGAGAGACCGTATCTTTACTGTATCCGTTCTTCTGCCGGATAAACCAGGCGAGCTGGTACGCGTTTCCCAGGTGATTGCAAACGAGAACGGAAACGTCATCAAACTGGACCACAACCAGTTCTTTACAACGAACAGAAGTGCTGCAGTAGAGCTCCGCATCACAATGGAGGCATTCGGCACCGATCACAAGAACCGTATCGTCAAAGCACTGGAAGAGGCTGGTTATACACCGAAGATTGTAAGACCGAACCTGTAAAAACAGAAATTGCAGAGAAAATTCTGAAAAAAAGAAAAATAAAAAATCAGAGGGATCCGGAAAGGAATTTCCTCTGATTTTTTTGAGCAGGAAAAAACCCTTGCATGCACAAGAGTTTTCGTTCTGCGGAAGATGGGACTTGAACCCACACGATCGCAATGACCACCAGATCCTTAGTCTGGCCTGTCTGCCAATTCCAGCACTTCCGCATGTTATGTAGTTTTTTAAATTTCATGCGGAAGATGGGACTTGAACCCACACGATCGCAATGACCACCAGATCCTTAGTCTGGCCTGTCTGCCAATTCCAGCACTTCCGCATGTTCTTTAAGTTTTTGTCATCTCGCTGACGACAAAATGTATTATAGCACCAGAGTTGTAAGCCGTCAACACTTTTTTTGAAAAAATTTGAAAAATTTGAAAAATAAAAAAGGAAATCGGAATCGGGCACCGAATATAGGAAATAGGAGGACAATGAAAAGAACTGTTACAGGCATATTACCGGGAAAGAGGTGGTCTTCATTTGAACTTGAGAGAATCGTTTGAAGAACGGGAATTTCAGGAGCTGAGTCCTTATGCGGCGCACAGCCGGAATTCCAGAGGAAGGGACCGATATGAACCGGAGTGTGACATCCGCACCGTCTACCAGAGAGACCGGGACCGGATTCTCCACTCCAAAGCCTTTCGCAGGATGAAAGACAAAACACAGGTGTTTCTTGCTGCGCAGGGCGATCATTACCGGACCCGCCTGACGCACACACTCGAGGTGTCCCAGATTGCCCGCACGATTGCGCGGGCGCTGAATCTGAATGAGGATCTGACCGAAGCCATTGCGCTCGGCCACGATCTCGGACACACGCCGTTCGGCCATTCCGGGGAAGCGGCGCTCAATGCGGTGCATCCTGGGGGCTTCCGCCACGCGGAACAGAGCGTTCGTGTCGTGGAGGTTCTGGAAAAGGAAGGACAGGGCCTGAACCTGACCTGGGAAGTGCGGGATGGAATTCTGAACCACCGCACGGCGGGAAAGCCGTCGACCCTGGAGGGACAGGTTGTGCGTCTCTGCGACAAGATCGCCTACATCCACCACGATATGGACGATGCCATCCGTGCCGGCATTTTAAGCGAGGATGACATCCCGATTACGATCCGCGTCGTCCTTGGCGATACATGCCGCGAGCGGCTCAATACGCTGATCCACGACATTGTGGAGCAGAGCCGCGGAACGGAGTATGTGCGCCAGTCGGCGGAGATTGCCGAGGGCATGCGCATGCTGCGGGAGTTGATGTTCGCGAACGTCTACCGCAACCCGGAGGCGAAAAAAGAGGAGGAGAAGGCAAAGAAGATGCTGATTTCCCTCTACACCTACTACCAGGAGCACCCGGAACAGATGTCCCGCGAGTACCGGAATCTGATCGGGTGCGGCGAGGACAAGACACAGGTAGTATGCGATTACATTGCCGGTATGACCGATCAGTATTCCATGCACAAATACGAGGAGCTGTTCGTGCCGAAAGCCTGGGCGGTTTATTAGATACAGGGAGGAAAAAATGCGATATTCCGATGATTTAGTGGAAGAAATTCGTATGAAAAATGACATCGTAGATGTGATATCCGGCTACGTAAAGCTGACAAGAAGAGGAAGCTCTTACTTCGGGCTCTGCCCGTTCCACAATGAGAAGTCCCCTTCCTTTTCCGTCAGCCCAGGAAAGCAGATGTATTACTGCTTCGGATGCGGAGCCGGAGGAAATGTTTTCACATTTTTGATGGAATACGAAAACTTCACGTTTGTGGAAGCCTTGAAATTTCTGGCGGACCGGGCCGGGGTGGAGCTTCCGCAGATGGAGTATTCGAAAGAAGCAAAGGAGCAGGCGGATTTAAAGAACACGCTGCTGGAAATCAACAAACAGGCGGCGAAATTCTATTATTACCAGCTCCACACCGAGCGCGGAAAGCAGGGCTACGATTACCTGAAGGGGCGCGGCCTTTCGGATGATACGATTCGAAAATTCGGCCTTGGCTATTCAGATAAGTATGGAAGCCTGCTGTACCGTTTCTTAAAAGAAAAAGGGTATGACGATGAAATCCTGCGTCAGTCGGGCCTTTTTCTGGCGGACGAGGTGCATGGCATGCAGGACAAGTTCTGGAACCGTGTCATTTACCCGATCATGGATGCCAACAGCCGTGTCATCGGCTTCGGAGGCCGTGTGATGGGGGATGGAAAGCCGAAGTACCTGAACTCGCCGGAGACAAAGATTTTCGATAAGAGCCGCAATCTCTACGGGCTGCATCTGGCGCGCTCTTCACGGAGAAAAAATCTGATTATCTGCGAGGGCTATATGGATGTAATTTCCATGCACCAGGCAGGATTCAATAACGCGGTAGCTTCTCTTGGAACAGCACTCACATCGCTGCAGGCGGGGCTGATGAAGCGGTATACCGACGAGGTTCTTGTGATCTATGACAGCGATGAGGCAGGCGTTAAAGCGGCGCTTCGTGCGATTCCGATGCTCAAAGGGGTTGGCCTTACAACGCGTGTCGTCAATTTGAGACCGTATAAGGACCCGGATGAGTTTATCCAGCACGAGGGCTGCGAAGCGTTCGAAAAACGTCTGGAAGAGGCGGAGAACAGCGTTTTGTATGAGATCCGCATGAAGGAACGCGATTTCGACCTTGCCGACCCGCAGGGCAAATCCGATTTCCTGCATGAGGCGGTGCGCCGTCTCGTTGCAATCGAGGATGAGATCGAGCGGAACAGTTATCTTGAGGCAGTGGCGGGAAAATACGGGATTGCCGTCGAAGTACTGCGAAAGCAGGTCGGTCAGATGGCACTATCAGGAGCCGGAAGGACGGAGCGTGTCAAGCCGCGGAATACAGCCGCAAACAAAAAAGAGAAAGAGGGCGGTGTCGAAAAAGCACAGAAGCTGATGCTGACATGGATGACCTCTTATCCGGCGCTCATTGGAAAGCTGGAAAAATATATTACGCCGGAGGATTTTACCACACCTCTTTACCGCCAGATTGCAGAGATGATTGTGCTGCAGTATCACGAGGGCGGGGTGAATCCGGCAAAGCTTTTGAATCAGTTTGTTGATTCCGAGGAGCAGAAAGAAGTTGCAGGCCTTTTTAATGCCAGAATCCCGCTGGAGACAGAGGAGGAAAAACGGCGCGCGCTGCATGATGTGATCTGCAATATGAAAGAAAACAGCATTGCGTATCAGTCGGCACATATGAATGTGACCGATATGGCGGCGCTGCAGAAGCTGATGGCGGACAAAAAGAGCCTGGAGCGGTGGAAAGCAGGGGAACTTCCGGATTTCGCTTTTTAAGGAGGCCTGGATACCAAAGAAAAACCCTGGAATCTTCTGTTCTGCGTGTTTAATTTCGCAGGGCAGGGACAGAATATATACAAGCTATGGAAGGATGGACAGTCAATGGAGTTCGATAAAGCAAAATTTATGGAAAAATTAAAAGAGCTGGTAGCATACGGCAAAAAGAAAAAGAGCGTCCTGGAATATCAGGAAATCAACGACTTTTTCCGCGATATGCCGCTGGACGCGGAGCAGATGGAGAAGGTATTTGAATACCTGGAGGCAAGCGGCATCGATGTACTGCGTCTCTCAGACATGACCGAGGATCCAAATGCGGCAGACCGTGATCTTCTCCTTCTGGACGACGATGACATCGATCTTTCTGAAGAAGAAGAGATCGATATGGAGAACATCGACCTTTCCGTTCCGGAAGGCGTTAGCATTGAGGATCCGGTCCGCATGTACTTAAAAGAGATCGGTAAAGTGCCGCTTCTTTCTGCAGAGGAAGAGATTAAGCTGGCACAGAGAATGGAAGAGGGAGATGAGGAAGCAAAAAAACGTCTGGCAGAGGCAAACCTTCGTCTTGTTGTTTCGATTGCAAAACGTTACGTAGGCCGTGGTATGCTGTTTCTGGATCTGATTCAGGAAGGTAACTTAGGTCTTATTAAAGCGGTGGAAAAATTCGACTACCGCAAAGGATACAAATTCTCTACGTATGCAACGTGGTGGATCCGCCAGGCGATCACAAGAGCGATTGCAGACCAGGCGAGAACGATCCGTATTCCGGTTCATATGGTAGAGACCATCAACAAGCTGATCCG
>OAWJ01000135.1_pt1 | contig 74729 bp, 72 predicted proteins | sample 1517021 | NCBI WGS metagenome assembly OAWJ01 (sample SAMEA2580121, study PRJEB22360) | human gut metagenome | biome: human gut; feature: human-associated habitat; material: faeces | place: Denmark | collected 2008/2010
CTGTAAAGTTTTTTAACTTTCTTCAATTTTAGTATTGACTTTTTATTTGCAGGCTGAAGTAACGAGAATGCGATGCGCAGTTTTCAAACAGAAAAAAAGCCCTAAACCGCAAGCTGCAGTTTAGGGCGAATTTTTTTATCCGCGGTACCACCTAAATTCAGGAAAACTCCTGCACTCTGACACAGAACATTTGTACCCCACGATTTTTGTATTTTGTAATACGCGTGATCTCTGCTCTCTGTACCTTCTCTGTAACGGGAGATCCCGGTGCAGCCTACGAAATAAATTTTTCCTGATGGATTTTCTTCTCTTCGGTGCACAGCTCCAAGACCGGTTCACGATAGATTCTGCAAAAAGCTTTCACCTGCCGCTTTCTCTCTGAATGCGCTCTGTCGCTACTGTTTCTTTTCTTCGCTTTTTCACTGCACTGATTGTAGCAGAAACCGGAAAAGAATGCAAGCCCGTTCCTTCTGCTTTTTCTGCATAAACGCCCGCCCAGGTTACAGGCCTTCCCGGTACATTCTGCTGATCGCCGCCTGGGCTTCCTCAGACTGTTTTTTCTCAATCCATGCTTTGCGGTCACTCAGGATAGCCAGCATCTCATCGACAACGTCCTCGGCGCGCGGGCTTGTGACGCGGTAGAGATAGCCGAGCATCCGCGTGGCGGTAAAATCGGTGTTCATCTGGCGGTATGCAATTTCCCGGCAGAAGTCGTCCGGGTAACCGTTGTGTTTTAACGCACGGTACAATTCGTCATTTCTCGTTTCTGGCATTGCCTGTCTCCCTTTTTCCTTTAAACATTTACGTTTCCGCTGTTCAGGCCTTCCGTCTTTTCCTCAAGTGGCAGCCAGTCCAGTGCCTTTTTGATCCACTCATCCCAGAAATCCCATTCATGGCCACCCTTACTCTCATAGTAGACAATGTCCATGCCGCTCTCTTCCATCCGTTTATGGTAGAGACGGTTTACTTCCAGAAGTCCGTCCTCTGTTCCGCACGCCTGGAATACGGTCGGCACATTGACAGACGGATCTTTTTTCCGTGCTTCCTTTAACTGCTCGATAAGAACAGCCGGGTTTTTGTCACTCTTTGCTGCTTCGACCAGATTTCCGAAATAACCTTCTTCATGTGCAAAGCTGTCCGCTCTGCTCTCTTCCGGATTTTCCAGCACATGAAGTGCACCGGACAGGCAGATCACAGCCCCGAAGGTATCGTGATATTTCAGGCCATTTCTGAGTGCGCCAAAACCACCCATGGAAAGACCTCCGATAAAGGTGTCTTCTCTTTTTCTGGACAGTGGAAACATTTTTCTTGTAATCTCAACCAGTTCTTCTCCGATAAACTGTCCGTGCATGGCACCGATGGACGGCTGATCCACATAAAACGCATTCTCGCCGGCCGGCATGACAACGGCAAGGTTTTTCTCCTCTGCCCATCTTTGGATTCTGGTTCCATGAACCCAGTCTGTCTCATTCCCAAAAATGCCATGCAGCAAATACAGCGTTTTAAACGGTTTTTCCTCGCGCTCCGGCTGCCCAAAGGTAAATTTGTCGACCGGCAGAATAACCTGCAGCGGTACGGTGCGCATTAAAGTTTTTGACATGAAGCTTACCTGAATAAATGCCATAATAAAAATCCCCCTGTGGATATATATTTTTCTTTATTTTACGCCTTATTTCCGCATTTCGTCAACGTGGAGTTTTGCGTTCCTCCGGTTCCGGCTTGCACCCCGAAGCAATTCACGATATAATCTTGTTTATAGCAATCCCAGAAAATAATGCAAAAAATTCAGCACTGCAGAACGTGAATTACTGCGTCACAGATTTTCGTCGTACCCCGGTACGCCTTCAAATCCGTTCCTTGTAATTCGCGCCCTGCAGCACTGCCTTTTTTGCGTTATTTTCTGGTCTTGCTATAGTTTGAATTTTTTCTGTGACAAGATAAGGAGATTTTCTATTATGATAAAGTTGATTGCAACCGATGTCGATGGAACGCTCGTCAAAGACGGCACACTTCTGATCGACCCGGAATATATGACTGTTGTTTCCAGGCTTGTCGACCAGGGCATCCATTTTGTTGTCTGTTCCGGCCGCCAGTTTTCCAGTGAACAGAAGCTTTTCGCTCCGATCAAGGACCGCCTGCTCTACATCTCCGATGGCGGAACTGTCGTGCGCACACCGGAAAAGATTCTGAAAACATATCCGATGGAAACGGCACTCTGGAAATCCATGTGCCGCATGGTATATGACGAACTTCCGTCCTGCAACTGCTTTGCCGCCACCCCGGACTACTGCCTCGCCGAAGATGCCGGAAGCCGCATGTTTCACTGGCTCCGCGACTCCTACGGCTTCGATGTCCGCGAAGTACCGGATCTGTCGAAGGTAGAAAACGAGGACATTATCAAATTCACGATCTACCATCCAACCTCCTGTGAAGAGCTTTGCTCCCCAAATTTCATCCCGGCGTGGAAGCATCAGGCAAAACTCGCTGTCGCCGGTAAGGAATGGTTGGACTGCAACGCCCGCGGCGTCAGCAAATGGACCGGTCTCTCATTTCTGATGAACTACTTTGGCCTTACCCCAGACGAAGTCTGCTGCTTCGGCGACAACCTGAACGACATCGAAATGCTTCAGAACGCCGGCGAAAGCTACGCCGTCTCCAACGCCCGAGCGGAAGTCATCGCCTCAGTAAAACACACCTGCCCGCCGTACTGGGAGAACGGGGTGCTGCAGGTTTTGAAAACGTTTTTGAAGGAAACGACAAACCCGTTTTGATTTAAAAAATCCAGGCATCCTATACGGATGCCTGGATTTTTAATTCTCTGTTTCTTTACAGTACCCCATGCGGCGCAATGCCGATCGCAAATTCGACTGCAATCGCTACCAGGACTACCAGCAGCGAAATGATGAATCCGTGCAGCATCGGCTTTGCGCCGGAGCGGCAGAGGGATTTGAAATCGGTGTTCAGGCCGATGGCCGCAAGGGCGGCTACCATCAGAAATTTGCTGATGGTTTTTAATGCGGCTGCTGTGCCTGCCGGGATAAGACCTAAGGAGGTCAGTGCTGACATGGCGAGAAAACCTAAGATAAACCATGGAAAAATGGATTTGATGCTTACCTTTACGGCGGTTCCTTCTGCTGCCTGCGCCTTCCGTTTCAGATGTACGTTGATGGCGGCGAATGCCAGGACGGCCGGAATGATGGCGAGGGTCCGTGTCAGTTTTACCATGGTTGCGAAATCACCGGCGGCCTCGCTGAATGCGTAACCGGTGGCAACGACGCTTGATGTGTCGTTGACCGCAGTTCCGGCCCAGAGGCCAAACGCGGCATCCGAAAGGCCCATCCAGTGACCGAGGATCGGGAATACGACGATCATGACCGTATCAAATAAAAACGTTGCGGAGAGGCCATAGGCAATGTCCATATCGGTCGCCTCGATGACCGGCGCGATTGCCGCGATCGCGGAACCGCCGCAGATACCCGTGCCGGCGTTGATGAGGCTGCTCGTCTTCCAGTTCAGTCCAAGTGCTTTTCCGATCAGTGCGCCGAGGCCAAAGCACGTTGCCAGGGTAAATACCATAACCGTCAGGGAAAATCTTCCGACCGTCAGCACCATGCGGATATTCAGGCTCGCCCCGAGCAGAATAATCGCAAATTTCAAGATCTTCTTCGATGTAAATTTAATTCCCGGCGCTGTCACGCTGTTCGGCTTGTAAAAGGCATTCACAATCATACCGATAAACATAGCGATGACCGACGCCCCGATAAAGTGCAGTCCGGCGCTCTCCTCCAGGCTTTCCAGGAATTTCGCCGTAGCGGCAATCACCAGTGCAATCGCCGCTCCGGGAATCATTTTTTTTACGTTTTTCACAATACGTTTCCTCCAGCTTTCTTTTTCCTTTTTTCTCTCTTTGCCCGTTTATTTTAATATGCTTCCATGATAAAATAAACGCATAACCAAGAATGCATTCATTCCATTTTGTTATGAAGAATTTTACAAAGGAGTTTTTATGGATCAGAAACTGGAAACTTTTTTGACGCTCTGCAAGACGATGCACTACGGCCGCGCCGCCGAACTGCTCCATCTCTCGCAGCCTGCCGTCAGCAAGCACATTCAGGCGCTCGAGGCGCAGTACGGTGTCCGCCTCTTTACGTACCAGGCTCGGCGGCTGCAGAAGACGCGGGAAGGCGACCTTCTCGAGCAGTATGCTTTTTCTCTGCGCTACAACGAAGAAATGCTTCTCGCGCGTCTTCACGAAAAATCAAAGACTCTGCTCCGCATCGGCGCGACAAAATCAATCGGCGATTATATTCTGCTGCCGGAAATCCGCCGCTTTCTTGCAAAACCGGACCAGCAGCTTCACTTTCTTGTCGACAACACGGCCCATCTTCTCGCAAAACTGGAAGACGGCGAACTCGATTTTGTTGTCCTGGAAGGGCTTTTTGACAAGCAGCGCTATGACTTTTTCCTGCTCCGCGAGGAACCGTATCTCGGCATCTGCGCCGCAGACCACCCCTTCGCCGGAAAGCAGATCCCCATCCCGGATCTCTTCTCCGAGCGCCTGATCCTCCGCGAAGAAGGCTCCGGCACCCGGAAAATTCTCGAACGCGAACTCACCCAGTCCGGCTACCACGTCAGCGCCTTCTCCGACTGTGCCTGCATCAGTTCCTTTAAGCTGTTAAAAGAACTCGTCCGCGAAAACTGCGGCATCAGCTTCGTCTACGAGGCCGTCGTCAAAGACGACCCCCGCTTCGGCCGCTTCTTCTGCCCCCCGCTCACCGGGGCGCACGAACTGAATGTCGTCTACCTCAAAAATACGGACGCTGGGCATTGGGCGCATCAGTTTCTGGAAAGGTGACAGAAAAAAACGGAGAACCGGCATCATCGCTTTATGGTTCTCCGTTTACTGTTTGCCCTCTTCCTTATTTTCTCTCTGTAAATTGAATTCCATAATCTTCCAGAACAGGAACAATATCTTCACTTTTCATAAACAATCCGTCAGCCCAATAATAACCATCTTCCAACGTTATTATAACAATCGTAAACGGATGAAAATAATCCATGTTATGCTCGTCTATACCTGGATATAAAGAAAAACAAATTTCATGCCATGTATCTTTTTTAAACTGAACGATTCGTTTTACTTCAAATTCATCCCACGAAATTGTTTTTGAATATTTTCCAAAATGAAGAACACACTTTTCCCGATAAAAATATACTCTTCGAAGATTATAGAATATCACGGTTAATCCGAGACATATCACCCCATAGAGAAAACATAGGTAAATGACTGCTTCATGCTTTTCAGGTTTTAGTTCAACAAACAAATATACTAATGTCACATAAAGCCCAAAGCATTCCATACATGCAATTATTTTGGATGGCAGAAAACTTTTTATTTTCATTGCTCGTTATTCACCTTCTCTTACTTTACTTTTTTTAACTCAATCTGGTATTTTTCAATTACTTCTGAAAGTTCATCCCTTCGTATGGCAAGTTCTCTCCTTGTCAATCCATTTACAAAAACCAACGGAGAACCGGCATCATCATCTCTTTACCGGTTCTCCGTTCACTGTCTGTACCAGGACTTTGTCAAATCTTGCGTATTTTTTTACTTCTTTCATCAACGCATCGAGGTCTTTCACGATCTGTTCCCGCTTTCCTGTCGGTCCTATGAAATATTCCCTGCCTCCCATTTCCAGCGGATTTCCTGTCGTTCTTGTCCGTACACCGAATGTAAGTCTTCTGCTACCCCTCCGGTAATAAATCGTATAGGTACGCGGTACATAATTAAACAGAGAGCTTTCTATTTCAGAAACCTTATAAAATTCGCCGCTTTCTTTCGCCGCCGCGTACCGCCGGTCCTTCAGGCAGTCCATTTCAGCTACGGAAATAAAGCAGACCAGATAGTCCAGAAACGAAAACACAACCAGAATCAGTGCTTCCACGATTCGTCCCGTCTTTGTTTTATCCAGAATGTGAACATACGTATCCCCGTAAAATACCGCAAAGAAAAGAATAATACTCAAAATAATCTTGATCCACGGCCAGAGACGGGATTTAATTTTCCGGTTTACTTTAAAAACATTAATCCAGTCAAGCAACTGTTTTTCCTCCAAAGCTGTAATTATACATATATTTATACTACTCTCTTTTCCCCGTAAAAACAACAGAACTCAGAACACTTCCACTCTTTTTGTAGGTTATTTACTTTCCGTATACTTGACACCGTATGAAGTGAGGAGTTCACAAAATTCGTCGGCGCTGAGCGGTATGATTCCCCAGCTTGGTGCGCGGAATTTGTCAAATATCATGATACTGGTAAATGGATGATAGGTACACCAAAACAAACTGTCATCTTTCTGTTTCGATATGTTGAAGAAAAAATGATCATTGTATCTTTGTATCACAGTGAAATCGTCCCATTCTATCTTTTTTTCATACCCCAAAAAAGATAACTTTATTCCCCATTCGTAAATGTAAATTTGTTTTAGGAGTGCTACAATTGCATATGCTGCCATATTTAAAACGAGCATTACCTCTATTAGAAATATAATACTTGTTTTTAATGAATATGCATGGAACTCATCTTTTCCATTTACCCATATACTCACCACATAGTAATTAATAATAGCACACAGAATCAAATCTACACCTGTACCAAATTTTCCCCATACTACTTTCATGCAATCTTCTCCTCATCATTTCTTACACTTTGCCTTTGCACAAAGCTATTCTTTCTTCATCTTCATGCAAAGGCATCTTAAAACTTTTCTATCTAAGCGCCGGAAGTCCTATCCTTTGCATTTTGATGGAAATCGCGGACTTATTACTCTGCCAGTTTTTCTTTTTCCCTCCACTTTTTTAGCACTAAAGTTGGTATTGCTGTTTTTCTTAAGTGTTGATCCCTTTTTATTTTCCTGTTTCTTGGATTTTCCAAACACTCCATCCAAAACACCGCTTTTTCCATATCCCAGTATCGGAGACTGAAAAAATCTGTAAAAGCACCCAATGCATCCTCAATAATTTCATTTTTTACATACGTATTATACGTTTTAGGTTCGAACACTGTCATTATCGCATCATAAATTCCTGCACCCAATGCTCTTGCTCCATTCCCTGATTCCTGATATTCTGCATAAATCCCTTTCACACCGTTTATTGCGATTGAAAAGAGGATTCCTCGGCCGCCTCCCAAAACACTGCCGATTGCACTTTCTATGGCTACTTCTGCAAGCCCTTCTAAGGTCACTTTCTCATTTGCCATCCCGCACTGTACTGCATATACAAATACACCTTTAACGATATCCCATGCTACTTTTTGGGGATCAATTCCCGAGAGTGCCAGCATCAAAATTCCAAAATCACCATCATCATCCACCGCATTCACCGGATTGTTGCAGCAGTACACATAAAGGTTCTTTCCGTTCATGCTGAACATTTCCGCTTTTACAACATCAAAGTTGTCTGCACAAAGGAATCTGCACAGTTCCGGATCGTAATAGCGGCTGGCGGTGACATAGAGCTTGGTATCGTCATCATAGCAGTAAGCACGATAGCGGAACGGGTTGAGCTTTCCGATATTTTCTCCGCTGGTATCGGTCAGACCGGTCTGTTTTCCCCATGCATCGTAAGAATAGTTTACTACCTGTTTTCCATCGCTGTCAATCAGTCCGATGACATCATTCTGGCTGTTGTACAAGTAATAATACTCTTTTTCTCCCTTTTTCAGCATCAGCGGGGATTTACAAACTGAACCAATACATCTCCATATTTGGTTCCCATCAGTTTATTTCCGCACCAGTAGTTCTTATGGCTGATTCCGTTCAGGTCTTTCCACTGGACTCTGTGTCCTTCGCTGTCGTAATGGTACACTGCTTTCTTTCCGCTTAAAGTCAGACTCTGCAGCAGACTTCCTCTGTACCAGGTCAGTGTTTTTCCCTGATAAGCTGTAATGTTGCCGACCGCATCATAGGAAATGCTGCTGCCATTATAGGAAATAAGTTGATCTTTCCACCCTGAAGTGCGGTAGGTAAACACATCTGTCTTTACCGCAGTGCCAAGTGTTCCCGTTGTATAGGAATACTCTTTTCTCGATGTCATATTCATTCCGGCATCGTAGGTATACGTAATACTTTTATTTTCCCATGCAGAATCCACACGGGTCAGTTCACTCAGCGCATTATACGTATATTTTACTTTTTGAACACCATTTTCGGAAATCGTAGTAATATTTCCCACAGCATCATAAACAAAGGACAGTGTTTTTCCGTTATTGTTGATTTCTTTGAGAAGCAAGGTTGTAATTCCTGCTTTTCTTCCCGTCACAAAAGTGTACCTGTTCTTTCTGCAATGCAGATCGGCATGGAACTCGCAAAAAGACAGCCTGCTGCCTGATGGATTAACTCCATTCTTAAGGCAGTAGGCTGTCTTTTCCGCTATACCCGCTCCACTAATAACTGCTGCATCGGTGTGAGTGTTTCGGTTTTCAGTTCATTTAATTCCCTGATCTTATCTGTCGTCGTATAGAATTTCTTCGCGATATCCCACAGGGTATCCCCCGGCTTGACGAAGTAGCAGGTGATGCCTGGTAGCTTCTGGAGTTCTTCGGGATCGCGGTCTTTTTCTTCGACGTACTGCATTACCATCTCTTTTCTGCGGCGGAAGACGAGGGCGTTCAGGTTCAGTACGACTTTGGCTTCGATGTCGCTGCTGTCCGGCATGGTTGTGGAGAGCTGGTCAATGGAGGACTGGAGTTCGTAGCGGCAGTCTGGTCCGATTCCCGGGACTTCGATGGTGTGGCGGAAGGGTATGGCGGTTTCGGCGGCGTAGAACGGCATTTCGTCGTCACTGACCACGTAGAGCGCCCTGAGTTCCACCACACCGGTTACTTCGATGCCGTTTTCTACGATTCTTTCCTCGTCGATCTTGATTTTGCCGTCGCTGTGGCAGATCTGCAGAATTTTATTTTTCGGCACGCGCATCTGCAGTTTGTCGGTCAGGCGGCATTTGGAGGAATTGCGGATCAGAAGGCTCTCCAAAGTCTCCTCCTGCACTTTTGGAATGCATTCTCGGTGCGGATGGTAAACGTCCTGCAGAAGTGATACGGTTTCTTCCTGATACAGACAGATGTCAAGTTCGAGTACGGCCTCCGCCTGCAGGACCCGCTCCTCGCCGTCGGAATCGGGCTGGATTTCGAGTGTGGTCTGGCCGAGTGTGCTTTCGATCCGCGGGATCATCTCGGAGATGCAGCCCTGGCATTCCACTTCTGCCTGGAACGGGAGCGCCTGCTCCACCCACTGCAGCGGGTGATCCTCCTCGCCGTCGCTGTACAGGCAGAAGACAAAGAGTTCTCCCTGCGCACTGACCCGCCCCTCCTCAGAGCGGAGATCGAGACCGCGCACTTCCAGATCCTGCCAGAGAATCTCGTGCAATTCCGGCTTGCCGGACGGAATCGTAAGCTCCTTTTTGACACGCAGCACATCTTTTTTCTGCACTGCAAGCTCAACCACGCGGTATTCCTGCCTTTTTACCGCGACGTCGCTCTCCCCGCGGATTTCCATCGGCACGGCAAGGTCGCACAGTTCCTCGATCCACGCGTGCAGCGTGACGATCGCGCGCACGCCCAGCTTCCGCGAGTTGATGAGATGCAGGTTCAGATCTTCCACTTCCCAGGTGATGCAGACCTTGTCGCCCCCTGTCAGACCATCGAGATGGATCGTCTCGTCGATCGGAAGCTCGCCGGAGAGCTGGCAGATCCGGCGCCGTTCGCCGTCGGAGACGTACAGCAGATGAAAGGTGAGGCCGCCGAATACACGCGCTTTTCCTTCCGAAATCTGCACATCCCCGATCGTCACCTCGCCTTTTTTCTGAATCATCCGCCCCACATCGGGCCGTGCGTCCGGCACATTGTAGTCCTCATCAAACGTAATCTGTGACACCGCTTCGCTTTTTCTGCTGATCTGATGCAGAATCTTTTTTACAAAATCCATAAGGCTCCTCCCACTCTAATCCTCAAATACGACTGAGATTCCCGCCGCCGCTTTCGTTTTCAGCACGACGTAAGGGCAGGAGGCGGCGCCTTTCTGCTCCTCCTTTGCGGCAGGTCCGACGAGTTTTGTCCGCACGAAAACGGCGTTTTCCGATTTCGATACTTCTTCGATCTGTATGGAAAAGCCTCCGCTTTTCTGCTTTCCGTAGCCGCGCAGTATGTAGAGATCGTCCCCGCTCTCGTACGCCATCTGGAACGCGGATTCTTTTTTCCTGCGCAAAATCTGATCGATTTCCGGCGGAAAATCGCCCGGCTTTACAATCGCATACGACAGTTCTTTCCGCTCGCCCTCGCTCACATCTGTGATCCGGCACGATGCCAGGAGCATCAGAATCACCGCCGCCAGAAGAACTCTTCCCCGTCTCTTTTTCTTCATCATTCCAAACGCCGCTTCCTGCTCTTTCTATCCATTGTATGACGGGCCACAGTCTTCTATGACGCAAAATCTTTTTCCGAAAAAGACGAAAGTTATTGCAACCCGCCCCATATATGACGTATACTGAAAAGTACGCAATAACTGAATATCACTATTTTTACCAAGAGGAGAAAAAGATTCATGATTCGTTTTATTCTGGTCATTCTGACCGCTTTTCTGTATCTGATTCTGTCGATCCCGGTGCTTCTTGTTCTGCTTCTGATCCGGAAGAAAAAGCCGGAGGTCTGTGACAAGGTAAGCCGTGCGCTGATCCGCTGGATTTTCCGCGTGATTCTGTTTTTCGCCGGCACGAAGGTCACAGTGGAAGGGCAGGAAAATGTTCCGAAGGATCGTGCCGTTCTCTACATCGGCAATCACCGCAGCTATTTTGATATTCTCGTAACCTACACAACGGTTCCGGGTTCCTGCGGATTCGTAGCGAAAAAGGAGCTGGCGCGCATTCCGCTCTTAAAGAACTGGATGGATCTCATCCACTGCCTGTTTCTCGACCGTTCCGACATCAAGCAGGGTCTGCAGATGATTCTCTCCGGATGTGAGGAGATCAAGAGCGGCACTTCCATCTGTATCTTCCCGGAGGGCACCCGCGGCAAGACGGAGAGCGAGCTGGAGCTCGGCGAGTTCCACAACGGTTCATTCAAGATGGCAATGAAAACCGGCTGCCCGATCATTCCGCTTTCGATTTCCGGATCCAGAGAAATTCTGGAATCACATTTCCCGAAGATCCGCGGTACACACGTTACCGTGACATACGGAAAACCGATTATTCCGGGTGAGCTTACGAAGGAAGAAAAGAAAGAAATTGGAAATTATACGAAAAATATTCTGTTAGAACAATTGAAAGAAAATGCTTGAAAATGCCAGACCCCTGCGATATAATAAATATATAAAAAGAAAGCACCCACTCCAAAGTGGATGCTCTCGAGAAAATGGTTAAATGTTCTTACGAACACCGCCTATCCCGTTTGCCGACGGGGTAGGCATTTTTATTTTCGCTTATTTCTCTTATCGAGAAAGGTAAGCAACGCAATGATGAAGCCTCCGAAGGAAATCAGTAAAGCTAAGATTCCCAGAAAAACCATAATAATTTCGTATGCTGTCATTTACGCCACCTCCCTTCCTATGTATTCATTGGCTCGGGAGGCTACCACCCTGTCATGGGTACTTTCCAATTTAAAATTTTATCATAATTTCTGTGCTGTTTCAAGCATCTCCACAATCTTTCCATATTCCATAAAATGCGATGCCTTCACAAGGATCTGATCTCCATCCTGTAAGAGCTTCGGCAGTTCTGCTATCAGGCTCTCGCGGTCCGCGAAGTGGCGGATTTCCAGTTGCGGGTCTGCCTCTTTTGCTGCTTTCGCAAGGTATTCGCAGAGCGGTCCCGCGCAGTAGAGGGCGTCAATGCCGCAGATTCCGGCGTGTGTGCCGACTTCGGCGTGGAGTGCTGCCTCATCGGTTCCGAGCTCGCCCATATCGCCGAGCACGGCCACTTTTCTTCCCTTCGCCTCTTTCAGAACATCGAGAGATGCCTTCATCGAAACCGGGTTTGCGTTGTAGCAGTCATCGACAACGGTGTATTTTCCTGTCTCGATGATGTGGAATCTTCCGCTCACCGACTGCAGTGTCTCGATTCCCTGTTTGATCTGCTCCAGCGTCAGCCCGTACATGCATCCGACTGCGGTTCCGGCCAGCGCATTGTAAACCATATGGCGTCCCGGAATCGGAATCAGTGCAGAAAAGCTCCCCTGCGGGGTATGAATCCGGCAGGAAATGCCGCGGAAGCCCTGGCTCTCGATCTCATCGGCATAATATTCGTTCTTTTCATCCAATCCGAAATGAACCGGCTTGATGCCGTGAACCGTTCCAACAGTAGACAGCTTATCATCGTCCCCATTGATGATAATGTGCCCGTTCTCACGCAGATGATCAAAGATCTCGGTTTTTGCCTGTAAAATACCATCTCGCGTCTTCAGATTTTCCAGATGGCACCAGCCGATATTCGTGATGACTGCAGTCTCCGGGCGCGCGATCTTCGCCAGACGGTGCATCTGGCCGAAATCGTCGATTCCCATCTCGAGAACCGCCATCTCATCCTCCTCGCGCAGGCGGAAAACAGTAAGTGACAGTCCCAGTTCATTGTTAAAGTTCGCATCCGTTTTCAGCACACGGTATTTCTGCGCCAGCACCGACGCGATCGTCTCTTTCGTGCTGGTCTTTCCAACGCTTCCCGTAATGCCGACAACCGGAATATTGAGCTGCTGCATATAGTATTCTGCCATTGCTTTAATGGCCTCCATGGAATCCTTCACGAGGATATACGGGCATGGCGGTGTTTCAAGTGTCTGCTCGGAAATGACAGCAAGTGCGCCCTGGGAAGCCACGTTCGGGATAAATTTATGGCCGTCCACACGCTCACCCGGAATTGCAACGAAGAGGCTTCCCTCTCCCGCTTTCCGGCTGTCCGTCACGATATCCGTGACTTCCGCTGTTTTCTTTTCTTCCGGTCCGAAGTAAGTTCCGCCGCACACCTCTGTAATGTGCGCAAGTGTCATATTTTTCATGCGTTGTTACCTCTTTTTCTCAGAGAAAGCTGGATCAGCAGCTCGCAGAGTTCCGGATAGGAAATGCCGAGTACCTGTGCCTCCTGCGGCAGAAGGCTGGTCGGGGTCATGCCCGGAAGGGTGTTTGCCTCGAGGCAGTACATTCTTCCATCCTTGCGCATCATAAAGTCGAGACGGCAGTAGTTTTCGATACCGAGAGCGGCAGCGCCGTCCTCTGCGTGCTTCTGCATTTCTTTCGTCTGCTCCTCCGTCAGTACGGCCGGGCAGGTATCAACAGTAGCTCCGACTTTGTATTTGTTCGTGTAATCATAAAAGCCTTCGATCGGCGCGATCTCGATGATCGGATATGCTTTTCCGTCTACAACACCGACAGAGAACTCTCTTCCCTCAATATATTCCTCAACAACAACTTCCGGCTCATAGGAGAAAGCATCCTTCATGGCCTGCCAGTATTCCTCGTTCGTATGCGCGATATAAACACCGACGCTGGATCCGCCGCAGCACGGTTTTACGACAACCGGAAGCTCCAGTCCGAAGCTGGAAAGCGGCTCGCTCTCCTGGCCTTTTTTCAGGGTAACGCCGTTCGGGGTCGGCACGTTGTGTGCGCGGAAAAACTGTTTGGTGATGGATTTATCCATCGCAAGGGCACTGCTTAAATAGCCGGTTCCGGTGTACGGAATGCCGAGCAGATCAAACGTTGCCTGTACCTTTCCGTCCTCTCCGTTTGCGCCGTGCAGGGCAAGGAAAACAACGTCTGCTGCCTCGCAGAGCTCCAGCACGTTTCTGCCAAAGAATCTGCGGCGGGATGCGATCATCTCATCTAATTTTTCATCAAAGCTGTGCATGTACTCTGCTGCTTTGTCTACATCATAGTTCTCTTCTGCAAATGCATCTTCCAGATTTCCGTTCACTTCGATCCCGCAGAAAATATCCACCAGAATCGCCTGATGATTTTTCGCACGGAGTGCCTTACATACCATAGTTCCGGAAGTGATGGATACCGAACGTTCTGTGCTGGTTCCTCCAGCTAATACTACTATCTTCATCTATTTTAATCTCCTTTATCTTTATAGACCGGTCTGCTGTGTGGGCTGCGGCCCTGTTACATCGTCCAGGCTATAGTATACGATAACCGGGTCACCAATTTCAATAGCATTGAACACTTTTTCTGCTTCTGTGTATGGGGTATTCACACATCCGTGGGATCCGTTCGTCAGATAGATGTCCCCGCCGTACTCGGTACGCCAGCTCGCATCGTGGATTCCGACGTCGCCGTTAAACGGAAGCCAGAACATGACATGGCTCGGATAGAGCTTGAAATCACAGTCACTTTTTTTCGCATCCACCGCCCAGACACTGCCTGCCGGAGTGTCATAGCCCGTCGCATGATTGCCCGTTGTGACCGGTGTTTCCGTCACCAGAACGCCATCCTTGTAGCACCACATTTTCTGCTGGGAAATGCACACCTCGACGTATGTATTTCCGATATCATTTGCCGAGCGGTCATTGGCCGTATAGAGGTAAACCGGGTCGAGATTTCCCTGTGTTTCGTCCTCGATCGCCTGCAGAAGTGCCTGCGTCGTCTCCTCCTTGTCGATGCACCAGCCGTAATCGCCGCCCGCATTCAGGTTAATGGTCGCGCCAAGACTCGTTTTGAAGGTATGCGCCAGCCCGAAGGTGTCCGTCTCATACGCCATATGGCGCACAAAAGCTGCCGCTTCGTCCTGCGAAATCGTGCAGGTTCCATCCTCCCCCTGTACGAGCCAGCTCTGTAAGGTCGCCCGGTCTATGGCATAGCTGTTTTCACCGATTGCATACGTGATCCGCGCCGCTGTCAGGTGGTTCAGTTCCGCCATTTCCCCATTCAGTGCTTCATCATCCTGCGTAATGCCCGGTTTCCGGTAAACATCTTTTTCTTCCAGATCCACGCTCGCCGCTCCGGCATCCAGCGCCTCGATGACAGCCTGCTCCGCCTTCTCATAGTCCACCTGCTCGCCCTCTGTTTCCGGCACAATGACGTACGAGGTTCCGTTATCCGTCAGATACGCATCCGTCGGCGCTTCCTGCTGTTCTTCCTGAAACCCTTCCATCGTCTGCAGTTTTTCCTGCACCATTTCTTTGTCATAGACAGAGTCCGCCGCCACCTGGTTTTCTTTCTCTTTCCAATAGAATGCAGGCCATGCAAGAGTATTCTGGGACTCCAGCAGTTTTTCCACCGCGTGGTCGTCCACATACGTGAGGCCGATCTCCGTGCCGCTTAATGTCTCTGTTTTTCCACCGCGCTCGGTAATGCCAAGTGTATAATCCACAATGTGCTTCTGAATTTCCTCTTTGACCTGCTCTGCGGTCAGCCCTGCGCAGTTCAGTCCGTTGATCGCGGTTTTCGGGAAAAAGTGGGATGCATAGTAATGCCCCACGCCCGCGTAACCGCCTGCGGCCGCAAGGAGTATGAGTCCTGCGGCAATTCCTATTACTTTCTTTTTCATGTTTTTCCTTTCTGTCCCATAGAAAATTTCTTTTTAACTTTCTGATAGAAAAAAGCCGGAACTCCCACACCAGAGTTCACAAAAACTGTGTCCCCCGGGAGAATCCGGCTTTTGTATTTTTACTTATCTGTTATTTGCTTTCCAGAATCTTATCCACGCTGACCAGTTTGACACTCAGCACGAATACCTGACCTGCGATTTCCAGCTCTTCCGGTGTCGGGAAGGACGGTGCGATACGGATGTTGGAATCCTGCGGATCGTTGTGATATGGATACGTTGCGCCCGCGCCTGTCATGGTAAGACCGGCCTCTTTTGCTTTTGCAACGATCTTCTTTGCACATCCCTCCATCGCATCGAAGGAGATGAAGTATCCACCGTTCGGTTTTGTCCAGGAAGCGATGTCAAGGCCGCTCAGCTCCTGATCCATTACCTGCAGAATTGCCTCGAATTTCGGTCTTAAGATCTCAGCATGCTTTTTCATCTGATTCATCACGCCGTCCAGGTTCTGGAAGAATTTTACATGGCGCAGCTGATTCAGTTTATCATGACCGATGATCTGGAAGTTCATGTACTCCTGTGCCTCTTTGAGGTTTGCCTCAGAAGAAATGAGAGCTGCAATTCCGGCTCCCGGATAGCTTACTTTCGAGGTGGATACGAACTCATAGACCATATCCGGATTTCCGGCTTTCTCGCACTCCTCGATGATGTTCAGCAGGTGATCCTGTCTGTCATCATACAGGTGATGGATGATATATGCATTATCCCAGAAAATACGGAAGTCTTTGGCTGCCGGTTTCAGGTTTGCAAATCTTCTGACGGTCTCATCGGAGTAGGTGTAGCCCTGCGGGTTGGAGTATTTCGGTACACACCAGATTCCCTTGATGGCGTCATCTTCTGCAACGAGTTTTTCTACCATGTCCATGTCCGGTCCTTCCGGCGTCATCGGAACATTGATCATCTCAACGCCGAAGTACTCGGTTACACCGAAGTGACGGTCATAGCCCGGTACCGGACAGAGGAATTTTACTTTGTCCAGCTTGTTCCACGGAGTGCAGCCTGCAACGCCTTTCAGGAACGAACGTGCTACGGTATCAAACATAATGGTAAGGCTGGCGTTTCCGTAAACGATGACGTTTTCCGCCGAAACCTCACAGATATCTCCGATCAGTTTTCTTGCTTCCGGAATACCGGTCAGTACGCCGTAGTTCCGGCAGTCGGTTCCATCTTCTGCGAAGGTGTCTTCATTTTTCGAGAGAACGGTAAGCATTCCTTCCGTGAGATCTAACTGAGCTGCTGCAGGTTTTCCTCTGGAAATATTCAGATTGAGGCCTTTTGCTTTTACCTCTGCAAATTCCTGCTCCAGTCTGGCTTTCTCGGCAACTAATTCTTCTTTGGTCCATTCGATATACGGTTTCATGAAACGTCCTCCCTTGTACTTTCCTTACCCGTTTTTTCAGGTTTCTTGCTCAACTAAAGACCATTTTACCAGATCATGAGTTTCTGTCAAGGAGAACTTGCATGTTTTATGCACTTTTCGGCATTTTATCCCACTTTTTGCAGTTTTATACTTCATTTCCTGCAATTCAGCCAAATGTTTTTCGTATGACGGACATACGTCCGCTGCCAAAAGATGTTTTAAACGTTGTCAGACTGCCATCTTCCCGATGCACCGCACGGCAGAACAAGGCCGGTCGACTTGACCGGAAGGCCGATTTCCTGTGCTTCTACGTGGCCTTTGTACTGTTTTAATTCCAGGGAAATCATGTACGTCAGGACAGCCGGTGCAAGTCCTGTCGTGTAAGAATTCACAAGGAAGAACAGCGGGTCATCGCTTAAGAGCTGCGTGCAGAGCTTGATGAACGGATGAATCGACTCCTCGATTTTCCAGATCTCGCCCTTTGGTCCTCTTCCGTAGGACGGCGGGTCCATGATGATCGCGTCGTAGTGGTTGCCTCTGCGGATCTCGCGCTCGACAAATTTGGTACAGTCATCCACAAGCCAGCGGATCGGCTTGTCCGAAAGGCAGGACACGGCAGCGTTCTCTTTTGCCCAGTTGACCATGCCTTTGGATGCATCGACATGTGTGACGCTTGCGCCTGCTGCGGCCGCTGCGAGCGTTGCGCCTCCCGTATAGGCGAACAGGTTCAGCACTTTAATCGGGCGGTTGGCACGGCGGATCAGATCGCCGAACCAGTCCCAGTTCGTTGCCTGCTCCGGGAAAAGGCCGGTGTGTTTGAAGCTGAACGGTTTCAGGCGGAAGGTCAGGTCTTTATAGTTGATCTCCCACTGCTCCGGCAGATGGAAAAACTCCCATTCTCCGCCGCCCTTGCTGCTTCTGTGATAATGACCGTTTTTCTTTTTCCAGCCCGGATTTTCTTTTTTCGTGTTCCAGATGACCTGCGGGTCTGGTCTTACCAGAAGGTAATCTCCCCACCGCTCCAGTTTTTCTCCGCCGGACGTATCCAGCACTTCATAATCTTTCCATCCATCTGCTATCCACATTTTATTGGTTTCCTTTCTCTTTTATCTCAAAATTTATCGTGTTCTGAATTGTACGTTCCTATGATACCATAAAAGTATTGTTTTTCCAAAACATTTCTTATATCATAGTTCTGGGCATCCGCGCATTTGATCCGGAAATCTGCCCGTGGAAAGGATTTTTCTCATGGAAACCGTACTCTTATATCAGATCAAAGGAACGAAAACAGCTGTGCTTTTAAAGCCGGTTCTCTTAAAGCTCGGTATCCGCGTGCGCATTGTGGAACCGGAACAGTATCTCCAGTCGATCGGATTTCTTGCCGGAAATAAAGCATTTGCAGAATCCCCCGAAGCCTATGACGGCGCCGGATTTGATGAACCAATGATGGTCATGGTCGGCTTTTCCGAGCGGAAACTCGATCTTTTTCTCACCGAAATGCGCCGGAAAAAAGTGCCGCCGATCGCCCTCAAAGCCATCGTCACAACGCAGAACCAGGCGTGGAATTCGCTGCAGCTCTACAGAGAATTAAAAGAAGAACACGAAAAAATGAAATCGTACCGGAAATAACTGGTCTGGTCAAAAAATCCGGAATTGGAACTTTTTCTTCATGCCACCACTCCCTATAATAGGGTGCAATCAAGGAACGAAAGTTCCAGATACCAAAGGAGTGAGTTGTTATGAAAAATGAAAAAGTCTGGAAAATCGCAATGACAGGTGTCTTTGCAGCCCTTTCCTACGTTGTCTTCACCTTCCTGCAGTTCAAAATCTGGCTGCCAGGCGGAGATGCCACCTCGATCCATTTCGGAAACGCTGTCTGTGTGCTCGGTGCACTGATTCTCGGCGGTGTTTACGGCGGAATCGGCGGTGCGATCGGCATGACCATCGGAGATCTTCTCGATCCGGTCTATGTGGTATACGCACCAAAGACCTTCATCTTAAAATTCTGCATCGGCCTCATCGCAGGACTGATCGCACACAAAATCGGTAAAATCAACGAGCAGACCGATCAGAAACAGATCTTCAAATGGGCACTGCTTGCAGCCATCGGCGGACTTCTGTTCAATGTGATCTTCGATCCGCTCATCGGTTACTTCTACAAACTGGTTCTCCTTGGAAAACCGGCAGCAGAGGTTACCTTAAGCTGGAACGTAGCGGCAACTTCCATCAACGCCATACTTTCCACCATCGCTTCCGTTGTCATCTACATGGCACTGCGTCCGGCTCTTCAGAAATCCGGACTGTTTAGCCAGGTAAAGGCAGCAGCGAAATAAAAAAACAAATTTCATTTACGCGATATCCAAAAAAGTCACCATATTCTATTTCGAACCGGTGACTTTTTTCATGCATTTCTTTTTATTTTTCAGCGGTGGCTGCTGCCTCTTCTTCCTCGTGCTTCGGGGTCAGCTTCTCGTTGATGAATCCATTTTCTTTCATCTTCTCTTACTCCTCATCTTTTGTTTTTTCTCCGGCGAACCACGCTTTTTCAATCATTTCCAGTTCCCGGATATCAATACAGTTGGGAATGCTTCCTTCTCTTACCGCCTTCTGGCACTCTTTGAGATCCATCCAGCGGACTGCTTCTACTTCCGACTCCTGTAGATGCAGTTTTTCCGCCTCGACCGGCTTCGTGTAAAGATACACGGCGCTGACCTCATGATCGTGGAACGGTTTTCCGTAAAAAACACCGTGTGATACTTTTTCCAGCAGGCCAAGATCCCTCAGCTCCTCTGCCTCTGCGTGGATGCCGAGCTCCTCGCCGATTTCCCGCAGAGCCCCTTCCAAATATGTATCGCCCGCCGAAAGATGGCCGGCGCTTGAAATATCGTAGCAGCCCGGATTCGAATCTTTCCAGGCACTCCTTTTCTGCAGCAGTACCTCACAGCCGCTCTTCTCATTCGCCCGTGCAATCCAGATATGTGCCGTTCCGTGACACCGTCCCTCACTGTGCGCCACGCCGCGCTCTACGATGGTTCCGATCGGCGTGCCGTCGCCTGAGCGCTCCTCAAAAAGTTCCATCTGTTTTCCGTTCAGCACCGCTTCTGCGAGCGTGTCGCCCACATACCGCAGTTTCAGGGAGAAAAACGGCTCGTCTTCATTCAGAAGGCGGAAAAAGATTTTGTCTCCCTCCCACAGATTCAGGTGCAGGATGTCCTCTTTTTTCACCCAGGCGAGTTCGCCCTCATCACATGCAGTCGGTTCTCCCGTGAATCCGCCTGCCGTGTAGAGACACATATACTCCATGTACTCCACCGTTTTGCTGTTTTCTGCCTCTGTCACAAAGGTAACGAGACCGCGGAAACGCCAGCTCGTCAGCGTGTAGCCGGTTTCCTCTTTTACTTCACGCAGCAGGCATTCCTCCGGGCTTTCGCCAAGTTCCGCATGGCCGCCGACGCCGATCCACTTGTCCTTGTTGACATCGTTCTTTTTCACCGTGCGGTGCATCATCAGATAGCTGTCATCCTTTTCGATGTAGCACAGCGTTGTCATGCAGCCTCTGCCTCTTTCTTCTGTTTTTTCCTCCATCTTTGACTCCCTCCGTCGTGTGCCGGACTTCTTTCCGCTTCTTTTGTTTTTCAGGAAAAATGTATTTCTGCACACACCTTTTTCTCGTTTTCTATTCTACCATACTTTTTCAGAATTCCAGCAACAAATTTCTATCTTTTTGCAGATCTTTCACGAAAAATGTAACGACCATTCCGCATCTTCTTGACTCTCACACAGTACTGTGTTAAAGTGTCTGTAATTGATGTTTTGTCACCCGTGAACAACGTTTCTTATCATTTCTTACATTTGAGGTTTTCATGATGGAAAAACAGACGATAGTTGTGAAAGTCGGCACCAGCTCCCTGACACTCTCAGACGGAACGATGGATGCTGAAAAAATACGGAACATTACGACCCAGCTTGCCGCGCTGCAGACGGCAGGCCACCATGTGATTCTCGTTTCCTCCGGTGCGATCGCCGCAGGCTTTTCCCGTCTCGGCTTTAAAAAACGGCCGACGAAAATTGCCGATAAACAGGCTGCCGCTGCTGTCGGCCAGGGCCTTCTGATGGAGGAATACACGAAAAATCTGATGGCGTACCAGATTCCGTGTGCGCAGATTCTTTTGAACCGCAGTGACTTTGAGGACCGCCGCCGCTATAAAAACATCTTCGGCTCCCTCTCCGTCCTGCTCGGGCGCGGTGCGATTCCGATCATCAATGAGAACGATACGATCGCGATTGAGGAGCTGAAGGTCGGCGACAACGACACGCTCTCCGCCCAGGTGGCTGCGATGCTGCATGCATCGCTTCTGATTCTGCTGACCGATATCGACGGGCTCTACACTGCCAATCCAAAGAGTGACCCGAATGCGCGCCATATCGACGTGGTAAATGAGATCACGCCGGAGCTCACTGCTGCGGCAGGCGGTGCGGGATCGAGCAACGGAACGGGAGGCATGACAACGAAGCTCTCCGCCGCTTCGCTTGCCACAAGAGCCGGTGTGCCGGTTCTGATCTGCTCCTCGGCGGAGGAAAACAACATTGTGCGTGCGGTGAAAGGAACCGCAAAAGGAACGTACTTTACCGCCAGCGGCCACAACATGAAAACGCGTCTGCAGTGGATGGCATTCTATGCGCCGAGTGCGGGCAATCTCTACGTCGATGAGGGTGCCGCAGAAGCACTTGCTGTTCAGGCAAAGAGCCTGCTTCCCAAAGGCATCGTGGCAGTCGAAGGCGATTTTAAGAAAGGCGATGTCGTCAGCGTCTTCCGGCGCGGCAGCCATGAATATCTCGGAAAGGGCATTGTCAACTATGACCGGCCGGATCTGCAGAAAATCATGAACGAAAGCACCAGCCACACGGAAGCAATCAACCGCGATAACTGGATCGGCGCGGAATAAATGGTGCCGAATAAAGCATTCTTTTGTTTACGAAAATTCCCCTCCGTGTTATAATATTTGTATTCAGCCGGCTGCAGGTTTTTCTTTCAGCGAGGAAAGGAAGCTGCATCCGGTTTTCCATGTGCTTTTGGTTTTACTTCGAGAGCACAGCAAACACAAAGGAGGGTTTTTACCAATGAAATACGATTTTACATCTCTGATGAACCGCAGCGGCCACGATTCGATCGCTGTCGATCAGATCCCGATTCCGGGTGCGGAAGTCAAAGAGGGCTTCTCCCGCATCCCGATGTGGGTGGCCGACATGAACTTCCCGTCTCTTCCGACCATTCAGGAAGCAATTCACGCGAGAGTCAACGAACCGCATTTTGGCTACTTTAATCTGCCGGATGCATATTTTGACAGCATCATCCGCTGGCAGAAAGAGCGCAACGGTGTGGAAGATCTGCCGCGTGAGGCGATCGGCTATGAGAACGGCGTGCTCGGCTGTGTTGCTTCGGCTGCTGCCGCTTTTACATCCCCGGGCGAATCCATTCTTCTGCATTCCCCGACATACATCGGTTTTACCGGTGTTCTTGAGAACTGCGGACGCAATATCGTTCTCTCCGATCTTGTTCAGGATGAGAACGGCGTATGGCGTATGGACTACGCCGATATGGACCGCAAGTTAAAAGAACACAACATTCATTTCGCGATTTTCTGCTCTCCGCACAACCCGACAGGCCGTGTCTGGGAGCGCGAGGAAATTGAAAAGGCGATGGAAATTTACAAAGCAAATGAATGCGTTGTCATCTCCGATGAGATCTGGTCTGACCTGACACTGCCGGGCTTCAAACATATCCCAACGCAGTCCGTTTCGAAGGATGCACGCGAGCGCACCATCGCACTTTATGCACCGTCCAAGACCTTTAACCTGGCTGGCCTTGTAGGCTCCTACCACATCATCTACAACCGCATGCTGCGCGACCGTGTGGAGAAGGCTTCGTCCCTTTCTCACTACAATTCTCCGAACGTACTCTCTGTTCATGCGCTGATCGGCGCTTACCGGCCGGAGGGATACCAGTGGGTGGATGAACTGCGCGAAGTGCTGAAATCGAATGCGGATTATGCGTACAACTACATTCTCGAGCATTTCAAGGGCGTGAAGCTTTCCAAACCAGAAGGAACGTACATGCTGTACCTCGACTGCGAGGAGTGGTGCAAGGAGCATGATACCGATATGGATACACTGCTGAAAGCCGGTGTTGCTGTCGGCGTGATCTGGCAGGACGGACGGCCGTTCCACAGACCGTATGCGATCCGCCTGAATCTGGCACTGCCGCATGTGCTTGTGAAAGAGGCATTTGACCGTATGGATAAGTATGTATTCAATGCGAAATAATTGTATTTTCTAATTTTATAAGCCAAACATAATGAAAGACCGAAACGGACATTTTCCTCTGCCGTTCCGGTCTTTCGCTGTTTTGTGCATCCTGTTTTTTCAGTTTTGCTCCAGCTCCCGCTGTGCCAGCATCTCTTCCACGTTGATGCCGTACTTCTTTAAATTGACGCGGCCGTTTTCCAGCACAATGCCGTCTGCCTCCAGCATATCCGCCTGTTTCCCGGCGCCGCCGAAGACAAATTCCGCGGCCAGTTCGCCTTTGGAGTTTACCACACGGTAGCATGGAATGTGCTCCGGATCTGTGTTTTTATGTAAGGCGTTTCCCACGGCACGCGCCATCTTCGGCTCGCCTGCAAGCGCTGCTATCTGGCCGTATGTCGCCACTTTTCCGCGCGGAATCTGCTTTACCGCCTCATAGATTCTTTTGGTCGGACTGTCCGTGATGATGTCGTAGCTCTCGGCGATCATGGTACGCACAGCGTCATCGGGTACGGTTCCGTCGAGGAGAATCGTGTTCCAATGTTCTTTGTTCTGATGATATCCCGGGATAACTGACGCGAATGCATCGCGCCAGTAGTCCCGCCATTCCGGGTTTGCTTTTACATTCAGCTGAATGATTCCGTCCTTTTCATAGACCCACAGAAATGCCTTTTTGCTTCCTTTCACGCGGATGAGCTGCCAGTTGTCATCGTGAAACGGCGCTTCCTGATATGTGTCCGGGAAGGAAAGGCCATAGGATAGCGCTTCTTCTCTTGTCTTCATTGCAGACTTCCTTTCTTCCTGTCGCGGGTGTTTTGATGTTTTTTCCGCAAAACACCCGCTTTTTTCTGTATTCGTCCTGCCGCTGCGATTCTGCTTTTTTCTGCGGCATTTTTTTTATTATATCATTCCGCCTGCTTCTGCGCAATTTTTCACCTGCTATTTTTTCATCTTCGGCTGGAAAATCCAGCTTGCAAGATACGCGAAAATCAACGCCGCTGATGTTCCGACAGCCCCCGCCTTTAATCCGCCCTGGAACAATCCTAAAAATCCGCTTTCTTTTACGGCATCTTTTACTCCCTGAAACAAAAGATGCCCGAACCCGAGCAGCGGCACCGACGCGCCTGCCCCGGCGTATTCTGCAAATGGATCGTAGAGTCCCAGAAAGCTCAACACCGCGCCCGTGCACACAAGCGTTACCATAATTCTTCCCGGCAGCATTTTCGTGCGGTCGAGCAGAATCTGGCACAGGGCACAAATGAGGCCGCCGACCCAGAAGGCATTGAAATATTCCATGAACGTTCCCATTTTACACATCCTCCTCCCTCTCGATTACAACCGCCTGTGCAATACCAGGCACGCTGCTGCCCTCCTGAAAGCTGACCTTCGACATCAGCGCACCAGTCGGTACAAACAGAATCCTCTTCCACTCTCCGTTTTCCAGCTTCGGCAGCAGATACTCCGCCAGCACCGATGCCGCACAGCCGCAGCCGCTTCCGCCCGCACCGGTGTCCTGTTTTGCCGGATCGAAGATCAGCATGCCGCAGTCACTGTGCTGTTCCGAGATATCGTATCCTTTTTTCTTCAACAGCTCCAGCAGAATTTCCCGCCCCACAACACCGAGATCTCCCGTCACAATGCGGTCGTAATCGGCCGGTTCCCGGTTGAAATCGACGAGGTTCTGTGCAATCGTATCGCACGCAGCGGGGGCCATGCAGGCGCCCATGTTCTGGTTGTCTTTCAGCCCGTAATCAATGATTTTTCCCGTCGTAGCGCCCGTGATTTTCACTCTGCTCTTCGTTTTTCCAAGCACACACGCGCCGCTTCCCGTCACCGTCCAGCTCGCGGACGGCGGGCGCTGGTTTCCGTAGGCGAGCGGAAAACGGAACTCCTTCTCCGCCGTTCCAAAATGGCTCGATGTCACCGCCAGCACCCGGTCACCGTATCCTCCTGCGACTGCCATCGCGCCAAGCGAAAGCGCCTCTCCCATCGTCGAGCAGGCACCGAACAGGCCGTAGAGCGGGCAGTTCAGATCCACCAGGCCGAACGATGATGCGATTGACTGTGCCAGAAGATCGCCCGCAAAAATCATGCGGATCTGCTCCGGCCTCACATTGGCTTTCTGCATTGCCAGCTTCGCGGTGGCAAGCTGCAGTTCACTCTCGCCCTCCTCCCAGCTCTCCTGCCCGCACATCGGGTCCGAAAGCGTGTGCGAAAAGTATTCGCCCAGCGGTCCATCCTTTTCCTTTTCTCCTACAATCGCCGCGCTGCCCTCGATATAGACGGCTTTGGCAAACGAGATGCTCTGCTTTCCTGTCATCTGTCTCATCGGCAAATTCCTCCGTTTTCTTATTTTGCGTCTTACCATTTCTGACCTTCAGTATTTCCGTTTTTTCCATTCTTACGCATGATTTTCCTGTTTTAGGGAACTCTGTACGCTGTAGCACAAAAATCCTGTTTCAGAAACTTTTAGAGGAATCTTTTTCATGAGTGAAATGCTGTATCTTCAGACGGAGCGGAATATCAAAATCACCAGTCCCGTCGTGACGCTCGGCGATGTGGCGCAGCTTTCCTGTTCAGACGGCGCTGTCATCGCCCGCAATCAGGTCCGCCGCGTGGCGCATCTTCCCGATGACGGATACGGGCGCTACGTCTGCTCCGCCTCCACCCTCGTCCGCCTCGTCACGGAGGCCGAGGAGCACGTCGATGTCACCCACATCGGCGAGCCGAATTTTATTTTAACGTACGAGGATCCGCGTCAGAAAAACACCTGGATCAGCTGGTGCAAAACGATTCTGGTCGGCATCCTTACGTTTATCGGAACTGCGTTTTCCATTATGACCTTCCACACCGACATCGGCGTCCGCGAGCTGTTTTTGGATGTTTACACCCGTTTTCTCCCGCAGATGACGCCCGGATTTTCGGTGCTGGAAATTTCATATTCCATCGGCATCGGCCTTGGCGTCGTGCTCTATTTCAACCATTTCGGACGGCGGAAATTCACGCAGGACCCGACGCCGCTCGAGGTGGAAATGCGGGTCTACGAGGATGATATCGATACGACCATTATCGAACAGAACGACCGCTCCGGTAAAGGAAAGGAGGCTTTTCATGCGAATCCTGCCAGAGATCCTGCTGGCCATGGCCGGTCTTAGCCTTGGCTTTTTCATCGCGAGCGGCCTTGTCGCGCTTGTGATCGGCCTTGGCATCGTGACACGGTACGCCGGCATCACAAAGACAGCAGGGAGCCTGCGTTTTTACGAATGCTGCTGTATGGCCGGGGCGCTGTTCGGCGATCTTTTCTCGCTTGGCACCTTCTCGTTTTCCCTGCCCTCCTGGACGGCCGGTGTGTTCTGGCTTTTTGCGGGCATTTATCTGGGAAGCTGGATCATCGCGCTCGGCGAAGTCGTCAACCTGTTTTCGATCCTCTGCCGCCGGATCGGACTGACGCGCGGACTGCCGTTTGTAATTCTCTGCATGGCGGCAGGGAAAATCGCGGGCTCTCTCTATTATTTTGCAAGTGGATTTCAATAAGAACTGGAGGTAAGATGTGATGCAGAGTTTAAAAAGTGAACGGGCAAAAAAAGAATACGAACAGTTTGTCAAAGAGGTGACGCCAAAGCAGAATCTCTTCTGCAATATGGCAAAAGCCTTTATCGTCGGCGGTCTGATCTGTGTCGTGGGGCAGATTCTGCTCCATATCGGCAAAACGCAGTTCTCGCTCAGCAAAGATGACGCCGGCTCCTGGTGCTCGCTGATTCTGATCCTTAGCAGTGTGATTTTAACCGGCCTCAACATCTATCAGAAAATCGTCACCTTTGCCGGCTGCGGTGCGCTCGTCCCGATCACCGGCTTTGCCAACTCGGTTGCAGCTCCTGCGATTGAATATAAAAAAGAAGGACAGGTCTTCGGCATCGGTGCGAAAATTTTCACCATCGCCGGACCTGTCATTCTGTACGGTGTCTTTGCAAGCTGGCTGCTCGGCTTTCTCTATTGGCTGTGGACCGCTGCCGGGAACTGGTTTTAAATCAGTTCCGCAGCGCTTCCGCCTCTTCTTTTGTGCAGCCCTCGCGGCTGTAACGGGCTTTTTCATAGCCGTCGTGCAGCCGTCTCATGCCGTCGCCGGAAAGCTCGTTTCTCTCTTCCAGCTCCGCCGGGGTTTCGGCTCCGGTCGGCTGGTATTTTCCGGCTTTTTTGATCGTTTTTTTATACTGCCGGCGGATACGCATATTCGGGGAGAGATAGCCCTCTTTCTTTTCCCGCCGCCACGGCAGATTTTCCCGTTCGTCGTTTCCCTGATGCAGGAAGAGAACTTCGTCCTCCTCATCCTCTGAGAAGGCTTTTCCCGCATTTTTTACGCTCTGGTAAATCGCCCGCAGAACCGCGGTTCCGACGGCAACCATCACAAGATACATGACCGCCGTAAAAAGATTCTGGATCCACTGCGGCATCGGTTTGTACTCTTTGTCCCCCAGCATATCGGACAGATCGGCCTGCTCCATGCCCTGCGGCGTCTCGGCCTCCGGTGTTTCGATCGTAAGATCGCTTTCCAGCTCTTTCGGCTCATATCCTGCGATCGCCTCCGCAATCGGATCCTTTCCGTAGAGCGCCGATGGGAGCACGAACAGTACCAGAAGGAGTACTGCAATTTTCAGGATCAGTTTTCCCGTCCGCTGCATCATCTCCACCGGGAGATTGGCGATTTTCTGATGGTCACGGATGAACCCGTGCATGCCGTCGAGGTACTGGCAGAAGAAGCACAGGAATACATCTGCAAAGAAAAACCAGTAGATCAGATGCCAGTAGAACGGCATTTTCATCAGCACACCGATCACATACTGTATCATAAACCAGAGAAAATGAAGGGGCTTTGGCTCATCGAGGAGCGTCGGGATCTCCCACGCTTCCATATCCGCCAGCGGCATTGAGCCGGCCGGCAGTTCCTGCGCTGCTTTCTTTAACTGGCCTTTGCGGATTCTGACATAGCCGCGGATCAGGAAAATCACAGCGGCCATAAGACCCGTCATCACGCCGGAAAGGCTCTCCAGAAATGCAGGAGAAATACCGTTCTCAAACTTGTTTTTTCCATCGTTTGCCGCCGCAGCCGCTTCAATTACCGCTGCCGCCTGCACACTGAACAGGGAACAGAAAAATTTCGCTGCCAGATACGTCACCGCGCAGACCGCAATTCCGCCAAGCAGAAACTGCCAGAGTGCTTTCGTTTTCCGGATCAGAATCCAGCTTGCGGCGGCCGGAATCAGCAGCAATAAGGATATGGCGCAGAAATACAGCGCCTCCCTTCCCGTCAGCTCCAGAAAACCGGCGGCAAAGCCATAGATGCCGGCGAATAAAAGCCAGACATGAAGCCAGGTCAGCGGGATCTGTACCGGTGTCTTTTTTATTTCCATGGTTTCACCTCCCAGCCGATTGCGGTGTACGCACGGTTCTGCTCTGACGGAACTTCTTCGCCCGGCAGATACGGAATCACCCACAGCACCTGGTTCTGCGCACCGGAGAGCAGATGAAGCGCCTCACGGACCTCATCGGTTCTGTTTTTGGATACGACAACGTAGGTGTGGCCGGTGAGCTCTTTTTCCGCCTCTTTGTGCAGAAACTCCGCGCTGCCTGTGAGATTGCCCCCAAGCTGCACGCACGCCAGTTTCCGGTTCAGCTCCGCTGTTTTTCCGGCGCCCGCTGCCAGATGGACACGCAGCTCCTCGCCGGTCTCCTCATCTTTCGCATTGCTCTTCACCCACAGATTCATCTTGTTTTTCACCATCCGCGCCGCAAGCGAAGACGTGATGCGGATGCTCTCCTCGACCTGCGCTTCCTCGCGCAGAATGTTGGCGTCCTCGATATCGAGAAGCACCGTAACTTCCACGCTCGTCGTCGCGTCAAACTGATTGACCATCAGATCTCCCATCCGTGCCGACGATTTCCAGTTGATGCGGTTCATCGGGTCTTCTTTCCGGTAATCGCGGATACCGGAAAATTCAAACGGGTCCTCGTACAGGCGATTCCGTGACAGAACCATGCCCGACACGGCACGGCAGATCATCTGAATCCGTGCAGTATCGACCTGGCGCGGGTAAACGTACATCTGTGTCTGCTGCGGGTAATCGCTGTAAAGACCCTCCCGGAAAAAAAGATCGTACGCTACGGCATGCGCACCGGTGATCTCGTAGAATCCTCGTTTTTTCGCCTGAAACGGCAGTGTTCTCGTGACCTGCTGATGAAACAGGAACGAAAAGACATCGCGTTTGTAGCTCTGGTCGGTGATGCTCGCGTTTGCTTTTGCCTCGCGGTCGAATTCCAGATTGCGGCTCATCGAAATGCCAAGCTCGAGTGCCGGAATCGGCAGCAGTTTGTCGTTTACGATAACCTCTTTTAACGTACTCTCCTCGCCCTCATAGATCGCGGAATCCTGGAAGCTGACCTGGATTTTCAGATTTTTCTGCCAGTTTTTCTGGTACAGCTTTTTCTGCAGAAACCAGGCGAGCGCCATTCCAAATAGTAATAAAAGAAGCATAGTCCGTTACCTTCCTGACCAGTTTTCGGTCGGCAGATCGATGCGGTTTAAAATTTCCTCGATCACCGATTCTGCGGCTCTTCCGTCGTCTGCGCCGATCTGCATGGTGAGACGGTGTGCGAGTACCGGAACAGCCACGGTCTTGAAGTCCTCCGGCACAACGTAGTTTCGTCCCTGCACCAGCGCGTGGCCCTGTACGGCACGTAAAAATGCGAGTGTTCCACGCGGGCTCACACCGCTTGCAATTTTGCTGTTGACTCTCGTCTCCTGTACGATGCGGACGAGATACTGTACCAGTTCCGGATGCAGGTAGACTTCTTTACACGCCTCCTGCAGGGTACGGATTTCTTCTTTTTGGCAGACAGACGACAGCTCGGCGAGCGGCTCCTCGGTCAGGAAACGGGCGATCATCTGCGTCTCTTCCGCCGGGCTTAATGCTTCCATCGAAAGTTTCATTAAAAAACGGTCCATCTGCGCCTCCGGCAGCGGGAAGGTTCCGAGCGTCTCGAGCGGGTTCTGCGTGGCGATGACGAGGAACGGCTCCTCGAGCGGCCGTGTCACACCGTCCACGGTGATCTGGCGCTCAGCCATGCACTCGAGAAGGCTGCTCTGCGTCTTCGGCGTTGCACGGTTGATCTCATCGGCAAGCAGAATGTTGCAGAAGGCAGGGCCTTTCGAAAAGACGAACTCTCCGCTTTTGGCATCAAAATAATTGAGACCGGTGACATCGGACGGCAGTAAGTCCGGTGTGAACTGGATGCGGCCGAACTCTGCCTCGACGGATTTCGCAAGGGATTTCGCCATGACCGTTTTTCCTGTTCCCGGGACATCCTCGAGCAGGATATGACCTTTGGCAACAAGGCAGGTCAGGACAAGCTCGATCGTGCGCTCGTTTCCGATCATGACCTTTGCGATATTTTCTTTTAATTGCTGCAATACATTATTTTCCATGTTTTGCTTCCTCCAATAGTAAGATTTAATAAAAAAATCCACCCCTCGCTGCTCTGTTTTGTAAGAACAGCACGATAAATTTATTTTACAGCACATATTTTCGGAAGACAAGCAGAAAAAGGACGATGCTGTACATACTTTTCACAGCATCGCCCTTTACGGTTTCTTCTATAAATTAGCTTGTCTCTTACAGTGCTTTCCGGTACAGCGCCTCGATGTCCTGCTGACGGGACACTCTCGGGTTGACGGCGATGTTTCCGCTCTTCATCGCATCTACCGCCATCGGCACGATTTTGCTCTCGATCTCCTCTGCTGTCACTTCTTTTCCCTTTGCCGCCTGGCGGATCGCATCGGTCAGGCTGGCCGGGATTCCGATGGCTGCGGTCAGCTCGCGGATCGCGCCGACCAGCATCATTGGCTCAAATTCATCGGCGTATGCCGGGATTTCGCTGATGTAGTTGTAGATCTTCAGATATCTTCCATGGTCTGCCAGTGCATTGTACTCTGCGATGACCGGAAGCAGAACGGCATTTGCCACGCCGTGCGGCACATCGAAGAAGGCGCTCACAGGATGACTCATTGCATGGACATTTCCAAGTCTTGCGTAGGAAAATGCAATACCCGCGAACAGCGAACCGGTCAGCATCGCCTCTGCGGCTTCGAGATCGGTTCTGCGCGCCACGAAACGGCGGATATTTTTACCGATCAATTCCATCGCTTTTTCTGCCATGGCATCGGAGAACGGAGATGCGGCTGTGGAAATATAAGCCTCCTCCGCATGGATAAAGGCATCAATACCGCACGCTGCTGCAACGGATGCCGGAGCGGAAGTTAAAAGTTCCGGATCGAGAATCGCGTACTCTGGAAGAAGTTCATAGCTGAATACGGTCAGCTTGTAATCTCTGCTGTGGTCGGTGATCACGGAAAATGCGGTCACCTCGGAGCCGGTTCCCGCAGTCGTCGGAATGGCAATCAGCGGGACAATTTTTCCCGGCACTTTGTGTGCGCCTTCGTATTCCGTGATGCTTCCGCCGTATTTTGCCGTCACACCGACGGCCTTTGCTACATCCATCGGAGAACCGCCGCCGAGTGCTACGAGAAAGTCTGCGCCGGAAGCAAGATAGCTCTCGGTTGCTTTTTCTACTGTCGTCACAGACGGATTCGCCTCAATATCTGTGAAAATATCGGCTGCGATGCCTGCCACTTTCAGGCTGTCCGCTGCTTTGTCCACAACGCCCATTTTTTTCAGGGTAGGACCGGAAAGAATCATCGCATGGGTTCCGCCCATCTTCTTGGCACACTCCGGCAGTTTGGCAAGCGTTCCTGCTCCGACAATAATATTCTGTGGAATCGAAAATTCGAATGGATTCATCTTATTTTTCCCCTTTCTTTCAGAAAGCGTGCCGAAAATTTTTCTTTCCGACACGCTTTGTTTTATCCTATCTCAGCTTCAGCCAGCCATTTTGGCAAGAACACGGTCGATCGCTGCATCGATAACAACGTCGAGTTCCGCATCGTCTGCCTCCGGCATCAGGGACGCTGCGTCCTCGTCGGAGATCAGCTCGATCAGGCTGCCGAACTTCTCTTTATATTTGAACTTGCAGACTGCAAAGAATACAACACCGAGGAGGCTCCAGCCGCCTACCATCAGCCACTCCTGCCATACCAGCGTTCCGCCGGAACCAGGAATGCAGTAAACAAGTACCATACATCCGGACATCAGAACCGCCATGGTTCCAACAAATTTGTATGCCGGAACACGGTACGGACGCGGCATATCCGGCTCTTTCTTCCGCAGGATCAGGAAGGAAAGAGATACCATACAGTAGGCAAGACAGCATCCAAAGTTACCTGCATCACAGATCCACACCATCATGCCTCGTCCTGCAAACGGAGCCAGCATAGTCAGCGCGCCGATCAGGAACAGGGCGTTGATCGGAGTTTTGTGCTGCGGATGAAGCTTTGCGAACATCGGCGGAATCATGTAGGATTCAGCCATAGAGTACAGGGCACGGGAACCGCCGATCATAAAGGAGTTCCAGGATGTGATGATACCGCACATACCGCCGACGATGATGACTTTTGCCATAACCGCTGTACCGAACGCTTTCGCCATCGCATCTGCTGTGACAAGTCCGGTTCCTGCTTCCGAGCTCAGGATTTCGGACGGGTTCAGCACATAGCCGACAGCCAGGATAACACAGGAATAGAAAACAACAGCGAGTACAACGGAGAGAATCATCATTTTACCGATTTTCTTTAACGGAACGTTGATTTCCTCTGCTGCCTGCGGGATAACGTCAAAGCCGATGAAGAAGAACGGGGTAACAACAGCAACTTTGATGATGTTCTGGAACATCGTTCCGGTGCTCTCGCCGACGAACATCTGTCCCTGCAGATTGCTGGAATCTCCGTTGATCACGGATGCCACAATCAGAAGGATACCAGCGCCGCCGATGATACAGGTAAGGACCGTCTGCAGAACGGCTGCTGTTTTTGCGCCCAGCACATTGATCAGTGTGATGAGGAACGCTACAATAACGGCTACGGCTACCCAGGAAGCATAGATATCAAATCCTGCCACGCTGTACATATAGCCTTTCAGGAATCCCGGCCACAGATATGTGATGATGGTTGGGAAGGCGCACGCCTCGAAACACGTAACACTGACGTATCCTAAAATAATCGCCCAGGTACAGATGAACGAACCGTTCGGGTCCATCGCCTTGTAGCTGAAGACGTGCTCGCCGCCGCACTGCGGCATCGCTGCAGTCAGTTCTGCGTAAGTCAGTCCGATGAAAAAGATCATGACACCGCCGATCGCAAACGCAATTGAAGCTCCGACAACGCCGCCTTTCTGAATCCAGCTTCCTGAGGATACGACCCAGCCCCAGCCGATCATGGCTCCGAAAGCGATGACGAGAATATCCCATGCACCTAATACTTTGTCAAATTCTGATTTTTTCTGTTCCATGGCTTATCCCTCCCCGCTTCCGTATTTCTTCTGAATCAGTTCCTCGAGATACTCCGCTGTGCCCTCCACACCAAGGAATGCACTGTTGATCAGAATGTCTCGGTTGTGCCGGTCTCCGCGGTTGCTGCCGGTCAGCGCCAGATGACGCTTGTGATACCGTTTGTCCTTCTCGAGCAGCAGAATTTTTGCATCGCTCTCGGAAAGGCTGTGGCTCTTCATGATATTCTGAATGCGGATCTCATCCGGTGCATAGATAAAAGCCCGGAGGAGCTTGATATCTTTGCTGTCCTTTAAGATGTAATCCGCGGATCGTCCGATGATGACGCAGGCCTCTTTTTCTGCCAGTTTCCGGATGATCTGCTTCTGTACATGAATCGCACGCTCGGTCAGGTCCGCATATTTGGAGAAGGATCCACGGACATCGCCCTCGGCTCCTTTTCCGGCAATCGTACCGCCCTCTTCTACACGGTTCATGATGTCTTTCGGAATTCCGACTTCTTCAATAATCTGATCCACCAGTTCGCGGTCGTAGAACTTAATTCCGAGATCCTCCGCAATTTTCCTGCCGATGGCATTTCCTTTGGCTCCGTACTCGCAGCCGATTGTGATAACCAGATGTCCCATACCGTTTTCCTCTCACATTTAATTTCTCTGTTTTACCTGTTGTTTCCGATTCACAGAATGAAAAGAAAAACAGGACAGGGGCGAAGCATGGTTCTTTGCTTTTTGACGTCCTTGTCCTGTTCTTTTCACGCTATGAGATTTTCTTTGTTTCTATAAGAATTCTTTATTTTTCCAGAGCTTTTACGGTTTCTTCGATGATAGCAACTGCCTTGTCGCAGTCCTCCTCGGTTACGATAAGCGGAGGGATCAGACGAATGATGTGCGCTCCGATGGCTGTGATCAGCAGATGGCGGTCAAGGCAGCCATGTTTGACTTCTACGCCGCTGATGGTATCATCAAACTCTACGCCGACCAGCAGTCCCTGATGTCTGACTTCTTTGACATGCGGCAGTTTTGCTAATTTTTCTGCGAAGTAATCACCGACTTTCTTTGCATTTCCGGCAAGGTCGCGGTCGATCAGTTCGTTGACTTCTGCCAGTGCTGCTGCACAGCTGACTGGATGGCCGCCGAAGGTAGTTCCGTGAGATCCCGGGGTAAAGGCTTTTGCTACTTCAGCTGTTGCGCAGATTGCGCCAATCGGCATTCCGCCGCCAAGACCTTTTGCCATGGATACGATATCCGGTTTGATGCCGTAATTCATGTAAGACATTACCGCACCGGTTCTGCACCAGCCGGTCTGTACTTCATCAATCAGAAGCAGCATGTCGTTCTCATCACAGAACTTCCGGAGTCCCTGCATGAACTCTTTCGTTGCCGGATGAACACCGCCTTCGCCCTGTACCGGCTCAACCATGATGGCAATGGTGTTTTCGGTACATGCATCTTTGAAGGCCTGCAGATCATTGTACGGTGCGTAGGAGAATCCGTAGGTCATCGGTCCGAATCCAACCTGGCATCCGTTGCCCGGCTGACCGGTTGCAGACATGGCACCGAAGGTTCTTCCATGGAAGCCCATCTTTGCGGTTACGATGTGGTAACGGTTCGGGCCGTATTTCTCGATGCCGTACTTTCTTGCCATTTTGATCATGGCCTCGTTCGCCTCGGTACCGGAGTTCTGATAGAAAATCTTGTCCATGCCGATGGTCTCGCAGACTTTCTCAGCAAGCAGTGCCTGCGGGATGGTGTATGGATAGTTGAAGGTATGCATGATATCGTCGAGCTGCTCTTTTGCTGCTGCAACAACTTTCGGGTTTCTGTTTCCGGCGTTGTTTACGGCGATGCCTGCGTAAAAGTCAAGATACGGCGCTCCGTTTTCGTCGTACATATACATCCCCTCTGCGGTTTCTGCAAGGAAATCGAAACGCTCGTAAGTCTCGATCATGTACTTGTTTACTTTGTCTTTGATGTCCTGAACCGTTAATCCTGTGTCTTTTAATCTCATAGTGTTATCCTCCCATAGCGTTGAAAAGATTTTTTAAATAAAAAACAAAAAAGCAAAGACTACTCGTTGGTAAGCGTCTTTGCTTTGTTTTTCGTTTATTATTTTGTACAACCATACAATAGCACCACTCCCTATATTTGTCAATTACTTTTTTTAAAAAAGTTTTTTATTTTTGCTTTTTCTTTAACACCCGCTTTTTCTATTCTTTTTTGATGTTTTTTCGTCTTCCACCGTATTTTTTTCATATCCGTTGTTTTTTATTCTGATGTTCCAGTGGACTTCTGTCCATTATATTGAACAGTTCATTCAAAAAAAGAAAGCCTGTTATTCTGCGGCTTTTAGTGATAGTCGAGAAAGAAACACATGCAGCTCGTCTTCTCCGTCCCTCTGTTGCGGTAGATGTGGGTCTGGTCTGTCTCGAAACGGAATGCCTGCTTCAAGTGGATCTCATGCTCTTTTCCATTGCACTCCACGGTCATCACGCCGTCTGTCACCACCAGGTACTCTCTTGTTTTCTCTCCGTGGCCGCCGCTCACATACGTTCCGCCCGGTTCGATGTCGATGCGGTAGATTTCCACAAGCCGCGTGTCCTCATACGGAAAGCACGTCCACACAGTGTACTGCCCCTCCAGCTCTTTCGTCGGAACCAGATCCTCCGGTGTCACAAGATAACTATCCACCAGCGGCGTTGCAATCAGCTCCTGAAATTCAATCCGCAGGCCGCTCGTAATCTTCCCGAGCACGCCAAGCGACGGGTTCGCCGTTCCCTTTTCGATCTGCGAGAGCATACTCTTGCTGACCCCGGTCTGCTCCGAGGCCTGGTCGAGACTCATCCCTTTCGACTGCCGGATCCGTTTCAGATTGACCGCCACATTTTCTGTCAGATAATCCATGTTCTTCCACCTGCCTTTCCTCGTATTTCGCTTATTGTAGCACACCTTCCTCCGATATTCCAGTGAATATTTTCAAACTTTCTGCCGCCTTTTCCCGCTTCGCCTTTCTTTTCTTCCTTTATCCGCCCGGGTTTCAGGCGCTTTTCTCTGCCTTTCCCAGGAAAAGCGCCCTTCCGCCGGATTTGTATTTTTGTCAGACCTTTTCCATCCGCATCTGCCGCAGAATCTTCTTTTCCATCCGCGACACCTGCACCTGCGAAATCCCCAGTTTTCCGGCGATCTGCGCCTGCGTCATGTCCTGAAAATAGCGCATGTAGATGAGCTGCCGCTCCTTCGCGGGCAGTCGTCCCAACAGCTCTTCCAAGAAAATCCGGTTCAGCAGCTTTTCCTGTCCGTTCTCTTTTTCCGGAATGCGGTCCATCAGAGAAATATCGTGGTTTTCCCCCTGATAGATGGTCTTCTGCAGCGATTCCACCTCCGCACCGGACTCCATCGCCTCCACGATTTCCTCCACGGTAACATCAAGCTCCCCCGCTATCTCCGCCAGCGTCGGATCGCGCCCGTTCTCCCGCTCCAGCCGCTCCCGCACCGCATACGCTTTCCACGCCAGTTCCCGGATCGGGCGGCTCACCTTCACCATCCCCTCCGACCGCAGAAACCGCCGGATCTCCCCCGCAATCATCGGAACCGCATACGTCGAAAAACAGACTTCAAACGAAGGATCAAATTTATCAATCGCCTTCAACAGCCCAATGCTCCCGATCTGGCACAGATCCTCCATCTCCACCCCGCGGTTTGCAAACCGCCTCACCATGCTCCAGACCAGTCCCATATTTTCCTCTGCCAGTGTATCCCTTGCCGCTTTATCCCCTTCGTGTGCCTTTTCGATCAGGGCAAGCGTATGTTCCATGCATTCTGACTCCTATGACTTCCGATCCGGCCCTTACATTTCCGGATGCACACCGATTTTCCGTTTCATCACCACTTCCGTCCCCCATCCCGGATGCGACCTTACTTCCAGCTCATCCATAAACGCCTCCATAAACGAAAACCCCATCCCCGACCGCTCCAGCTCCGGGCAGGTCGTAAACATCGGCTCCATCGCCTTCTCCACATTTTCAATCCCGACGCCGGTATCTTTTACCGTCACCTGAAACACCTTCTCCTCCAGATCCAGCACACACTTCATCTGAATTTTCCCTTTTTCCTGCCGGTATCCGTGAATCATCGCATTCGTAACCGCCTCCGAAATCGCCGTCTTGACATCCGCCACTTCCTCCACCGTCGGATTCAGCTGCGCCAGAAACGCCGCCGCAGACACCCGCGCAAAACTCTCATTGCAGGGACGGCTCTCAAATTCCAGCGTCATCGTATTCCACCGCATCTTCTCTTCTGTTTTCATCCTTTCTCGCATCATCCCATTCCCCTTTCTGCCCACTCCCCGTCCAAAACCTACTTCCACGTCTTCTCCTCTTCCACCTCAATCACCCGCGTCACCCCCGACATCACCAGAATCCTCCGCATCCGCTCTCCCACATGCACCGCTCTCACCTTCCCGCCAATCAGCTCCATCTCCCGAAACCTTCCCATCACCAGTCCAATCCCCGAACTGTCCATAAACACCGTCTTCCGAAAATCAAACACCACCTCCCTCACATTCCTCTCCACCAAAATCTCCCCCGCCTCCTCCCGAAGCCGGTCAGCCACAAAATGATCCACCTCTTCCGGAAGCCGAATCGTCATCACCGCATCCTTCACCCAAACACGATTATCCATTTCCCATCCTCCCTCTTTCCTGTCATAAAATAAAAAACACAAAAGATTTTTCGCCGTAAAGCGAATTTCATCTTTTGTGTTTTATCTTCTCACTTTTATACTTTTTTGCCCTTCGTCCCACGCACCCTCCGCGTAGTCAGTGGTATCAGCCCGACGAAACAGCGCCGCATCTCCTGCGGCATTCTGACCCGTGGGCGTCCGTCCTCACTATTCCTCCGTCTTCACAGTCCCCCCCAGCGCCTCAATCTGCTGCTCGGCCTTAGTAGCCTTCTGGGTTCCCGGGAACTTATCGATGATCTCCTGGAACACCGAAATCGCATTATCGGTATCCCCACTCAGCCGATACGCATGCGCCAGATAGTTAAGCACCGTATAGTCACTGTCGTTGATATTCTTAGCCTTCGAAAGCTTATCAATCGCCTCAGTGTAATTCGCATCGTCAAATGCATTCACACCCGACTGCGAAAGCTCCTGGAACATAGACGACTGCATGCTCTTGTAAATAGTGTCATACACAGCCTTTGCGTCCACAGAAAGCACCTCCGGGTTGACCTCGGTCAGTGCGTTTGTTGCGTTGCTCGTGTTGCCCTGCTGCTGCGCTTCCACAGCCTTTAAAAGGTTCTCATAGGAAGCCGCCGTATCCTGTGCCGTCTGGATCTGCTGCTGCGCAGAAGCCGTCGTTTCGTTCAGAGAATCCACCTGGCTCTGGAGCTGGTTCAGCTGGGCCTCCTGGCTCGCCATCTTGCCGCTGTATTCCACAACCTTCTCGTCCGCCTGCCGGTTAATTCGCTGCGTATTCGCAGGCCCGATCAGAAACCACACAACCAGTGCGCCAAGCACCAGCCCAATACCGATATTCAGCATCGTTGCCGCTGTAGACGTCTCGCGGAACGTCGGCGGAATAATCACCGTATCCCCGCTTACCACACGCTCACGCTCGTCCTCGCGCTGCTCCTCCGTGCGCTCCCTGCGGCCGAACCGCCGCGGCTCCAGCGACGTCTGCGTACCCGTCTGGAAATCAACCTCCTTCAGGAAACGAAGCGTCGTCGAGTTCGTCTTGTCAATTTTCGCCGCCTTTTTCAGAATCTTCCGCGCTTTCTCATACTCACCCTTGTGAATATAAATCAGCGCCAGCAGATGATATCCCTTGATCAGCTTCGGATTCTGGTTCAGAATCTTGCGCAGCTGGATCGCAGCCACATCCTCATTGTTCTCGCGGCAGCATTTCAGCGCACTGTTGTATTTCTTGATCGTCTGATTGATCATATCCAGCTTCGCCTGCTCCGCCTGCAGCGTCGCAATATACTCCGTCGCCACATTATTCTCCGGCATAATATTCTTGCTGATGATCCACTCACTTAACGCCGCAACCGCTTCACCCGTCTCAAAATAGACAAGGCCTAACAAGTTCCGCGCATGGATATTGTATTTGTTAAACTTCAGGCTCCGCCGCAGCATATCGATCGCTCCGGAAAGATCCCGGATCTCTGCCTTGTCGAGGCCCAGATTGTAGTACATATTCGAAAGAGAAAAACATTTTCTCTGTACTCTCAGGTTAAAACCACAGTTGGGACAGATCTCCATTCCGACGTCCACAACCGATTTACAATTCATACAGTTCATTCCGGCACCTTACTCTTCCTTTTCCGCTTCTGTCTCGTTTTCCTGTTCCGGCTTGTCGTTTTTCATCATTTCTTTTAAGATGTCGATCACATCCGTCAGATCACGGCTGTAAATCGCATCCTCCACCTCGTCCACATCGAGACACGGTTTAAACTTCTTCAGTTCTTCTTCGTAATTTAACATAAACAAAAAATTCCTTCCTGTATTCGCTAACCATTCCGCTTTGCAAGATATGCTTTCAGTTCGCCCGCCAGATACAGAGAACCCACGCAGAACAGCATGCCGCTGCCCTTTTTGCCCAGTGCCTTCTCATACGCTGCCCCGATCTCCGGTTCCGCGCAGACATCCGTGCATCCTGCTTTTCTGAAGTCCTCTGCAAGCACTTCCGCCGGTACGACGCGGCTTCCGTCGATCTGCGTTGCAACAACATGGGACGGATGGATGCCCTCGCAGATTTCACCGATCATCTCATGATAGTGCTTGTCTGCAACTGCCGTGAACAGAATCGTGATCTCGTTTTCTTTCGCAAAATAGCCTGCCGTGCTGACAAACTGTGCAATGCCGTCCTCGTTGTGCGCGCCGTCGATGATGACGCCCGGCGCAGCCATTTCCATACGGCACGGCCATTTGATCTTCGAAAGACCTTCCGCAAGCACGTTCTTAGGAATGTCGTGCACGTCCTGCAGAATATGCATCGTGTAGAACGCAAGGCTTGCATTCATCATCTGGTATTTTGCCACGTACGGAATCGCAAGCTCTGCTTTTTCGCCGCCCGGGTATGCAAAGGTAAAGGTGATGCCCTCGCGGCTCTGTGTTTTCATCTCATAGAACGACGGCTCCATCGGCCATGCCGGGCTTCCCATCTCTTTCGCCTTTGCGGCAATGACAGAAGCCGGACCTGGCTGGCTGGCGTCGTAGATCACCGGGACACCGGCTTTGATGATGCCGGCTTTCTCTCCCGCAATCGCCTCGAGGGTGTCGCCGAGATACTCGGTGTGGTCGCGGCTGATGGACGTGATGATGCATGCCAGCGGCTTTTCGACCACATTTGTCGCATCCAGCCGTCCGCCAAGGCCGGTCTCCATGACCAGGTATTCCACGCCGGCTTCTTTGAAAATCAGCATTCCCATCAGGAACAGCGTCTCAAAATAGCTCGGATGGCCTTCGCCCTCCGCCTCGTATTCTTTGGCTGCTTTTTCCACTTTGAGAAATGCGTCAAGAAACTGCTCATCCGACACATCTTCCCCGTTGATCTGGAACCGCTCGTTGATGCGTACAAGGTGCGGGGAGGTAAAAAGTCCTGTCTTTTTGCCGCCTGCAAGCAGCATCGCATTCAAGTACGCGCAGACGCTTCCCTTTCCGTTCGTGCCCGCCACATGGATAATTTTGATCCCTTCCTGCGGATTCCCAAGGCGCGAAAGAAGCTCCCTCGTATGTTCCGGCGGATGCTTCACCGTAAATTTCGGTATTGTTTCGATATAATCAACTGCTTCTGTATAATTCACCTTATTTCACCATTCTTCAGTATTTTAGGGCTGCTTTCAGACCCTAGTATCATTATAATCGAGTGACCGGATATGTCCATAGCAATTTTCAAAATTTTGTCCCGACTTTTCGACTTTCCCCGTAAAAAGATACAGTGGGACGTCAAAATCCGCCCCACTGTATGATCTTTCGGACACTCTTTTTAATTCTGCAGACCGCCGTCTTCGGCCGGTTTATCGCTGTTTTCTGTTTTTGACGGCTCAATCTTGTCGCCTTCGCCCTCCGGCGCACCGGACGGCGCTGCCGTCAGTTCATCCTGCGGCGCAGTGCTCGTATTGGCATTTTCCTGCGTCACATCTGTTTTCGTGCTGTCCGGGTTCGGCATCGGCGTCGGTGTAGATACCGTTTTTGGCTCTTCATACATCATCGGCTCTGTCCTTGTCAGCACCTTCTTCGTCGAGCTGTTGCTCTGCTGCGCGATTGTAATCTGATCACCGTCTTCCAGGGTCAGACTATGCACCATCAGAATCGACGGGCTGACATAAACGGTATCCTGTATCTCCTCGTTGACTTCCACACGGCTCGATGCCGTAAAGTTTTCTCCGTAAAAATACCAGGTATCTTCTCCGGATTTTTCGATTCGTTCCAGTGTTACCGGCAGAGCACCCATCTGCAGCTTCACACGCTCATACGGTGTCTCTCCGTCTTCTCCGTAAACGTACCGTTTTCCATACAGCATGTCATACTGCAGCACCTCGAGATCCACCTGATAATTCTTCGTATTCCGTCTCGTCTGATGATACCGGAAAATGGTTCCGTCATGAATTCCCACACGGTTCATAACCTCTGCTGCAATCTGGTAGGAAGCAATGTTTTCCTGTTTCCTTTTCAGTCCCATGTTATCCCAGATCACGTATTCGGTCTGATACAGATAGCGGTTCTCCAGATCTTCTACTTTCAGTCCCATCGTTGGCAGATGGTCCCCGTACATCACAAGTACCACCGGCTCCGGATAATCCGCAAGCTTTGTCGTCAGCTCTTTGACAAATATGTCCATCTCATGAATCTGATTTACATAATATTCCCAGGAGTAATTATTTTTTTCCCGGTCTTCCGCGCCTGTCACTGTAATCTCCGGATCGTCAAGCACCGGCTCTGTCGGATAATCACCGTGGCCCTGTACCGAAATCGTATAGATATAATCCGGTTCGTCTGTCGCATCGAGCGTTTTTATGATCTCTTTTGTCAGAATATGGTCTTTTACCCATCCTGTCGCCGTCACATCCGAGATATCCGGCATATATTCCTCCGAGGTAAAGGTATCAAAACCAAGACGTGAGAACACACTTCTTCTGGAATAGAAGTTTGCTTCATTGTTGTGGATCGCATGGGTCGCATAGCCAAGATTCTTTAAAACATACGGCGCACTCTCACACGTCTCCTCTGAAAGCACCGATTTGTACGGATACTCACCCGCTCCGAAATACCGGAGACTCATGCCGGAAATAGTTTCAAACTCTGTGTTTGCTGTTCCGGCTCCCACCACCGGCACGCGGAGATAACCGGAAGAATAATCCTTCATCAGCTGCCGGTAATACGGGATCGGATCCTCGGAAATGTTGAGGAAATTAACCAGCTCCGGATCGAAAAAGGACTCCAGCTGCAAAAAGATAATATTCGGTTTTACCGTATCATCCTCTTTTTGTTCGCCTTCACTCGTCTCAATCTGTTTCACGAGCTGTTCGGAATAGCCGTTCGGCTCTGAAATTCCCGTATCAAACAGGGTGACTGCCAGACAGTACGGATAGCCGTAATCCTGGTAGGCAAATGCGATGTTGACGAAATAGCTGGAAAGCACACGCTTTGCAAGCGCCAGATTCGTTGCTCCCGTAAAGAGTACAATTACCAGAGCAATCAACGGCACATTCAGATACCAGCGGATTTTCCCCTGAAATTTCGGTCCTTTGATCCAGACCCATACAAAAAATGCCAATAATGCCACAAGAGCTGCCGCAACGAGGATCATGGTACCTTTCGACAGATACTTCGTCACGACCTTTGCGCCGTCGCTTAAATTCCGCAAGTCCGGCCCGGTAAACGGCGTGACGCGGTTTGCCAGAATCACACCGTTAATGATGCCGAGCAGCAGCCAGAAACAGCTCATCACCAGCCGTACCAGCACACGTCTGCGGAACAGATAAACTACCATAAAAGTAGTGAAGATCAAAAATGCATTGTACAAAAAGACCCATGGGCTTTCCACCATGTAGCTCCATGCAGATGCCAGCGAATGGCGGGAAAATGCTTCAATCACCAGATACAGAATACAGCATCCCAGGGCCTGCAGCGGCAAAGAGAGCCAGTTGCAGACTTTCACTACGGTTTCCTTGTTTCCATGCAGTTTTTTTCCTTTTTTCATTTATTTTTTCAGCTGCTCCAATCTTGTCTGAACCTGCTCCATCATCTGCTGATAGTTCGCCAGTTTTTCTTTCTCTGCCTGAACTTTTGCTTCCGGAGCTTTGTTGATAAAGTTCGGGTTGCCAAGCATGCCGTTGGAACGTGCGATCTCTTTTGTCAGACGCTCTTCCTCTTTCGTAAGGCGGGCGATCTCTTTTTCCAGGTCAACCAGCTCGGCAAACGGAATGTAGATCGTTGCCTGCGGGATCACTGCGGATACCGCATCGTCTGCGATGCCGGCTTTGTCTGCCTGTACGTGAACTTCGCTTGCTCCTGCCAGAGTTCCGAAGAATACAGCACCGTTTTTGAAGGTTTCCTGTACAGCAGCATCTTCCGTTACAACGAATACGCTTGCTTTCTTTGACGGCGGTACATTCATGCTGGTGCGTACACCACGGATGCTTCTTACGGCCTCTTTCATCATCTCAACAGCTGCCTCATCCTCTGCGTATGCAAAGTCTTCGGTCTCTTTCGGCCATGCGGCGATCATGATGGAATCCTCGTCCGGATTCAGTGTGCAGTAGATTTCCTCTGTGATGAACGGCATGAACGGATGCAGCAGCTTTAATGCATTGCCGAGAACGGTTTTTAAGGTCCACAGTGCAGCGCCCTTCGTCTCGTCGGTCTCGCTGTACAGACGCGGTTTTACCATCTCGATGTACCAGTCGCAGAATTCCTCCCAGATGAAGTCGTAAACTTTCTGTACGGCGATGCCGAGCTCGTAGCGGTCCATGTTGTCCGTTACTTCCGTTGCCAGGGTATTGACTTTGGAGAGAATCCATTTGTCTGCCAGTGTCAGTTTGTCTTTTGGCATCTTGGACGGAACCTCTGCTTTTTCCAGGTTCATCATGATGAAACGGGAAGCGTTCCATACTTTGTTTGCGAAGTTACGGCTGGCTTCTACACGCTCCCAGTAGAAACGCATATCGTTTCCAGGTGCATTACCGGTCATCAAAGTCAGACGGAGCGCATCTGCACCGTATTTGTCAATGACTTCGAGCGGATCGATACCGTTTCCGAGGGATTTACTCATCTTGCGTCCCTGGGAATCGCGAACGAGTCCGTGAATCAGTACGTGGTGGAACGGAACCTGTTTGGTCTGCTCCAGTGCGGAGAATACCATACGGATAACCCAGAAGAAAATGATGTCATATCCGGTTACGAGAACATCCGTCGGATAGAAGTAATCAAATTCCGGTGTTTTCTCCGGCCATCCTAACGTGGAGAACGGCCACAGAGCAGAACTGAACCAGGTGTCCAGGGTATCCGGGTCCTGAGTGAGATGGGTGCTGCCGCATTTCGGGCATTTTTCCGGCATTCCGCCTCTTACAACCGTGATCTCGCCACAGTCATCACAGGTATAGGCCGGGATACGATGACCCCACCAGAGCTGACGGGAAATACACCAGTCGTGGATATTGTTCAGCCAGTTCTGATAAATCTTGCTGAAACGATCCGGGATGAAGTTTACTTCCCCGTTCTTCTCTGCTTCGCTGGCAGCGGCAGCCATATCCGCCATTTTTACAAACCACTGTGGTTTGATCATCGGCTCTACGGTTGTCTTACATCTGTCGTGGGTTCCTACATTGTGAACGTGATCCACTACTTTTACAAGAAGGCCAAGCTTCTCGAGATCCTCTACCATGGCTTTTCTTGCCTCGTAGCGGTCCATGCCGGCGTATTTGCCGCACTTGTTGTTCATGGTTCCGTCATCGTTTAAGATGTTGATCTCTTCGAGGTTGTGGCGTTTTCCTACCTCAAAATCGTTCGGGTCGTGTGCCGGTGTGATTTTTACGCATCCGGTTCCGAACTCTTTGTCTACGTAAGCATCTGCGATAACCGGGATCTCACGGTCGGTCAGCGGAAGCTTCAGCATTTTTCCTACAATATCTGTATATCTTTCATCCTCCGGATTGACAGCTACGGCAGTATCGCCGAGCAGAGTCTCCGGACGGGTCGTTGCGATTTCTACGAAGCGGCCTTCTTCTCCAACTACCGGGTAGTTGATGTGCCAGAAGTGGCCTGCCTGCTCCTGATATTCAACCTCTGCATCGGAGATGGAAGTCTGGCATACCGGGCACCAGTTGATGATGCGGCTTCCTTTGTAGATCCATCCTTTTTCATACAGACGGCAGAATACTTCTTCTACGGCTTTGGAGCATCCCTCGTCCATGGTGAAGCGTTCTCTCTCCCAGTCTGCGGAGGAGCCGATCTTTCTTAACTGGCTGTTGATGCGTCCGCCGTACTCTTTCTTCCACTCCCAGCAGTGCTCCAGGAATTTTTCGCGTCCGATTTCATCTTTGTCGATGCCCTGCTCTTTGAGCATATTGGTAACCTTTACCTCGGTTGCAATCGCCGCATGGTCGGTTCCCGGCTGCCAGAGGACTTCATATCCCTCCATCCGTTTGAAACGGCAGAGAATATCCTGCATGGTGTTGTCGAGTGCATGGCCCATGTGAAGCTGTCCGGTTACGTTCGGAGGCGGCATCATAATGGTAAACGGTTTTTTGTTCGGGTTTACAGTGGCGTGGAAATATCCTTTATCCAGCCATTTCTGATACAGTCTGTCCTCGAGTCCTTTCGGATCGTAGGTCTTTGCGAGTTCTTTGCTCATGAGATCCTCCTTTTATGTTTGGTGTATTGTGGTATTTATTCCCGCAGAGGCTTGTCTTAAATCAAAAACGCCCTTCACATACACATAACATGCATGCAAAGGGCGAAAATTCCGCGGTACCACCTTAATTTGTATCTCGTTTCGGAGTCTGTAACGTGACTCATGCGTGAGAACCTAGTCATCACATCTTCTGTGCTTTTCAGCTCTCCGGTTCAGAAGCTACCTTCCATGACCACCTTCCCGGACAGCCTTTCAGCCGGTGAACCGTCCTCTCTTTTGGGGCCTGCCATGTACTCCTCTTCCTCATAACCTTTTCTTTTTCTGTTGGAATAGAAACTGCATTTATCATAATCGCGTTTTTTTATTTTGTCAAGCCGCCGCGGGCAAAAACCTTTCTTCTTATGGAAGTTTTAAGATTTCACGCGCTTATTTTCGGTGAATCCGCGATGCACAGTACTGCATTTCTGCGCGGCCGTACGACGCGTAGCGGACCTGTTCTTTCGAAAACGGCTTCGCATTGCTTGGCCGTCCCAGGTTTTCGCCGTGGATCACCTGATCCACAAGGTCGATGAGATCTGCGAGAACGCCGAGGCTGAGCGGATTGTAAACCGGATGCGCCGTCGATTCAAACACCTGCGTGTGATGACCGCCGAAGAATTTCATGCGGCCGCCCCTCTTCACAAGCCACACCATCAGTCCGACCAGCCCGTCGTAATACTCTTCCAGGCTCGTTCCGCCCGGCACCTGCATCCAGACACCGCAGCCGCTTCCGATCGCATCTCCGGTGAACAGGTAATTCTGTTTCGTCTCCAGCACAACGACGCTGCCCGGCGTATGGCCCGGTGTCTGACAGACGGCCAGCTCTGTGCCGCCGAGCGGAATCACGGAATCGGTACGGATGTCATGAATCTCCTCCCACGGTTTTAATTTTCCCGCTGTCAGCATCACAAGCGTCTCTGGATCCATCTTCTTTTCATCGTGGCACATGTACACCTCATCAAACTCATCCATGTGATACATGTGATCCGGATGCGCATGCGTGATGACCAGCAGAAGCGGCTTGTCCGTCAGCTCACGGATCACCGGCAGAATCTTTGTGCCTGCCGTAATGCCGGTATCAATGACAGCCGCTTTTTCTTCACCTTCTACTACATAGAACGATGAATTTCCTGCGTCCAAAATACAGTAAATTTTTTCCCCGATTTCTGTTACCTGAAAACCCTCCATGATGTAAAACCTCCTTAAAATAATAATGTACCCTCGGAGTCTTTCTGTGCTTGCTTTTTTCCTTTCGGCAATTCAGTGCCCCGCATTCTCTTCCCCGATGATAATCGAAAGCAGCGTATGATCCAGCATGATCGTGCGGTTCCACGGATTGAAAATCACACCGCTGATCTCCTTTGTTTCGGATGCCATGTGGATCAGCTGTTCCAGGCTCACGAGAAACGTGGATTTCACGCTGCCGGCGCCCTTTAATTCCTCATCAAAGCTCGTAAACGCGGCCCACCAGACTTTTCCGTCTGCGCTCTTTACCGTTCCGATCCGGATCTGATCGTCGCCGGATGGCGGTTCCACGGAAAGAATCGCCTGTCCGCCCTCTTTCATTCTGCGGCGGATTACCGTCAGCACATGTGCCAGCAGTTCCGGCGTCGGCTCCTTTTGCAGTCTCAGAATTGCTTCCTCTATCGTTTCATTCCCCTGCAGCCCTTCGTCCTTTAGAGTTTCCATTTCTTTTGCCATTGCTCTTGTCCTTTCTTTTTCGCTTTTCCCACACAGAATCTGTGTACCATCATCCCCGACAGCTTCGGCACTTCCGATGACCTTTACTCTGCGCCTACCCAGATGCCATCTTCCCCGCAGAATCTGCACTCTTTTGATAAATCCAAAACGTTTTCCATCCGCTTTAAGATCTGATCGTACTTCCCTTCCCGCATCAATGCAATCGTCACCGGATCCGTTCCGATCTGCAGATGGCGGAAGCCGCGTTTTCCTTCCTCCGTCCACGGCAGAGTCAGCTCCAGTTCAAAGCCGCCGCTGCTTCCGTACAGCTCACCCGGCTGTTCGTCCGCAAACAGCTCGAAAAACGGCTGATAATATGCCTTGAAATAATTCTCCTCTGGAAACCAAAGTGTACCGTCCCCGGTCCGCTCCGGCTCTTTTACAACGGCATTCAGATAGCCTCTCTCGTAATACGTCATGCACGCCGCACTCTTCGCCAGCGGATTTTCATTGATCTTCTCGATCTCCGACGCCGCCCGGCATCCGTTTCCAAAGGCCGCCTGGCTGTTCTCGCTCCTGCCGACCGGCTCCCAGACGCTCCATGCGTTCTGCTTTCCGTATCCGATCAGATCCTGGCGGTATGCACCGTTGTATTTTACAAATTTTTTCTCCCCCGGCTGCTCGATCAGGTTCAGCGGTACCATACAGTCAATTCCGTACAGCTTCTGCGCAATCAGCCGCGTGTAGATGATGCCGAGATAATGACAGATTGCACTGCGCTCCGCCGTGTCGAGATACATAATCTGCTCCGCTTTTGCCAGCTGGTCGCCGCGTGTTTCGAGCACACTCTCCACCATCGCAATCCGTGACTGCAGCTCCGCCTTCCGTTTTCCGCGGTAGCGCGCCGACAGACGGCCATACGGCATCGTGCTTGCAAGAACCGCGTGCAGCAGCTCCAGATTCGTGTATTTGATCATAATATCTTTCTTATTTAAACCGAGCTCTGCGTCGGTATCGACTTCCGTCACATTGATGATATATGTTTTTTCTTCGGTCAGTATCATTTGTTTTGCCTCTCTTTTTCAGTACTCTCTTCCATGCTCCTTCAGCCAGCTCTGCCACACTTTGTAATCGGGCATCTGCTGTGCCACCACCGCGTAAAACCGCGCGGAATGGTTCATCTCTTTCCGGTGCGCCAGCTCGTGGATAACGACGTAATCCATCACGTGCTCCGGCATCAGCACCAGCTTCCAGTTGTAGTTCAGGTTTCCGGCGCTGCTGCAGCTGCCCCAGCGGGTTTTCTGCTCACGAATTGTGATTCTGCCATACGTTACGCCCATCTCTTTTGCAAAATGTGCCGTCTTTTCCGCCAGCATCTGCGCCGCACGTTTAACCGCCGCTTTTCGTTCTGCTTCCGTCAGACGGTTCGCTTCTTTCTGCTCTGCGGCCGCCAACGCTTTTTCCCGGTGTGTGTGAATCCAATCCTGTTTTTCTTTTAAGAATGCTTCGATTTTGTATTTTGCCATCCGTTTCGGTGCGCGCACCACCACGCTTCCATCCGCTTTGACCTGGACGGCGAGCGTTTTACGGGCGGAATACACGATCTCATAGGGAATCTGTTTTAAAATCCGTTCTGCGCTGTCTTTCTGTTCCATTTATTTTTCCTCAAAAGCTGTCTGTTTTACCATTTTTTTGCCTGTTTTTCATTATACCTTTTTCCCGGCGGAAACGCAATCGGATTGCTCACAGAAAAAAACGCGAGCAGAATCACCGTTTTTCTTCCGGCAATTCTGCTCACATTTTTCCTTCTCTTATTTCAGCTCAATTTTTTTCTGCTTTCTTCGGATGCACAGCCTCACAAATAAAATCGCCGCCTGCACACAGAGAATCATCACCAAAATTCCAATCATGGACAGCGCTGTTGCCCCCAGTCTGATCAGTTTTCCCATTCTTTTTTCCTCACTTTTCTTTCTATCGTGCCAGAACCGGATCGGCTGCCGCATCCCACAGCAGGCTGTTCCGCTCCCAAGAAGAAATGTATCCATATTTTACCATTGCCGCCAGCACCTGCTTTTCCCGCTGCAGCGCCAGATCCGCGTGGCGCGACGGTGCGTAGGCGGACGGTGCATTCGGGATTCCGGCGAGGAGAATGGCTTCGCTGTCGGTCAGCTCCTGCGGTTCTTTCCCGAAGTAGCCAAGCGATGCTTCTTTCAGTCCATAGTAGCCATCCCCGAAATAGATGGTATTGATGTACAATTCCAGAATTTCTTCTTTCGAGAGCTGCCGTTCCACATAGAGTGCCGTCCACGCCTCTGCCGCTTTCCTGGCAAATGTCTTATTCTGATCGTAATACATGTTTTTTACCAGCTGCTGTGTGATGGTACTGCCTCCCTGCTCCGGTTTCATCACGCGGATATCATGTACAACGGCCCGCGCCATGCTGATCCAGTCTATCCCGTGATGTGTGTAATACCGGTGATCCTCAACAGCAAGCACCGCTTTTTTGTACAGATCCGGCACCTGTTCAAGAGAAGCCCACTGTGCTCCGCTTCTGGCTTCCTCTACTGCCTGCGCGAGCGGCTTTTCCTTCACTGCCTTCTGATAGGAAACATATCCCTGGATTGCCCAGAACATTCCGGCCGTCAGCAGGATCAGGCAGAAAAATGCCAGAAAACCTCCAACCATTTTTCCCGCTGTTCCCCGGTGTTTTCGTGTTCTTTTTCTCATAGTTTCAAACCCCTTTGTTGTTCTTTCCTGCTTTCTATCCTACCATATCTCCCTTAACGCCTTCTTGCCTCTTTCTTAGGAATTCATTAAAATTTTGAAACTGTATGAAATGCATTTTGCACGTTTTCAAATAACCGCTGCTGCTGCGGAATACTTTAACCGAATCAGGCAAGTAGCGAAGCGGATTGCGAATATCCGCTTGACAAAACAGAAAAAGACAGACACCTGGCAGATTGTCAGGATGCCTGTCTCTTGTTTTTATCTTTTGGTTTTTCAGAAACGCTCTGTGATTATGCTGCGGTTCCGTAGTTCATTACATGAGCTGCTGACAGTGCTTTTCGAACGGCTACACCGAGAATTTCAGCTACTACAACGGAAATCACATCTTTTACGATGTACGGAACGGAAACTGCCAGGAAGGAAGCCGGGATCGTGTTTCCTGTTACAATAGAAAACTGTACCACACCGAATGCGTGACATACCGCAAGACCTGCGATTCCAAGAACGAATGGTTTGCCCGGGAAGCCTTTTTTAATTCCGGCACCGCAGAGCATTGCCATCGGAATAAATCCGAAAATAAAGCCGCCGGCCGGTCCGAGAAGAGCGCCGAATCCACCGCTCATGCCGGCATAAACCGGAACGCCGATCGCGCCGAGGATCAGATAAAGAGCGGACGATGCACCTCCCAATTTCCAGCCAAGCACGTAGCCGCAAAATGCCATTGCAAAGGTCTGCAGCGTCACCGGAACGCCGGTCGGAAGCGGAATCGTCACAATGGACAGTACCGCAAGCACTGCCGTCATCATGCCGGTCAGTACAATCTGTTTTGTTGTAAGTTTTGATTTTTTCATGAATGTAAGTCCTCCTCGTAGGTTCTTGTATGCAATTCTTTCTGTCTTTGAATTGTTAACCTTGTTACAATATAGGTTAATATTTCATTTTTGTCAATCTCTTTTTTAAAAATGCAGAGAGTTCTGCTACGATTCTGTTACACTTCCTGAAAATAGCGGTCACCCTCTTGTTTTCTGTTTTCTTTCTATGGTATACTATATAGTCTCGGAGTTTTTCCGGGAATTTTCACCCGATACAAACGATGAACTTTTACCTCATTTGAAAGGAGATACCCTCTATGAAACCTTCCGAAAATCCTCTCGGCTCGGAACCGGTCAGCTCTCTTTTGCGGCGTTTTGCGATTCCGAGCGTCATCGCGATGCTCGTCAGCGCCCTCTATAACATGGTAGACCAGCTCTTTATCGGTCACAGCATCGGCGTGCTCGGAAACGCAGCGACCAACGTAGCGTTCCCACTCAGCATGGTCTGCACATCCATCGGTCTGCTCTGCGGCATCGGCGGTGCTGCAAACTTCAATCTCTGCATGGGCAGACGAGAGCCGGAGCACGCGAAATCTTATGTTGGAAGTGCCATCTCCATGCTGGCAATCCTCGGTGTGATTCTCTGCGTTGCCGTTCAGCTTTTTCTGCGCCCGATGATGCTTCTCTTTGGTGCAACACCGGACGTCATTGATTACGCCTGTACTTACACCAGAATCACCTCCATCGGCTTCCCGTTTCTGATCGTCACAATCGGCGGCTCCAACCTGATCCGCGCGGATGGCAGCCCGAAATTTTCCATGCTGTGCAACCTGGTCGGCGCGATCGTCAACACGATTCTCGACCCGCTGTTCATCTTCGTTTTCCACATGGGCATGGCAGGTGCAGCGCTCGCCACGATCACCGGACAGATTTTATCGTTCGCGCTCGTTGTCTTCTATCTGCGCGGTTTTAAGACGCTGCCGCTCTCTCTTTCCGATCTGAAACCGAACATGGCCTGCTGGGCACGGATTGCTGCGCTTGGTGCAACTCCTGCGTTCAACCAGGTGGCAATGATGGTCGTTCAGATCGTTATGAACAACACACTGACCCACTACGGTTCCAATTCCGTCTATGGAAGCGACATTCCGCTTGCATGCGCCGGCATTATTTCAAAGGTGAATATGCTGTTCTTCTCCTTTGTCATCGGCATTTCCCAGGGACTTCAGCCGATTGTCAGCTTCAACTTCGGTGCGCAGAAATATGACCGCGTGAAGGACGCCTATAAAAAAGCAGTTTTTGCGGCGACTGCCATTTCCATCGTCGCCTTCCTCTGCTTCCAGTTCTTTCCGCGCCAGATTATCGGCATTTTTGGTTCCGGTTCAGAAGAGTACCTGCATTTTGCAGAGCGGTACTTCCGCATTTTCCTGTTTTTCACATTCCTGAACGGTATCCAGCCGGTCAGCTCGAATTTCTTTACCTCAATCGGAGCACCGAAGAAGGGTATTTTTCTTTCGCTGACGAGACAGATTATTTTCCTGCTTCCGCTGCTGCTGATTTTTCCGTATCTCTTCGGCATTGACGGCGTGATGTACACTGCACCGATTGCAGACCTTGCAGCCGCATCAGTCAGCATCGTTATGGTCGTGCGGGAATTTAAGATTATGGCAGAGCTACAGAAGGCTGCCGCCTGAAAACAGTTTTTTTCCTGTAGTTTCCGCTCGTTTTTACTGCGCTGCGGTCGCCAGAGTCTTGCTACAGATCATTGCCGTGTAAACAGGAAAGAATCCTGTCCGGAAAGTAAAAAATCGTATGCTGTTGCTTTTTCCACAACAGCATACGATTTTTTTATGTGTTATCCACACTTTTCTTTATTTATTCACATGCATCCACATCAGTCCATGCGAAGAATCATGGTCAGGATTCGTTTTGCACAAAGAGCGATTTCGTCGCGGGTGATGTATCCCTTCTCAAATGCCTCCTGTACGCGCTCCTCGTATCCGTTTGCCATCTTGATATCATTTCCGGCTTTTGTCTCGCGGTAATGCTCGCCGTGTGTCCACCAGTCGGTCGTTACCATTCCCTTAAAGTCCCACTCACCGCGCAGAATACCGGTCAAAAGATCCTTGTTCTCAGATGCCTGAACGCCGTTGATCAGGTTGTAGGACGACATGATTGTGTATGGATCTGCCTCTTTTACGATGATTTCGAAGGCTTTCAGGTAAATCTCACGCAGCGCACGCTCGGAAACGCGGGAATCGCTGTCTTTTCGGTTTGTTTCTTTGTTGTTGCAGCAGAAGTGTTTCACACTTGCCCCGATACGCTCGGACTGCATACCGCGTACCATTGCCGCACCGGATTTTCCGGCTACAAGCGGATCCTCGGAATAATACTCAAAGTTTCTTCCGCAGAGCGGGCTTCTGTGAATGTTGACAGCCGGGGTCAGCCAGATGCCGATGTTGTTTTCTTTGACTTCCTCTCCGCCGGCTTTACCGATTTCTTCGATCAGCTCCGGATCCCAGGTGCAGGCAAGCAATGTTGCGCACGGCCATGCGGTCGTGTTGACGCCACACTGCGGCTGAATGCGAAGGCCTGCCGGTCCGTCTGCGGTCATGATATTCGGGATGCCGTACTCAGGCAGATTTCCCATGCCAAACGTATTGGCAACTCCTGTGTTCGGCTGACCGCCGAGCAGATGAATAAGTGCTTCTGTCGGAAGCTTATCTACAAACTCGTCGAGCGTTTCTTTTCCTTCGACCACATTCATCAGGTTCGGATTCGTCTTTGCTGCTTCCATAAGCTCGCCAAAGCTCTTTCTCTCCTGTGCTTTGACTGCCGGGAGGAAGCCTTCCAGAGTCAGCTTATCCTGACGCTCCAGTCCTTCTTCCTCGACAGGGCCGTTATCGGTCGGAAGCGCTTCGTAGGTTCCATCCGCAAGGAGACGTTTTTCCAGCTTATGCGGAGCGGCAAGGCTGGTGTACTGTGCAGTCACTTCTGCCTCTGCCAGATCGTAGGTGAAGTCCAGTTTCTTCGCATCTCTTACATTGTTTCCAACGTAGAAGACGTAGCTTCCTGCCTCAAGAACATAGGCAGATTTTGCAACCTTTCCAAGGTCATCAAAAGATGCCATATCTTCCACTGTAAAGGAAAGAACGACTCTCTGTGTCTCGCCTGGCTGCAGCAGTCTTGTTTTCCGGTAAGCGCCGAGCTCTTTGGCCGGTTTGCCAAGCTTGCCCTGCGGTGCGCCATAGTAGAGCTGTACAACTTCTTTTCCGGCACGTTTTCCAGTATTGGTAACAGCTGCTTTTACAACAATCTTTCCATCCTTCTCTTCTGCACCCAGAACTTCTGTCTCAAAGCTGGTGTAGGAAAGGCCGAAGCCGAACGGATAATTGACCTTCTCCGCTGCGCCAGGAATCGTCTCGAAATAACGGTAGCCAACGTAGATATCCTCGTTGTAATCCACGTAATAAACGGATTTATGGAAGTTCTCGGTGGATGGATAATCCTCGAGGGTTGCTGCGTAGGTATCAACCAGTTTACCGGATGGGTTGACGTCGCCTGTTACAACGTCCGCTGCCGCGAGGCCGCCTTCCATGCCGCCCTGCCATGCCATCAGCACCGCCGGAATCTCTTTGCAGTCTTTGAACCAGCTGGTATCAACCATACCGCCGACGTTCATGACAACGATGACATTTTTAAAGTTTGCTTTTACTTTTTCTACCATGGCTGCTTCGCCGTTTGTCAGGCAGAAGTCGCCGTTTTCGAAGATGCTGGCGCTCAGCTCGATCTGTTTTTTCTCATCCTCAAACAGCTCATAGCCTTCATCGTTGATCTGGCATTTGCGGTCCCAGCCCTCGCCGGAGAAACGGCAGATGGTGATGATTGCGGTATCGGTATATGCTTTCGCTTTTGTTACCAGCTCGTCCGGTACTTCCGGCTCTCTTGTCATGCCTGGTACAGCGCCTGCAGCATACTGTTCTTTTACATTTTTCTCATAGAATTCCGGCAGCTCATGGAACAGAGAAACCTCCCCCTCGGCCTCTTTGATCTTCATGCCTTCGTAGAAGTTGCGGATATACGCAACGGTAACGTCACCGCTTCCGCCGCCGCCTTTTACGTAATCAATCGTTCCTTTTCCAAATAAAGCTACTTTTGTGCCTTTTGCGAGCGGCAGTGTGTCGTTCTCGTTTTTCACCAGAACCATACCCTCGCCTGCTGCTTTTCTGGAAAGTGCGATATGTTCCGCGCTTCCTGTTACCCTTTTTCCGTCTTTTCCCAGCGGCAGAACCGGCTGGTAAAGACTTCTCTGCCATTTACCCATTTTAAGTTTACCTCCTGTGTTTTCCTGGTGCGCAGATCACTTTCCAAACGCGCCCCATTCTGTTTTTATGATACGAAGTTTTTGATGGGATGTCAATTAGTTTATCAGCAGAATTACCATATTTTTTCTTTTCTTCTTTCAATTTTACTGTATTTTTACCAACTTTTTGTGATGTTGCTCTCTTTCAGGCACGCACTCGGACATTTTCCTGCTTTTGGGGCTTGTCCGGAAAATAACGGCGTTTTATACTTTACTTCATAAAGGCAGCAGCTCTTTTGCTCTGCTTTTGATCTCGTTAGGAATGGAGTCTGTTTTTATGAAAATACTGATTTTATCGTGTAATACCGGAGGCGGTCACAATGCGGCGGCCTTCGCCTTAAAAGAGAGTCTGGAATTTCATCACCACGAAGCTGAAGTGCTGGACCTGATGCGTCTCGGGCGAAAACATACGTCCGCGCTGATCGGCGGAGCTTATGTAAAACTCGTCTCCGTTTTTCCGGCCGGATTCGGCGCTGCCTATCAGCTCGGAGAACTGGTACGCCGCGTCCCGGGGAAATCACCGGTTTATTATGCGAATGCGCGGCTTGGAAATGCACTCGCCGATTATATCGTTCAAAATCATTTTGATGGTGTCGCCACAACGCACCTTTATCCGGCGGAGACACTGACCTGGATGAAACAGAAAGGGCTGCTGACCATTCCATGTGTCGCCATCGCTACAGATTACGCCTGCATTCCGTTCTGGGAGGAGACAAACTGCGATGATTATGTCATTCCGCACAAAGACCTGATCCCGGAATTTGCATCATACGGCATCCCGAAAGAAAAGCTGCTTCCGCTTGGCATTCCGGTCCGGCCCGCATTTTCGCGCCCGGCGTCGAAAGAAGATGTGCGCCGCCATCTCGGTCTTCCCGAGGATGCTCCGCTGTTTCTCGTCATGAGTGGCAGTATGGGATTCGGCAAGGTGCATTTGCTCGCGCATGAGCTCGTTTCCCGCCTGAAAAGCGGCGAACAGGTTGTGATTATCTGCGGAAATAACAAGAAACGGGCGCGTTCTCTCCGGCTGCAGTTCCATAAAAATTCAAATGTCCACGTCGTCGGCTTTACGCGTCATGTCGCGGAATATATGGCTGCCGCTGATGTTCTTTTTACAAAACCCGGGGGCTTAAGCAGTACGGAGGCGATTGTGCGGCGCGTTCCGCTGATCCATACTGATCCGATTCCCGGGTGCGAGACGAAAAACCGCGCCTTCTTTGTCTCCCGCGGAATGTCCGTGACCGGCACGCATCAGAAAGAACTGGCAGACGCCGGTATTTCGCTTGCAAAGGATGATGCGCGTCAGATTGCGATGCGCGATGCACAGCGGGAAAACAGCCATCCGCAGGCAGGAACGGCGATTACGCATCTGTTAGAAAAATTAGTTTCGGAGTAATACTTATGAGGATGACGATTTATCTGTTTTATCTTTTATTCGGCTATCTCTCCGGCAGTGTGCTGTACTCGTATCTGATTCCAAAGCACTTCTGCCATGTGGATGTCCGAACCGCGAATGAGGACCAGAATCCCGGCGCATTCAACGCATTTTCTGCGGCTGGACCGCGCGTCGGACTGTTCTGCGTTCTGTGCGATATTGGGAAGGGCTTTCTGCCGGTGTTTCTGGCAGTACACAGCTCTGCGGTTTCGATGGGTTCGTGGCTTTTTGCTTTGATTCTGCTCGCCCCGGTGGCGGGTCATGCATGGCCGTTTCTGCAGCCGGCGAAAGGCGGAAAGGCGATCTCTGTCTCGTTCGGCGTACTGCTCGGTCTCCTGCCGGACCTGCGGCCGGCGCTTCTGCTGGCTGCATTTTACCTTACCTTTTCGCTGATTCTGATTATCCAGCCGCACAATCTGCGCTCAATTGCTTCCTTCGCAGGCTTCGCTGCCGCCGCTCAGCTTTCCCGCTTTCTGCCGTCCGTACGGCTCGGAAGTCTGCTCGTGTCACTTGTCGTCTGCTACCGCCACTTTTTCAGCTTCCGACGGTACGAATCCGAAAATGTTTCATTTACAATTCAGTCTCTGTCTGCTAAAATAAGGGACAGACAGAAAAAACATTAACATTCTCCCGGATTTTCCGCATTTTTTATCTTTTCCTGTAAATTTCGGAAAACATTTTTAAATATCGTTTATGCAAAAAGACTCCTCTGCTGTCCATGCACACCCAAATGGCGCATGCATCGCAAACACATGGGAACCAGAAGGGGAACCTCTTGTAAATCTGCTGAAAACCCGCCAGAATAACTTCAGGAGGATATTTCATATGCTTTCAGAAAAAATGGTAACTCTTGGTACCAAAAAATCGGTCATCCGTGAAATCTTTGAATACAGTAAAAAACGTGCCGCCGAAATCGGTGCGGAAAATGTTTTCGATTTCAGCATCGGAAATCCAAACGTCCCGGCTCCGGTTTCCATTCATGAGACAATCAAAGAACTGCTTGATTCCCGGGATGACTACTATCTGTTCGGTTACACTTCCGCACAGGGAGATGCCGACACCCGCGCTGCCATTGCAGCGAACCTGAATGAACGCTTTGGCACTTCTTTTGGCGCCGATAACTTTTACATGACCTGCGGTGCTGCCGCTTCCCTCCGCATTGTCCTTGGTGCACTGACCCTTCCGGGCGATGAATATGTGGTCTTCACTCCATATTTTCCGGAATACCGCGTCTTCATCGAATCTGCCGGTGCAACGATGGCAGAAACTCCGGCCAACCCGGACACCTTCCAGATCGACTTTGACCAGCTTGCCGCTTCTGTCAATGAGCACACAAAAGGTGTCTTCGTCAACTCCCCGAACAATCCGTCCGGTGTTGTTTATACAGAAGAAAGCATCCGTCAGCTTGCTGCTTTTCTGGAAGAAAAATCCGCCGCCTACGGCCACCCGATTTATCTGATTGCCGATGAACCGTACCGCGAACTCGTCTATGGGGACGTGGAAGTTCCTTATCTGACCAAATATTATAAAAACACGCTGGTCTGCTACTCCTACAGTAAATCGCTGTCTCTGCCGGGCGAACGTATCGGCTATGTTCTTGTACCGGATGAAGTAGAAAATGCCAGAACCGTTTACGCCGCTGTCTGCGGAGCCGGACGCGCCCTCGGTTTCGTCTGCGCACCGAGCCTGATTCAGCATGTCATCGCCAAATGTGCCGGTCAGGTTTCCGATCTGTCTGTTTATAAAAAGAACCGCGACCTGCTGTACGATTCATTGAGTTCCTATGGTTTTACCTGTGTTCACCCGGACGGCGCTTTTTATCTTTTCATGAAATCTCTGGAAACGGATGCGTATGCTTTTTGTGAAAAAGCAAAGAAATACGAACTGCTCCTCGTTCCAGGCGATGATTTTGGCGCGCCGGGATTTGTGCGGATCGCGTACTGCGTGACAACCGCACAGATTGAGCAGGCACTGCCGGCGTTTGAGAAGCTGGCGAAAGAATATTTCGCATAGGGACGGATTTTAGAACGTACATTCTGTGATTACCTGTCAAACGCACTAGGTTTTTAATTTATGAAAGTGAAAAAATTTCCTGCCGGAAAAGCATATCTTATTTCTGATATCTTTTTCCAGCAGGAAATTTTTTCGCTTTCCCATCTTTTCTATCTTGCTCCCCTTTTTATTCACCATCCGCTTTCACTGGTTGGCACAACCCGGAAGCACTGTTTCACTGGTTTTACATTCTAGCGTGTGTTTGAAAAAGACTCTGGCGTATTGCCCAAAATTCATTTCTTCAACGTCTCATTCCCTTCCCCCGCCTGCTCCATAATTTCTTCCAGCGTACGCGGTGTATAATTCATATACGGCAGCATGCAGCCCACATTATACGCTCTTAATTTATGGTTATAGACATGTCTGCAGTCGCTTTCCTGCATCTGATCCAGGCACTGCTGATAAAACCTGTCTTCTTCGCTCTCATGCGTATGTCCGTACAGCAGAATCTTTCCACGCCCCATCTTCTTCCAGGAAAAAATCGGATAATGACACAGCACCAGACCATATTTTTCCTTTCCGATGGAATCGTAAATTTCTTTATAGTCACAGATTTCCACAAACAGCTGCTGATACCGGTAATCGGATACATCATCATGATTTCCCCGGACCAGAACCTTGCGCCCTTTTAATTTTGCCACGAATGCGATCAGATCTTCGTTCTTCCCACGCATGCTTATATCCCCGAGAATGTAGACGTAATCGCCGTTTGTCACGCGGTCATTCCAGTTCTTTAAAATGGCATCATGCATTTCCGGAATGGATGAAAACGGGCGATTGTCAAACTTGATTGCGTTTTCATGGAATAAATGCAGGTCGCTGATATAATATTTCATGTCTGGCGTTCCTTTCTGTTCGTTATTTCAAAGCCCGTCCCACCGCATCATACCGTTTTGCATTTAACTGTTCCAGCAGGCATCGATACGGATCCAGTTCATTGGAAAGTACCATCTGATAAACGACAGGACTAAATCCGCTGACCAGGGCGACTCCGGCTTCATTTTGCTGCAAAGGAACCGTGTTTGTCCGTGAGCAGAGATTCCAGAATACCAGACGCGGCATCTGATATCCCTGCGCTTCATATGCTCGGTTGATTTTTTCAAACAGCGTTTCCAGTGAAGTGCACTCGTCCGATTGTTCCCACTCCCATCGTCTGCATCCCGGAAACCGAACAGCCGCGTCAAATTCCATATCAGAAAGGATCAGAATATTTTTGGGCAGATCATCCTGTTTCATGTGATGAGAAACTGCTGTATCCAGGATCAGCTGGAAAACTGCCTGAATATCTGTATTCGCACATTCATCGTACGCATCACAGATTTCCAGTTTATCCCGCAGGCTTTCGGTATATTCCAGGCTCACCAGTCTCGGATGTTCACTGAAAGTAATAAACTGATCGTGAAATTCTCCCTGGCACCGTTCGGAAAAATAAATGGCAAGTGCTGTTGCGACCTGAAGCGCTGTTACGTTTGTTCCGCCAACTCTTTTCATCATCGATCCCGATCCGTCACGTACCACAAGCGTATTTTCATCGTTTTGTACATAGTCCGGCAAAGCTTTCCACAACGCTTCCAGCGTATCGTTCTTTTCCTGCAGATTCATCCGCCACATATAGTGAGAACTTTCTCTGTAGTACTGTGCCACAATATCTCCCGGAAACAGCACGTCCGCATGAATCTTTGCCTCACCGCGTGTCAGCTTACTTAAAAACTCCCGCCGACGGGCTCCGTCATGTTTCAGAAATGCATTTCCATACAGTAGATTCGCGCGGGACGTCACACGGCTGTACTCGATTTTGGACCAGCGATTGGCGGACATCTGCACTTCTGCCACGTTCAGATATGCACGAAGACCGGACAACATTTTCCGGTATTCCAGCTCCAACATTCCAAGTGCCTGATACAGCACCCTCGCCTGTCTTTTCGTCGCTTCCGAACTTGTATTGCAGGACGGCATCCACTTGGCAAGCAGGGATACCTGTCCGTCCATTTTCATTGCATCCAGATCTGCCATTAGCTGATTCTTCACTGATTGGATGACTTTCTCATGCACCGGAGTATCCAGCAGAGAAAGCCAGTCATCGAACCTGCCATATTCTGGGATCAGCGGTACTACATTTTCTGCATAATCCGCATGATTTTTCATCAGCCACTTCAGGCAGATGCGGAATGTGCGGCGCTCTCCCATGCCATTTCCGCGGATGTCCCGCAAATAAAACAGCCATTTCACGGCAAGAAGCGGATTTTCATAATAGGCCTTTGCAAACAGTTTAACAATTCTCTGTTCCGACCAGTTCCGCATACTGCTTACCGCAAAGTTAGCATCCAGCAGATGTTTTCCGGAGGTATGATAACCGACTGCACCATTTTCTGTTGTCTGTTTTTCCTGCGCCATCTGATGGTGCAGCTGCTTCATAAATGCCATGGTCCCAAACCTCCCTGTTTTAGTCATTAGAAACGTAATTGGAGAGGGCGGGATTCGAACCCGCGACAAGTGGCTTACCAAGCTAAAATATTGCTGTGTGAGTCTTCTACAAGACTCATATTTTTTCACTGCTCTACCAACTGAGCTACCTCTCCGTATTTTGTATTTTGTATTTTATGTTTTGTGTTCTTAGCTTTTTTGTTTCTGTATTTTTCTGTGTTCTATAGATCTGTGTTTCTATGTTTTTACTATATCACATCGCTTTTCTTTTTTCATTCTACCTGTAGTTTAATCTTCTAACTTTTTTCCTGTTTTTCTATCATTTTTCTGCTCTTTTCTTTGGTTCTTTTCTTGATCTTTTCTCTGACAATTATGATTGTATCATGATGGTCTGATTTGTGTTGACATGCCTTTGTCCTTTTTTCGTGCATGTTATTTTCCGGTTTCTTCCATGCATACGCAATACTGTCCAGTCCGTTTTTTCCATTCCGCAAATTTTCCATTTCCTTAATACAGAATTCTGCAGCACGCCGAATATACTCCTCCGCCATTTCCGCCGTCAAAACAAATAAACTCTCTTCTGATACCGTCGCAAACTGCTGCTGTACTTCCACAACAAATCCAGGCGCATCAAAAACAGCAAGTTCGCAAATCGGCTCCGTCGTAATATCCAAAGCGGAAATTTTTTCTTTCGAGAGACCGTATCTACACATAATGCTCAACTCCTTTCCAAGTCAGCCCAATATCATTCCGAATGTGCTACAGTTCCATTCTTCATCTTTCCCTGTATCTCCCCGTCTCCGCATCATACTCCAGCACCGGAATTTTCCCGCTTCTCCATGTTGTCCCGTCCAGATAATAATGGCTGCAGCCATCGCTCCAGATGCCATCATACGTTCTGTCCCCGGAAATTTTTGCTGTGGAAATATGACCTGCAATCACATCTTTGTAGAAATTTCCACGACTCGCCGTTGTTTTCCCGACCATAAGCTCTTCACTGGTTACGCACAGCCAGTCCTCGCCTGCCCACTCCGCAATTCCCGCATGAACCAGAATCTGGCGCTCTGTCTCGTAATAGTATGGAAAATGCCGCATCCAGGCAAGCAGTTCCCCCGCATCCTCCAGGAGCATCCGAACGGCCTCTGCATTTTTGGAATCCCCGGAAAGCCGTGCTTCTTTTTCTGTAAATTCCCAGAAATGCCTGGCGCTAAGAAAGCTGCGCAGCGTTCCATAATCGCCGTCGGCATCGGACAGCAGCCACTCCGCGTCCCGATACTGTTCCACACCGCAGATATGCCGGTTTATATCCGCATACTCTTCCAGCCAGTCCAGCAGCGCTTTCTCGTGGTTTCCCAGCAGGGTAATTACTTTTTGCGATCCATATATCTCCTGCAGCGCTTTTATCTTTTCCAGCACTTTCCGGCTGTCCGGCCCGTAATCTATGTAATCACCCAGTAAAAATAATTGATTCTCTCCGGAAAAGTCAACTTTATTTAAGGCAGTTTCAAACGCCTCATAGAATCCGTGGATATCTGACATCATAAATCGTTTCATATCGCCTTCCTGTCTGTTTCTATAAAACTATCTTTTATCCTGTTTTTTGTCTGCTAATTTTGATTATCCCTTGTTTTCTATCCTTTCTCTCTTATTCTTGTTTCTTTTATGCTTATTTGCAAATGCAGTATCGAAAAATTTCTGCCATCTGCTCCGCTATTTTCTTTTCACTATTTTCTTTTCGCTATTTTCTTTTCAGAATTCTTCTTCTCCTGCGCAATCCAGTCCTGCGTTCTCTTTTCCAGAACCAGCGGAATGTCACCCCAGATGATCCGAAGCTGCTGTTCTGTCATTTCCGGTACACGCCTTAAAATCTCATCCTGCAAATAAGGCCCTCCCCCGCAGTTTCCACCTGGAAAACAATTTTTCTCACTGATTGCCCCGATGATTTCTTTATAATATTTCCGATAAAGCTGATACGCCTCATAATGTGCAATCCTCCGCTTATGATCTTCGATCCTGGATTCTGGCTTTTTGAGAATCGTCTTTTTATTTCCGCAGAGGCCAGAGTTACAATTGGCATAATGCATCGCATACGCTTTTGCTGCCGAAAGACTTCGGAAACTCCGCAGGAAAGTTCCGGGATCGTTGCATTCCATATCGGAAAATGTGATCTCCCGATAATAAACCACCTCCCGGTTGATCTCATCTTCCTGCTTAGGTTTCCATCCTTCTGCAAATTTTTCTTTTCTCTCTTCCTCCACTGCATCATAGCCAAGCGGTCCCAGAATATCATCATACTCCTGGCCAAAAAGAATGTATGCCTCTGTTTTTGCATTCTGTTCCTGTACCATCGGTGAGATTTCCTCACGCTGATTCATAATTGTAAATTTTACTCCACAAATCCGGCCTTCCCTCTTCTTTAAAAGCAATGCGTAAACGCCCAACGGATAATCACAGGGAATATTGTTCATATACCATGGTTTCCAGATAAAATCCTCTTCGGTCAAATCCGTTTTTTTCTTTTGGGCATGGATTTTCTCCATTTCTCTTTCCATCTTTTCTACGTACAAAACAGATTTTATGTAGTCATATCGTTCCAGCTGCTCTACGCCAAGTGCAAGTCCTGCCACGTCAGGTGCACTTAAGAGTCCCATCCAGAATTTCTTTTTTACCTGCTTTTTCTCCTCCATAATCCTGTTATAAGCCTCCCAGATATCCTCACGGATCAGCGCATCTTCCTCCTTTCGATACTTCCATCCCTGCTCTTCTGCTTTATATTTTACGCGCCGGCTGCCTGCTTCTTCCACTTCTTCAAAAACAGGAAAGATCTCCTCACACTTCCAGAACGGTGTATCCTCAAAGCCAAAAGAAAATTTCTTTCCATCCTCGCTTACCAGCCACACATGGCCCGGGCCGCCCAGACCGGAAGGTTTTACTTTCTGTGCAAATATAATCTTTTTCCAGAATGCTTCGTCCATATCTTTCAGATCAAATGTGTGTGTTCTCTCCATATTATCCTCCTCAGAATCCAATCTTGCGACTCTCTTTCTTTTCCATTCCAATTGGTTCAAAGTCTTCCGCTTGCAGCATGCAGGCTTCCTCCTTCGACAATTCTCCACCCCTGTTTTCACGGAAGAGGCGTTCTGCCTGACGCATCACTGCATGATCCAGCAGATTTCGGACGTACCTTCCGTTTCCAAAATTCGGTTCCTGGCAGGCGTTTTCACAGATTTCGAGGCACTTATTTCTTGTCTCTGCCGTCATTCGATATGCAGACTTCTCCAGCATCAGCTCCAGAATCTGTGTCAGTTCGTCAGCAGAATAATCCGGGAAATTCAGATGAAACGCAATCCGGCTTGCAAGTCCTTCGTTCTGCTGCAGAAACTCCTGCATCTTTTCCGGGTAGCCTGCAAATATAACGATCACTTCATCCCGGTAATTCTCCATCTGCTGTACAATCGTATTGATCGCTTCCGCTCCATATGTACGTCCGTCTTCCACCAGGGAATATGCCTCATCAATAAACAAAATTCCGCCTCTGGCCGAGAGAAACTTATCTTCCACAATCTGTGCTGTCCATCCCACATATTTTCCAACCAGATCCTGTCGGCCGCATTCCACAATATGCCCGTTTTTCAGGACCTCCTCTTCTTTTAATACCTGCGCCAGCAAACGTGCCACTGTCGTTTTGGCTGTACCCGGATTTCCGGAAAACAGCATGTGCATGGACGTTTGCAGCTTGGGAAATCCCATGCTTTTCCGCATTTTCTGCATTTTGGCTGTCGCCAGAATTTCATCCACGACTTTTTTTACGTCAGTAAGACCTACCATTTTCTGCAGTTCTTCATACGGCTTATCCATCTTCTTTTTCAGTTCAATTTTTACCAGATCTTTTTCCTTATATGCACGATAGACATGTGTTTTCAGCCCGCTGCCATACCATCTGTTATATGCCTGGAAAATATCAGAAACAGAATATAATTCTTTTTCTTTCGGAAGATATCGCACGAGATCTTCTATCGTATAACCCTTATAATCAGTCTTTTCCGCAAGCTGTTTCAAATAGCCGGTCGCCTGCTCCAGGTTTCCGTGACCTTCCTGAATCTGAATCATATCCGCATGCGCCAGGATCATTGCCATCGTCTCGTCTGAGACACTGCGGTTTCCGGAAATATCTACAAAAACAAACAAAACTTTATTGCCATACTCTGACAGCTTTTCTCCCAGTTTTTCCGCCAGTTTATAATATCCTGTCGCATACTGACCAATATTTTTTTCGCCTTCCAGATTCAATACAACCGTACCGCCCTGCGCCGCTTCAAATACATTGGCAAAATTTTCATCTCTTCCAGCCTTATCTGTTATCTTCTGCACATCATACACCCTGCTGCTCAGAAGGCGCTCGTTTTTCAAAAGCGACGGGATCAGAACCTCCAGCATATCGTCTGCCGCCGCTTTGTCCCCTGCGGAGATCAGATAATGCACCGGGTGTCCGGCAAAACGTTTTTCATTCTCGTTCGAAAAAATTCGGTCAATTTCTTCATAAAAATTCTGGGAAGCAAGAATCTTTTCCATCTGTTTTCCGATGGTTTCTCTGGTAACGCCATCTGTTGTATAAATCCGTTCGCTTACCTGATATGGTGCCGGTTCAAAAAAGCTATAGCATTCCGGTTGAATATTAAGTCTCATTTTCTTCAAAGTATAGCCCGCGGAATTATTCATCCACTCGTTTTTCTCTGCCCGGATCAGTTCCCGTTCAAACTCCTCCCCTGTAATCTCTTCCCGCTTTAAAATCCGAACATCCGGCAGAATTTTCAAAAGAAGGGAATCGCATGTCCTGCTGGATGCATCCGCCTGATGTGCAGCAACAATTGTCATCTTTTCCCGCAGAAGCTCACTGATAACAAGATACGATTTTTTGTCCATTTCGTAACTTGCGCAAAAATCACGATTCCACTCCTCAATCGGACTGTTTCTGGAATACAGTTTCTCTCTGTCTTCTTTATTCTGCATTTCCTTTTCCAGTTCTAAGCCCGCACAATTCACCAGATATTTATAAAAAATCATATTTTTTGCTCCTTCTTATCTGTTTGCTTCTGTTTTCACTGCGTAACGCTATGTCAGATAACTTTTCCTGATCTTCCTAAAAAAACGGATGTCTTTTTACTTTCGTCAAACGTCTCTGTTCCACCTGTTCTCAGTGTTTCTTCGATACACGACTTCTCTGTATTTTGGCTTGTCTTTCACCATTTCCATCAACAAAACACTTACCTTTAAAGTGTACAGCGGTTTTTCTTCCGTCCGTTCCAATAAAAGCTGCAGTTCCTTTTTCGATTCAATCCATACAAAATCATCCAGGATGTTTTCTTCACAGATCGGTTCATAATACAAAACAGCACACAATTTGTCCTCGTCATGACAGTCCGTTTGAATCCCTTCTGACTGATTTTCCTGCCATTTATACTCTTCTGTTTCTTCTGCTGCACACTGACCTTTCTCTGCTTTTTCAGGAAACTTTTCTCTCAATTCACGCAATTTTTTCGCAAGAGACGTTTCCTGTGTTAAATGTTCCGCAAACCAGACCAGCTGTCGGGACATGTAAACGTCATCCGTCGGCATACAGGAGACCACATCGGATAAATACTGCCCTTCTTGTAACGCAATCTGCTTTTTCCCATACTGTTCCAGTCCATCCAGCATGTCGTCCCATCTGCCGATAAAAACATCCAGAAAACTCTCAGAATCTCCGCGATTCCGGTATCGTCCCTCATATTCCTCTTTCCGTTCTCGCTCCGGGTATACAACCGTATACGGGATATAGTCCGCCGTAAGGAACTCCATGATCTTTCGTATTGTCGGAATCACAATCTGCCGTTCCGGGCTGTACCAGAGCAGATAGCGGATCATCCAATAATAATAAAGTTCCCAGTTTTCCCGTAACATCAGCCGTTCGTTCGCCTTGATCTTTTCTCCCTTTTTAAGACTGCCTGCAACTTCATAAAAATTGCTGTATTTAAACGGCATACAGACCAGATCGATGGCATCCCCTGGATTTTTTTCACAAAACGTTGTTTTTCCGCATCCTGCAAAGCCTGCAATTACCATAACTCTTTCTCCTCCGTCCACTGCTCTTTTTCAGAATCCCTGTCATTTTTAGTTTTCAGATAAAGTGCCTGCGCAATCAACTCATAATATCTTCCGCTTTACAAGCGTCTTTCCAACGTCTGTCACATTTCTCTTCCTGACAAATCTGTGCAAATTCCCTGGAACGTTGAAGAACCGTTCCTCCATATCGGGCTTCGCAATTCTCTTCTTTCTCATGCCTGAGATACTCATACATTGCCTCCATCGCACGCCGAAATGCATCCTGCTTTTCATCACCGGAAATCACCGGTGGATTTTCCACCTCGAGGTACAGTGGGTTCACATGATTATGGATCCAGATCCCCGATTCATTCAGTTCAAATACAATCATCTGAACATCTGAAAAATCAACATAAAGTTCCCGATCTTCGATCCACTTTAAATATTTTTCCCACTCTTCTTCACTCTGTGCCAAAATGCCATAAGTACCAGTAACCACATTTCGCACAGGACATCCTGTCTGGAGCGGAGCCGGAATTTTCATAAAGTGGGATTCAAATCTTTCGATTCGGTAAGTATCTACAATTTTCTCCTCTTCCGGCAGCTCTCTCGAATAAAAATACTCTGCTTCCCCCTCGCAGTTAAATCCTGCTTTTGCTTCTTCCACACCACTATATGCGCAATATTCTTTTGTTTCCAGCCCGAGATTGGGATTTCCCTTCCACGGATTGCGTACGGTTTCATCCTCCGGTGCTGCAACAATCCGCTGTTTTTCAATGCTACAGGTTACCTCATATTTTTTCATATATCGCTTCGCATATTGAAAAGCCCGTTCATACTCTGAAAAGAAGCCGGCATTTTCATTGTCTTCCCGTTCTGCCACCACATACACATATTTTCCTGCATCGTTTTCTTTGAATTTTTCAAACGCTTTCCTTTCATAATCCAGACGTTCCTGAATCTGTCTTTTTGTGCAGAAATCTTTGGTATCTGCTGCCAGTTCCTTTAGTGCATCCAGAATTTCCTGCCTCTTTTTCCCTGGAGAATTCCAGATCAGCGTGGCCTTCTGGAAATCGGTAAACGTGAAATTCAGTTCTTTATAACATTCTCTCATATATTGCGATGGAATTAATTCAAACATATTTTTCTCTCTCCCGTATTTTCCATTCATTTTTAGTCTTATGCTTTTGCAATTGATCCGTCTCTTTTTTACCTTTTATGTTCCATCAGATATCTCGTCACGCACGTGCCTTTTCAAAGATATCCCATCTTTCGAAATGCATATTGCTTGATCTCAAACGCAGTCACCTCAAATCCATATTCTTCCTTTAACATCTGAAGGACTCTTTCCATCCCTCCCTCACCGTTTGCTTTATCCACTTTTTCCTGGTAATCCGCTGAGGCATGCCATTTTGCAAGCCGTTTTGTGAATTCCTGATCCCAGAGTTCCTGTTTATGGTAAGCGTCTGCAAATTCCTCCAGCCGCCCCAGCGCCTTTTCTTTTCGGATGATATCAAATCCATCCAGGATAATCTCGGTTGGTTCTTTTCCCGCAAAAAGATTAATAAATCCACGGGCATATTCCCGTCTGACCGACATGTGATTTCCACAGTCAAATGCAATTTCATGCCATCCTTCTGCATTTTTCGGTTTCGGATCATCCGGCGACCCTCCAAGTGCAAAAACGTTGGCGACGTACGGTGTCAACGGGTTTGGCCCGTTAAACACTGCCTCCTTTACGCCGGAAAAAGTTTCTTTTAATAAGCTCCAGGTATTTCCCTCTAAATAGTCGATGAAAAAGCTCTGCCCGTTTGCTCTTAAAAAACGGATCGTTCCGGCGCATCCCATGGCGCCTGGCTCGCTGAAAACAAATGCTACGACATCATGAAACAATTCTTTTGTTAATTTCATATTGGTTTTCCTCATATCATAAGTGTATAGCCGGTAGAAATGATGGTTATGCACTTATTCTTTCTATCGATTTATAAATGATCAGAGACACCTGGGATAACCCCTTTTTCTCTCATCTACATTAGTTATTCGTTACATTGATTATTCTGTGGTATGATATCACCGAAGTCTGATTTCTGGAGACACTGCTCTTTTTTCAGTATCTTTTTTGTAGTATGGATTCCTTCCCATTTTCCCGTTTCCAGATCTACAACGATCTGCATCACTTCCGTGGCACCATCCTCTGTCATATGCTGCGTAAATCCCAGTTTTTTCAACAATCCAAGCGTTGGTTCGTTTTCCGCCAGGGTTGTTGCATACAACTCATTTTCCGAAAGCAGCTTTCCATTAACCGATAAACCTTCCCCGAAAAGCTGGCCGATCACGGCGCGACATGCTTCCTCACAATAGCCGTTTCTTCGATATTCTTTTGCTATGTAGAATTCCAGTTCAAAGGTTCCATCGCCTTCCCTGTGAAAACCCACATAGCCGATGAACGTTTCCGCATCTGTTTTTAGGAACAGACTGTACATACACATTTCATCGTTGACTCTTTCAAAATAGTTTGCAAATCTGGACAGATTCTCTTCGGAAAAACGAGCTCCGCAGTATTGTTGAAAATCCCCATCGTTTCTCAACATCAACAGAAAAGGACTCGAATCCCTCTCATTTTTTCCAGGCCGTAACCATAGTCTGCTGGTTTCTATTTCTTTTCCTGTATTCATATAGTTTTGCTCCGTCCTTTCCTTTTTTTCTAATACCCCGCTTGGGTTGCCAGCTCTTCCTACTATATTTTCATTTTCTCATACCCTGTCCCGTGCTGCATTGAACTACTCGTTTAATATTACTTTTTTGCATTTCATGACGCATTTGATACGATATTGAGGTAGTCTTCTGCCATCTTTTTGACATTTTTCGGCGTTATGTCCATCAGATAGGCTTTCGGGTTATTTCTCAATGCTTTTCCCAGTATTCTAAGCATTCTGGCCGCCACCGGCAGGGGCTTTTCTTCCTCTGACGCATCGCAATAGTTCATTAACCGCCGTATCGTGCGAATGCTTGGTATTTCTTCCTCACGGATGTTTTCCGAAAATTCGATTTTCATCATTACTTTTTTCGAAGTTCCACCGAACGATTCGACATCTTTCATGAAACTTTCAGAATCAAACCAATAGTATTGACCTGTATTTTCTCTGAGTACATTGGAAAATTTTCGACGCAGAATCTCTTCTTGCGTCAGTTTCTTTTTCTCTTTCTCTTTTGTTTTTTTCTTTTCACTTCCAGTTTCTATTGTTTTCTCATTATTCATTCCCATATTCTCCCTTCTTCTATCTGCAGTGCACGTCTTTCATCCGCTTGCTTTCTCCATTTTTTCATTATTCTTCATTTTGTTACCTGCTCCTACAATCCTTCTCCCTGTTTCGTTATGCTATATTTATACACTATCGCTCTGCGTATAAATCTTCACATCTATCGACTTTCAGATAAAAAAAGAGCCTTGTCCTGTCCTATATGCGATCAGCATTCCTCCCAAAGCACTTCAACTGGAATATCATAGATCCATCGCCCTTTTTCTCCATGATACGCATGAATTCTTATCTTATCATTTTTCATCGCATATTTCGCTGTCTTTTCACAATGTTCCCGCCAGTTTGCATGCTCTGCTTCTAATTCTTTTACTGCCTGCAGATAGGCAGCTCGCAAATTTGAAACATCCTCATAGATTCCAATCCACTCATCCCCGTCATGAAATGCTTCATACCCTCTCATCAGGAAATAATAAACTGGCTGCCCCTGCAGTTCTTTTGCAAAATCTTTCTCTTCCCTTTTCAACATTCGAAACACCTCGCCTGCTGTTCTTCCGCATTCTCGCATCATCTTCCTCCAAATATCAATCCCATCATAAAGTAAAGGTCTGATTTTCCATCAGATACCCCAGCAATTCTTCCGAACCGCAATCCACAATCTCCGCAAACAAACTATAAATTTCTTGCATTAAGGATTCGGCTTCCGCTTCCGATAATTTTCTGCACTGAAAAGATAACGTATCATGCGAAATTCTGATGAGTTCCGCATCATATTTTTCATGCCATTTCTTCGCCATTTCCTGCATAACAGCTGTATTGGGCGTACAATTCCATCCTCCCCAATACCCAAAAACAGTCCTATAATTTCATACGAGTATTCAACTTCAAAATTTGCGGTCACAATTTCTGTATTATCCGACCTGGATACGATATCTTTGTATTTGTAATCGTATTTGCCATCCTCGAAGTTCTTCTCTAAATATTCATATTTAAACATCCACATATCTTCATGATCAATTACGCATTCGCTCTTTTTAACATTCTCTCCATTTGATTTTTTTCTCATCTACGCAGTCCTCGTAATTTTTATCTTATTGATTTGTTGCAAAAACATCCATGAATCCTTTGTTCATCTATTCGCTTCTTACGTCCACAATAATCGCCGCGTGGTCTGTAATACCAGAATTCATCAACAACGGATCGATCTCGACGTTCTTTACTCTTCGGGCGAAAGAAGGGGATGCAATGGCATAATCCAGTCTTCCCTGATACTTTGCCTCTGTTGGTGTGTTCTCATCATTGCCTGCTGCCATCCAAAGATCTACCGCCCCTGCCTCCAGCAGTTTGTTGACCATTTTCTTATTTTCTTTCGTTGGATCACTTGCATTCAAATCTCCGATCAATAAAAAATCCCGATTTAAAGATAAGGAGTCAAGCACAAAATCTTCCATATATTTTAAGAACACCTCATCAGACTCGTAGGGAAAATGGCTTCCACATATCATCATATTGCCCTCTCTGCAGATTACACTTCTATTTTTTCGATACTTTCCGGGAGAATTCACATACACAGGCTTTCCAGTCCGAAAGAACATCATAGTCAGGGAATAATTTCCTCTCTCCGGCAGGCACTCTTCCAGGTAGGCGTAGCCTATATTTTCCAACTCACCGATAAAATCTATGTCTTCATAGCAGCTAATCAACATTTCTGAGATAACCAGCAGATCCGGCTGTTTATTCAAAATATATTCCAGCAAGCCATTCCATGTCTCCCTTTTCTCCACTTCTCTTGCCCAGTATTTCCAATCAATGTGATATCTTCTGTCTCGATTGTTAAAGTACCGGTGTCTCATCAAATGCTCTGTCCTTCCACCGAAATCATTCATGTTGATCGCCATAATTCTCTTCTCTTTGTTCATTATTTTTCTCTCTTTCTTCTACATAATCTTTTATTGCGTTTTTTAGAACAGTGGCCGGATTTGTTCTTTTTGCCCTGCACAGCGTCTTGAATTTAAAATAAAGACTCTCATTCACGCTAAATGTAATCTCTATGTTCTTATTTTTTATATATTCCACAACATTTACCTCTTCTCTTCCCCTAAAATTTCCGACTTTACCCTGTCAATCGCCGTATCTAGCGTCATGTTCTTTACAAGCACTAAAAACACAAATGGACTCAGCACATTCATTAATCCAGGAAGTGCCGCTGTGATAAAGTCCTCTATTTCTAAAGCATACATTTCGAAATGCGTATAGGAAACCATCATCGCTGCTGTAATATCGTACCTGTCATCTTCCGTAACATAAAACCGTGGAGACAGCAAATGCTGCGATTGATACAATGTACCTCCCATGCCATCTGAAACCCGTGGCCACAGCCTTGCATTCAGAAAATTCAACAGCCTGTACAGTTCGGACCGATTTTGAGACGTTTTACATATGTCAGCCCCTAACTCTGAGTAGTACACCCTCACTTCCATGGAATCTTCATAGAACCAGATGCAGCCCTCGGTAATAAAATTGGGACAGTTATCACAATTTTTAAAAACCATGGTTATTCTCGGAATTCCTTCCATATGATCCATTTCCCAATAGATTTCGTGTGACTTTAAATATTCGATTATCTCGAACATGATCTTGATGTTCTTTCTTTTTTCTTTCTGCCATTCCATAAAATCGGTAAAGACCTTCCCTTTTTCGTCTGCCATAGCCAGATCTCCTTTCTTCTTTATGGTGCAAGTTTACAATATCGAACGATGTATAAATCTGCTTAAATCTGTGATTTCAGAAAATTATCTAAAATAATCCAGCGCAGCAAAAATCACAACTACTGGTGCTGTGACTATAGATTGCAAAGAAAGAGGCTTTGAGAATTTACATTTCTCAAAGCCTCTTTCTCATAAAAATTTTATTTACAGTCTTTTTCTCATAGTCTCGGAATTTCGGATTTCAAGTCAGCAGTTTCATACTCTTAATTCTCTTCAAATTCAATTTTCAATGCTGCATGATCTGATATGTTCAAAAATGAAGTTTCTATTTCTATCGTCACATTCGCCATGTTAGTAAATACACGATCAATCCTTGTGTTGTATCTAGTGGTTCTTACTGTTTTATCCGCTGGACATACTTCGATCAACCCCAAATCATTCATGAACCATTCAAAAATACAATTATTTAAAAATTCTTCATTCTTTTCTACACAATTCTCATATCTAATATCCGGATTCGCATTTGTATCTCCAAATATTAAAATTTTTTTATCTTCATTTACAAGTTTTTTTAGTGATTTCATAAATTGGGATATTCT